>Ga0126377_10004615_pt1 | contig 10057 bp, 8 predicted proteins | sample PanSoiMetPlot_22_FD_92647 | JGI IMG/M metagenome (GOLD analysis project Ga0126377, IMG submission 92647) | Tropical forest soil microbial communities from Panama - MetaG Plot_22 | ecosystem: Environmental > Terrestrial > Soil > Tropical forest > Bulk soil | place: Panama | collected 2016-02-17 | reverse complement strand
CACCAGATCCGGGCTGAACGCGTGCCGCACGCCGAACTCGAACTGGATCGTCTTGCCGAAGCCGACGTCGCGTCCGAACGCGTCGTTCGTGTTGGTGAACGACAGATCGTTGTTCGTGCCCGACAGCATCGTGACGAAATCCGGCGTCTGCACCTGATGCGAATAGGACAGCCGGAAGTCGGTCTTCTCGGTGATCGGGAACGACACCCGCAGGCGCGGGCTGATCGTGTGGTGCGCCTGCGAGGGCGTGAACACCGACGCCACCGACGCCTGGTACGCCGCGTCGTTCGTGGCCGCGGCGGTCTGCCACGCCGGGTTGGAGAAGATGCGTCCCGGCGTCGTGGGGAAGAGCGCCTTGGCGTTCATGTAGTCCCAGCGCGCCCCCAGCTCGAGCACGACGTCGCCGAGATCGAGCCGGTCGGCGGCCCACACCGCGTCGGTGACGGGGTGCGCCACGAATGCGCTCATGAAGATCTGGGTGAGGAAACCGCCGGTCCAATACGCCAGGTCGGTCTGCTTCGCCTCGGCCCCGAAATTGAACCGGTGGAAGCGGTTCGCCTGCCAGTCGACTTGCACGAACTCGCGGTAGCGGTTTTCGCGATACACCGCCGATCCGAAGGCGCCCACTCCGAAGCCGGCGGTCGGGAACGACGTGATCGTATTCGACCCGTTCAACCCGTAGGGGTTGATGCGGTACGGCTGCACGTTGCGCAGGTCGGTCTGATTCAGATAAGGCACGCGCAGCCCGGTGTTGGTGCGGATGTTCCGGATGATCTCATCGCTGATCGGGAACGGCATCACCGACACCCCGGCGAAACGCAGCGGGGAGAAGTCGAGACCGAGGGCCGGGCTGCGGGTCGCCAGCTCGTCCTGCGGGTCGAGCGGCCCGGTGATGCTGTCGTTCTGTCCCCAGCTCAGGTTGATGTTCAACGCCAGCTCCCGCTCGGCGCTCTTGAAGAACGAGTGGTTCAAGTTCAGTACCGCGAGCCGCTGCCAGGCGTGGAAGCCGCCGTACAGCGCCGGATCGCCGATCAGGGCGCCGGGAGTGAAACGGCCCTGTTGTCCGGTCGCGAGGCCGGTGAGGGCGATGCTCGAGCCGCTGCCGTACGAATACGACAGCTTGCCCTGCGCCTGAAGGTTGTCGTTCCAGTTCATCGGAAGGCGGAGGCCCTGGCAGGTGAAGCCGGAGTTCTTCGCCGGGTTGCAGCTGCCGCTGTATTGCACGAAGGTGGGGACACCAACGGTCCTGCCGTCGCCGTCCTGCACCGTCGTGTCGAGGCCGCCCATGACGTAGGTCGGAATCTTGTCCTGATTGCTCGACCCGAAACCCGAGAGCTGGCCCTGCACCACACCGGAAACGAAGAACCGCAGATTGGGAATGGCCGGCACCGGACCGCCGAGCGATCCCTCGAAGCGGTTGAACCCGACGCTCAGGGAGTTCCCGAACGGCTCGTCGGTCTGGTAGTTGAGCGCGCCCTGGAGCTTCGAGCCGCCCGCCCGGGTGGTGAACGACACGACGCCCGACTGCGCGTCGCCGAACTCGACGCCCATCGCCCCGGTCGTCACCGACGCTTCTTCCACGGCGTTGGTCCCGACGGTGATCGCCTGCCCGCCGGTCTGCTGGCTGCGCACCGGCGCGCCGTCGATGTAGACATTCTGCTCCCCGGGGCGGCCGCCCCGGATCGACACGCCGAGACCCGATCCCGACTCCACGACACCCGGTTGCAGCGCGATGACGTTGCGCACGTCGTCGACGGGCAGGCTGTTGATCGCCTCACCCGACACGATCGACTTCGAAGCGACTTGGTCGCGTGGCACGATGGGATTCGAGGCGATTACGTTCACCACCCCCACGGTCACGGCCGCTGGAGACAGCTTGATGTCGAGGGTGAGCGTCTGGCCGCCAAGCACGCGCACGTTCTGGATCTCGGCGGGGGCGTACCCGATGAATTGCGCGCGCAGCGTGAAGCTGCCCACCGGGACGTTGTTGAGGAAGTAATAGCCTTTGGCGTCCGTCAGGGCGCCGAACGAGGTTCCGACGATGATGACCTGGGCGTTCGCCAGTCCGCCGCCCGCCTGATCCGTCACCGTACCCTCGACCTTGCCGGTCGTCTGCTGCGCCGCGAGTGGCAGCGCCGCGAGGGCGACGGCGAGGAGTTGAGCGAAAAGCGTCCGCACACAACGTGTCATGGCAAGCGTCCTCCAGGATGGGGGTGGAGAGGCCAGTGAGGCGACGCTAGCGCACCGGGGGAGGGGCAGACAACGGGACTGCGACGAACGGCGATCCCGCACGACGGACGCGTCAGCGAGCGGGATGGGCGCGGCCGCTCGCCCGCGCGACCGTTTCGTCGTACCGGGAAGGCGATTCGTCGCAGTCGCCTTGTTCGGACGTCGCAGCCGATGTCGATTGTCCGTTTATGGCCACCACAGCGCGACGCGCCGTCGCGATCGGCGCCCTCGCCGTCGCCACCTTCGACATGCTGGATTGCGTCGTCGTGTATGGACTGCTGCGCGGCGTCACGGCGACGCAATGCTTTCAGGGCGTCGCGTCGGGATTGCTCGGCCGCGCATCATTTCAGGGAGGCTGGTCCACCGTCCTGCTCGGCGGAGTGTTGCACTTGTTCAATGCCACCGTGATCGTCACTGTCTATTCCCTGGCCAGCCGGCGCATCCCGCTGCTCACGCGCCGGCCGGTGCTCAGCGCCGTCCTGTACGGCTGTCTCGTCTTCGTGGTGATGAACTTCGTCGTTGTCCCGCTGTCGGCGGCGCGCGTCATGCGGATCACGCTGGTGAACCTGGTGAACGGCTTCCTCGGCCACATCATTTCCGTGGGGCTTCCCTGCCTCTGGGTCGTCCGGGCTGCCCGCCCGCGCGAGCCCGCTGCCGCGTGAGGCACCGGCTTCACCTACCGTCTCAGGCCCGCGCGGCCCATCTTCTCGCTGCATGAATCCCAGCGTCGCCCGCCGGCCGATCCCCTGGGGGCTGATCTTCGGGGCGTGGACCGCGTACGGCGTCGTGCAGGCCGCCGAAGGGTTCATCAACTACCAGATTCGCGGCACTCCCGTGCTGTGGTGGCAGCCGCTGCTGGCGCAGCTGCCGCAGGCATTCGTCTGGGCGCTCGCCACACCGGGCATCATGTGGCTGGGGCGGCGCTTTCCGATCGTGGGACCGCGCTGGCCGCAACACGTCGCGCTGCATCTCCTGATCAGCGTGTCCTTCGTCTTCCTGCAGGACGTGGGCTACGCCTACCACATCTCGAACATCTGGCCATCGCCGCGGCCGGTCATGGCGATGGCCTTGCAGCTGTTCGTCGTGTGGGCGCTCTCCGACGGGATGTTGTACTGGATGGTGCTGGTCGTGACCTACGCCGTCGATCATTATCGCCGCTTCCGGGAACGCGAGCTGACGGCCGCCCAGCTCGAGACACAGCTGGCCCAGGCCGACCTGCAGGCGCTGAAGATGCAGCTGCAGCCGCATTTCCTGTACAACGCGCTGCACACCATCGGCTCGCTCGTCCGCACCGGCGACCGCGAGAATGCCGTACGGGTGGTGGCCGGCCTGGGCGGGCTGCTGCGGCTCGTGCTCGATCACGCCGCGCAGCAGGAGGTACCGCTCAAGCAGGAGCTCGATTTCATCCGCAGCTATCTCGAGATCGAGCAGATCCGGTTCCGCGACCGGCTGCAGGTGACGATTCAAGCGGAGCCGGACGTGCTGGACGCCAAGGTGCCGCACCTCATCCTGCAGCCGCTGGTCGAGAACGCGATCCGCCACGGCATCGCTCCGCATCTGTTCGCCAGCAAGGTGACGGTCGCGGCGCGCCGCACCAGCAGCCGGCTGGAGCTGGTGGTGCGCGACGACGGACCGGGCACCGGCGTGGGCGATACGGCGCGCCCCGGGATCGGGCTCAGCAACACGCGCGCCCGGCTCACCCGGCTGTACGGCGACGATTTCGGCCTCGCGGTCGAGAACGCCGCCGGCGGCGGGCTCGAGGCCCGCCTCGAGCTGCCGTTCGCCCTCGCCCCCGTCGACTGGGTCGGGGAAGCATGACCACCGCGCGGGCCGGCATCCGCGCGCTCATCGTGGACGACGAGCCCGCCGCCCGGGATGCGATCCGCTCGCTGCTCGCCGGCGATGCGGACATTCACATCGTGGGCGAGTGCGCCGACGGCCGCACGGCGCTGCGCGCCATCGCCAGCACGTCCCCCGACCTCCTGTTTCTCGACGTGCAGATGCCGGAAATGGACGGGTTCACGATGCTGCGCCAGCTCGAACCGGAGCGGCTGCCGGTGGTCGTGTTCGTGACCGCCTTCGATCAATACGCGCTGCGCGCATTCGACGTGCATGCGACCGACTACCTGCTGAAGCCGTTCGACGACGAACGCTTTCGCGAGGCGGTGTCGCGCGCCAAGCAGAGTGTTCGGGCAGGACAGCTGGGACGACTGAGCGAGGAGCTGCGGGCGCTGCTCGACGGCGTCGCGTCCCCGGTTGCGGCATCGCGGCCCGCCGCGCCCGGCGGACCGTACCTGAAACGCCTCGTGATCAAGTCGGGCGGACGCGTCACGCTGCTCAACGTACGCGACATCGACTGGATCGAAGCGGAAGGAGACTACGTCAAAATCCACGTCGGCAAGACGTGGCACCTGCTGCGTGAGACGATGAAGCGACTCGAGGCGCAGTTCGACCCGGCGCGGTTCGTCCGTATCCATCGCTCCACCATCGTGAACGTCGAGCGCATCAAGGAGCTGCAGCCCTACTTCCGCGGCGAGTACGTCGTCATTCTGCAGGACGGCAAGAGCCTCAAGCTGTCCCGCGGCTATAAGGAGCACCTCGAATCGGTGCTCGGACGGAAGTTCTAGGAGCCCACCCTTCACCTCCGGACCGCTCATGCCGCAGCTGCTGCGCTGCTTCGTGCCGCTCGCCCTCGCCTGCTCGTGCGCTCCTGCCTCGCGTACGGTGGACCTCGCGCAAACCCGCACCGCGCTGCAGGACGCCGACCGTGCCTTCAACCAGGCGACGGCCCAGCGTCGCACCGAGGGATGGATGCAGTTCATGGCGCCCGACGGCGCGATCATCCGGCCCGCCGGCACGCTCACCGGTCCCGCGGTGCGCGAGGCCATCACGAAAATGTTCGCCGACACCTCGTTCACCCTGACCTGGGAGCCGGTGCAGGCCGACGTCGGTGCGAGCGGCGATCTGGGATACACGATCGGACGCTGGGAAGCGCACTACCGCAACGACAAGGGCGTCCCGGCGAGCAACACGGGACGCTACCTCACGATCTGGAAACAGCAGGCCGATCGCTCGTGGAAGGTGGTCCAGGATATCGGCGTCACGGATCCGGCTCCGGCGGCGCAATGAGCGCGACCGTGCTTCAGGACGGCCGCTCTCGCCGAGCCGGGGCTTCAGCCCATGGGAACTGCGACCGCATTCCGCATTACGACCAGATCCCCCTTCACAACCATATCACTCACCACAACCAGGTCCCTCATCACGACCAGATGCCGAATCAATCGGTATCGGATCTCGTGCGTTTTCCCGTCCCCTGAAGGGGCGGCTCGGCCAGAACGCGCGCCCTTAAGGGCGCTGGTGATGAAGGCCTTGTTTGCGAACGTAGCTGACGGCGGTCTTGAGCAGGTGGAGCCCCACCGAACGGAGGTCGTAGCTGCGATCCCAGCGCAAGGATTCCTTACGGACGATGCCATCGCGATTCGCGATTCCTGCGCTCGCCCCCTTGAATCCCTGGACCATCCTCGGCACATCGAAGCACGACGGTAGCTGCAGAATCATGTGCACATGATCGCGGACGATGCCTACCTCGATGACACGAACGCGGTGCCGAGTGGCCTCCTCCAGCAGGAAGCGTTTCAAGAATGCTCCGACCGTTTCGTCTATAAATGGGAGCCGGCCAAAGGTCGTCCAAGAGAGATGCGCGTAGATGCGAACCGGCATCGATAATCCTCCGTCCTTCAGGACGGTCGCTCTCGCCGAGCCGGGGCTTCAGCCCACGGTAAACGGCGAAGGGAACTCCACACCATACTCCTGGAGCCCGATTTCCGGAGGAGCGTAGTCACGCGAGCAAGATCAATTCAACGCTGGGTATCCCAGCGCCGGCGTCGGCTCGACCGTGGTATGCGCGTCGCCGACCATCGCGAAGCGCCGGATCCCGACGAGCGCCTGATTGCGGGTCAGCCCCGGGAGCCGCGGTCGAGGTCGCTGGCCGCCGAATCCCGGGCCTGCGTGATCCAGTGAAAGGCATCGGAGTGGCGGTGCGCACGAGAATCCCAGATGATCGTTCGCTTCATGTCAGCCCCGTTCGTCGGCGCCGCGCCCGGTGGCGGCGAATGTTAGAATAGGTCATGCCGAAGCCGCAGCAACCCGCCCTCGACCGGCTGGTCGATCGCAAGCCGCGCGACGACGAGATCGACGTCTTCGGTTTGACGCACACCGGGCTCGTGCGCGACGTCAACCAGGACAACTTCCTCATCGCCGGGATGCGGAAGCAGATGCAGATCCACCTCACCAGCCTCCCCGACCCGGACAAGCTGAGCGGCGACGAGCGCGTCGCGATGTTCGGCATGGTCGCAGACGGCGTGGGCGGCGGCCCCCGGGGAGAGGAGGCGAGTCGCTTTGCCGCGGAAGCCATCATGCAATACGTGTCGCAATCGGTGAAGTGCTACTACGCGGCCGACTTTACCGACGAGCTGGCGTTTCTGCGCACACTCGAGGAAGGCGCCCTGCAGTGCCACATGGACCTGACGCGCCGCGCGCAGGATGATCCCGAGCTCGAGGGCATGGCCACGACGCTGACCCTGTGGATCGGCGTCTGGCCCCGGGCCTACCTGCTGCAGGTCGGCGACAGCCGCTGCTATGTCCTGCGCAACGGTGAGTTGACGCAGATCTCGCGCGATCAGACGCTGGCGCAGGACCTGATCGACCAGGGCGTCTTCACCCGCGCCGACGCCGAGCACTCGCGCTTCGCCAATGTGCTGGCGAGCGCCATCGGCGGACCGGCGGCGGCGCCGATCGTCACGCGGCTGGAGCAGCAGTGGGGCGACATCGGCCTGATGTGCAGCGACGGTCTCACCCGGCACGTCCCGGACGCGCGCATCCGGGAGCGGCTGCTCGCGATGACCTCGGCGCGCCAAGCCTGCGAGACGCTGCTGGCCGACGCGCTCGATGCCGGCGGCAGCGACAACATCACGATCGTCGTGGGGCGCACCGTCCGCCGCGACTGATTTCCCGCCTCAGAAGCCCAGCCAGTAGTTCACCTTCAAGAGGAAGATGTTCTGGGCCGGCCCCTGAAACAGCGAGCGGGCGTCTGGTCCGAAATTGATCGCACCACGATACAGGCTCGAGTCGCTCTCGCGCGTCCACACGAGATACAGCGTCGATCCGGGGCGGTACTCCCACCGTAAGACCGCGTTGCCCCGCAGCGACCGGAACGTAAACGTGGGATCCGAGAACTGAATCGTCGTGTCCGCACCGGCGCCATCGGGGTCGATCTTGATCGTGTTCGGAGACCCCGGCGTCACCGAGATCGTCCCGATGTCCTGTCCGTACACGAGTTTTTTCAGTCCACGGGGCGCGGCGAATTCCTTGTACTTCGAGTAGGCACCACTCGCGATCAGGGGCTGGACGAAAAGTTCGAACGTCAGGTTGGGGGTGAAGGTCACGTTGAACCGAGTATCCATCGAAACCGAGTGCTGTACCAAGTCGGCGAACAGGTAGTGGTTCTCCCCGAACGCCGTCGAGACGACGTTCGCATCGGTCCGCACCCACTGATCGCTCCTCGAGTTGTAGTTATAGGAAGGCCCCAGAGAGAGCGTGATATTCTCCGCCGGACGCAGCTGCAGGTTGACGCCCGTGAACCAGTCGGACTTTCCCTCGGTAGAGCGGTCGTATGACCCGTTGATGCCGACGACCACCGGCTTCCGGCGATCGGAGTTGACGTTCGCCTGCCAGTAGTTGACCGCCGGTCGCCGCAGCACCGGGCCGCCGCGGGAGAGGCGGTCATCGAAGACGCTGGCGCGGTAGATCCAAAAGGCGTTGAGGTCCCAGTAGTTGGGCAATATGATCTCCGCGAATGTCTGGCCCTGCCGGTCAACCAGGTCCCAGTCGAAGTTGTATTTCTGCTGGCCGCCGGCGATCAGATACAGCTGGCGGTACCAGCTCGTCGGTTTGGTCCACTGCCGGAACACATTCCCGCCCATGTACCAGTAGTCGGCCTGGGAGAGAAACGCGATGTCATTGTTCTCGAACCCCGGCGTGCGCAGGTTGGTGGAGACCTCCCAGAGCAGGTCCCCCTGGTCCCGCGCAAAGCGCGCGTACGCGCCGAACCCGCGCAGCGAGGTCGCCGACGGATCGTACTTGTCGCTGAACAGCCCGTTCGATCCGTTCCCGCGATCGGGGCGCTGGAAGTAACGGGCGCTGGAACGCTGCAGCCGCAAGATCGCCGCCGAGTCACCCGATACGCTGGTCCCCGCCACCTGTGCCATCAGGTGGTAGTCCCGCTTGTGGAAGTACATATCGGACGACAGCCCGAACGACTCGGCATGCTTGCTCAAGCGGTCGGACTGCACGGTGTCGGTGAGATCGTGGTAGACCGACGTCGCCATCGCCCGCACGACTGTCGCCCCGTCGCGCAGATCCTTCTGCACCCGGCCGACGAAGTAGTTGGTCAGGGGCTGGACCGCCACAGAAGAACGAGAGTTGTCCATCCACTGCACCGTCGCATTCGCCTGTCCCGTGATGGCGTCGAGCGTGCCGATCGACCACCCGCTCGGCGTGCGGCCGGTCAGCTTCGCCGCACCGATGATCGTCGAGTTCACGGGAACGTCGGCATAATTGACCGAGTCTCCGTAGGCATAGGCGCTGATCTGCGGCGGCCGGCCGATGCGGCGCGAATAGAACATCGAGAGACTGGACACGTTGGAGCAGAAGAAGCAGTTCAGGCCGCCGAACCCGAAATAGCTCGACCCTTCCACGAAGAACGGCCGCTTCTCGTTGAACGCCGTCTCGAAGGCCGAGAGATTGACTACCGCCGGGTCGACCTCGACTTGCCCGAAATCCGGATTCACGGTCGCCGTGAGCGTGAGATTCGACGTCACGAGGTAGCGCGCGTCGGCGCCGATGCGGCCGTCGGTGGTGTGCGCCTTGGTGAAAGGATCGGTGGGATCGCTCACCGGGATATTGGTCGAGCGGCCCACCACGTAGGGCATGATCTCCGCTTTGCCGGGCGCACGGTGAATCACCATCCCGTCGAGATGGCCGAACCGCGGCGCGCCGCCGCTCTCGTTGAGATGCCAGAACGACCACTGCGACAGCTCGTTCAAGCGGTTCTCCTGGCGCCAGATCTGCAGTCCCCACGTCTGCTCCTGGTCGCTGGACCGATAGCGCAGCTGTGAGAACGGAATCCGCAGCTCGGCCGTCCACCCCAGTGAGTCGATCGCCGTCTTCACTTCCCACACCGGATCCCAGGAGTCGTCGCCCCCGCCGCCCAGGCCGTTGGCATCGCCGCGCACCCCCGAGGGGTTCACGGTGAAGAACAGCCGGCCGATATGATCGTGATAGGTGTCGAAGATGACTGTGAGGTAATCGGCATCGGCGTTGGCGTCCCGCCGCACCAGCCGCGTCTGCACGCCCCGCCCCCCTGAATCGTCGTGCATCCGCGCGCCGACGTAGATCGCGGCATCGTCGTAGGCAAAGCGCACCTCGGTGCGCTGCGTCGCGGGTTGACCTTCGTGGGGCTGGGACTGCAGGAAGTTGGTGGCGACCGGTGCCGTCTGCCACACGGCTTCGTCGAGCTTTCCGTCGAGGTGAATTTCTTCTTTTAACTGGACCGCCCGAACTTCCGGCGGGGGGGTGGGATGGATGTTCTGTGTCCAGCCAGGGGTCGCAATGGTACAGGCCAGCATGACGGTCAGGGCGGCTGCTTTCGACATGGGCGACGACCAGGGGCAATAGATACCGAGTTTGACGCCCCACCCTGGAACAAGGTTGCGCGGAAGATGTCAGGACTGTGTGGCGTTCCTTAACGCAGGTGGGCCCTGAGCCAGGT
>Ga0126377_10004614_pt1 | contig 10059 bp, 6 predicted proteins | sample PanSoiMetPlot_22_FD_92647 | JGI IMG/M metagenome (GOLD analysis project Ga0126377, IMG submission 92647) | Tropical forest soil microbial communities from Panama - MetaG Plot_22 | ecosystem: Environmental > Terrestrial > Soil > Tropical forest > Bulk soil | place: Panama | collected 2016-02-17 | reverse complement strand
GAGCCGATGAAGACGACGCCGCGCCCGGCACCCGGGCCGCGGTAATCGAAATAGTCGAGGTTGACACCCGTGGGAATCACCGAAACTCGCCCGCAGCCGTAGTCCCTCTTGAACGCCGCGCCATCCCGCTCAGATACCGCAATGACGTCGTCGAACCGCCGCAGCGCCTCACCTTCGAAGCGCAGCATCTTGCGATGCTGGCTGCGCCAGATCCAGCGCAACAGTGGATTGCGCGCGACGGCGGCATGCCTGGCGAAAATTTCCGCCTCGACGTTGTGCGTAAAGAGCACCGAGGCGACTGACTGCAGGCTGGCAGGCGCCAGCACCGCCGCGTGCGCGAAATCGAAAACGACGACGGCAGGCTCGTTCGCCATTGCGGCTGCGACAGCGCGACTGCCGGCCTCGGAACGGTCCGTCGCGACCGGAATCGGCAGCCGCGAGAAAATGTGCTGAGCGCGCAGCAGGCGCGCCAGCGGCCCTGCGCCCTGAGCCGGCCACGTGAGCAGTCGGTCGGCCACCTGCTCCAGCTCACGAGCGTGGCGGCTCAATTGAGCGGGTGAAGCGGGGCACGCGAGTGTGATCGAAAACGCCCCGCCCTTGAGGTTGCGCAGGATCTCGCTCGTGCGGATCTTGCCCCCGGAATCGGCTGGAAAGAGGAAGCGGGGCGAGACGAACAGCAGTCGCGGCCGGTCGTTCACCAACACACGCCTTTGTACTTTGCGCGCAGATCCTGCCGGTCGGGCATGTTCACGAGGTCGAGCACGAGCTGGCCGGGACGCGCGAGCCTCACGATGCGCTCGAGCAGGTCACGCCGCTGCAGGCCGACGATCAGGATGTCGGAGGGCTCGATCATCGAGTCGATGTCGGCGCACATGAGCGAGGAGATGTGCGGGATCGAGTGCTCGATGAAGCGCTTGTTCGCGCCCATGAGGCGCGCGAGGCTCACCTCGGGATCGTAGATACGGAGCGACAGCCCCTTGCCGATGAAGCGCTCCGCGAGCGTCACGAGCGGACTCTCGCGCAGATCGTCGGTGCCGGTCTTGAAGGACAGACCCAGCATGCCGACGTTGCGGCGGCCGTCGGCCAGCACCGTGTCGGCGGCGTGGTCGATGTGCACGCGATTGCTCGGCAGGAGGCTTGCCAGGGTTGGCGTCACCACGTCCCTCTGCTTGCCGAGGTAGAGAAGCGCCTTCAGGTCCTTCGGCAGACACGAGCCGCCGAATGCGAACCCGGGCTTGAGGTAGGCCGGCGAGATGTTGAGTCGCGTGTCCTTGCACACGAGCCCCATGACGGCGTGCGGATCGACGGCGAGCGACTGTGACAGTCGCCCGATCTCGTTCGCGAAACCGACCTTCAGCGCATGGAAGGCGTTGCAGGCGTATTTCATCATCTCCGCGGTACGCAGGCTGGTGACGATGAACTCGCAGGGCAGATGCGCGAAGACGTCCCGCAACAACTTGGTGGCGCGCTCGTCCTCGCTGCCGATGACGGTGAAGGGCGGATTGTCGTAATCCTTGATCGAGGTGCCTTCACGCAGGAACTCCGGCTGGAAACACATCGCGAAATGGGTACCCGCGCGTTTGCCGCTGCGTGCTTCGACGCGCGGCGTGATCTCGCCTGCGACCGTGCCCGGCTCGACGGTCGAGCGAACCACGACGGCATGAAACGCGCTCTTGTGTGCCAGGGCATCACCGAGCTGCTCGGCGAGCCTGAGAATCGCCCCGAGATCCTGGCGCCCGTTGGGGCTCGACGGCGTGCCGACGCAGACGAACGAGAGATCCGTATCGCGGACGGCTGCCGCCACATCGTCCGTCACGGTGATGCGGCCGGCTGCGACGACTTCGCGCGTCAGCTCTTGAATGCCTTCTTCGATGATCGGGGAGCGCCCGCTGCGCAGTAACTCGAGCTTCACGGGGTCGATATCGACGCCCACGACATGGTGCCCGTCGCGCGCCAGACAGGCGGCGGACACGGCGCCCACATAGCCCATTCCGAAAATGCTGATTCTCATATTTCCTTCATTAATCAATGATTTATTTTTATTATGTTAGGGGATTTCTGTGCCGATCCGGGCCCCGTGCGGATTATAGGGAGGCCGTGCGCGCGGAAACGTGACGGAGTCCGCCAACGCCATCGCCCTGCGCCGCCACGCCTCCCAGCAACTCCGCGAGTCGCTGCGAGCTCACTCGCCAATCGAAGCGCGCGGCCAGGCTCCGCACCTGGTCGCGATCAAACGGCCTCGCGGCCACCGCACGGATCGCCGCGCCAAGTGCCGGGGCGGTCCGCGATTCTACGAGCAGCCCCAGCTCGGGCCGGTCGATGACTTCGGGGATGCCCCCGACGCGGGTGGCGACCACCGGCGTTCCGCAGGCGAGCGCCTCGAGCAGCACATTGGGCAATCCCTCCCGTGCCGATGCGAGAACGACGATGTCTGCGGCGGTGTAGTACCGCGCGAGCTGGTCGTGCGAGATCGGGCCGATCAGCTGGGCTCGATGCGAGAGTCCGCGCGCTTCGATCTGCTTCGCGAGCACCGAGCGCATCGGCCCCTGGCCGACGATCGTCAAGCTGGCTTCAGGAAGCTCGCACAGAGCATCGATGAGGAGATGGTGTCCCTTGTTCTCGTCGAGCTTGCCAATGGAGAGCAGAGCCGGACGCCCCGCCGGCCGCGCTGGTGGCGAATCACGGTACCGCGCCGGATCGAACTTCGCGAAATCGACTCCGTTGCGCACGACAGTGATGTGTTCTGCCCGTGCACCCCAGGAGACCAGCCTCTGCTTCAGCGCCTCGCTCACCGTCACCGTGGCGGACGCTCCGGCGATCGCGTGCAGCATCAGCTGCCGACACCACGGTATTTCCCCGATCAGGTTCACGTCTGATCCCCGCGCCGTCAGCACGTAGGGCAACTTGACTCGCGCCGCGAGCCGCGAAGCGGCGACTCCATCGGGGAACAGGTAATGCGCATCGATGAGCTGCGCGCGAGAGCTCGCGACCACCTTCTGCATTGCGCTCCAGCAGCCCTGCTCCATCAGCCACACCGACGGGCGCATGCCGACTTTGGGGATGGCCAGGTAGCGCGGGTGATGAATCCTCAAGCCGAGGCGCCGCTCTTCGGATGGCACCCCAGCGAACTCGCCATAGCGTCCGAATCTTCGGCCACGCAGGGGGAACCAGGGCACCGGCGCAATGACTTCCGCAGCTACGGCGCCGGTCTCGAGCAGGTGGCGCAGCCGCTCTTCCACGAAGACGCCATGCGTAGGCTGTGCTCCGTTCGGATACAGCGAGCTGAACGTCAGGATGCGCGGCATCAGTGCGCTAGGCCGCCGCGGCAGCGTCCTCATTCGCTTGCAGCACGCGTCGGCAAAATCCCTCGAACATGAGCAGGGCCCACAGCGACGGACTGTGATCCCAAGCGCCGCTCTGGTGTTGATCGACCAGCCGACGCAGCGCGCGCGGCTCGAACACACCCGTGTCGGCGAGCACCGGCCCGAGCAGGCGCCCGCGAATCTGCTCGCGCAGCGGGCCGCGAAACCAGTGGATGATCGGAACTCCGAAGCCCATCTTCGGGCGATACATCACATCGTGCGGAAGGTGCGGCTCCATGGCTTTCTTCAGCACGTACTTGCCTTCGGGCCCGCGCAGCTTCTGCGTGGGAGACAGCCCGGCGGCCCATTCCGCGAATTCGTGGTCGAGCATCGGCACTCGCACTTCGAGGCTGTGCGCCATGCTCGCTCGATCGACCTTGGTGAGAATGTCCCCCGGCAGATAGGTGCGGAAGTCGAGGTACTGGACCAGCGTCAGCGGGTCGGGGTCTTGCAGCTCGCGCGAGTGCCGCTCGAAGAGCTCGATGGCGCGATGGCCCTGCAGCTGCCGCGCGAAAGTGGGTGCGTACAGGCCCGCACGCAACGAGGAATCGAGAATCGTCACGCTGTGGAAGTATCCCTCCAGCGAGGATCGCGCGAGCGCCTGCAACGTCGCCTTCGCGCGCAGTACCCGCGGCGCCCAGTCGAGTTTCGGATAGAGACTCCCCATCAGACCGAACAGTGAGCGTCTCACGCCCAGTGGCAGACGGTTGCGTACGCGCTCCTCGTACACGTGCCACTTGTAGCGTCGATAGCCGCCGAAATTCTCATCGCCCGCATCCCCCGAGAGCGCGACGGTCACGCGCTGGCGCGCGAGCTGACACACGCGATATGTAGGCAATGCGGAGCTGTCGGCGAACGGCTCGTCGTAGAGCCCTACGAGCTGGTCGATCAAACCGAAATCGTCCGGCTCGACCCGGTGCACGGAGTGGTCCGTGTGATAGCGCTCAGCCACCATCTGGGCGAAACGTGATTCGTCGAATCGCTCGTGGCCGAATGCGATAGCGCAGGTCTTGACGGGATGGGGCGAGATCTTCGCCATCTGCGAGACGACGGCGCTCGAATCGACGCCGCCGGAGAGAAATGCGCCGAGCGGCACCTCGGCGATCATCTGCCGTTCTACCGCCATCCGCAGCCGCCCGACCAACTGCTCCGCCGCATCGGCATCCGTGAGGTTGTGACGCGCTGAAAAGTGTGGCGCGAGATCCCAATACCGGCGCACCTCAGGCGCGCGTCCATCGACTCCGACGAGCAGCGTGTGCGCGGGTGGCAACTTGGAGACGCCTGCGAGCATGCAGCGGGGATCAGGCACGTAACCGTACGAAAAGTAGTCCTCCACCGCCGTGGGATCGAGCGAGCGCGGCAGGTCCGGGTGGACGAGCAGGCCCTTGAGCTCGGAAGCGAAGATGAACCAGCCGTTGGGGAGCAGCGCGTAGTACAGCGGCTTCTCGCCGAAACGGTCGCGCGCGAGGAACAGTTGCCGCTTCGTGCGATCCCAGATCGCAAAGGCGAACATGCCGACGAATCGTTCGACGCAGCTCGCGCCCCACTCCTCCCACGCGTGCACGATGGTCTCGGTGTCGCTGTTCGTGCGGAAACGATGGCCCGCCTTCAGCAACTGCTCGCGCAGCTCGCGATAGTTGTAGATCTCGCCGTTGAAGGTGACCATGACCGCGCCGTCCTCGTTGCCGAGGGGTTGCGAGCCGCCCGCGAGGTCGATGATCGACAGACGCCGATGCCCGAGACCGATGGCGGTCTCCACGTGAAAACCGCTGCCATCGGGTCCGCGATGCCGCTGGATGTCGGTCATGCGTTGCAGGAGCGCTCGCTCCGGCACCCGGGCACCACGTGTATCGAAGATTCCAGCTATGCCACACATCTTGGCCTCGCGTTCTAGTTTGCGGCTTGCGGTCGGGCGAGCAGAGTCTCGTACAGGGAAAGATAGCGCTCCACCATGGAATCGAGGCCAAAAAGCTGTTCCGCACGCGCGCGGGCGGCCACTCCCTGAGCGCGCAACCGAGCGGGGTCGCAGAGGAGCGTGCGCAGCGCCGCGGCCATGGCCTCCGGGTCGTTCGGTGGGACGAGCTCACCCGTCTGACCGGGGACGATGAGCTCTCCATTGCCACCGACGGCGGTGGCGACCACCGGCAGACCCGTCGCCATGGCTTCGAGAATGGTATTGGAGATGCCTTCGTTCAGGGACGGCAAGACGAAGAGGTCCATCGCGCGCAGGGTTTCGGGAACGTCGTTGCGCGCGCCCGGCAGCCACGCCAGATTCTCGACGCCGCCTTCCGCCAACACCTGCTGCACCTCGGCTCGCAACGCACCGGTGCCGATCATCATGAGGCGCACGCGGCGCCGCAGGTCCTCGGATTCCCTCACGAGCTGGACGAACGCCCGCGCCAGGGTCAGGGGATCTTTCACGCGCTCCATCCGCCCGACCGTGCCGACGATCATCAGGTCATCGCGGCGCTCGAAGGGCAGGTCCGCGACCACGGGGTCACCCGATGAGGCTGGCGTGAAGCGTGAGGTGTCGACGCCGTTGTAGATCTGCACGATGCGCGAGGGCGCCACGCCGATCGAGCTCGCGAGCCACCGTTCGATGTCGCGCGAGACGGCGACATACCGTGTCACGAAAGGACGCATCCACCGCCGGTAGCGCCGATACTTGCGGTCATGGCCATGCAGATCGAGCACGTCCCAGCCGTGCTCACCGTGAACGTGCGCACCGACGCCCGCAAGGCGCGAGATCGGGGCGCAGTCGATGGTGGCAAGGTTGCGCGAATGCACGATGGCCGGCCGCAGCGCTCGCAGCGTCCGCCAGAGCTTCAGCAGGTTCGCGGGGTCCTTACCCTGACGCTTGCCGAGCGAGACGATCGGGACGGCCGGGTTGCGCACGCGCTCGCGGAAATCGGAGAAGTGCGACAGACAGATCACCGCGTGTCGCATCCGCTCCGGTGGTGTGCGGTTGATGATGTTGACGAGCCCGTTCTCCAGGCCGCCGATGATCAGGTGCTGGATCACGTGCGCCACCATCGGCACGCTGCGGGCGCTCGAAGCGCTCATCGCCACATGCCCTCGAGGCGCGCCCGAAAGCCGAGCAGGCTGAACCGATGGCTGATGCTGATGCGCCGAATCCGGAATGGATCGATGTCGCCGTCGTTGTAGCCGCCGAAGGCTGACAGGCACGCGCTGTAGCCCGCCTTGCGCGCCTGGTCGCGCGCCTCTTCGGTGATGTGCTCGCGCCCGCCAAATGGATATGCGAACGCCACGCGGGCGAGCGCAAGATTTTCGCGCAGATGCTCGCGCGACTCGTCGAGCTCCGCGCGAATGTCCGCAAGCGGTGCCCTGCCACAGTCGAGGTGCGTCACGGTGTGCGAGCCAACGTCGAACCCCCAGCGACGCATCGTCCGCAAATGGTCCCAACTCATCGTCGGAAGCTTCTCGCCCTTGCGGCGCAAATCGTGATCGAAACCCGAGTCGTTGCCGATGCGCCCCGTGCTCACGAAGAACGTGGCCGGGAGACGCAGACGCAGCAGCACGCGCGCGGCGATCTCGTAGTTGTCCAGATACCCGTCGTCGAAGGTCACCGCAACGATCGGGCGCGGTGAGCGCCGGCTGAAGGTGCCCGCACTCACTGCATCCAGGCTCACGACCTGGCAGTGCTCGGCAATCCAGCTCATCTGACGTTCGAATTGCTCGATCCCGACCGTGAGGTCGTCGCGCATATCGTCGTTGACGCGGTGATAGAGCAGGACGACGACTCTTTGCATGTTCGTCAATCCGCGCAGCCAACGCGGCAAGGGGGCGAGACAGCGGCAGTAGATCCAGAACAGCGCATCCTTGATGCGCTCGCTCGCTCCGCGCGAGGCGTGCTGCGCCGCCTGGCGTCTGCGCAAAGCAGCTTCCTGTGCCAGCGTTGGCCGGCGGTAAGTGTGGCCACCGGGCTGTTGAGGGGCGAAGCTGGCCGACGCGTCAGCGATCCGCCTGACCGCTCGAGCGACGAGATCGATTCCCATCTCATCGAGCAGGATCTGTAGTCCGCGAACGCTGGAGAACGCCCGCACCGGAATCGTATCGGCGAGCAGGACATCCCCGGCATCGAGCGCGGCGGAAACTCGGTGCACGGTGCACCCGACCTCGCGCGCCCCGGTGAAGAGCTCCCAGAAAGCGGCCGGCATGCCGCGGAAGTCGGGCACTTTCCCCTTGTGAAGATTCAGCGTGCCGAGCGTCGGAATCTCGAACAATTCCGCGCGGAGAATGGGTGCTGCCAGCGACAAACCGAGCTGCGGCGCGAACTCGCGCACGCGGGCGAGCGTCGCGGCAGAGTGCAGGTCATCGACATCGATCCACTCGACGCCGTCGAGTCTGCGCAGGGCATCGAGCTCGAAGCTCGCGCCGGGCTGTTGGTCGGGCAGCCTGCGCGGACCGCGCAGCCGGGCGTGCAGCATGCGCATCGCCTCGCCCGCTTGATAGGGAATCCAGCGCCACCCGTGACGACGCAGATTGCGCCGCTGGCTGGCGATGATTCCGGAGAGCGACCGGCGCGGAGTCGCGCACACCACGAGCCAGCGGCAATCCGGCACCGCTTCTCGAATCGCTGCCAGGCCGCGGCGGACGCCGTAGTCCGCGCGACTGGTGAATACGACTCCACGCGTGAGGTTCATGCCGCCGCCGGCGTGCGCTCGCCTCCGGGCTTCCGCTCCCGAAAGGCCTGGTGACATTCCTCGATGAGGCCGTCGAGCCGGCGCATCGAGCTCGACCAGCTGTGGTGCGAGAGCACCCGGGCGCGACCGGCTTCCCCGAGCCGCGTTCGCTCAGCGGGCTGATCGACGACGCTCAGGATGGCGTCGCGATACTCCTCGGCCGTGTTGGCAGTCAGCAAATGCTGTCCGGCCACCACGTCGACTCCGCGCGAGGCGATCTCGCTGCAGATGACAGGGACGCCCATGGCGAGTGATTCGAGAATCTTGTTCTGAGTGCCGCGCGCAATCCGCAATGGCGCGACCGTTGCACACGCCCGCGAGACGATCGGCCTCACGTCCGGCACCGAGCCGGTCACGCTCACACCGTCGAGTCGCGCGAGCGACTGGATGTGCGCGGGAGGGCTCGCGCCGACGATCGCGAAGCGCAAGTTCTTGCGGGCGCTGCGTAGCGAGGGCCACACATCACGGCAAAATTCCTGCACGGCCTGCTGGTTCGGGTAGTAGTCCATCCGACCCACGAAGCAAATGAGGTCCCGGTCGTAGTCCGAGGTCGTGGGCGCGAAGAAAGCCGAGTCGACGCCGTTGGGAAACCAGCCCGAACGCGTGCCGGACCCCAGAGCATCGAGCGTCTCGAGCTCTGCTCGGGTCGTGCACGAGACGAAGTCGAAGCGGGAAGCGAGACGGCGCTCCTCGCGTTCGAGCTTGGCGCCTTCCAGGCGATACCCCCACGAGAGCGGCCATGCCCGATAGCGGGCGTACTCGAGCCACTTCTGCGAATCCATATCGCCGAAGTCGAGCAGTCGCGGGAGATCATCGATCTCACCGACGAGCTGCGCGGCGGAGGAGCAGTGGACGAATACGAAATCGAAGCTGCGCTTCGCCAACCGTTGCCGGATCTGCGCGGCGAGCGACGCCGAGTAGAAGTAGCCGAAGCTCGACGGAACGGGAGTCGGGAGGCGCATCAGCATGCGAGCCGCGGGCGCCATGCGCCCGGCGACATCCACGAAGTACTCGCGGCAGTGCTGCGCAATGCCCGCGCCGGCCGCAGCCTCGCTCGCATCGCGTGCCAGCGAGGCGACCGTGACTTCGTGACCCTGTGCCGACAAATGCCGAATGATGTTGAACGGGCGAATCTTGCCGCCCCGCGCCGGCGGAAAGGGAAAACGATGGCAGGCGACCAGAGCTCTCACGCCGCCGCCCGCTCACGCAGCTCCGTGCCCAGATCGGCCACGCCCACTCCGTCCAGATAGAGCCGTGCCCAGATCTCGAGATTCATGAGGCTGAGGAGGTGGTCGGTGTGATCCTCCTTGCCGGCGGCATGCAGCGCGATGGCCTCCTCGACGGCGCGCCACTGCACCCATCCCCGCTCCTCGACGGAACGGCGCGACAGCACGTGCCCGAGCAGCGGCGCGAGCTCCGCCTTGATCCACGCGCCCATCGGGGCGCCGAAACCGCGCTTCTGCCGGAACAGGATTTCTTCGGGCAAGACGGGCCGCAGGGCTTCTTTCATCAGCGCCTTCAGGCCTCCGCCACGCATCTTGATGTGCGCCGGAATGCGCGCCGCGAGCTCCACGAGCTCTCGATCGAGCAACGGTACGCGGCATTCGAGCGAAGTGGCCATGCTCATCTTGTCCGTGAGCATCAGCAAGTCATCGGGCAGCTGCGTATCGAAATCCACCTGCATGAGCCGGACGAGCATGTCATCCGAATCGGCGGCAGCGAACGCGTTCGTCAGGGCTTGTGCCGGCGCGCCCGGCACTCCACGCAGCGCGGCGCGCTGGGCGGCGTCGAACACCTCGACGAACGCGCGATATCGTTCGTCGAACGCGAGCTCATCGGCCATCAGGAACTTGCGCGCGAGACGCGACAAGTTGAGCAGCCGGGAATGCCGGTCGCTCGGCAAGTGGCGAGCGAGCTTCGCGAGGACGTGGGTCCGCAGCCAGCCCGGCAACAAACGATACTTCGCCCGGTAGTACTCGTCCTGGTAGCGCCGG
>Ga0126377_10004612_pt1 | contig 10061 bp, 12 predicted proteins | sample PanSoiMetPlot_22_FD_92647 | JGI IMG/M metagenome (GOLD analysis project Ga0126377, IMG submission 92647) | Tropical forest soil microbial communities from Panama - MetaG Plot_22 | ecosystem: Environmental > Terrestrial > Soil > Tropical forest > Bulk soil | place: Panama | collected 2016-02-17 | reverse complement strand
TCGGCGGCGGCGGCGCGGGTGGTAGCGGCGGTGCTGGTTTGGCCAATCTCCGCATTGTTGGCGGTGAAGGCGGCGGCGTTGTTGCCTCGAGTGCGAGTGCTGGCGGCAATGGCGGAAACAGCGCCTTCGGTGGTGGCGCCAAGGGCAACAACAATTCGGCAGGTCACAGCGGTGCTGCGAATAGCGGTGGCGGTGGTTCGGGCGGCGCTAGTGGGGGTAGCTCCGGAGGCGGCGCCGGCGCCGGCGAATACGTCGAGTTCGTTATTACGTCGCCAGCGGCGAGTTACGTCTATACGGTTGGTCCTGGCGGGGCTGGTGGAACGGGCGGCAGCCTGGGCGGCAATGGTGGCTCGGGCCTTATCATCGTCGAGGAATATTACTGAGGCGAAGATTCAAAAGAACAAAAGATCGCTGGGAAGATAACGATTATCGATTTCCGAGATATTGAATTCTCGCGCAGGAAGCCTTTCAGTTCCGGGTGAGTAGGCCCTCGTGTAATGCTTGCTGAGCATGCATAGAAGATCTGCAGCATTCGAACCGCCATATACATGAGAATTGAATTCAATAAACAAGGGGACACGAGCTTTAATGATCTGCTGGGCCCCCGCGATCACATCGGGCTCAAAGCCCTCAACATCGATCAAGACCAGGCCGACGTCCGCCGGCAGCACATCATGCTTTTGCAAGATTGCGTCAACCGGCAGGACGTCAACATCGAACCGGCAGATCGGAGCGTCGACCAGGGCTACTTTCTCTAGGAAGGTGTGGAGGCCAATGTTCGCTTTGTTAATGAGCAGGGATTTGCGCTCGCATTGTGCGCCGGCGGCACAGCGCTCAACGATCGCGCGATCTCCTAGGCCGTTCAGCGCGATGTTGATCTCGAGAAGCGAGATGTTATCAGGCGCCGGCTCGATCGAGATCGCGCGTGCGAAGTCGTCCTTAATTAGTGCATAGATCGTTTGCGTACCGATGTTTGCGCCTATGTCGATGAAGATTTTGCCCTCAGTGTTCCGGCCCCCGTTTGCCAGCGCCGACAGGATCGAGCGGAAATCGTCGCGACGCCATTCGCCGCATCGGGTTAGGTCTGATCCGATCGCGCCTCTGTCCCGAGGGTCGTAGGCGATCAGGTGATCGCCAACTCGCTTGAGCGCGTAATCGTAAGAAAAATGAGCGTGCCGTTGGATTAGCCGCGAATGAGCAAGGGGCTTAATAAGAAGTCGATCTCTTGCAGCGCGAACGGCTCTCTCGATGACTGCGGCTCCCGGGAGCTTCATCTTTTGGAATCCTAAAAAACACAGGATATTCTCGGTTGAATCCGCTCGATCCTGCCACAACCCGCCCGCGCGTCTGCGGTTTTCTAGCACCACTCACCTCTAAGCTGAGTCCAAGGACAATTCGATGTCGCAACGCACCTTTCGCTTTGCACCTGGAGTTCCAGTTCCCCACCAACCCTGTCCAAGTATTGTAATGAGCGAGAGCCAGTGCGTGGCCAAAATGGAGGTAGATTCTGTTTTCGACAAAGTCAGCTTTGTGAAGCGCTGCCGCTGAGATAGGTGGCGATGTTCACCTCCTGCGAATCCGATATTGGCGCCGCCGCGGATATCGCAGTCAGAGAAACCCCGTCGGCTGATGTCACGCTTACTGAGCTTGGTGAAAGTGTGAGCAGACTTTGCCCAAGTCTCGTCGAAGCGTTGTGAAGCTAATCGCTCTTCATGGTCATCGCGGCCCGCCATGAAATTGGCTTTTGCGTGTCAATCGCGAGCCTGAGTGGAACATTGCGAAAAGGCTAAGGACAATTCCCCATGTTCGATCTGTTAAAGCGCCTCCTAGAGGTGCTGGCGTCCATTCTTGCGCGAAAGCCTGATCCGCGCGAAGCCGTGCCAAACGATCCCCCATGGCTCGTTGCTGCCCGCAAGGAAATCGGTTTTCGCGAGCGGCCCGGCAATCGTGGCATCGAACGATATGTCAGTCTTGCGCATGCGGGCTCCCCTGGCGATCCATGGTGCGCCATCTTCGTCAATGCCATGTTGGAATCAGCGGGCTATCCCGGTACACGCTCGGCGACGGCGCGCAGCTTCGAGCACAGCCAACACTTTGCGAGGCTCGAAGGGCCGGCGCTGGGCTGTATCACAACGATGTGGCGGCAGTCGAAAGCGTCCGGCCTTGGCCACGTCTTCTTCTATCTTGGTGAGAACGACAGAGGAGTTGTGGCGCTCGGCGGCAATCAATCGGACCAGGTGCTGATCCAATACGAGCCGCAAGGCCGCATCACGGGTTATTGGTGGCCTTCGTCCTATCGGCTTCCAAAAGTCGGGCCGGTCATTGTTGCCGACCAGGGTCATCTCGAAGGTTCGGAGCTGTGAGCGAGTGTCCTGTCGTTGTCACTGTCGCCAACTATCTCCAGATCGGCGTGACATCGGCGTAGTGACGACCGCGGGCTGATCCTGCTCCGCCCGGGGCGCATCGTCGATACTCAACGGACACAACCGATGACCGACTACGCGGAACTCAAATCCGAATATGCGCACCTATGGTCTTCGATGGAGATTCGCGCTGATAAGCGTGAGCTTGTCATGCACGTCGCCAGGAAGCTGATGCGCCACAAGACGCAATATCTCGCCGTCGAGACCAGAACCGATGTTCCCTGGTTTGTGATTGCCGCACTTCACAATCGTGAATCAGACGCGGACTTCGCCACCTATCTTGGCAACGGCGAGCAGCTGGATCGAAAAACGAAGCTCGTTCCGAAGGGCAGGGGACCGTTCGAGAGCTGGCAAGCGGGTGCGGTTGACGCGCTGGCGCTTGATGGCCTCGACCAGGTGAAGACGTGGTCGCCAGAGCGCGCCTGCTTCGAGATCGAGAAATTCAACGGATTTGGCTACCGCAAGCGAGGCGTGCACAGCCCGTATCTCTGGTCGTTCTCTAATCACTATACGGGTGGCAAATACGTTGCCGACGGCCACTTCAGCTCAACCCGTGTGGATGAACAATGCGGTGCAATGCCGATCGTAAAGGCGATCATGGAATTGGACAGCTCCGCGCGATTCAAGGCCGACACCTCACCGGTCAGCAAACCCATCACTATCACGACCATCCTGGGAGGCATCCTTGGCATCCTCGCACATGTCTTTGGCATCTCGGCCAACGCCGTCGCCATCATCCTCGTCGGAACCATCATCCTCGCCGCCGCCATCTATGCCTTCATCCGCATCCGGCGTTAGGGGGCTGTGCGCTCGCCTCTCGGCGCTCGCCTGGCATTCATTGACCATCGCATGGGGATACTTCCTGCTGCTCAGCGGACTGGTGCTCGATGCACTGCCGCTTGTGGCTGAGTTCTTCAATACGCCGGAGGCCCAGTCGGTCGTGGCCGGAATTGCGGGGCCCTATGCCTCGCACTGGCTCAAGGCCATCGGTCTCATCACCGTGCTGGCGCGCATGCGCTCATTGCGCCTGAAGGCGGACGCCGGCGCGCCCTGAGTTGATCACCTTCGATCGCGGGCGCCTCGAACAGAAAGGAGTCCTGATTGTGGATGTGCTGAGCAGAATCAAGGAGCGAGAGCTCGCGAGTTTCGAGTGGCTCAAAGCCCATGCTCCCGATGTTATCGACGAGCAACGCCTTCAGTATTGCGGAGCCAGTGAGCACCTCTATTGGCACTACGGTTATGCGATGGCGCTGCGTGATGTCATGAAAATGTTTGCCAACTGAAGTCAAACCGAAAGGAGAAGACAAATGGACGTGCTCTTCATTCTTGCAGCCTTTGTCTTGGGCGTCGCGGTGTCCAAGAGTCTGCGTCGCTGGCTGTTGAAACTTCGCACCGATCCGCGCAAGGCGATCGAGACCGAGATCGCGGATCTCAAGGGCCTCCTCGACAAATACCGGGCCTGACCCATGTTGCAATGGTTTCTCAGCGTCCTCTCGGCTCCAGTGTTCAATACGATTGTCGAGGCCTACAAAGCGAAGCTTGCGACGGCGAATACGCAGGACAAGCTCGCCGTCGATCTTGCCGTGAAGGAGATCGAGGCTGAGATTGCCGCCCGCGCGCAATCCTCCGCGATCATCATCGCGGAGCAGGGGCGCTGGTGGACTTCGATGATACGCCCGCTCGCGGCGCTGCCGGTGGTGATCTACATCTGGAAAGTGATAGTCTACGACAAAGTCCTGGGACTGGGCACGACTGACGCGATCACCGGTGACGTCGGCACCTGGGCCGGCGTCATCATCACCACTTATTTCGGTGGGCGCACCATCGAGAAGGTGGCGCGCATCTTCAGGCGGAGCACGCCTGGCTCCGATCAGGGGTGAGGCGATGCAAGATGTGCTCACCTGGGGTGCGCTGATCGCCGCGGGTGGCTCCCTGGTCGCCATCGTCACCTTCTGGATGAACCGAGGCAAGGCTGAGGCCGATGCGCTGGCCAAGGCCGACGCCGCCGGTGCGACGGCGCACGCCGCGCTGGCGAAAGCGGAGATTGTCTCGGCACAGCTCGCCGAAGCGCGCATCGAGTTCGCCCGCGACTATGCCAGCCACAAGGATCTCGCCGCGGCGGAAGTGCGCTACGCGACATCGCTCGACAGCCTGCGGACAGAACTGCGCGGTATGAATGAGCGGCTCGACCGGATTATTGAGCGGTTCACGCAGCACGCGTAATGGATGCGAAGGTACCCAATACTCGTACGCACGTGCGGATCTGGGTGAATCATCCATAGTGGCCCGACAAGGTGACTATTGGACTGGAGTAGGGGAGTAAGTGATAGAATGGAAACTTGGAATTGGGTATCCGCTGAAGTTGGGTTTCACACCGTGATTGTCTTGGACTATTAGCGATCGAAAGCTCCAAATGCGTTTGGAGCGAATTAACATCGAGAAGCTCTTGTCAGCCTGGAAAGGCGTGCGAATCCCATCTGGCGGCCGTAGTTGCAAACAGAGATTGTGCCCGGCACACGGGCCCGACAGGATGTCGGGTCCGTGTGCCGGGCTTTTCTGTTTTTGCAGGATACAGATGCAAAACGCCGATCATTGTCGTGTAGTCCAGCCCCATTCACACTAACAATCAGGCGTCTCGATCAAAGCTTCAGCCTTCCGCACCATTCCATCATCCGTGACGAAGGCGATCGGGCCCACGGCGCTGTCGTCGAAAACGGCCGCGGTGAGGGGACCACCAAACACGGCACCGGTGTCCAGGTTAAGTCGATTGGGCCAATACTCCGGCTCGCCCGTTTCGAGCGGCGTGTGGCCATGCACAATATAAAGGCCATGGTCGTGCGGGTCCGACAGGAACGGCTCACGAATCCACAGCAGGTCATCCTCATGTTGCTCGTTGAGCGGGATGCCAGGGCGAATGCCGGCATGGACAAAGAACCGCTTGTCGTCACTCTCGCACAGCGGCAGGCTGTCGAACCAGACAAGATGCTCGTCCGGAATTGCCTCTGCGCTTGTGACTCCGTAGCTGCGCAGCGTCATATCGCCGCCATTGCAGAGCCAGAGCGCCTTGTTGCCATCTTGCAGCACGCTGATCAGCATGTCCTCGTGGTTACCGCGGAGACAGCAGATCTCCCCAGGCCTCGATTTCTGCAGCTCGATCAGCAGCTCGACCACCTCCCGACTGTGCTGGCCGCGATCGATATAGTCGCCGACGAACACAAAGCGCGCATTGCGACGGCCACAATGGCTATTGCAGTGCTTCAGCAGGCGCGTGAGCTTGTAATAGCTGCCATGGATGTCCCCGACCGCGTAGATCAATGGGCTCGGCATGCTGACTCCGTCCGTGCTTGAATCTCGCCTATCGCTCTAGATTAATGTCGGGTCAAGCGGTTTTGTCCCTCTTTGCTTCCGGCTCTTTAGCTCCCCTTGGTGGCACTTTGCCTCTCCCCCAAGATTCCCTTGTACTGTCCCGTGGATGGCGCATACCCTGTCCGCGGTCGACCCAGGGCCCATGACGCATCAGGGAGTGAAAACATGAACTCTTGCAAGAACTTTATCCGGCTTGGCGCCCTTTGCGCGCTTTCGGTCGTGGGCATGAATATGGGCGTGAACAGCGCTGCGGCGCTCGACTATCCCACCAAGCCAGTGCGCTGGATCGTCGGCTATCCGGCGGGTGGGTCGACCGACATCCTGGCCCGCCTGATCGGCCAATGGTTGTCCGCACGCCTGGGTCAGCAGTTCATCATCGAGAACCGGCCAGGCGCCGGCAACAATCTCGGCACCGAGCAGGTGGTTCGCGCAGCTCCCGACGGATACACGATCCTGCTGGTCAATCCCGCCAATGCGATCAATACGACCCTCTATGAGAAGCTCAGTTTCAATTTCGTCCGGGATATCGCCCCGGTCGCGGGTCTCATCCGGGTGCCCAATGTGATGGAGGTCAATCCATCGGTGCCCGCGAAGACGGTACCGGAGTTCATCGCATACGCCAAAGCCAATCCGGGCAAGATCAACATGGCGTCGTCCGGCAACGGCACGTCGATTCACATGTCGGGCGAGCTGTTCAAGATGATGACCGGCCTTGCGATGCAGCATGTTCCCTATCGCGGGTCGGCTCCGATGCTGACCGATCTACTGGCCGGGCAGGTGCAGGTTACGTTCGACAATATGCCTTCCTCAATCGAGCACGTTAGAGCGGGCCGGCTGCGCGCGCTGGCGGTAACCACAGCGATGCGCTCCGAGGCCCTGCCGGATGTTCCGATCGTCGCCGATTTCGTCCCGGGCTACGAGGCGAGCGCCTGGTTTGGCCTCGGTGCTCCCAAGGGAACGCCGCCCGAGATCATTGAGCTGCTCAACAAAGAGGTCAACGCCGCGGTGGCCGACCCGAATATTCGCGCGCGCCTGGTCGACATGGGCGGAATGATGATCAACGGTACGCCGGCGGAATTCGGCAAGATCATCGTGGAAGAGACCGAGAAGTGGGCCAAGGTGGTGAAATTCTCCGGCGCAAAGGCGGAGTGAGTGGTGCGACGCTGCTTGCAGGCCCCACTTCGATGCCGCCTGTCGTTCGATGAGTGACGATATCCCGTTTGACAAGCGCTTCGACCTTGCGCCTGGCAGGGTCGAAGAGGTCTATCCGGGCGTGCGCCGGCTGCTCTGCAACAATACCGGACCGTTCACCTTCAAGGGAACGGTGAGCTATATTGTCGGCCGTGGTCGTGTTGCCATCATCGATCCTGGGCCGCTCGACGAATCGCATATCGAGGCGCTCCTCGCTGCCGTTCGGAACGAGGCGGTCACGCATATCGTCGTCACGCATACTCATCGCGACCATTCGCCTGCTGCAGCGCGCATCAAGGCCGCAACGGGGGCGCCCACTTTCGGCGAGGGCCCGCATCGCGCTGCACGCGAACTCCACCTCGATGAGGCGCCGCGTCTCGATGCTGGAGGCGATCGCGACTTTGATCCCGATTTCAAGCTCGTTGATGGCGACATGGTGGCCGGCGATGGATGGAGCCTTGAAGCGATCGCCACGCCGGGTCATACCGCGAACCACATGGTCTTCGCACTCAACGGATCAGAGATCATCTTTTCCGGTGATCACGTGATGGCCTGGTCGACTCCAGTTGTGGCGCCACCTGATGGCGCCATGAGCGACTACATGGCATCCCTGGAAAAACTCCTGCATCGCCCAGAGACAACCTATTTTCCCGGGCACGGCGGGGCGGTGCGGGATGCGCCACGTTTTGTTGAGGCCTATGTCCGCCACCGTCGTGGCCGCGAGCAAGCAATCCTGAGCAGGCTCGCGGACGGCAGCTCCGACATTCCGAACCTGGTGCAGGGGATCTATGTTGGGCTTGACCCGCGATTGACCAAAGCGGCGGGACTTTCGGTCTTTGCGCATTTGGAAGATCTGGTCACGCGCGGGCTGATCGAGACCAATGGGGCGCCGTCTCTCAACGGCGTTTATCGGTTGCGTGGCTGAGCCGGGCTTGCCTTCGCCGGCGGTCCCTTTGCTTTCTTGGGTGCGGCGGCCGGCTGCTCCGGCTTCTGCCGTCCGATCGCATCGTCGATATCGTCAACCAGGGTTCGAACGCGCGTCGCATTGGAGCCAAAATCAAACGAGCCGTAGCGCGACGATGATCGGACATCGATGCGCGAGCCCTGTCCGTCAGCGCGGACCCGAATGACGACGTCTTCGCGCAGTCCCATGATGGCAGTTCGCGCCACCGCTTCAATGCGGCCTTCACGCCCTCGCTCCGGCGGCCGCCGCGCCACGATATTCCATTTGCGTTTGGTGACGACTGCGAGCGTCGCATCATAGGAGGCTTGCGGGGTTGCCTCCTGCTCGAGCGGCTCGATTTCGGGATAAGCATTGCGCTGCTGTTCAGCAGAGGAAAGGCCGGCATAGATGACCGGGTTGGCATCACGCGGGCGGACCCGCGCCAGCGCTTCAAAGCGCGGCGGGTCAATCGGATCAGTCGTGATGTCGTAGATCCAGGGCAGCCGATAGGCTGCAACGGCGAGATAGCTCGGATAGGCCAGGAGCGCCAGGCCAATCCCGATCGCAGTGAGCGAATAGCCGATCCCTATCAGGCCATCGCGCCAGATCACCACGAACGCAGCGAAGGCGAGCAGGAGCGCGATGATCGAGAACACCAGCGCGCCACCAAAGGTCGCGAGCGCGGGCTTGAACTCGAGCACTCCCCAACGCACGATGACAATGGCCAGAATTGTCGCGATCAGGGAGAATACTGCGGTCCGCCGCGCCCAGATCGCCAGCCGGGACGTCGGTTGTTCGGCGATGTAGCGTCGCAGCATCGGCTAGTGCCCCGTTTCCGAAGTTCGTGACACGTCGCAGCACCCCCGGCACGAACTTCGGGAATAAAGGGGCACTAGCACTCAACGGTTCCAGTGCCGCTTTCGGTTTGAAGTTCCCAACCGAGCTTGTTTCATGTGCTGTAGGAACTTCAAATCGCGGCACTAGCCTTTCGGTTCCGAACAGATCCGCTTCAGGTCGGCCCACTCGGACGGTGCGAGGACCGGGCTGATAGATCCGGTTCCGGCACGGGCATTTATAGCAGTAACGCGCTCCTTGGTCTCGGGGTGATCCAGCAAAAGCTTGAGGGGGCCATGACTGCTGCCGGCGATGCGCGTGAGGATGGTTCCCAGGGCGCGTGGATCGGCGCCGAGGCCCTTCATCAGGTCAACCGCATAGTCATCGGCGGAAGCCTCCGCGCCGCGGGAATAGCTTGTCTGCAGAATAGCCCTTGCCGCAATGATGACGGCGCCTCCGCCGACGAAATCTCCAAGCAGCAGGCCGAAGAGCAGCGACATGGCGCCGTGTTGCAACACGGTGCGAGTGCCATCGCGATGCGCCACGTGACCGAGCTCATGGGCAATGACGCCGGCGACCTCATCGGCGTTCTCGGCTTGTTCGATCAGGCCGTGGAAAACATAGATGATTCCTCCAGGCAAAGTGACAGCATTGGCGTCGTCGCTGCGCACGACCATGATTCGTAACGGGATCGGTTGCCCGGCCGCCTGCTCGAGCCGGGCGAACATCTTGTCGAAGGCTGCGCGTCCTGCTTGCTCTGACTCGCCGTTCCCGCAGACAAACCGCGCTCCAGCGCGGTTCTTGTCGAGGATGCCGCGGACCTGAGCGTCGACCGCAGCGCCAAGCCTGATCTCAGCCGCATAGGGAACAAGAGGAGTGAGGCGGGTGGCAATCTCAGGCACGCCGAAGATCGCAACCAGCAACAGTGAGATGGTTGCCGCCAGGCTCCAGAGCACGACCTTGCGGCGGCCGCGCCGTTCGGTGCGACCGCTCCGGTCGATCGGTACGGACAGATCGTCGATCGCAGCCGCGAGCTCGGGATCGCGCACGTCGAGGCGCGCCAGCACCGGATTGTCGATGCGACCGATGCGGAGCAGCCCCTGGGGCGAAGAGATGGACTCAAGCTCGGCATAGGGCCATTCGGCCAGCATCCGGCCGTCCGCCCCCTGGATCTGAAGCGCTGATGCTCCGAGCGTCACCGTGACATCGTGCCGAGCACTGGTCACGCCGTCGAAATAGGTTGCCTGGCCGGAGGTCGGCATGACGGTCAGAACCCGCCAACATTGAGCGCGTCGGCCAATCCT
>Ga0126377_10004611_pt1 | contig 10062 bp, 8 predicted proteins | sample PanSoiMetPlot_22_FD_92647 | JGI IMG/M metagenome (GOLD analysis project Ga0126377, IMG submission 92647) | Tropical forest soil microbial communities from Panama - MetaG Plot_22 | ecosystem: Environmental > Terrestrial > Soil > Tropical forest > Bulk soil | place: Panama | collected 2016-02-17 | reverse complement strand
TACGAATTGATGACGGGGCGCGACCGGATGCTGCTCGACGCGCGCGGTCTGCTCTATGAACGATTCAGACGCGACGGCAAGCCCTCTGGACACGCCTGCCATCCTTATGACCTGTGCGCGGTCCTGATCGCGGAGGAGGCGGGCGTGATAGTCACCGACGGGCGCGGGCGTACGCTCGACGCGCCGCTCGACACGACGACCGACGTCTCGTGGATCGGTTATGCGAACGAAGCGATCCGCCGCGAAGTCGAGCCCGTGTTGCTGCGTTTGTTGTCGAAACACATTTAAATCCGGGAATGCGCCTGAATCTGCCTGAATCTGCCTGAATCCGCCTGAATCCGCCTGAATCAGATTGATGACCGCGTGAAAGAGACGGCGACCGCTTAAGGCGTCCCCGGCTTCACGAACTCCACGCCGATCGGCTCCCCGTCAAAATTGTCGAGGCCGGATTGAGGCGAGCCGCGATAGGTCACGATCACCAGTCTGGCCGGATCGATTGGGCCGCAGATTATCGAGTTCGGAATTTCAGGCGTGTACCGGACGAAGATGAGTTGGCTCGTCCGCGCCGTGCGGAATTTGAAAGAACGCGATTCAGTTTTGACAGTCAGCATGACGCCGCCGTCGTCGCAATCAATACGCGTCAGAAGTCCCCGGACCTGATCGCCCTGAAAACGCCGGCCCGGCAGCGGCGGTCGCGTCGAAGATTGATCGTCCGCCGGCCGACCTCCGCGCGCCTCGCTCTCAGCCTTTATTTTCGCCAATCGGTCTTCGACCCTGGCGATGTTTTCGAGCATGTTAGCCGCCCGTTCACGAATGTCGGATTTCGCGGCGCCGGCGAGCGTTTGCGCGGTCTGGCGCGCGGCGGCGTAATCATTCTTCCGCATTTGAATCTGCGCCAGCGTGTAGACGACGTCTTCGCGGTGGGGCGCGAGCGCAATCGCGCGGTTGATCAAATTGATCGCTTCATCCAGGTTCTCGTTCGTAACAAGGTTGATGAACGCGAGCAGTTTGTAGGTGTCCGCGAAGTCCGGGTTGAGCTGGCGGGCCCTGCCCAGAGAGGCGCGCATCTCCCTGACGGAGTCTTCGGGAAGATCGGAAACGTACTGGCTCTCGTCAACCTGCTCGCGGTGAATCGCGAGAGCGTAATAGTAATGGGACAGGAAATCCTGCGAACCGGCTTCGATCGCTCGCCGGAAGTGGCGCCGCGCCTCGGCGTAGCGGTTCTGCCGCAATCTGAGCGTCCCGAGCGATTGATGCGCCGCCGCCAGCGACGGATCAATCGAGAGCGCGCGATTGAGAAGGGCTTCGCCGTCAACGGAGCGCTGAATGCGCCAGAGCAGGTCGCCCAGATAGGTCAAAGCCCCGGCCTCGCTCAAGGGCGCGGTCTTCAGCTCGGCATTGAAACCGAGTTGTCGGGCGAAAGTCACGTCTTCGGTCGGATACGCCCCGCGGCTGATGTAATTTTTCAGTTCCTGTTCGAGGGTCGCGTAATCGGTTTGAAACGCCTGTTTGAAACTGCGGTCAGCCGGTTTGCCCTGCGCCAGGGAGTTGATGAACTCCCGGAATTGAGAGCGCCTTCCGTCCTGACGCAGCAGGTAATGCGTGAGCGCCCACGACTCTGCGTAAAAAAGGCCCTTCTTCTCGCTCTCGACGTAGAAAGGCGAAGTCTGATCCGCCGCCAGCAGAGTTTCGAGCGGGATCAGCGAACGCTCGCGCAACAGCCTCGCGTGACCGGCGATGGCGGCGCCGATCCGTCCCTTCTTTCCCCCGCCGGTCGCCTCAAAAGAGCTGAAATATTCCGCAAGCCCCTCGCTGAGCCAGGTCGGAAGAGGCGCGGGAAGCGAGCCGCCGCTTGTCAGCGCGTGTATGTATTCGTGAAAGATGACCGCATAAGGGTTCCTCTCGCCCCGCCCTGCCGCCAACGCGATGTAAGCGCTGTCACCGCTGGATTGAAAATGTCCCGACACGTCGGCCGGTCTGCCCTGATGGAGCGGTTTGAACGGCCTGTACGCCGAATCGTTTTTGAAGACAATGACGGTGATCGGGACCGAAGAATCGATGAATGCGGGCGAGATGATTTGCGAGATGATTTGCGAAAAGGCTTCGCGGAACTGTTCCAGCCGCATTCCCGCGTTGCGAATATCTTTCTCTGAAGCGTCGCCGATGAGCGTGAAATGATTCGATTGCGCCTTCAGCCAGTCGTCTTTCGTCATCGCCATAGAGCGAACCGGCGCAGGAGCGGACCCGTGTGTCTGCTCCGGCTTCAGCCAGGCGTCTTTCGCCGCAGCCGTGGGGCTAAGCCGGCCCCCGCAGAGGATCGCGGTTGCGGTGAAAAGAGAGAATCCGAAAGTGAAGGTGACGAAGTGGCGCCACATAGAGACACCCCGTGGATATTGATACGAATGACTACACGGCCACCGGCGCGGAAATGTGAGGGTGAGCCTGATAATTGGCGATCTCGAAATCTTCGAACCGGTAGGCGAAGATGGACCCCGGATTGCGTTTGATGATCAATTGCGGCAATGGGAAAGGCTCGCGGCTGATTTGCAGCCTCGCTTGTTCCAGATGGTTCAGGTAGATGTGGCAATCTCCCCCGGTCCAGATGAATTCGCCGGCGTCAAGATTGCATTGCTGGGCGATCATATGCGTTAGCAGCGCGTAGGAAGCGATATTGAACGGGACACCGAGAAATACGTCCGCCGATCTCTGGTAAAGCTGGCAGGAAAGTTTGTTCCCCGCCACATAGAACTGCGCCAGAATATGGCAAGGCGCGAGGGCCATTTGATCCAATTCGCCGACGTTCCAGGCGCTGATGATTAGACGGCGGGAATCGGGATTCGTTCGAATCTGGTCGATGAGGTCGCTGATCTGGTCAATCCTGCGGCCGTCAATCGCCAGCCACGATCTCCATTGCGCGCCGTAGACCGGGCCTAGTTCGCCGTTTTCATCCGCCCATTCGTTCCAGATAGTCACGCCGTGATCGTTCAGATATTTGATGTTCGTCTCGCCGCGTAGAAACCACAACAACTCGTATATGATCGATTTCAGGTGGAGCCTCTTCGTCGTGACTAATGGGAACCCCTGGCTCAAATCGAACCGCATCTGATAGCCGAAGACGGAGACCGTCCCGACTCCCGTGCGGTCGTCTTTTTGCGCGCCGCGTTCGAGCGCATGCTTCATCAGATCGAGATACTGCTTCATTTCCGATCGCGTCCTTTCGCCCGTCTTCGAGTGGCTCCGGTAAGACGAGGAATATAACAGAGAACGGCGACGGAGAGACAGAGGCGCGGAGAGAGCGGGAGATGGGGAGAGGGGAGAGCGGGGGAGCGGGAGAGCGGGAGAACATCGTCTACCTATTGCCGCGTCCGCCATTCTCCCTGTCGCACTGTCGCCCCCTCTCCCGCTCTCCCCGTCGCCCCGTCCGCCATTCTCCCTGTCGCATTGTCGCCCGCTCTCCCGCTCTCCCCGTCGCCCCGTCCGCCATTCTCCCTGTCGCATTGTCGCCCGCTCTCCCGTTCTCCCGCTCTCCCCGTCCCCCTGTCCCCCATTCTCACTGTCGCATAGTCGCCCGCTCTCCCGCTCTCCCGCTCTCTCCGTCCCCCTGTCCCCCCATTTGGTTGACGGGGTCAGGATGGTTAGGTAGAGTGCTGATCGCGTATTACCTGCGTTAGAAGTTCTGGCGCAGGGCTCCCTGCAAGACGAATCTATTACCCGTCCACATCCAGGACATGGAATCTATCTAAAGATGAACACTCAATCTGTTGATCGCGCGGCGCCCGCTCGCATCAGGCGTCTGAAAGAACTGGCCTATAACATGTGGTGGAGCTGGCAGCCGGACGCGAGCTGGCTTTTTCAGTATCTGGATAAGACTGTTTGGGAGCTGACTCACCATAATCCGGTTAAGTTCCTGCAGCAAATCTCCCCCGCCAAGCTGGAGGCGGCGGCGTCGGATCCCGCGTTCCTGCGCCATTACGACGGCATCATGATGTCTTTCGACAAATGCCTGTCGGCCAGAGAGGCATGGTTTATCGAGAAGCATCCAGATCTTGCCGGAAACGCCATCGCCTATTTTTCAGCTGAATTCGGGCTGCACATTTCGCTGCCGATCTATTCCGGCGGCCTTGGGATTCTCGCCGGGGACCATTGCAAGGAGGCCGCCGACCTCGGCTTGCCTTTAGTCGGCGTGGGCTTCGTTTATCCGCAAGGTTATTTTCAGCAGCGCCTCACGTCCGAAGGGCGTCAGGAGGCCAGTTTTGAGCGGTTCGATTACGGCGCCGCGCCGATGGAGCCCGTCATCACACGCGACAGCGACGGCGGGCTGCTGGCTTTGAACCTGGACAGGCGGGTGATTTATATCGAGGTGTGGCGAGTGCGGCTGGGTTCGGTTTCGATCTACCTGATGGCGACCGACGTCGAAGAGAACGAACCCTGGGACCGCGAACTATCGGCTCGACTGTACGGCGGCGACCAGGAGACGCGCATCAGGCAGGAGATGGTTCTTGGCATCGGCGGCGTGCGCATGCTCGAACGTCTGGGTATACGCCCGACGGTTTGCCATGCCAACGAAGGTCACGCTTCGTTCCTCATGCTAGAACGCATTCGCGGCCTGGTGCAGAATGGAATGAGCTTCGATGAAGCAGCCGATTTCGTCCGCTCAACGACCATCTTCACGACGCACACGCCGGTCCCCGCCGGACACGACGCGTTCTCTTTCCATCTGGTCGAAGAACATTTCCACAGTTACTGGGAGTCGCTGGGACTCAACCGCGAGCAGTTTCTGGCGCTCGGCAGCCATCCGGATGGTTACAGCGGGGTGAATTTCAATATGACGGCGCTGGCGCTGCGGCTCGCCGGACGGCGCAACGGCGTCAGCCAGCTGCACGGGCGCGTTTCGCGCGCTATGTGGAATTCACTATGGCCCGAACTGGCTGAGGACAATGTCCCGATTCTGTCGGTGACCAACGGCGTTCATACGCCGACCTGGGTCGCGCCGGAGATGGACAAACTTTACACGAAATATCTGGGGCACGACTGGCGCGACCATCACGACGATCCGACGTTGTGGGAACGGGTTCACGACATTCCTGACGCCGAATTGTGGAACGTGCATCAACAGCTCAAACGCAATTTGCTGAACTTCATGCGCGAACGCGTGCGGCGCGATTGGATCAACGACACGGCTGGCCCGATGAGAGTCCTGGTCGGAGGGACGCTGCTCAATCCCGACGCGCTCACCATTGGATTTGCGCGACGCTTCGCGACTTATAAGCGCGCGCTCCTGATCTTCCGGAATATCGAGCGCCTCAAGAAGATTATTCACGACGAGTGGCGTCCCGTGCAGATCATCTTCGCCGGCAAGGCGCATCCGGCGGACGCGCTGGGCCGCAACTTGATCAGCGAGATTTATAACCTCGCGCGCGAGCACGGGTTCGGCGGGCGAATCGCCTTCGTCGAGAATTACGACATTCACGTCGCCAAATACCTGGTGCGCGGCGTTGACGTCTGGCTCAACAACCCGCGGGCGCCGATGGAGGCCAGCGGCACCAGCGGTCAAAAGGCCGCGCTCAACGGCGTGCCCCATATGAGCATCCTGGACGGATGGTGGTATGAAGGATACAAAGGAAGCAATGGCTGGGCGATTGACGCGGGCTTGCCGGAGGGCGAGAGTGACGAAACCCGCGACAGCTCCGACGCCGAAGCGCTCTACCGCACGCTCGAAAACGAGGTCGTGCCTCTCTATTTCGACCGCGACAGCGACGGCATCCCGCGCCGCTGGACCCATCTGGTTAAAGAGGCCATCCGCAGCGCAGCGCCCGTCTTCAGCGCCCGACGCATGGTCAAAGAATACACCGAACGAATGTATGTTCCGGCGATGAGGGCCGCGGCGAAGAAATAGCCGGGTGGCGAGGCGCGGGCGTTTTCATTTTCCAAATGAAAAAGGGCGGGACCGGTCAACCGGTTCCGCCCTTTTTGTTTATCGCTTAAGTCGATTTATTCGACCGTCGAATTATTCGACTTCCTCAAGTTTTTCGACCGCGATCTTGTCGCCGGTCACCTTGCCGGTGACTTTGAACTTGATTCCCTTATCCTTTTTGCTCTTCTCCATCGCGGCCTTGGCGAGGGACTTACCCTTCTCATCGAATTCGGTGAACTTGCCATCCGCGTAGATGCCAACCCCGCTATCGAAGCAACTCTTCATCAATATGCAGCCCTTCGGTTGAGTGGCAGACGCTGCCGCCGGGTCGCTTGCCTTGGCTACTTTTCCACTGGCGCAGGCCTTGTCGACCACGTAGCCTTGCAGTGTGGTTGATTTGTCCTGGGCCATGACGACGAGACTTAATGCAATAATCGCCGTAAACGAAAAGATGAACTTTTTGACCATTTTTCTGATCCTTTCTATTACAGGTTTGGTTAAGGTCTGATACTAGTTTGTTGCTAATTACGCGACTCCGGATGGGTCGCTCCCGCAGGGGATCAGGGGGATCCACCGGCGTATTGTCTCAAAACAAAAGGCCGGGTCAAGTGTGGCGTCATACATTCCCGATGAATTTCAACGCCGCGATAATTATCTCAAAACTACGGACCGGATTGAAGCCGGCGCGCGATTACAACGCCCTCGGGCTTCGATATTGCTCGTACCGGCGAGTCGGCTCGTATTTGTTCGTAGAGGTCGCAGGGTCTTTCTTCGGGGGGCCCTCAAGCCGGATGATTTCGATGGCTTCCTGGTAAACCCGTTCGAGATTCTCGGGTTGGAACCCGTTCAGACGGCATGCGCGAATATGCGCCCGGACGATCTGTTCGACAGCTTCGCGCCCAGTTTCATCCAATTCCTGCAGCGCGCGCAGGGCATGTGCTGATAGCTTCATAAAAAGAGACACCAGTCCTTTCGCTTAGATTTTCGGTGATTATTCCTTGTTTTAGAACCAGAGGAAGGAACAGGGCGAAGTGTAGCACAGTTTTTTATGCTGTCCAGAAAATTTTCTGGACGGACACGGCATATTTCGATTTAGAATGCGTCTCAGCCTGAACATTAAAACGCTAACGTTTCCAGACAGTTCATCTATGCGAATAGCGGCCTCGACTTATCTGAACTCCGCGCCACTGGTTTATAGTTTCAGCCAGGGACTACTCCGTAAAAAGTATGATTTCATTGGGGATGCGGCCCCTTCCCGGTGCGCCGAGATGCTTCGGTCGGGAGAGTCCGAGATCGCTCTGATACCGGTAATCGAGCTTCAGCGCATACCCGGATTGCGGGTTATTCCCGAAATCGCCGTGGCCTCCAAGAGCCGCGTCCGCAGCGTTCTGTTAGTCTCACGCCGGCCGCTTGAAGAAGTTCGCACATTGACACTGGATCCTTCGTCGCGAACATCGCAGGCGCTGGTGAAGGTACTATTCCTGCGGCGGTTTGGATTCCTCCCTGAATGCGCCGAACGTGGGGCTGAAGACTCGGTGGGACCCGGAAAACTGCTCGCCGACGCGGCGCTGGTCATAGGCGACCCGGCGATGAAGCTGGAATCGTGGGCCAGAAGCCTCGACCTTAGGATTTACGATCTGGCCGAAGAGTGGCGGGCGATGACTGGCTTGCCTTTCGTCTTCGCCGCCTGGGCCGCGCGTGAAGACGTCTGCGCCGGAGCGCCCGGCCTGGCGCCTGGTTTGGCGGAGGATTTCCTCGCGGCCAAGCGCGAGGGCGTCGCCAACATCGAACGGATCGCAACTCAATACGCCGCTGAGTTGGAACTGTCCCGAAGCGAGCTGCTCAACTACCTCTCTCATAATGTCAACTACGACCTGGACGGCGCCAACATCGCCGGGATGTTGCTCTATTTCAATCTGGCCCACGAATACGGTCTGATCGAGCAATTAAGCGAATTGCGGTTCGTGGGAGAATAAGAAAGATTATGATCACAGCTCTTGCAGGTGGGGTCGGCGCGTCGAGATTCCTCGAGGGTTTGAGCCGGGTCATACCGCCCGAAGAGATCTCGATCATCGTCAACACGGGCGACGACATAGAGATGTTCGGGTTGTACATCGCGCCCGATCTGGACATCGTCACCTATACATTGGCCGGCGTGGTTAACGCTGAAACTGGTTGGGGGCTGGCCGGCGACACTTTCAATTGCCTCGAACAACTCCTCGGTTACACAGGAATAGAGCGATGGTTCAACCTCGGCGACCGCGACTTGGCCACTCACATTTTTCGGACGCAGGAACTGAGGCAGGGAAGCTCGCTTTCAGAGGTCGCCGAACGGCTGCGAACGGCGCTGGGACTCAAATCGCGCGTCCTCCCTATGACAGACCTCCACACGCCGACGACGATCATCAGCGATGAGGGCGAGATGCATTTTCAGGAATACCTGGTCAAGCGCCGCGCCCAGCCGAAGGTCACCGGCATCCGCTTTGAAAACATCGAATCGGCGAAGCCCGCTCCCGGCGTCGCCGAGGCCATTCTACATTCCGACGCGGTCATCATTTGTCCGAGTAACCCTCTGATCAGCATAGGCCCAATTCTGGCCGTGCCCGGTGTGCGCGACCTGCTCAAGCAGACCGCCGCGACGGTGGCCGCGATCAGTCCCGTGGTCGGCGGCGCTTCGCTCAAAGGCCCCACAGACAGAATGCTCGCCGACCTGGGCATGCAGGTTTCCGCGGCGCAGGTCGCGCGCCTCTACTCCGACATCGCCGATGTTTTCATCCTCGACATTCAGGACGAGCATGCGAAGCCCGAGATCGAAAGTTTGGGACTTAAAGTTCAGGTGACCAATACGGTGATGAGCGGCATAGCGGAGAAGATCAGGCTTGCGGCGTCCACTCTCGAAGCCGTCAATGGATGAGTTTGGAAATGTAATAAGCGATTGACGCGATCAATCCTGCTGCCGGTATTGTAATCACCCAGGCCCAGATGATGCGCCCGGCGACTCCCCAGCGAACGGCGGATAGCCTCCGCGTCGTGCCGACTCCGACTATGGCGCCGGTTATCGTATGGGTGGTCGAAACCGGAATGCCGAAGTGGGTGGCCAGGAAGACCGCTCCCGCGCCACCCGTCTCGGCGCAAAATCCTCCTACAGGTTTGAGCTTGGTGATCTTCGATCCCATCGTCTTCACGATTCGCCAGCCACCCGACATGGTGCCCAGGCCGATGGCCGTAAAAGCCCCCAGCCCGACCCAAAAGGGAATGTCGGCCTTGGCATCGATAAATCCACCGGTAACCAGCGCGGCCATGATGATTCCCATCGTTTTCTGAGCGTCATTGGAGCCGTGAGAGAGGCTGAAGAGCGAGCATGAAACCAATTGCATGACGCGGAAAAATCTATCCACGCGGGACGGCGCGACACGGCGGAAAATCCAGAAGGTAGCGGTCATCAGGGCCAACCCGGCGAGCAGCCCGACGGTCGGCGAGATGACTATGAATGACACGGTGCCAAACCACCCTCTGGGCCATTTCGCGTCGAAGATCAACGCCTGAAAGCCGGCGTTCGATATCGCCGCCCCGGCGTATCCGCCGATCAAAGCGTGAGAGGAACTGGTCGGCAATCCCAGATACCACGTAATCAGATTCCAGGCCACGGCGCCAATCAGCCCGGTGAGCACGACCCACTCGTCGACCTGCTTAGGGTCAACCAGGCCGCCATAAATGGTCTTGGCGACGGCGTGCGTGCCCAGAAAGAATGCGATGAAATTGAAGAATGCCGCAAGTATCACTGCGCGCCCCGGCGAGAGGACGCGGGTCGAGACTACGGTGGCGATGGAATTGGCCGCGTCGTGGAATCCGTTGGTGAAGTCAAAAATCAGAGCGATGGCGACTATTATCGCTACAAGCGCAAACGTTGAATTCATGAAATCCTCTGGGTTTGGGGCGCGTCGGTTCTATCTATGCGTTCTTTAGAACTATGGCTTCGAGAATGTTTGAAACGTCCTCGCACTTATCAATCGTGCGCTCCATCTTGGCGTACAGCTCTTTCATTTTCAGGAGGTTAATCGGATTGGTCTCTTTGGCGAAGAGTTCGTCAATGGCTTCATGATGATAGTTGTCACCTTCGTTCTCCAGACTGTGAATAGTGACGCATT
>Ga0126377_10004610_pt1 | contig 10063 bp, 7 predicted proteins | sample PanSoiMetPlot_22_FD_92647 | JGI IMG/M metagenome (GOLD analysis project Ga0126377, IMG submission 92647) | Tropical forest soil microbial communities from Panama - MetaG Plot_22 | ecosystem: Environmental > Terrestrial > Soil > Tropical forest > Bulk soil | place: Panama | collected 2016-02-17 | reverse complement strand
CTCATCCTCGATGAGCACGGCGACAAGATGTCGAAGTCCCGAGGCAACGTCCTCGACCCGCTCGATATCGTCGATGGCATCGCTCTCGAGCCGCTGGTCGCCAAGCGCACCGCCGGTCTCATGCAGCCGCAGCTCGCGCCAGCCATCGAGAAGAAGACGCGCAAGGAGTTTCCCGAAGGCATTGCCGCGCACGGCACGGACGCGTTGCGATTCACGCTCGCTGCGATCGCCTCGCCGAGCCGCGAGCTGCGCTTCGATCTCGCGCGCGTCGCGGGCTATCGCAACTTCTGCAACAAGCTCTGGAACGCCGCGCGCTTCGTCACCATGACCCTCGGCGACACGCCACCGTCCGCAGGGCCGGCGGAGCTCTCGGTGGCGGATCGCTGGATCCGCTCACGCTTCGGCCACATGCTCGCGACGATCGAATCGGCGCTGCGCGAGTATCGTTTCGACTTCGCTGCCGCGGCATTGTACGAGTTCACGTGGTACGAGTTCTGCGACTGGTACCTCGAGCTCACCAAGCCCGTGCTGCAGTCGGAAAGCTCATCCGAGGAAGGCAAGCGCGGCACCCGGCGCACGCTCGCGGAGATTCTCGAAGCCCTGCAGCGCGCACTGCATCCGCTGATGCCCTTCATCTCCGAGGAAATCTGGCAGCGCGCCGCGCCACTCGCCGGCCGCACCGCTCCGACCGTAATGCTCGAGCCCTATCCGCTCGCGAGCGATTTTCCGGCGGACCCCGCCGCCGCGCGCGAGATCGAGTGGATCCGCAACTTCATTCTGGGGCTGCGCCAGATCCGCAGCGGGCTCGACATCCCCCCGTCGAAGAAGGTGCCGGTCATCCTCCAGAACGCTTCGGCGGAGGACGCGGCGCGGGCGCAGCGGCATCGGGCCTACCTCGACCGGCTCGCGGGCATCGATTCGCTCACGGTTCTCGAAGCCGGCGCTACGGCACCGATCGCTGCTCCGGCTATTGTCGGTGAGATGACGGTGCTGGTGCCGCTCGCCGGGCTCATTGACCCGAGAGCCGAAGTGGAGCGCCTCGGCAAGCGAATCGCCAAAGTGGAGGACGATCTGCGCAAGACCCGCGCCAAGCTCGCCAACGAGAACTTCGTGCGCAACGCGCCGCCGGCTGTGGTTACACAGGAGCGCGAACGCACGGCGGAGTTCGAGCGCACGATTGCCATGTTGCAGGAGCAGCTCGTCCGCGTGCGCCAGATGCTGGGGGGCTCGTGACCGCCAGCGTCGACGCCCTCCAGTCCGCGCTGCAGGCGCTCGAGAAAGTGATTCTCGGTAAGCCGGATCAGATCCGGCTGTGTCTCGCGTGCCTGCTGGCGCGCGGCCACCTGCTCATCGAGGACGTGCCGGGGGTCGGCAAGACGACGCTCGCGCATGCATTGGCACACGTGCTCGGCCTCGCGTGGCAGCGCGTGCAGTTCACCAGCGACCTGCTGCCGGCCGACATCATCGGGGTGTCGGTGTTCGATCGTGCGAGTCAGCAGTTCCATTTCCGCAAGGGCCCGATCTTCACGCAACTGCTGCTTGCGGATGAAGTGAACCGTGCGAGCCCGCGCACGCAGAGCGCACTGCTCGAGGCCATGGAAGAGCGGCAAGTGAGTGCAGACGTCACTACGTATCGTCTGCCCGAGCCGTTCTTCGTAGTGGCGACGCAGAATCCGCACGAGCAGCTCGGCACGTTCGCGCTGCCCGAGTCGCAGCTCGACCGGTTCCTCATGCGCGTGACGTTGGGCTATCCCGATGCCTTGCACGAGCGCGAGCTGCTGAGAAGCGGCGAACGGCGCGACCTGCTCCTCAACATTCCTCCCTCGCTCACGCCCGACGGTGTCGTCGAGCTTCAGAGCGCGACGCGCAGCGTGCACGTCTCCGATGCGCTGCTCGACTACGCCCAGACGCTCATCGCGCGGACGCGCCACCGTTCCGATCTGAAGCTCGGGCTTTCGCCGCGCGCGGGCCAAGGGCTCATTCGTTCGGCGCAGGCGTGGGCATACATCGCCGGCCGCGCGACCGCGATGCCCGAGGACGTGCAGGCCGTGCTGCCGGCCATCGTCGCGCATCGGCTGGAGCGACGCGACCCCGTCGAAGGTACGACGAGCCTCACTCTCGCTCACGAGCTCATCCGCGCGGTGCCAGTGCCACCGTGACGCGCCATGCTCGGCTTTCTGCGTAAGCGGGCCGGCGCCTGGGCACGACGCCGCCAGGGCGTCGACGTTCCACCGGTGACGTTGCAAAGCCGGCGCGTCTACATACTTCCTACCGCGGGCGGTATCGCGTTCGGCGCGATGCTGCTAGTCATGATGATCGCGGGCATCAACTACGGTAACAGCCTCGCTCTCTTCCTCACGTTCCTTCTCGCGGGCGTCGCGCTGGTGTCGATGCACCAGTGTCATCGCAATCTGGTTCGCACCGTGCTGATCAGCGCGACGGCCACTCCGACATTCGCGCAGACACCCGGCACGCTCCGCGTCACGCTGCAGAACGATGCGGCGTTCCATCGCTATGGCATCGAGATCACGCCCCCGGACGGCGCGCCAGTGAGTCGCGGGATCCTCTCGCACGGGCAAGTGCAGATCGATGCTCCGGTCGAGGCGCCGAAGCGGGGCATCGTGCACATCGACCGGTTTCGCGTGTCGTCGATGTTCCCGTTCGGGCTCTTCCGTGCCTGGAGCTGGGTGCACATGCCCATCGAGATGGTCGTGTATCCGCGGCCGAACGGGTCGCTGCCGATGCCGATCGATGCCGGCACCAAGTCCGGCAGCCGCTCGCGCACGCACTCCGGCTCGGACGAGTGGCTGGGCCTGCGTCCGTTTCGCGACGGCGATTCGCCGCGGCAAGTGGCATGGAAGGCGTACGCGCGCGGCGCTCCGCTCCTCGTCAAGGAATACAGCGCGATGGGTGCGGAGCTGCGCATATTCGATTTTCGTCGCCTCGAGCACCTCGGCGTCGAAGCTCGACTCGAGCAGCTCGGGCGCTGGATCGTCGATGCGGAGACGCACGGCGAGCGCTATGGCCTCATCATTCCGCCGCATGAGCTCGAGCCGGACAGCGGACCGCAGCATCGGCATCAGTGCCTGACGTCACTCGCGAGGTATGGCATCGATCGAGCGTCGAGCGATGGTTAGCGGGAAAATCCAGCGCGTCCTCAATTCGCCGCTGGCGTGGACCACCGCCGCGCTCGTTGGCGGCATTCTGCTCCACGTCGACCGCGTGCCCCTGTGGGCCAGCGGCGCCGCATTCGCTTGCGTGATCTGGCGGCTCGCCGCGGAGATGCAACTCGTGCCTCTGCCGCGCCGCGCCGCGAAGATCGGCGTCGCGCTGCTGTTGGTCGCAGCGTTGTATGTACGTTTTCGTACGTTCCAGGGGCTCGCCGGGGGCGGCGCGCTCCTCGTGGTCATGGCCTCACTCAAGCTGCTCGAGACACACACCCAACGCGACCGCGCCGTCGTCATCGGCACCACGTTCTTCATCCTGGTCGCGGCGTGCCTCGATCGGCAGAGTCTGCTGCGCGTGCCGCTGTATCTGCTGCACGCATGGCTCTGTTGCGCGGCGCTCGCGGCCATTTCCGGCCAGAGCGGCAGCATCAGCAATCGCGGCGCAGCGCGCCTCGCCGCGCGCACTCTCGCCATTTCGGTGCCCCTCGCGGTCGTGCTGTTCCTCTTCTTTCCGCGCATGGCGGGCTCGTTCTGGGTCTTGCCGCAGGGCGATGCAGCGGTCACCGGCCTCAGCGACACCATGAGCCCGGGCGGGATTTCCTCCTTGAGCGAATCGGACGACCCGGTCTTTCGCGTCACGTTTCACGGCGCGCCGCCGCCGCCCGAGGAGCGCTACTGGCGGGGACCCGTGCTGCACGACTTTGACGGCTACACATGGAGCCGTGGCCAGATCCAAAGGCAGCCGAAGCTCGAGCCCGCGGGGCCGCTCTATACGTACCATGTGCAGCTCGAACCGAGCTCGCAGCCGTGGTGGTTCGCACTCGACACCGTCACCCGATCTCCCAGCCGGCGCGTCACGCTGACTTTCGATTACTCGCTCGTGTCGAGCGATCCGGTGACGCGCACGACGAGCTACGAAGCGACCTCGTACACACGCAACGTGACTACGGAGCCTGTGTTCACGTTGACGCACCGGTACGACACGAGGTATCCGCGCAACCGCAACCTGAAGTCCGTACGGCTTGCGCAAGAGATGCGTGCGCGCGTCGACTCGGATGACGAGTTCGTCTCCGACGTGCTGGCATTCTTCCGCAACAACGGCTTCGAATACACGCTCACGCCGCCCCTGCTCGACTACGATTCAGTGGACGACTTCCTGTTCAACACCCGCCGCGGCTTCTGCGGTCACTACGCGTCGGCGTTCGTCATGCTGATGCGCGCGGGAGGCGTGCCGGCACGTGTCGTCACCGGCTATCAGGGCGGCGAATGGAACCCCGTCGGCCAGTACTGGCTCATCCGCCAATCCGACGCGCACGCGTGGGCCGAGGTGTGGCTCGACGGCCGCGGCTGGGTGCGCGTCGATCCGACTGCAGTGGTCGCGCCCGAGCGGCTGCGACGCGGCATCTTCGATCTCATCCCAAATGCCCTTTCGGCGCAGGCGCGCCTGGTTCGCGCGACGCCGTGGCTCCTCGAGATGCGCCAGCGATGGGACGCCCTCAACAACTGGTGGAACCAGCGCGTGCTGCGCTTCGATTTCAGCACGCAGCTCGATCTGTTGAAGTGGTTCGGGATCGACGAGCCGGACTGGCACGTGCTCGGCTGGTTGTTCGGTGGCGGGCTCGTCCTCTGGCTCTCTGGTATTGCGTGGCACATCGGACGCGCGCTGCGCGTGACGCCCATGGATCGCCTCGCGCGAGCGTACGTGAAACTGTGCCGGAAACTGGCTCGTGCGGGCGCGCCGCGTGAGCCGCACGAAGGGCCCTTGGCGTACGCGGCGGTAGTGGCCACTCGCCGTCCGGATCTTGCGGAGAGCGTGCGGGCCCTCCTCACTCGCTACGCTGATTTGCGTTACGGCCTCGTCGCCGCCGACGCGCGCTCGCCCGACGTCGTCGCTTTCGAGCGCGCCGTGTCGCGCTTGCGCGTGCGACGAGCCACGTGAGCGACGATCAGCGGTTGCTGGTCGTCGTCCTGGCCGGCCTCGCCATCCTGATCGCGTTGCTGTCGTGGCAAGCCCTGCGCCATCGGCGTCGTGCCGAAGCGTTTCGCGAGCCTCTGCCGGAAGAGTGGCGCAAGTATCTCGAACGCGGCTTTCCGCTCTATCGCCGCTTGCCGCGCGATCTGCGGATGAAGCTCGAGCCGGTCGTGCGCGCCTTTCTCGCCGACGTGCGCTTCGTCGGCTGCCAGGGATTGGAAATGACGGATGAAGTGCGCCTCGTCATCGCGACGCAGGCCTGCCTCCTGATCGTGGAGCGGGATCCGAAAGCTTACGCGGGCCTGAGCAGCGTGCTCGTCTATCCCGATGAGTTCGTCGTCACCGAGCGCCACGAGGATGAGGCGGGCGTGATCAGCGAAGCGCAGAGCGCAGTGCAGGGCCAGTCCGAAGACGACCAGCGCATCATCCTGTCTTGGCGCGACGTGATGGAAAGTGCTGCCGACGAAGATGCCTACCACGTCGTGCTGCACGAATTCGCGCACTACCTCGACAACAGCGTTGGCGGGCTCCTCACGGACACCGAATCAGGCAGCGAAAAGCTGAAGGACTGGCACGACGTGCTCGCGCGAGAATACACAGCTCTGTGCGAGGCGGTGGAGAACGGCGAGGAAACGCTCGTCGATGAGAACGCGGCCGAGCATCCCGCCGAATTCTTCGCCTACGCCACGGAGGCCTTCTTCGAGAAGTCGGCGGCGCTCGCACAAAGCCATCCGGCGCTCTACGCGCAGCTGCGGTCCTTCTACGGGCTCGACCCCGCGACCTGGTAGCCGAGCGCCCGCTACACCTTCACGCGCGACAGAAACGCCGCGCCGATCACGAACAGGATCGACACGGAGACGATGGCGAGCTGCGAGTTGTGCGTCGTGAAAGCGACGAAGCCGGTGAGGAGCGGACCCAGGATGGCGGCCGCCTTCCCCATGAGGTTGTAGAACCCGAAGAACTCGCCTGCTTTACCGGCCGGCACGAGCCGGCCGAACAGGGAGCGCGACAGCGATTGCACGCCGCCCTGCACGAGCCCGATCACGACGGCCAGGGCGTAGAACTCGATCTCGGAATCGAGGAAATAGGCATAGGCGGCAGCGCCTGTGTAGACACCGATGCCGATGAAGAGTCCCGTCCTCGGACCCATGCGCTTGCCGAGCCAGCCGAATGCGAGCGCGGCCGGAAAGCCGACGAACTGCGTGATGAGCAAGGCGGTAATCAGGCTCTCCTGCTTGAGGCCGAGCGAGAGGCCGTAGTCGACGGCCATCTTGATGATCGTGTTGACGCCGTCGATGTAGAACCAGTACGCGAGCAGGAACAGGAGCAGTGTTCGATCGCCTCGCAGGTGGCGGATCGTATCGACGATCTCTCGCAGCCCCGCACGAATGGCAGCCCCTGCCGGGAGCGCCGTACCCGCGCTCGATTCCCTGACGAACAGCATCACCGGAAGGGTGAAGACCACCCACCACACGCCGACGGTGACGAAAGAGAGCCGCACGCCCTCGCTCGCATCGGCGATGCCGAACAGCGCGGGCTGGGTCACCATGAGCACGTTCACGAGGAACAGCAGACCGCCGCCGAGGTAGCCGAGCGCGTAGCCGTAGCCCGACACGAGGTCATAGTCGCGTTCTTCGGCGACGTCAGTGAGCAGCGAGTCGTAGAACTGATTCCCGTGCCAGAAACCGAGCGAAGCGATGACGTAGAGCACGGTTGCCGTGACCCAGTCGCCCTTCGCGACCCAGTACATGGCGGTGGTCATGGCCGCGCCAAGCACCGTGAAGAGCATGAGCAGGCGGATACGCGCACTGCCCTTGTCCGCCACGGCGCCCACGATGGGCGCCATCACGGCGATGATGAAACTGCCGATACTGTTCGCGATGCCGAGCCGCAGCGTGCTCTCGGTCGCCTCGACGCCGGCATTCCAGAAACCCTTGAAATACAGCGGAAAGAAGCCGGCCATGACGGTGGTGGCGAACGCCGAATTCGCCCAGTCGCAGAACGCCGAGGCGACTACGGGCCGGCGGAGCAGCACACCGCGCGCGCGCCCCGCGGGTGTCGACATCACTTCAGTGCTTTGGGCCATGCAGACCTCGTGCGTTCACGTGTGCCGCAGCATGCACGCGCTGGATGACGCGACCCTTACGCGGCCGCGGACTCACGCGTTTCGCTGAACTTCAAGTCGGGCCAGCGCTCCAGCGTGAGCTGCAGGTTCACTCGCGTGGGTGCCAGATAAACGAGCGCGCCCGCATGGTCCACTGCAAGGTTCTCGAACGCCTTGTTGCGGAACTCCTCGAGCTTGCGCTCATCGCCGCTCACCCAGCGTGCGGTGAAGACGCTCACGTTGTCGAAGACGCAGTTCACGCTGTACTCGTCCTCGAGCCGGAAAGCCACCACTTCGAACTGGAGCTGCCCGACCGCGCCGAGAATCAGGTCGTTGTTACGGAGCGGCTTGAAGAGCTGCGTCGCTCCTTCCTCGCACAGCTGCGACAGGCCTTTCGCGAGCGCCTTCATCTTCAGGGGATCCTTGAGCACCGCGCGGCGGAACATCTCCGGCGCGAAGTTCGGGATGCCGGTGAAGGAGAGCTTCTGCCCTTCGGTGAACGTATCCCCGATGTTGATGGTGCCGTGGTTGTGCAACCCGATGATGTCGCCCGCGAAGGCTTCTTCGGCCTGCTCGCGGTCGGCGGCCATGAAGGTGAGCGCATCGGCGACACGCACTTCCTTGCCGAGGCGCACGTGATGCAGGCGCATGCCGCGCGTGTACTTGCCGGAGCAGAGCCGCATGAACGCGATGCGGTCGCGATGTCCCGGGTCCATGTTCGCCTGGATCTTGAACACGAAGCCCGCGAGGTCCTCCTCGAGCGGGTCGACCTGGCGCTCGCGCGTGGCGCGGGGCAGCGGCCCGGGCGCATGCGTGGTGAACGACGCGAGGAGCTCCTCGATGCCGAAGTTGTTGATGGCGGAGCCGAAGAACACCGGCGTCTGCTCGCCACGGCGATAGGCCTCCGGGTCGAAGGAGTCGGTGGCGCCCCTCACGAGCTCGATCTCCTCGGCGAAGATCGAGGCCGCATCACCGAGGAAGGCCTGACCCGCCTCGCTCGCGAGCCCGTGGATGATGAGGTTCTCGCCCACTCGCCCGCCCTTGCCCGCCTCGTACGCGTAGATACGGTCTTCGAGCAGGTGATAGATGCCCTTGAGATCACGTCCCATGCCGATGGGCCAGGTAATGGGCGCCGTGCGAATCCTGAGCACGCGCTCGATCTCATCGAGCAGCTCGATCGGCGGCCGGCCGTCGCGATCGAGCTTGTTGATGAACGTCATGATCGGCGTGGTGCGCAGCCGGCACACCTCCATGAGCTTGATCGTGCGCTCCTCGACGCCTTTCGCACAGTCGATGACCATGAGCGCCGAATCGACGGCGGTGAGCGTGCGATACGTGTCCTCGGAGAAGTCTTCGTGACCTGGCGTGTCGAGCAGATTCACGATGCAGTCCCGGTAGTGGAACTGCATGACCGAGGAGGTCACGGAGATTCCGCGCTGCTGCTCGAGCCGCATCCAGTCGGATGTGGCATGCCGCGCGGCCTTGCGCCCTTTGACGGTCCCCGCCATCTGAATGGCGCCGCCGAAGAGCAGCAGCTTCTCCGTGAGAGTGGTCTTGCCCGCGTCGGGGTGGGAGATGATGGCGAACGTGCGTCGCCGCCGGATTTCGCCAGCGAGATCGGTCATGGTCCTGGTGAAGACTCAAGAATTACGGATACGGCGGCTGGATAGCACAAGCTTCAACACGGCTGCATCTTCTCTGCCACCGACGGCCTGGTAGTAGCCGCGCCGGATGCCCACCTGCTCGAAGCCGAGCGACTGGTAGAGGCGGATGGCCGCGGTATTCGACGGGCGCACCTCGAGGAATGTCTCGGCCATGCCCGCGGTGCGCGCCCGATCGACGAGGTAGGCGAGAAGCTGCTTGCCCACGCCGCGGCAGCGGTAACGCGCATCGACGCAGAGGTTGAGGATGTGCGCTTCGCCCGCGCCGATGCTCATGACGCCGTAGGCGATGACCTGCTGGTTCACGCTGACGACGCGGCACACGTAGCCAACGCGGAGGCAGTCGCGAAAGATGCCGTCGCTCCACGGGAACTGATAGGCCGCGCGCTCGATGAGACCCACGGCAGTGACGTCGGACTCGGTCATGGTCCGGATCACACCGTCGGGCTTCGGCGAAGCGAGCTCTGGGGCGGTGGCCATCAGGATTCCTGCGCAACCAGTCTGCGGAACACACTGCGCGCGAATTTAAGGTCTTCCCAGGCCTTCCGCTTGTCGGCGGGGGTGCGCAGCAGGTACGCGGGATGATACGTCACGATGAGCGGGGTATTCAGCTCACCGAACGCGTGCACCTGGCCACGCAGGCGGCTCAAGGCGACATCGGTTGCCAGCAGATTCTGTGCGGCAATGCGGCCCACCGCGAGCATCAGCTTGGGTTTGAGCAGGGCGATCTGCCGCATGAGGTACGGCAGGCAGGCCGCGACCTCGTCGGGCTTCGGGTCGCGGTTACCCGGGGGACGAGACTTGAGCACGTTGGCGATGAACACGTGCTCCCGGGGCAGGCCCAGCGAGAGGAGCATCGCGTTCAGCAGCTTGCCGGCGCGGCCGACGAAGGGTTCGCCCTGCCGGTCCTCTTCGGCGCCCGGCGCCTCGCCGATGATCAGCCACTCGGCCCGGCGGTTGCCGACGCCGAAGACGCCCTGGGTGCGGGTGGAGTGCAGGCCGCACTTGGTGCAGTTGAGGACCTCTGCGCGCAGTGCTTCCCATTGGGATTCGGCTTGCGGGTCGAGCGGTCGGAGATCGACTGGGCCTGGGGGTCTGAGCGAGGAGGCTCCGTTTCCAGGCCCCGCAGCCACAGGAGCTGCACTCGCGGCCGCGCTGT
>Ga0126377_10004609_pt1 | contig 10063 bp, 6 predicted proteins | sample PanSoiMetPlot_22_FD_92647 | JGI IMG/M metagenome (GOLD analysis project Ga0126377, IMG submission 92647) | Tropical forest soil microbial communities from Panama - MetaG Plot_22 | ecosystem: Environmental > Terrestrial > Soil > Tropical forest > Bulk soil | place: Panama | collected 2016-02-17 | reverse complement strand
TCTCTTTGAAGACAGTTGTATTAGTGGTTACGTGATATCCCAGTCGCTTCGATTCCTTGATCATCTCGATGGCTTTGTCGAAAACCCCGGCTCGGTCGCAAACCAGATCGTGAGTCTTTTGCATGCCGTCGAGATGAACGTTGATAGTCAGCCGCTTGTGCGGAGCAACCTTCCCGAAAAGATTCTTGTCCAGCAACAGTGCGTTGGTGCAGAGATAGATATGTCGCTTGCGGTCGATGATGCCTTCAAGCAGTTCTTTTAGCTCGGGGTAAATCGTAGGTTCGCCGCCGCAGATCGACACAATAGGTGCTCCCGATTCTTCAACCGCTTCCAGACAATCAGCGAGAAACATCCGATCTTCGAGTTTGCCTGTGTGCCGTTCGAGCGCGCATCCCAGACACGCCAGGTTGCAGGTGTACAAGGGCTCGAGCATAAGCACCATCGGATAGCGTTTGTTGCCCTTCAGGCCGTTCCGAACCTGATGCGCAATCGCATCGGTCGTGATATGCATTGGAAATCGCATGCTCTTCCTGTTCTTGGTCCGCTTTCAAGCGGAAGTTCTAGCCTTAGTCCTTTTCAAGCTGCTTTTCAATCATACCCAACGCGAGCAACGGGAAGTAGGTCGCGTACAAATGGTAACGCAGATAAAACACTCCAGGGAAGCCAGTTCCCGTCCAGAAGTCGTCCTTCCACGAGCCGTCCTGTTGTTGGGTTCTGATTAGGTATTCGACACCACGTCTTAATCCTTCGGTTTGATCTTCGACCGCCATTAACCCCATCAGCGACCACGCGGTTTGTGAAGGCGTGCTCGGACCCTGCCCTTTGCATCCCGGATCGGTGTAGCTTCCCGACGATTCGCCCCATCCGCCGTCTTCATTTTGTACCGAGCGCAACCAGCAACCCGCTGCCTGATATCGAGGTTCCATCATATCCTCGCCGATTCGATTCAACCCATGCAACGCGAGCCAGGTGCCATAGATGTAATTGCAGCCCCAGCGTCCAAACCACGACCCGTCTCGTTCTTGCTCCTTTGACAAAAACCCGAGCGCCCTCTGTACTGCTGGATGCTCCCGGTCGAAACCGAGGGCAGAGAATGTCTCGATCCCACGTCCGGTTATATCGCTCGTAGACGGATCGATCATCGCGTTGTGATCGGCAAAGGGGATTTGAGTCAAAAACTGTTCATCGCAGTCGCGATCGAAGGAGGCCCATCCACCGTCCCTGTTTTGCATGCTCAGGATCCAGTTCAATCCACGCTCAATGGCTCCTTTTCTTGACTGCTCACGCTGAGCATCATGAAATCTGACCTTGCTCAAAGACGTAAGCACCTGAAACGTGTCATCGACGTCGGGATAGAACTCATTCGAGTATTCGAAGTACCATCCGCCAGGTTGGCCTTCGGGATTCTTGATCTTCCAATCACCGACTTCTTTCACTTCCTTTTCGAGAAGCCATTCAGCCGCCTTCTGAAGCGCAGGATCATCGGGAGGCAACCCCGATTCGAACAGCGCGTTCATCGCAAGCGCCGTATCCCAGACCGGCGAGAAGCAGGGGGCGATACGCAATGTGTCCCCTTCTTCGATCTCCAGCTTTTCTAATTCACTGATCTGAGACGAGGTCAACGGATGATCGTTGTCATAGCCAAGACACCGCAACGCGATTATCGAGTTGATAATCGGCGGAAAGATGGCCCCGATACCGTCGCTCTTTTCGAAGTGATCGATCATCCACTGCTCGCAGGCCTTAAGAGCTTTCTCGCGCGAGGGCGACCATTGCTTCCGCTCCAGCAGTTTCAATGTGTAGTCGGTAGTATGGAATACTGTCCTCCAGAAACCGCGGCGCGCCGACATGTTCACCGAGTTATCCAGGAGTAGTTCTTCGATATTGAGCTGCTCAGGAACTGAACAATAGGGCTTGCTGGCCCACATCACCGACAGCGGAACGACTATTCCACGCGTCCACGACGACATTTCGTAAAGATTGATTGGAGCCCAGGCTGGCAAAAGAATTATTTCGGGCGGAACTGCGGGACACCTTTCCCACGGATACTGCCCAAAGATAGCCAGGTAGATCCGAGTAAAGCTATTCGCTGCGTCCAGGCCTCCGAGATCACGAATTACATTACGGGACTTTCTCATGTGATCAGCATCGGGTGAATCGCCGAGCAGCTTGAGCACAAAGTAAGCCTTAGCAGATGCACTCACCTCAGGTGGACCGCCTTCGTAAATCGCCCAACCGCCATCGGGGAGCATTTTTTGCCGGATGTAGTTAGCTGCTTTCCGACAGCGTTCTTCCTGCAAACGCCCGATGAAATGCATTGTCAGAATGTATTCGGATTCTAGGATGGTGTCGCCTTCCAGCTCCCCACACCAGTGCCCATCGGCGTGTTGGATTTGCAGGAGATAGTCTCGGGCCGACTGGATCGCACTTCCGACTTCTGTGCGGAGCCCCTCGTCCACCCTCGCGAGCTTCGCTTGGTTTGGATTTAACATTGAGATTGCAAACTTAATCCTTCTCTACCAAGTTGTGAGCCAGTGGCTCGGAGTTGGGGTCCATTTTACTGGTCTCAAATCATACTAATGCCGCCCGCATCACTTCAAGGGATGATCACACCATCAGCTTCTCAGGATGCATGAGTTCTTGCGGTAAGGCGAAGTGAACATTTTCGTCCTCGCCCGGTTGTTCTTCGAACTCGACTGCGCCCATCTCGCGGAGGTGCTCGAGCACGCGAATGACCAGTTCTTCAGGCGCTGATGCGCCAGCAGTGACGCCTACGATTTGTGCGCCATCGAGCCAGGCGGGATTAATCTCATTTTCATCATTCACAAGGTAGGCGGGTGTGCCGGCGACGGCTGAGACTTCGCAAAGACGCTGAGAGTTCGAGCTATTCTGAGACCCTACAACCAACAATACATCAACTCGCTCGGATATCTCTTTCACCGCGTTTTGGCGGTTCTGTGTCGCGTAGCAAATATCATCCTTGGCGGGAGAGGTGACGCTCGGGAATCTTTCTTTGAGCGCATCGATGATTGCTGCGACGTCGTCCAGCGACAATGTTGTCTGCGTCAGATACATCACGCGATTAGGATCGTTAACCTGCAGTCTGGCAACGTCCTCGACTGAACTGACAAGTTGCATGGGCGCTTCACCCATCGTTCCTTCGACCTCCTCGTGTCCAGGATGCCCTATCAGAACGATCGAATATCCATCTCGTGCATACCTGATTGCCTCAAGGTGTACCTTAGTGACAAGTGGACAGGTCGCATCAATGACTCGAAGCCTCTTTGTTTCAGCTAATTGTACAACCTGTGGCGAGACGCCGTGAGCGCTGAAAACGCACACTGAACCATCGGGAATCTCTTCAATACTGTCCACAAAGATCACGTTGCGTTTGCTTAGATTCTCAACCACGTACCGATTGTGTACGATTTCGTGAAACACATAAATCGGCGGTGGAAAAAAATCCAACGCTCTTTCAACTATGTCTATGGCCCGCACTACACCAGCGCAGAACCCGCGGGGCTTCGCAAGCACCACTCGCTTGATGGACATTAATCAAATCCTTCCGATTTCCTACTAAATTGAGCAATTCTGATGACACGCTTGCCTGCAACTCAACAACAGTATAGCAATCGAGATAGGGGCGCTCAAAGCCGCTAGCAAGCGGTTTGCGTCCAGGGCTAAAGGCATTAAAACACGAACTTGACCTCCCGGTTTGATGCTGCTAAAAACCCGCCCAGTGAGTTTGCCCACCTTTATATTCGACCTCAGTCAAATCAAGTATGAAATTGAGCGATTCCTGCTGAACGGTGAGTTCGATTTGATTGAAGATGACCGGACTCTCGCGCGGACTGACGGTGATCGAAGCACTGCTGAGTTTTCGTTCGGCAAGTTGATCCTGTCGTGTTGGGGCGACGGTTGGTCGCGCTCGTGGCGAATAATCTTTTGCGAGCTAGCCACCCACCGTTTGAGGCTCGAGTGCGCTAAGCAGATGGGGCTCAAACGATGTGAGGTCGTTTTAAGCCGCGGTTCGGGGGCTCGAATTCCTGCGCATGAAAGGAGGGTATTCGCGAGAAAGCTCACAGCATTGATCGAGGCAAACATTGCCGGCGTTCGAGTGGAAAGAGCAGTCGCTGCGCGGAACGATCGCCTGCATCTCTCTGGCGTGTACACGCGCTTGGTGATCAGAGATCGGAAGAATCGCTTTGCAGGAATCGGGGTAAGTGAGAGCGAGTTGCAGCAAAATATAGAAGGGGTCCTTACAGCGGGACTCACCTGGATGACTGAACTTGTGCGTAAGAGCGGCTCGGTTGATGGATTAATGATTTTCGCGCCTCGGTGCGACACGATCGCAATCCGGCTGAGCGCGATAGCTTCGACACCGACGATTCTGCTATTCAGAATTGATGAGGCAAAAGGATTGATTGAGGCGGTGTCGCCTTTCGATCAAGGCGATTTGAATGACAGCTTTCGCAAGGCGGCTCGCAGAGCTCACTGGCCGCGACCGGGAATGTTGCCGCCTGATTGCGCGATGCTCGTTGAGTCGGTTCGACACATAGCGCCAGATCACATCGACGTGCATCATCGCGGTCCGTGGGTTTCGCTGTCGATCCGAGGACTTGAGGTCGCCAGGGTATTGATCAACAAGAGCCGAGTCGAGTTTGGAATTGGCGACGCGCGCGTGAAGCTGGATCAACGCAATCAAGAGCACCTGGAAGGACTGATTCAAGAGACCGTCGCCAACCGCCGACCCGAATCTGAGCTTCGGAATGAGATGACATTTCGTTTTCAGCCTGAGCGCTGGCTCGAGTCAATCATCAGTGCCGACGTCTCGGCGGTGGACCCGACGCTGGACCCGAATTTTGTCTATTCGCAAGTTCCCACCTATAGAGGTGATCAGCGCACGTTTATTGATTTGTTGGCGGCGACACGAAACGGCAGGTTGGTTGTAATGGAGTTGAAAGTCAGCGAAGAAACCGAATTTCCGTTCCAGGCTCTCGATTATTGGCTACGTGTCGAATGGCACCGCGCACGCGGCGACTTTAATCGGCGCGGTTATTTTGATGGGCTGCCGCTGAGCGATTCGCCGCCGCTGTTGTACCTTGTCGCGCCTTTGTTCCGATTTCACGAAACGACCCAGCTTGTTGCTTCTTCGATCGATAAGCGAGTGCCAATGTATCGAATAGGCATCAATGAGGATTGGCGTAAGGGAGTGCGTGTTCTGCTCAGAGAACGACTCAACTGATCGTACTCATAAGCGGGTGTGCGTGAAAGCAGTAGTGCCTTTGCGTGCTTTGCGGTCCTTTCCGTTGAAACTCGAATTATAAGTTAGGTTTCTCGCAAAGACGCCAAGGACTCGCAAAGACGCAAAGACAGCTTCATCGCCGTCGCGCTTTTCGGAGCAACGCGCCGAGGCTTAGGATCCCGGAGCCGCGGGAGGCGATATATAAGAAAACAAAACAGTACAAAACCGCAGGCTCTCCGCCATTCACAATCGGCCAAAAGCCCCCAGATGCATGCGATTTGAAATAGGCGAAGGCCATTTCTCCGCTGGCTACGAACGCCGCGCAACTGGTGAACAAACCGACAGCTATCATGATGCCGCCAACAAACTCAATCACTCCGGCCGCCACCATCAAAGTCGCCACTTGCTTATGTCCGCCCAATACTCCAAACAATTTTTGCGCGCCGTGACATGCGAACAGCGCACCCGTCACAATTCGCATAAGCGCATAGAAAAGGTTTGAGTACCTCCCGAGCCATTTCTCCATAGTCTAGCCCCCGAATTTAAGGTATGTAGGCGTCCACTTGGAATATCAGGATGAGAACAATTAGCTTTAGCGCTTCTTGGCGACCTTTGCGGGACTTTGCGTCTTTGCTCTTACCTCAAGCCTTTACGGGTTCTTCAACTACTCGGCTAGCGAGATCGGCCGGTTGATACGCTGGCTGGCGCCGCGCCATTAACGCCATCGCCAGCAGATACAGACCAGCTCCAACCAGAAGTGCTTGATTAAACCCGGTTAGAATCGCTATCACCAGAGCCGCCACGGAACCCATCACCGACGTAGCCCCGTTCAAGCCCCACGCCCACGGAATGATCTCCGGCGCACTTCGCGCCAGCAGCCGAATCCCAATCGGCATCGGCATTCCCATGACCATCGCAAGCGGCGCCATTAACACAACCGCGAGAACAATTCGAAACTCTCTTGTAAGGCCAACCAATCCATAAAAGATCGGCGGCAAGGCAACTATGTAAATCACGACCAGCCCGGCCAGTACCATCAGAAGCTTGATTAACGCCGGGGTGAGGCGTTCCTCACTAACTCTTCCGCTCAAGTAGCTGCCAAGAGCGCTGAATGCCAATACTGAAAACAGCACTACCGCTAACGAGTACACAGGATGACCTAAGAACAGGATGAATTTCTGTATCATCGCAACCTCGACGATGATGAAACCGGCACCCAGGCAGGCGAAGTAGAGCAGGTATCTGAGCTTTGTGCCTGTTCGCGTTGAAAAGGCTTTTCCACGAACGAGCACCAGTGGGCCAATGATAAACAACACAACAAGAACACTGGTTATTCCCAATAGTGCGAACAAAATTGACGTGCCAAGATTGGTTTTCTGCCATTCCCCGGTTGTTCCTTCGATGACATCCCACAGTTTCGCAAGCCTGACAGAATTGAAGAAGAACGGGTTGTTGTCCCGCGTCGGTTCTACATTGGTATCGTAGCCCGCCCAGACCGCTTCAGGGTCCGGCGCTTCTATCATCTGACTGAACACGTTCTCCGGTCGGGTCAGTGGCGTGTATAACAACTGAAAATTATTTGCTTGCGCAATGGCTTCTATCGAATGCACCTCATCGTCAGTGAACTCGCTGCGTTTAAAGATGTACGTGGCAGGCGTGCGATCATAGCCGCTCCGCGCATCGCGAACCAGAACTATGTGACGAGCGGGGTTCGAGATGCCTAGCTCGGTCATCATCGATCGAGTGAGCGTAATCAGCCGGAGCAACTGGTCGGGCGGTTCAAAATACCAGCGCGTCATCGTCAACGCCCCGTCATCGGTAAGATGACCGACATAATCCTTGAAAGCTTCGACTGTGTATAGATTGTTCTCGCTAAGAGAAAATGCGCCGGCGGCAGTCGCTGCCCAGGTGTCCACCATCGTTGCCTGGATGATGTCGTAGCGATCCCGAGAGTGTCGAATAAAGCTTCGTCCTTCGTCGACTACTAAACGGACATCCGGCTGTTGATAAATCGAACCCGAATAACTCTTGAACGGTTCCGACGACATAACGTCGTGCGCGATGATCGGGTTTATCTCGACTGCGGTGATATGTTTTTGCCCAAAGACTCGGGCGGCCATCACATCGTTACCACCGCCGGGCCCGATGATCAGCACGTTGGCGTCCCGCTTCAGGTTGTGAACCAACGCGCTGAGGGCGCCTAGCGCATCCTGATGAAGCGCGGAACTGCTCGCATCTTTGCTGATACTGGTCGCTGCATCAGCGTCGATTTTGATTTCGACCGCCGAATCGAGGCTGCCTTCGACCGTAATCCGGGAAAACGAATTCCATTTCGAAAAAAGGACTCTCTTTTCCTCAAAGCCCTTTGATTTGCGAATGTCGATCTTATGGGTCGTGCTGTTGTAAGTGACGAGGCCAGCTAGTCCCAGCGTGAGCACGATTGAACAGGCCGCGGGAATTCGATTTCCTTCTGTCGAGAAACCAAATAACACCCCTCCAGCGGCGGCCAGCGCCGATACCAAAAGCACAATATTGATCGCGCCGATCATATTGAGCACCGGAATCAACAGAAGACAGCCTAGAGCTGCGCCGGCCAGATCAAAGAGATACAGATTACTGATGTTTTTGGCCAACCGCGTGATCGCGAGCGTTACTGCGCAGCCTGCGAAGAAGAACGGCAGCGACGCAGCGCCGTAGATCCTCGCGAGGCGGTAATAGTTCTCAGCGCCAGTTTCGAATGTCAGCGGATTGGACAGAATGACGTAAAGAGAGAAGAGATTGCTCAGAGCAAACAACATGGCCGCTACCGAAAGCCACTGACCAGTGTGCTCCCGCTTTAGGCCACGTTGGATTATGTAAATGAACACTCCGCTGGCTCCGGACCCGAATAACGCCAGCGATATCGCCATAAAAGCGAAGTGATAGTACATAGTCGCGGAAAAGAGCCGCGTAAGTGATAGTTCGAGCATCAGGACTGACAAAGTGATTAATGATATTCCCAGAAAAACCCGTCGATAGTTCATTCAGTTCTCCGATGACAAACGCGAAAACCAGTTAGTTAAGTCCACGATCCGTTCCACGTAGTGACGAATTTATTCGTTCTGTTTTGATGGTGTTGGAAATCAGTCAACGAATAAATTCGTTACTACGTGGATCGGCTGATTCTGTATGAATTCATTTATGTTGATTGCTTTTGTTTGAGACTTAGCAGCGTTTCTATGGCCGAGCTAACCTGTTCGGCTCGAGCGTCCCACGTGGCGCCCTTAACTGAAAGTTGACGCGTCGTCCTTTTGTCCGCCGAATCGTTGTTCAGCGCGTCTTCAACCTTCGCGATGAAGTCATCGTAGCCCCGTGAGACGCGCAGTATACCATCCAGCGGTTCGTATTCGTAAATCGGAGTAATAACAACCGGCTTACCAGTGGCCAGATATTCACGCACTTTTATTGGACTACCGTACGCTACAAAACTGTTGTTAGTGACCCAGGGCAATACGCATACATCGAACGCCGCCGCATAGGCCGGCATTGACGCATAAGGCCTCGAACCGAGGTAGTGGACGTTCTTCAGTGATTCTATAGCCAGAGGCGATGCGCGCAATCCGATCAGTACCCACTGCCATCCGGGCCGCTTTCGGCTTACGTAACCAACCAGCTCCTGATCGATTAGCCAGGGCTCAATCGCCCCGAGGTAGCCTAACCTCGGGTGTGGCACGCCTTGCAGATCGTCGGGCTGCGTACGTTCCAACGTTGCCGCGGTAGCGAAGTGATCGTAGTCAACCCCTTGTTCCAAGAGCATCGACTTCGCGCGGATATCCGAATGCGACCCGGTTTCTTCTTCGAAGAGCTTACGGCCGGAATAAAAGACCAGATCGGCTCGGTTCAATAGATCATTGTGCATTTCAGATATCACGTTGGCTGCCGTTGCGTGGTCCATCTGGTTTGCATCGTACTTGTCGGAAACCTGATAAACGAGAATGCGCTCTCCAAGACTCCCGACAACTTCACGCGCGGTTGGAATAGCGATCCAGAGGATCGGACTCGGCATCTCAAACGCAACCGCTAGCAACCTGAGTTGTAGTACGAGTAACCAGCGATTGATCGCTCGGGCCAATCTGGTTGAATAAAAAGGAAGCACCAGAGGAGAAATAACGATGATTCCCTCTTCGGTAATTCGAATCGGTTGAGTGTAGCTGCGAAGCTTGCGTTTTATCTTGCTAAATAGATCGGGATTCGCAAGCGAGGGCAAGCCCATTGAGATCGAATTGACAAAGAGCACACGGTTACCAGCACGCGCGAAACGACGCATTAAATGATTCTTCGAGTGCTGATGGTGATACCACCAGTCCTCGCCTCCGAAACATATGATCGATTGGTTTCGAAACATTCGCGCTAAACTTTATCCGTGGATCAAACCGGACAAGAAGTTGTTAGCGATATGCGCACCTATTGCCGGCCAAAGTGAGTTTGTCTTTTTCATAATCCATCCAAACAGGCAACCGAGCAGGAAGACGTTCACTAAATTCTTTGTTACCTCAGGGGAGAAACCGTTTCGAGATACCCAATAAGGCATGTGCACCGCCGCAAACAAGAGTGCGGATATAACATTAGCTACCCAAAAGCTAAGACTTTCGTTCAATCGATTCAGGAAAAACCCTCTGAACAATATCTCTTCCGATATTGGAGAGACCGCTACGCCTACAAGGATGCTCAACCAATCACTGGATTTCTGTGACAGCATTGCTCCTATGCTTTTTCCTGACATTATTGATTCGCCGATTATTACCAAAGCAAGCCAGACCGCAACGACGACCATGCTTA
>Ga0126377_10004608_pt1 | contig 10064 bp, 19 predicted proteins | sample PanSoiMetPlot_22_FD_92647 | JGI IMG/M metagenome (GOLD analysis project Ga0126377, IMG submission 92647) | Tropical forest soil microbial communities from Panama - MetaG Plot_22 | ecosystem: Environmental > Terrestrial > Soil > Tropical forest > Bulk soil | place: Panama | collected 2016-02-17 | reverse complement strand
CACCTTCAAAAGCAAAGATGTGTCCGTTATCCGTATCGTCAATTTCTTGTTCGCACGATGCAGCATAGCGTTCCGCATAGATGCGTTCGTCCAAGATTTCGGTTGGCGAAAGGCGGCGCGAGAGAAACGTCTCGCCAGTGTGGGGATCGTAGATCACAACGAACATTGACTAGCCTCTGTGGAAAGGTGATAAGCGGATATTACCTCCAGGTAACCCAACTACGCAAGGACAAGATTCGACGACTTGCGCACGCTAGTCCCCTCGCCATATTACCTGGTCGTAACCCTATCACCTTTCCACAGCGAGGACACACAATGTTGCCCGCAAACGTTCGCGACGGATTTGTCTATCGGCTAGACGCATTGCCAGAGGATGACGGCCCAGAGGGACATTTCGCCTCTGGAGACGACGAGCAAGACGCGAAGTGGATTGCGGAAATCCGCGAAGATATGGAGTGGAATGAATGGGCTTGGTGTGTGGCGCGCGTTTCCGTTTGGCACAGCGCAGCGCCCGAATTGAAAGGCACGGCCTACCTGGGCGGATGTAGCTACAAAGACGCTGACGACTTCAGGGCAGGCGGCTACTACACGGACATGTGCGACGAGGCGGCGACTGACCTGGAAGCGAAGCTAGAAGCCCTTAAGGGAGTGATTTGCTCAGAGGATTCGCCCCCCTGCAAGGAATGCGGGGGAACGCGCGTGGTCACGCCACAACCCGACGAGCACGGCAATCAACCGGAGAACGAAGATTGTCCGTCATGCAGCTACCGGCAGAACCTTAGCCAGTCGCGCTAAACGCTCGCTAGAGCCAACAAGAGAGGGCAGGCCGATAACTGGCCTGCCCTCTCTGCTTTTAGCGCCTGCAAGCGCCTTATACGAGCAAAGCAGCGCGCGGCGCCGCTCAGCGGGAAACGCTAATACCCTAGGGAATTCCCTGACAAGGATTGTCACAACACTGTACGCAATTCCTTGCGCGAATCTTCGCTTGACAGTTTGGGTTACCTATCGCTAACTCTGAGAGAGTCAGGCAATCCCCCTATGGCCTGACGGTTACCAAACATCACCTTTCCAACCTACGAGGGTTACCAACATGTCAGCATTTATGCTGAACGCGGCGCATTTCGATGCAATGGCTGACTTCGCCGCGTCCCGAAACATCAGCCCTGCCCATGTGCTCCACTCGCCAGACATGGCACAGGCGCACGCGGAATTCATGCGGTGGACAGGCCGCGTCATGCCTAACGGCCTGGTCGCCTACCGGAGCACCGTCGCCGCTGTGCTCCATGCGCAAAACAAGCGAAGCGTCCTCGCGCGCTATCCGAACGCCGACGCGAGCTACTTCCCGACCTATGAGCCCAAGCGGATCACTGTCCGAATTACCCCGCAGCGCGCCTTAGCTGCCGTCGCGTGCTACGAATACCAAGCATGCGAGACAGACGACTTTAAGAGCACCCTCGCCTATGCGTTCTGCCGGATGATCGAAGCCGAAGCCATCAGCGAGCTACGCGAAGGCGAGCCGTGGGCACTTGAAGAAAAACATGTTCGACCCGAAGGGGCGCCGCTGCCCGTGCCGGTGTTCTCATGACCCACCCGCCCTACGCGAGCTATCCAATGGCCAGCTTTCAAAAGCTCTTTGACGATCTCGCCGCCGCCGAGCGAGCGCGCTACTCCGCACGCGCCGCCATCATCAACGAAATCCGACGACGCCTAGGCGACATGAGCGCCTACGCGTTCGCCGTCGCTGCCGGGATCAATAAGGGCAATTTCTACAACCTGCTCACCAACCACAAATGGAATGGCACGGTCGTTAGCATTGCCGTCGACCTTTTAGATAGCCCGATCTCTGACGCCGAAGTCAAGGGACGGGAGGGGAGCGAGCGGCCTAATGGCAAAAAAGAATAAGCGGCTACAGGGAGCGCACATTGACGGGCTGTTTGCTGAATTGGATGCCGCCGAGCGGGCCGTCGAACAGGCCCGCGAAGCCATCATCCAAGAAATCAGAACGCGACTCGGCGCCATGACGCCCTACCAGTTTGCCGCCGCCACCGGCATCAATCGCGGCAACCTGTACAACCTGGTGTCCAATGGGAAGTGGAACGCGACGGTCGCAGCCGCCGCCTGTCACTTCCTCTCTACACCGATCACAGATGCCGAATGGAAACCGAATCCCGAACAAGAGGCCGAGCGATGATGCATCACGCCGAACCACGTCGACGCGTCGTGACGCGAGACTGGCAGGCGCGCTGCAAAGCGTGCGGCTGGCTTGGCCCGATCCGTAACACCAAATCCCTGGCCGATGAGGACGCGGCCATCCACGATATTAGCGAAAACCAGGAGTAAGTACATGAAAACCCCTGTCATTAAAGCCGTTCAAAACATGGGCGGCTCGCCGCTCGGCCCGAAGTCGCTGTGCGTGTGCGGCCATACGGGCGACGGCCAGAATTCTGAGCATATGACCGAAATCGCTTACGGCCACGGCGCTTGCACCCAATGCGATTGCGTCCGCTTCCGCTGGTCGTCCTGGATCGTCAAACCGAAGCGCCGGTAGGTAACGGCAGGGAACCTAGGGAACCTAAAAACGGCGGGCCACCAATCGGCTCGCCGTTTTTCTTGTCGCCTAGCCAATGGTGTCCGATGGCGCAAGTTTCCTCTTGTGCCTACCTGGCTTTAGGGTTAACTACTCCCCTCATAGCGCCGGTTTCTGCAAGCAGCCTAGAGCGCGCCGATGCGCAATTCTCGGCTTGTGGCCCCACAGGCGCCACCTTTCCAGCCACCTCATTCAAGGACGATGACATGTCAAAGACGCGCTACGCGTTTCGCATCCCGCTGTACGGCCCCGACGTCGACCCCCAAATCGTTGGCGAGTTCATCGAACAACTCATTGACGAAAAGCGCGAGCACGTCACCCACGAAGAACTGATCGCGGCAGCGCGTAAGGCTGAGTCTCCTATCAAGCCGTGTTTCACGTTCAGCGACCAGGACGCCGCCGATAAGTGGCGCAAGAAAGAAGCGGGCGTGCTCGTTCGGAATCTGCACACCGCCAAGAATGACAAACCCACGCGCACACGCGCCTTCGTCTATGTCCACCACCCAGAACACGGAGGCAAGCGCGTTCTGCTCGCCACCCGCTCCGCAATGGCCCGGCCTGAATTCCGTGAGCAAGTCGTCGAGCAAGCCGTTCGCTCGCTTCAGCGTTCCTTGACCTATTGGGGCTACGCCTACGGCGGGAACGCCTCACTGCGCGCGCTGGCCAAGGATGTTGAGCGCTTGAAGAAGAAGGCTGAGCGCGAACTATTGCAGGCGGTCTGACAATGGGCGTCTCTCCTGGCTTTAAAACCGACTCGCCCTTCGTGCGCTTTCTCGCGTCGAAGGGCTATCACGCGGCGGGCAAGCTAGGCGTGTTTCGGAACATCGGAAGGCGCCTCGCCCTGGCCCCTGATAAAGTGGCGCCCAACTCGCCGATACTTCCCCCGTTCGCCGAGTTCTTAGAGATCCCGCTCAAGACGCTGCAAAAGTTCGCGGGCGGCGCGCCGATGAGCGAGCAATTCGTGCGGAAGATTCGCATCCAGATGGAGAAGGACACCCTCACGCGCGGCGCGCGAAGGGAGAGAAAACTGAAAAAGGTACCGACCCCCTCTGACAGTGAGGAGCGGAACGGGCGCGGCAACTATCTGAAGGTCACGAAGAACGCGACGGCGTTCAGGCGGTATGTCGTCACGGCCCACAACATCGACCTAACGCCGCTCGCCAGGCGCGCATCTATCCCGATCTCAATGATGTGGCGCGTCTCTTGTGGCCAGATCGCGCCGAATCATCCGGTGCTCACCGTGATTGCGAACGCGCTCAACGTCGATGTGTCGGAAATCGTCAAGTTCTGCAACCCGGACGAAACACCGCTTAAAGGCAATCACATCAAAGCCGCTGAGAAATTGGTGAAGCGCTATCTCGCGACAGGCGGAAAGTCGCGCGACCGGCGCAAGCCCGGAACGTCACTCGTTCCCGTCCCCACGCCCCACGCCAACGCCAACGGCAACGGACACCACGCCGCCGTCGTGTACAATCGGCTCGGCTCGAAGCGCACGCAGTTAGAGCTACGCGAAGCCGCACGCACCATGGTAGGCACGCTCAACGTCGCAATCATGAACGGCGATACCCACATCCCACCGCTCACAATCCAGGAAGTCTATCTAGTGCTCGTCGACTACCTGCAAGAGAAAGGCGTGAAAGACAACGTGATTGTGCATCCGAATTTCGCGCGCCTGTTCGATCCTAAGAGTTGAGAGGAGTCTCATGGACAAAAAGCCTGAGCACATTGCCAGCATTCTGAACGACCACGACGGAACGCTTGAGGAAGTCATCAGGTCCGCTGACGCGGCGCGCGAGCACGGCGCCACCGTCTTTCAGAAGTGGCGCTGTGCCAAGTGCAACAGCCGCCAGACCATTCCCGACGCCAACGTCTTTTTTCACTTTGGCCAGTGCGAGGACTGCGGCCACGTCACCGATCTCAGGCCCGCCTGCGGCTACATGGCCATCTTCGGCGACGATTACGTGCAATCGGTCGTCAAGAACGCACTCAACAAGTGAGCCCCCTCTACACCACGCCATCGCGACACATGGGCGATACCTATCGCGCGCTGCTCATCAAAGACGGCGTGATCTCGCCGGTCGATCTCCGCAAGGCAGGCTACGGCGCGCAGCACACGCGCGAATTGATTGGCGACACCTTCTGCTCGGCATTCGTTGTCTGGCAAGATCACGACCGCAAACTTGTCGGCTACTGTGACGATAACGGTCTGCTCAAGAACTTGCCGGTGAACGTGCTCTTGTCTGGCGACTTGTATCAGGAGCCCGGCTATCCCATTGTTGGCCCCATCGTCGTCACGGCACACGAAGGGCCGGACACCACGGATATGACGGACAACGAGCGTTCAGGCTTCTACACGGTGGACATGGCGACCGTCGTTACCGGCAAGGCGGAACGACGCGAGACGACGCCGGTCCTGCACTATCGCGGGCCGCGCGCTCGGAGCCGATGACCGATCTCTACATTCTCGACGATCTTGGACGACCAATGGCCGTCGATGATCCCATCGTGTGGGGCGCATGGCTGGACAGCCACCACGCGGATCGCATCGTAGCGCAAGATGTGGTCGAGGATCGCCTGTTCGTCTCGACGGTGTTTCTCGGCCTGGATCACAATTTTTCCGCCAAGGGACCGCCCATTCTCTATGAAACGATGATGTTCCTGCACGACGGCTGGAAGCCGACCGATTGGGACGGCGAGTACCAAATGCGCTATCGCACGCGCGCAGAAGCCGAGAAGGGCCATCGCGCCGCGCTGGGGGTCGCGCACCGCCGATTGCAGGAATACGACCGACGCCACACATGAACGACGCGCGACTCGCCCGTCACCTTCGGTTCGTGGAGCGCGTGACCAACGTGCTCAGTGTCGCCGTGCCCGCATGGATCATCGGGATGGGCGTGCTGGCCTATGTCCAGCGCAGCTACTGGCCCGCGCTGTTCAACTTCGGGCTCGCCGCGTTCAACATCGGCACGACGATCTGGATTCAGCGCCGCATCGAACGGCGGCGGCGCCGATTCGAAACGGAAATGCGCGTCCTGGAACGCCTCATGCGCGAGCGAATGACCGATGACGCCTGAAGAAAAGCTGCGGGCAGCGTTCGACATGAGCACACCGGAATTCCTCATGCGCATCGAAGCGCCGCATTTCGTCGCCGGGGCAGAGGTCCGGGACGGCGTCGTCTCCCGCGCGGCGCCAATCCTCAAGTACATGCGCGGCTGGACGTTTCAACGGGTGCTGGAATACGCCCGACGCAAGGGCTGGAAGGTTATCATCATCTAGCGTCATTTTACCGGCATGCCCACCGATGCGCGCGACGTTCGCACGTACCAGCGAGAGTACGCGCGCGCCGACCGATACAAGCAATGGCTCGCCGTCAACGACGGCCAAGCCGTCTGTCAGTGGCGCTCCGGGCGGTACATCTGCGGCGGCACCCTCAAACGCAAGCGCGGTGGCCCGCCGATGTGTCTCTGGTGCTCGCTCAAGCACGCGGGCCTGTGCCGCGACTGCCTGTCCCCCGTCGAGGGTGGCCCCAACTCGCTCCGGTGCCGAGACTGCTGGATCGACGAGCGCGCAGCGGCGCAGCGGCGCTACAACAAGCGGCACCCGGGGCGACAGAACGCGAAGCATCGCGCACGCATGAAGCAGTGGAAGGAAGCGGGCGATCCGCGTTACACCAGTAAGCTCGAATACAAGCGCCTCTGGCGCCTGCTCAACCCCGACAAGGTACGGGCGCAGAAAGCGCGCGAGGGCACAACCAAGGCGGCACGCGACTACCAGGTAGCCCGGCGTGAGCGCCTTGCCGAAGCGCTTGCTACCGCACAGCGCGAGCGCCTGCGCAAACGGCGCGCGGGCAAACGCGTGGCCCATCCCTGTACCGCATGCGGCACTGCCGTCTATGGCCGCGCGAAGAAATGCCGTCGCTGCAAGATCGGCGCGTTCGTGTTCGCCTTGGACGCGATGAGCAAGCGCCCGATCTCGCCGCATCATCCGAACCCCAAAGCGCGCGACCGCTGGCAGCTACGGCCTGTTAGTACTCTCTAACAATCGGCGATTGTCGTGCTCGGCGAGGCCCTCGATGGGGGACTTGTGGAGGGTGTTATATTTCATATATCACCTTTCCAATGAGGATTTGGCTATGAGCAAGATCACACGCAAGGAATGGTACCGCCGCGTCAACGCTAGCTGGCCGCAAGGCATCCCACCGCTCACGGCAGAGGAGGGGGTGCGCGCCGCCAAGCGGCTTTATCGGTTCGGCATGCGGAGGACGTGGCGGGGCGACGTCATCGTGACGAGCGGCAACCGCAACACCTGGATTCGCTACCGGCGCGTGGCGCGACCAGACGGCACGCATGGCTGGCGCCTGACGCTCTACGTCAACCCGGAGAAGGGATGGCACGAACTGGTGCATGCCCTCTCGCACTACTGCCACGATCACACGGCACCGGCAGAGGATCAGGGCCACACTGCCGCCCATGCGCGGGCCGAGATGCGCATGATTAAGGAGGTTGTCCGTCGCGGGTGGCTCGACGGCAAGCTCAAGGACGAACCCAAGCCCGAGCCCGAGCCGGTCGATCCGCGTGCCGTGAAGATGGAGCGCACGGCGGCGTCGATTGAGCGCTGGGAGAAGAAGCTGCGCCGGGCCGAGAACGCGCTCAAGAAACTGCGGCGCAGCCAGCGAGCGATGGAGCGCTACGCCGAGAAGCGGGCTGTCGCGTAAAAGAAGAACGCCACACCCGGTCGCGTCAGACGGGTGTGGCGTTTCTCTCGGACAAGGACTCCGCGCTGGGAATGGATCTTTGCAAGAGATAACCCAACGCATTCGGCCCGAGAGAAAACGACTGCCCGTCTGGCTTGCGCCTGGCGGGCAGTCGTCCCCTATGTCTCAGATCGACGCCGCAGCGCCGTCCCGATGGCCACCTTTCCACGGGTTGACCAGCCCGAAAGATGGCCACTCAGCGGATCACGCGCAACCCATTGGGAAGCCGCTCGGCGAATCCCTTCGACACGGCCCAATCGACGAGCGCGTCATCGGTGCCGAGTACGTACTCCTCGCCACAGGCTTCACAGTTCGCGCGGAATGCCACCTGGAAGGCGCTAGGATGGCCTATCGCGGTCTTAGCCTCCCACCACACCGCTGCGCGCCGCTCGCGGCTGAAGTACTTCCTGTCCGGGATGCCGGGCGTCTGCATCGTCGCGCGCGACTGGCTGAAGTGATAGGAGTCGAACCCGAGCGACTTCATGATGAGATCGCCCGTCGCTTCCACTTGCTTCTCGGTGCGGAAGTCAGTCCGTGCGGGCCGTCGACGCGGCGGCATTGCACTGGTCTAGCTGGTGCTCAGCAATGAGCGCGCGCTCGCGCAGCGCGGTGTAGCTCTTGATGGCGTTGCGGCAGACCGCCGCGCGGTCCTGGCATTCACGGCGCAGCTTGCCGCCGAGCATGGTGTTCGGCGCCCACGCCTTGCCGATGTTCTCGAAGTGCTCAGCGAGCGCGACGAGTTCGAATTCGGGGAAGGGCGTGTAGTCGTCGTCCTGTTCGACGACGGGATTCGATTCTTCGGTCATGACTGCTCCTGTGGGGGCCACGGATCGTCGAAGTGCAGGTTCGCGTACTGCGCCCAGGACGAGAGCCCATTGATCTCGGCGCCGCGCCGACACCAGTCCTTCCAGTCGTCGCCGTAGGCTGAGTGCGCCGCGCGCGCTTGGATCTCGCCCCAGCGCTTCTCGGTGATCTGAAGGGCGAGCGCTGCCGAGTCTTTCGGCGTGTTCGGTGTCTCGCGCACGCGTCGGTCGCGCGCAGCGGCCACGAAGATTCGGAAGCCCTGCGCGCCCTTTTCGATAGGGTTGATCTCGTCGTCATCGCAGGCGGCGATGACATCGGCGGGCTGATAGCTCGCGTCCTTGAGCACGGCGAGCGCGATGCTCACGTAGCCGTGCTGTGCGGTCGGCTTGATGCCGTGGCGCTTGAAGAACGCGCGCAGCCGCGCAGCGCCGTCCGGGCCTAGCCGCTGAGACAGGTCGGCGTACTCCGCGTTGCGCGTCACGGTATCCGTCACCGTGACGCCATTCGTGACGCTTGGTGACGCGTCACGCGTGACGCTCTTTTCGCTGTTCTGGTTTCTTAAAAAGCGCGCAGCGCTGTTAGAAGAACCTTCACTACCAACGACTTCAGCTTCGGTGTTAGAACTAAGAACTACCGCCCGTGACGCGTCACGCGTGACGCCATTCGTGACGCCCGTGACGCTTTGCGTGACGCTCCGTGACGCGTCACGCTGACGGTCGCGATAGCGCTGTTGGCGCTCGGCGTGTGGCCGCGTGATGCGTCCTTGCTTGGCGGGCGCAGCCGCTGGCGCGACCGCTGGCATGTCGAGCAGGAGCGCCATCTCAGTCGCCAGGGCGATGAGCATGGGGTGGTTGTCGATGTACTCGTAGACCGCATCGACCCAGGTCATTTGCCGGTCCCCGCTGTGATGCCGATGCCGGTGTACCGCCCGTTGGCGGCGCGGCGCAGGTTGGTGCTGGGGTCACGGCGCGCATGGCCCGCCCGGCGCAGCAGGAACAGGACGCCTTGCTTCGACAGGCCAGTGGCGAGCGCGACTTCCGCCGACGAGCAGCCGGAACGGTATAGGAAGATTACCAAACGCAACCGTTCCAGCTTTTCCGGGGTGAGCGGCTTCGGCGGTTTCGGCTTGTTCTTTCCGCGCCGCCGCGTGCGATGTTCGCGTTCTCTGACGAAAATCGGCGCAGGTGTGCCCAGACCTGTACCTAGAGTGACATTTTTGTCACCCCTATTGACAGGCCCTAACTCGCGCTGCTCCAGCGAGTTACGCGATTCGCCGGAAGCCCGGCTGAAGGGGGTTCGAGTCCCCCCTTCGGCATGCCCACGCACGTCCATAAGTCTCGTAGAAACCCCTGTTTAGATGGCCTAAACCCTTCACCCGCTTCACCTTACGCCCCATCGGAATCCGATGGGGCTTTTTGTTGAGTTTGGTACGGTACCGGACAGGAATGGACAACTCAGGACACCAAAAGACACTTTCATGTCCAGACCTGTGCCTAGGGTTGTCAGACCGTTTTTCATGCCCGCCCCTTGATCGGCAGCACCCGCGCGCCAGCGGTGGCATCAAGCTCGGCCTGGTACTTGTCGAGCCCCGACCACATCGTCTTGCCCGCATCCCGAAGCTCAGCCTCCTCCAGCTTGTCCGTGTACTTCTCAAACATGATTTTGCTCTTTTCGTCGTGCCCGGCGTTCTGTTGGAGCACCCGGACGTTGAGCCCCGGCAACGTGCCGATGAGGCTCAGACCGCGCGTGATGTGCGCGTCTCGGAGCCCATGAATTGGCTTGGGCGCGGCCTGGACACCGGCCCACTCACAAGCAGCGCGCATGAACTTGCAGGCCCGGTCGTGGGCCGCGTTCGGCCCTTCCCCGCGCTTTACCGAGTTGCCCGTCGTCACGCGCGGGAGGAAGTATTCGCCTGGCTTG
>Ga0126377_10004607_pt1 | contig 10064 bp, 7 predicted proteins | sample PanSoiMetPlot_22_FD_92647 | JGI IMG/M metagenome (GOLD analysis project Ga0126377, IMG submission 92647) | Tropical forest soil microbial communities from Panama - MetaG Plot_22 | ecosystem: Environmental > Terrestrial > Soil > Tropical forest > Bulk soil | place: Panama | collected 2016-02-17 | reverse complement strand
GTCGTCATCATGGCGAGCGGCCGGTGTCCAGGTGACCCCTGCCTCTTCGATCGGAAACGGCGAGGCGTTCTTCACTGGCCAGCGCACAAGTTCATCGAGGTCCTCACGGCGCGCCGGGATGGTGTGAAATCGCACCAGCGAGACCTTTACCGCCAGATCCGGAATCACCAGCGCAACGCGTCGGGGACGAATGCTCGCGCGGTCGAGCGCGGTGCGCAGCGCAGCCGACACGAGCGGCCGATTATGAATGTTCAGTGAGGTCAGCGATGCGACGACGGTGCCGGGAGGCAGCGGTTCGGAGGCATATGCCTGAACCACGAGCCCACGGCTGCGTTGGCCCACGACGGCGACCGACACGCGTTCTGGAGCGATTTCGATCGCCGCGTCGGGAGGAGGGCTGGCCAGCCACGAGGCAAACAGACTCATTCGACGAAGGTCACCTTGTTGATCTCGCGCAGCGTGGTGAGGCCGTGCAGCACCTTCTCGACGGCGGATTCGCGAAGGAACCGCATGCCCTCTTCGTGCGCAACTTTCTTGACTTCGGATGTCGGCCGACGATCGAGGATCATCTCACGGATGTGATCCGACAGGTCGAGCAGCTCGCAGATCGCCGTGCGTCCTTTGAAGCCCGTGCCACCGCAATCGATGCATCCTGCCCCCTCATAGAACTGGTAATTCTGCGCGAGTGCGGGATCGAGCGCGGATTCCTCGAGCAGTTTCGGCTCGGTCTTGACGGGACGCTTGCAGTGGGAACAGATGAGCCGTACGAGGCGCTGCGCCAGCACGCAGTTGAGCGCAGACACGAACTGATACGGCTCGACACCCATGTTCAGGAAGCGGCCGAGTACATCTACCACGTTGTTCGCGTGGACGGTCGTAAACACGAGATGACCTGTCAACGCTGACTGGATGGCGATTTGGGCGGTCTCAGGGTCGCGGATCTCCCCGACCATGATCTTGTCCGGATCGTGTCGAAGAATTGACCGCAGACCTCGGGCGAACGTCAGCCCCTTCTTCTCATTGATCGGAATCTGCGTGATCCCGCGGAGCTGGTACTCGACCGGATCCTCGATGGTTACGATTTTGTCTTCGACCGACTTAATCTCCGATAACGCGGCATAGAGCGTGGTCGTCTTGCCGGACCCGGTCGGACCCGTGACGAGCACCATGCCATAAGGCTCGCGAATGTACTTTCTGAAGCGCCGGAGTTCCTGTTCGGGAAAACCGAGGATGTCGAGCTTCAACTCGGTGAACTGCTCGCTGATCGATTCCTTGTCGAGAATACGAATGACGGCGTCCTCGCCGTGGACGCTCGGCATGATTGAGACACGGAAATCGATCGTCTTGCCCGGCATCCGCATACGGAAACGGCCGTCTTGCGGGACGCGCTTTTCCGCGATGTCCAGCTCCGCCATCACCTTGATGCGCGAAATGATCGAGCTGTGGAACTCTTTCGCGATTGGACGCATCGCGGGCTGCAGGACGCCGTCAATGCGGTACTTCACGTGCACGGCGTCGTCGCCCGTTTCGATATGGATGTCGCTGGCCCGACGCTGGATCGCGGTGAAGACCGTGGAATCCACCAGGCGAATCACCGGACTTGTGTCACTGGTGGTCAGCTTGTCGACGGTGAGGCTTTCCTCTCCGGATTCATCCTCCTTGACGACTTTCAGCTGAAAGCCCTCTGTCGCCTCCTCGAGCACCCGCTGTGAGCTCTCACTCTTCTTCAGAATCGACTGGATCGCGGAGGGCGCGCCGACCGTCACCCTGATAGGCGTGTTGAGCACGACGCCGATCTCGTCGATCATCGGCAGATCCGTCGGATCGGACACGACGATGAGAAGCGCCTTCCCTTCGCGGCGATACGGCACGAAGCCGTAGCGGAGCATCAGATCCGCGGGAATCGATCGAAACAATTCCTGGTCGATGCGGAATTCGTCCATATCGACGAACTCCACGTGGTACCGATCGGCGAGCTTCCGCGCCCGCGCAATCTCCTCCGAGTAATCCTCCGGAGTCGTGACGAGATTGGTTTGATCAGCAGTAGCCATCTAGTGGCACGTCCTTCCCAATTCGGAACTGGCGGCTCCGTTGTCGCGGCCAGGAGGATCGCGGTCGAGGGGCTGTCGCATGTGCTCGTGCATCAGTTGAAACACGCCAGTCGTTCCCTAGCTCACCACCGAGCTCAACTCGAAGAGCGGCATGTACAACGCAAGCACGACCAGCGCGATGACGATGCCCATGATCACCAGTATCAGCGGTTCGACCAGCGTGATGAACCGCCCTACCTCCGTCTCGATTTCTTCGTCGTAGAACTCCGCCAGGCTGTTCAACATCTCCTGCAGCGCGCCCGTCGATTCCCCGACCTCCACCATCTTCACTGCCACGTCGGGAAACACTCGCCGCGCCAACATTGCCGCGGCGAAGCTTTCACCCTCGCGTACTCTGCCGCCAATCTCGGAAAGCTCGCCGGCCAGAAACCGGTTTGTCATCGCCCGGCCCGCGATCTCCAGCGAGTTCACCAGCGGGATGCCGCCGCCCAGCAGCGTCGCCAGCGTGCGCGCCAGTTGTGATGTCGAGAACTTTCGAATCGTTTCACCGGCCCACGGGAGCTCCAGCAGCATCCGGTCGATCCGGGTTCGCTGGCCGGGTTGCTTCCACCAGGCGACGAGGCCAATCCCGATCGCCGCACCCGCCGCGATGATGATTCCGAAGTTATTGACGACCGCTGTCGAGAAGCCCACGACAATCCGTGTCGAGAGCGGAAGCGCCCGGCCGAATTGGCTGTAAAAGTCCGAGAACGCCGGAACGACCCTCAGGACGATGATGCCGATGAGGACAAGCATCAGCGTGGCGAGGATGGCGGGGTAAATCAGGGCAGAAATGGTCCGCCGCCTGACTGCCCCGATAACCTTCTCATAGGCAACATATCGGCGGATGACTTCGTCCAGGTTGCCCGCCCGCTCCCCCGCCATCAGAGAGGCGCCGTACACCGGCGGGAACAAGTCCGGGTGCGCGCCAACGGCGTCTGACAACGCGGCTCCGGCCTTGACCCCCTCGTAGATCTCGTCGAGAACCGCCTTGAACGTCGGGTTCAAGATCCGCTGCCGGAGAATGTCGAGAGACTGGACCAGCGGCATGCCAGCCTTGAGAAGGGTCGCCAGCTCCTGGTTGAAAACGAGCAGTTCCTGCCGCCCTATCTTCCGGCGTCGTCCACGCGACAGTCCAAAGGCGGGAAGCACGCCCCGCCGCTGGAGCGAAAGGATGAACAGCCCTTTCTCCTCGAGCTCGCGGCGCAGGTGTTCTTCGCTGTCGGCGACGTAAACACCTTCAGTAATCTCGCCGCCGGCGGTACCGAGCCTACAACGGAATTCCATAACGGACGGGCCAGGTTCCCTGAGGCATTAGACCCCCAGGTTTCCCGAGTGGCCGGGCCGAGCAATCAGCTCCGGCCGAGGATTCGAAGAATGCGGGTGACGTAATTCTGCGTCTCTCGGAACGGTGGAATGCCGCCAAACCGATCCACAGCAGCTTCGCCGGCGTTGTACGCGGCAAGGGCCAGCGGTAAGTCATATCGGGACAGCAGCTTCTTCAAATGTCGAACACCCGCGTCGACGTTCACCTTCGGATCGAACAGGTCAAGAGCACCGTACTGGCGGCCGGTCGTAGGCATCACCTGCATCAGGCCACGAGCACCCTTCGGCGAGACGGCCCGGCTGTGATACGCCGACTCCACCTGGATGAGAGCGTTGACCACGCGGGCATCGACACCATGTTTGGCTGCCGTGGAGGTGACCAGCTCCCGAAATGCTTCAGGAATCGGAGGCGCGTCCGGCTCGCCGGTGACCGCCGGCGCCTCGGCAACCTCGTCCGGGTATTCGACCTCGTCCGGTTCGACCCTCACAATCAGGCTTTGGTCGCAACGGACGTCGCCGCCCGCTCGCAACTGCAGCACGATTCCGTCATTTTCGGATCGAATCGCCCGTACCGACATCGCCCGGCCCGATTGGAAAAAGACAAGCTCCGCATAGGCTGGCGCCGCAGCCGTTAGCAACAGTAACGGCGCGGACAGGATGAGGTGCCGCGTCATCGAAAGTGCAATTGTACGCGCTATTTAGCCTGAACGTAAGCCCTGAATACGCGGATGCCGAGTTCCCTCGAATCGGTGCTCTTCAGCTGAGTAGTCGTGGCGGGCACAAACGTGCGATCTACGGCAACAGTGATCTCCACCGTTTCGCCGGTGCCCAATTGTGCGCTGGAGAGGTTCACCTTTCGAAGCTCACGCGGCCCCGGCGGGAGGGCGAACGAATCGATGACATTCGGGCCGATCCGGAGCTCGACCTGCTGCGGCGCTCCGAGCACTGTTACCGGCTGGTCGCATAGAAAGTAGAACAAAACGTCTCGCATCGGATTGCGGAACGCCAGCGTAGCGGTCTTCTTGGACCACTGCCACTCGAGCCCCGTCGCCTCTTCGGCAACCTCCGTCTCGTGCCAGCCATCTTTGAAGACAACGTAGAGATTGTCTGTCTGTGGGTGCAGACTGAAGCTCGCAACCTGATACTCCCGCTGCCCTTTGGTTTGTCCGGCCATCGGCACGCGCGCGCCGCTTTGGCGGGAGTAAAGACCGATGACGACGCTCGTCTCGCCTGCGTACGGAAACTTCGGGATGAACATCGTCCGCGTGTACTCGATCGTCTGACCCGGCTTCCACTGGGTCGTCGGAACAGGCGGCTCATGATCGTCGGTCCACATCAACTCGCCGTCGGCGTCCAAGAAGTGAACGAATACCGTGTCGGCTTGCGTGAAAGCCGGCGCATTTGCCGCCACCACGAACCGATACGCCATCTCAATCGGCATGCCGATCGCGGCATCGGACCGCGTCAGCATCACGGTCGGCGTGACGACGGGCGTCTCCGCTTGTTGAGTGCGTCCGCACCCGGCGAGGAGCACGATGATCGTGAATGTGCAGGAGCAGAAACGCGCAGTAACGGGGTCCATCGAGAGTGGAATGATACTCCGCAATTCTGTTACAGTGCGTCACACCGATGGCATCCGAAGCGCTGGGTATGGTCGAAACCCGCGGTCTGATCGGCTCAGTTGAAGCCGCCGACGCGATGGTGAAAGCAGCCAACGTCGTACTCGTCGGCAAGGAGTACATCGGAGCCGGATATGTGACAGTTCTTGTCCGCGGTGACGTAGGAGCGGTCAAAGCGGCAACGGACGCCGGCGCGGCGGCTGCAAGACGCGTCGGCGAGCTCGTATCGGTGCACGTGATTCCACGGCCGCACACTGAGGTCGAGAGGATCCTGCCGAAATCCTAGTCGCCGCGAATGGCCGCCCAGGATCGCCCCACCTCCAACAAGGATCTCGAGTCGATCGCACAAGCGCGGGCGCTTGCCTCGGCTGCCCGACAAGCGCAATCCCAACTCGCCGAGCTCTCCCAGGAGCAAATCGACGCGATTGTGACGGCCATGGCGGACGCCGTCACTGCACACGCCGAAGCTCTGGCTCGTCTGGCGGTTGAAGAAACCGGCTATGGCGTCATAGCCGACAAGGTTCAGAAGAATCTCTTCAGCTCGCGTCAGGTCTACGAATTCATCAAGTCGATGAAAACCGTCGGCGTGGTCAATCGGATCGAAGAAAAGAAGATTGTTGAAATCGGCGAGCCGTTCGGCGTCGTTGCGGCGATCGTGCCCTCCACAAACCCGACGTCGACGGCGATCTATAAAGTGCTGATCGCCCTGAAGGCGCGTTGCGCCATCGTCGTCAGCCCTCATCCGGCTGCGGTGCGTTGCATCACTCGTTCGGTAGAGATCATGTGCGATGCCGCCACGCGCGCGGGCGCTCCGGTCGGTTCGATCGGCTGGATGACGAGCGTGACGCTTGAAGGCACACAGGAGCTGATGAAGCATCGCGACGTGGCCGTCATCCTTGCTACCGGGGGGATGGGGCTGGTGCGCGCGGCCTACAGCTCCGGCAAGCCCGCGTATGGCGTCGGCCCCGGCAACGCTCCCTGCTATATCGAGCGCAGCGCCGATCTGAAAAAGGCCGCCAGCGACGTCATGATCGGCAAGACGTTCGACAACGGGGTACTTTGCTCATCGCCCAACTCGGTTGTGGTTGACGAGGCTGTTGCCGAAGAGATCCGGCGTGAGTTGGTCGCTGAGGGCGCCTACTTCATGAACGCGGCCGAGATGGACGCGTTGGCCAAAGCGCTCGTCACGTCGCAACGATTGCCAAACCCAGCGCTTGTCGGCAAGCCTGCCGACTACATTGCGAAACAGGTCGGGATCACCATCCCTTCAGGCACGCGCGCGCTGATCGCCCCTCTGAACGGGGTCGGACGTGACTACCCGCTTTCGATTGAGAAGCTCTGCCCGGTCCTGTCGTTCTACGTGGTCAAGGACTGGCGCGAGGGATGTGAGCGCTGTATTCAGATCCTGCGTTACGGCGGGATGGGTCACACGATGTCCATTCATTCCAAGAATGAAGATGTGATCCTGCAATTTGGATTGAAGAAGCCGGCGTTTCGGATCTGCGTGAACACGCCGACGACACATGGATCAATTGGCTTGACGACGGGGCTCGATCCGGCGATGACACTCGGTTGCGGGGGGTGGGGCGGCAATATCACCTCGGATAACATCTCGCCGCGTCATTTGTTGAACATCAAACGTCTCGCCTACGAAGTAAGGCCCGCATTGAAGACGACGACTTCGGCGGACGTGCCAAAGTCGGCCCCGCAGAGTCCCGTTCCGGCGAACAGCGTTTCGAATCCGCGGCTGCCAAAAGCGCCGGTCCGCGCCGACCCTATGGGGATTCCCGTCCAGACGCTCGCGGCCCGGATCGACACCTTCCTCGAATCAAGGGGTTATCGGGCACCTGCCGATACGGGGGGTGTTCAAGCGCAGCCGGCCGCCCAAATCCCTGCCGCCTTCGTCTGTGAAGAAGATGTCCGGGCGGCGATGAAGGCGGGTCGAAAGGTTGTGATCGACGAGAAGACTATCGTGACGCCGTCGGCGCGGGATCTTGGCGAGGCTCAAAAGGTCTTCGTCGAGGCCGGCTGGCCCCGGTAAAAATGGCGCAGAAATTCGCACCGAATTTCGTAATTGCTGAGTCTATTGGACTTATTGTTGACCACCATCTCACCGGATGCTAGGCTAACTGCCGTGCTGAGAACTCACCTCCTCCCGGCGGCGGCGTTTCTCTGTCTCGCAGTTTTTTCCGGAGGGTGTGCGGCCCGTTCACAGGTGGTGCCATCCACCTCACGGCCCGCCGTGATCGGTCCAGTCCTGGTGTCGGCGCCTTCGTCGCCGCAGCTCGCGACTGATCCAATCGCCGATCTGATTGCGCTATCAAACAGCCATTTCGAGACCGGCCAGGCGGAACTCCAGCGGGGACACCTGGAATCGGCCCGCACGGAATTCAACAAGGCGCTCGACGTGCTCCTGGAATCGCCGTACGGCGCGCGGTCAGAGCCGCGCATTCGTGAGCACTTCGATCGGCTGGTCGAGCGGATCAGCGCCACCGAGCTGACGGCGCTGGCACAGGGAGACGGGTTCGCAGAAAAGAAATACGAGTCGGCCTCGATTGACGACCTCCTGGCGCTGTCGACAACGCCGGGGGAGCCGTCCGCCGCGACGCGGCAGGCGGTCACCGAAGATCTCCTGTCGACCGACCATGACATCGCGATTCCGCTCAATGGCCGCGTCCTTTCGTTCGTCGAGTTGTTTACGGGCCGCTTGCGTGGTTACCTGCAGGACGGCCTGAATCGCGGCGCACGATTCCTTCCGATGATTCAGGACGTCTTTCGGGCCGAGGGACTGCCGCTCGACCTCGCCTACGTGCCGTTGGTCGAAAGCGCATTCAAACCTGACGCGCTGTCGCGGGCCAAGGCGAAAGGGATGTGGCAGTTCATGCGTGGGACCGCGCTTGAAAATGGCCTGAAGCATGACTGGTACATCGACGAGCGGGCCGAGCCGGAGAAAGCCACGCGGGCCGCAGCCAAGTACCTCAAGACGCTCTACTCCACGTTCGGTGATTGGCATCTCGCGCTGGCGTCGTACAACGGCGGACCGGGGCGCGTGCAGACTGCCATCAAGCGATCAGGCGGCTCGCGCGATTTCTGGAAGCTCAGCGCATCGAAACGTTACCTCCCACGCGAGACCCGTGACTATGTTCCGCTGATCCTCGCCGCGGTGATCATCGCTCGCAATCCGGCACAGTACGGGATGGAAATCATTCCCGACTCGCTGGACGAGCCGAAGTTCGAGACCGTGATGCTGCCCGCCGCCGTTGATCTCCGCCGCGTAGCGGAATGGGTAGGAACGCCGGTTGAGACCATCCAGGATCTAAATCCTGAACTCCGCCGCTGGACGACGCCCGTTCGCGCGACGAACTACGAGTTGAAGGTTCCTGAGGGGACCGCGGACATCGTGCGCACGAAGCTGGCGGACTCGGGCGACGTGACCAACCTGACGTGGCATACGGTCCGGAGCGGCGAGACACTGCTGTCGATCGCACGGAAGCTGAAGGTGAGCCGCGCCGACCTTGCGGATGCTAACTATCTCTCGGTCAAGTCTCGCGTGACACCTGGCCAGCAGTTGATCGTTCCGCGCGCCCCGACACTGTTGCTCGCCGCACGAACAGACAACCCCGCGCCGTTGGTGGAGACCCGCCCGGTCGATCCAGTCGTTGTCGCCAGGGCGAGCGTGCCGAGCGCGACCGAAGCGACGACTCAGTCCAAGCTGGTTTATCGCGTGAAGGCGGGCGACACGCTGTCGTCCATCGCTCGTGTGTTTGAAACGAGCGTTGCTTCGCTGAGAAAGTGGAACGACCTGCGGACCAATACGCTGCGCGTCGGCCAGCGATTGACCATTCTTACCACCCGCACGGCCGCCATCGCGACTCGCTAAAGCCCGTTCTCGAGCTTCGCTTCCCGCCGGGTGCGCATCGCAGAAACCGATGCGTACCCGCCATCGCTACGTCGCAGGTTCTGCAGCTGGACTGGCCCACGTTTAAGAATCCCCGAGATTTCCGCAGCCCCCGTCGCTTGCACTGTCTGCGGCGTGCTTTCGCGATTGCGATCGGCCGCGGTCTACGGCGTCGAGGCCTACGCCGTTCAAATCGAAGTGGACGTGTCGTTCGGCCTGCCTTCGTTCACGATGGTGGGACTTCCCGACACGACCGTTCGCGAGAGCCGTGATCGAGTCCGCCTTGCGATCCGGAATTCCGGATTCGAGTTTCCTCCTCATCGGATCACCGTCAACCTTGCACCGGCCGACGTGCGTAAAGCGGGTTCCTCGTTCGATCTGCCGATCGCGCTCGGGGTCCTGGCCACCACCGGTCAACTCGCTCCGACAATGCTCGAGGATACGCTCGTGCTGGGAGAGCTCTCGCTGGATGGCGGAATCAATGCCATCCGCGGAGTGCTCCCGATTGCAGTAGCGGCGAGGCGTCTTGGCGTTTCGCGATTGTTGCTGCCGCCGCAGAATGCCGCGGAGGCGTCTGTGGTCGAGGACCTGGTCGTCTTTGTCGCGCGATCGCTCGGCGACGCGCTCGACGCGCTGCGATCGCCGGGGACGCCAGGGAGCCGCAGCTCGCCTCCAGAGATGACCTCGGCGCAATGCGACGGGGATCTCGCCGATGTACGTGGTCAGCTGCTTCCGCGACGTGCCCTTGAAATTGCGGCAGCGGGTGGCCACAACCTGCTGCTTGTCGGTCCACCGGGCGGTGGGAAGACGATGCTTGCCCGCCGTTTGCCGGGCATCCTTCCGTCACTGACTTTCGAGGAAGCCCTCGAGTGCACCGCCATCCACTCTGTCGCCGGAACGCTTCCCTCCGGTTCAGGCTTGTTGACCTGGCGTCCCTTCCGGGCGCCGCATCACACAATCTCGAACGTCGCGCTCGTTGGCGGCGGCGCGATTCCGCGCCCTGGTGAGATCTCGCTGGCGCACAACGGTGTCCTCTTTCTGGATGAGATGCCGGAGTTCGATCGCCGCGTCCTTGAAGTGATGCGACAACCGCTCGAAGAAGGTCGCGTGACGATCGCGCGCGCCGCCCGC
>Ga0126377_10004606_pt1 | contig 10064 bp, 10 predicted proteins | sample PanSoiMetPlot_22_FD_92647 | JGI IMG/M metagenome (GOLD analysis project Ga0126377, IMG submission 92647) | Tropical forest soil microbial communities from Panama - MetaG Plot_22 | ecosystem: Environmental > Terrestrial > Soil > Tropical forest > Bulk soil | place: Panama | collected 2016-02-17 | reverse complement strand
GGGTGCGCTGCAGGAACGGCGCGAACACGAACAGGCCCCAGATGCCGTAGATGATGCTCGGAATGCCGGCGAGAAGCTCGATTGCGATGCCGATCGGGCGGCGCAGCCACATCGGGCACAGCTCGGTGAGGAACAGCGTGATCAGCAGGCCGAGCGGCACCGCGATCGCCATGGCGATGAACGAGGTGATGATCGTGCCGTAGATCGGCGCGAGCGCGCCGAATCTTTCGGTAACCGGATTCCAGACCTGCTCGACCAGGAAACCCAGGCCGAATGCGCGGATCGCAGGCAGCGAGGCCCGGAACAGCGAGAGCATCACGCCGGCGAGGATGACGAGCACACAGATCGCGGCGAGCCGCGTCAGGTTGCGGAACACGGTGTCGGTGAGGCGCAGTCGGCCAATAATCCTTGCGCGGGATGCCACCGCCAGCTCGGCCGGGGCGGCGCCCCGCAACGTAACGTCAACCACGGTCTGCCTCCCGCCTGATGACATTCGACTCCCCTCGGCCGGGGCAATCGGTCAGGTGAGCCACCACGCCGGCCTCGCGGCCACCGAACACGCCGTCTTTTGCAATCGCGGCTTGCACGCTCTTTCTACTGCCTCAAATGAGGAAAAGGCGCCTCGCGGCGCCTTTTCCGGTGTCGTTCGGTCAGTTCGAGGCCGCGTAGACCGGCTTGCCGCCCGCGTCCTTGATCTGGTCCGCCCAGACCTTCTTGATCGCCGTGACCACGTTGGCCGGCATCGGGATGTAGTCGAGATCCTGCGCCGCCTTGCCGCCGTTCTTGTACGCCCAGTCGAAGAACTTGAGCGCCTCTTGCGCGGCCGCCGCGTCCGGAACCTGCTTGGGGATCAGGATGAAGGTCGCGCCGGAGATCGGCCAGGACTGCGCGCCGGATTGATCGGTCAGCAGCAGGTAGAAGCCGGGCGCGCCGACCCAGTCCGCATTGGCGGCGGCGGCCTGGATCGCGTCCGGCGTGGGCGCAACGGCCTTGCCCTCGTGGTTGACCATCTTCATGGTGGTCAGGTTGTTCTGCTTGGCATAGGCGGTCTCGACGTAGCCGATCGAGCCCTTCGCCTGGCCGACATTGTTGCTGACGCCCTCGTTACCCTTGGCGCCGATGCCAACCGGCCATTCGACCGAGGCATTGTTGCCGACCTTCGACTTCCAGTCGCCGCTCACCTTCGACAGGTAGTTGGTGAAGATGAAGGTCGTGCCCGAGCCGTCCGAGCGGTGCACCACGGCGATCGCCTGCGACGGCAGCTTGGCATTCGGATTGAGCTTCTTGATCGCCGGATCGTCCCAGGTCTTGATCTCGCCGAGATAGATCTTGGCGAGCGTCGGTCCGTCGATGGTGAGGTCGCCCGACTTGATGCCGTCGATGTTCACAACCGGCACGATGCCGCCCATCACGGTCGGGAACTGGACGAGGCCGTCCTTGTTGAGCACGTCGGCGGTGAGCGGCATGTCGGAGGCACCGAACGTCACGGTCTTCGCGACGATCTGCTTGATGCCGCCGCCCGAGCCGATCGACTGGTAATTCAGTCCGACGCCGGTCTCCTTCTTATAGGAATCGGCCCACTTGGCGTAGATCGGATACGGGAAGGTGGCGCCGGCCCCCGAAATATCAGCGGCGGCCGCCGTCATCGTCGATACCGCGGCGAGTGCGCCGGCCGCGGCAAGGGCCTTCATCAACTTCATGACCTCTCTCCTGAATACGGCCGCAACACCACTCCGTGCGTACAAGATGACGCGCCGTTGTGCTCCTGGCCTTCTGGTGCGATTGGGATTTCGCCACTCACGCACTTCGAACAGCGCCTCTCGCCTGTCTCGAAGTCGCGGGCAGTCCTACGCCAACCATGCCGCCGTTTTATGTGATTTGGATGACACTTGGATGACGATTCAAGTATATGATTTAGTTATATATTTTTCAGAAATTGGAGGTATCGTTGATTTTCGCGTGACGCTCTGCGGAGCACCATCGAGATCCGGATAAGCTTCGTGCGCCAGCAAGTCAGCCGCAGCCGCAGGCCTCCTGATTCCACGCCTCGCGGCCTTCCTTGACCAGGAACCAGACGATCGCGAGCGAGGTCACGGCGTCGATCCACCAGGCGCCGACCAGGAATTGCGCCACGAGCCCGAGCGCGGCGACGAACGACAGCCACCCGCAGGTGATCGACTCGACCGCGTCGGCGCGCATCGCGCGGCTGCCGAGCGCCTCGGCGATGGCGAGCTTGCGCCGCGCCAGCGCATACATGATCGGGATCGCGGCGAGCGTCACGGCGAGGCCGAGCGCGGAGAATGTCTCGCCGTGGCGGGTCCAAAGGCTCCAGGCGGCGCTCGCGACCACATAGGCGGCGAGCGCGAACAGGAGGCCTCCGCCGATCCGGCTCGCAACGCGCTCGGCATGTTCCGAGAAGACCTGGCCGTGGCGCAGCTCGACGGTGAGCCGCCAGATCAGCACGCCGGCCGAGATCAGCTCGATCACGCTGTCGATGCCGAAGGCGATGAGCGTGATGCTGCCCGCCGCGATCCCGGAGGCGATCGCGACCGCGGCCTCGATCGTCATCCAGCCGACCGTGAGCCATTCGAGCCGAAATGCCCGCCGTATCAGGTCGGCGCGCGCGGCCGGCGCGGCGCTGGCATCCGCCGCGCAGGCGGCTTCCGTGCAGCACGGGGCCCCGACCGCAATGTCGATCGTCTCGGGGCGGTTCATCCGCGCACCCTATCACGAGGCGGAGAAGGCGGCGATGCGATGAGGCCTTGAGCCGCCTGCGCCACTACACCGGCTGCAACGTCACTCGCTCGCCCGCCGGCAGTTCGACCGCGATTGCGTCGCCGGGCCGTACCTCTCCGCCCGCGACGACGATCGCCATGATGCCGGCCTTGCGGACGAGCTCACCCGCCGCATCGCGCCCCAGCACCGCGGCCATCAGTCCGGGTTGAAAGGCATCGAGCTGGCGGCAGGGATTGCGCAAGCCGGTGACCTCGACCACCGCGTCGGGGCGAGCCGCAGTCGCGCGCCGGTCGGGAGCGCGATGAGATCGATGCCGCGCGTGGTGACGTTCTCGCCGATGGCGCCGGGCGTGAGGTCGAAGCCGCCGGCGCGAAGCTCGGCGAACAGCTCCTCGGGAAGCAGATGCACCTGCTGCAGGTTCGGCGCGTTCGGATCCTTCCGGACGCGCGAGCGATGCTTGACCTTTTCGCCCATGTGCGCGTCGCCTTCGACGCCGAGGCCGACCGCGAGGCGGATGGAAACCGTGGTGGGCTTGGTGAAGGAGTGGGTGCGGCTGCGGCTGACCGCGATGACCGTAGGGTTCATGGGACCATTCATGGGACCGTTCTTGGGACCGTTCTTGGGACGCCTGGGCTTTGACGTCACACCACGTGCGCGGGGGCAAGCGGGCATTCCGTGACGCCCGCCTCGATCTGCATGGTCGCGTGCCGGATGCCGAAGCGATGGGCGAGCTCATGGGCCGCATCGGCCAGCAGATGGTCGTCGAGGCCGGCATTCGGCCGCACCAGGTGTGCGGTCAGCGCGGTCTCGGTCGTGCTCATCGCCCAGATGTGCAGGTCATGCACCTCGATCACGCCGGGCAGACTCGCCAGATAGGCTTCGACCGCGTGGCGATCGATGTTTGCCGGAACGGCGTCGAGCGCGAGGTTGAGCGCATCGCGGGTGAGCCCCCAGGTGGTGATGAGGATCACGGCCGCCACCGCGACGCTCACGGCCGGATCGATCCACAGCCACCCGGTCCAGCCGATCAGCACCGCCGCGATGACGACACCGAGCGAGACCGCGGCATCGCCGGCCATGTGCAGGAATGCGCCGCGCACGTTGAGATCGTGGTGGCGGCCGCGCACGAACATCAGCGCCGTCGCGGCATTGATCGCGATGCCGAGCGCCGCCACCCACAGCATCAGGCCGGTCGCGACCGGCTCGGGCGCGAGCAGGCGGCGCACCGCCTCGGTGAGGATCGCGCCGGTCGCCGCGAACAGCAGCGCCGCGTTGCCGAGCGCCGCCAGGATCGAGGCGCGGCGATAGCCATAGGTGTGCGAGGCGGTCGGCTGCCTGGTGCACAGCCAGGCGGCGCACCACGCGAGCAGCAAGCCGATCACGTCGGAGAAATTGTGCAGGGCGTCGGAGATGAGCGCGAGCGAGTTCGCGAAGAAGCCGACGCCGAGCTCGGCGAGCGCAAAGGCGAGGTTGAGCGCGGTGCCGATCGCGAACGCGGTGCTGAAGCTCGCGGGAGAGGCGACGCTCGCCGGGTGATCGTGGTCGTGGCCGTGATGATGGTGGTGATGCGCCATCGTGTGTTCCCGACGTCGCCGCCGCAGCGCCGCCGCAGCGTCTGCGGCGCGGCATGGTCGCGCCGTCATAGCACAAACGGGCGATGGGCCATGCTCTTAAGTTTTGCCGCATGGGCGTTATATTGTTTCAGAGAGGCAGCGATGGGCACACTCTTACTGCTCGACCTCCTCGGCGCCGTCGCGCTGCTGCTGTGGGGACTGCACATGGTGCAGACCGGCATCATGCGCGCCTTCGGCCCCGACCTGCGGCGGCTCTTGTCAAAGGGGCTGCGCAACCGGGTGGCCGCTTTCGGCGCAGGTCTCGGATTGACCGCCGCGCTCCAGAGCAGCACCGCGACGGGCCTCATGACCGCGTCCTTCGCGGCCGACGGCATGCTCCCCCTGGTGCCCGCGCTCGCGATCATGCTCGGCGCCAATGTCGGCACCACCCTGATCGTCCAGGTGCTGTCGTTCAACGTCGTGCAGGCGGCGCCGTTGCTGTTCGTCCTCGGCCTCGTCGCGTTCCGCGCCGGCGCACGCAGCCGGATCAAGGATCTCGGCCGGGTCACGATCGGCGTCGGGCTGATGCTGCTCGCGCTGCACATCCTGATCGACAGCCTGGCGCCGGCCGAGAACGCGCCGGCGGCGCGGGCGGTGCTGCAGTCGATCACCGGCGATCCCGTGCTCTGCATCGTGATTGCGGCCGTGCTCGCGTGGGCGGCGCATTCGAGCGTCGCCGCCGTCCTGCTCATCATGTCGCTCGCCTATTCGAACTTCGTCACCCCGGCCGCCGCGCTCGCGCTCGTCCTCGGCGCCAACCTCGGCAGCGCGATCAATCCGCTGTTCGAGGGCGCGAGGCGCGGCGATCCGGCGAGCTACCGCATGCCGGCCGGCAACCTGCTCAACCGTGTGGTCGGCGTCGTGCTCGTCACGCCGTTCCTTCCCGCGGTCGCCGACGCATTGCACGCAGTCCAGCCCGACATGGCGAAGGTGACGGCCGTGTTCCACATTGCGTTCAACGTCACGCTTGCCGCGGTCTTCCTGCCGCTGCTCGGCCCGCTCGCCGCGCTGCTGACCCGCGTCTTTCCGGCGCGGCCGCGCGCCGACGACGCCTCCGCGCCGCGCTATCTCGACGAGAGCGCGCTCGACACGCCGTCGCTGGCGCTGGCCGACGCTGCGCGCGAGACGTTGCGCCTTGGCGACGCCGTCGAGACCATGCTGCGCCGGGTCATGACGGCGCTGATGAACGACGACCGCGCCCTCGTGGTCGAGGTCTCCCGCATGGACAACACGGTCGATCGTCTCGAGGAGGCGATCAAGCTCTACGTCACCAAGCTCACGCGCGGCAGCCTCGACGAGCGCGAGGGCCGGCGCGCGATGGAGATCATCTCGTTCGCCATCAACCTCGAACATATGGGCGACATCATCGACAAGAACCTGAGCGAGATCGCCGCCAAGAAGATCAAGCGCAAGATCGCATTCTCGAGCGACGGCGCGGCCGAGCTCGAGGCGTTCCACAAGCGCATTCTCGACAGCCTGCGGCTGTCGTTCAGCGTGTTCATGTCCGGCGATGCGGCCGAGGCAGGGCGGCTCCTCTCCGAGAAGGTGCGGGTGCGCAGCGCCGAATTGGCCGCGGCGGAGCGCCACCTCGACCGGCTGCGCGAGGGCCGGCCGGAATCGATCGAGACCACCTCGCTGCACCTCGACGTGCTGCGCGACCTCAAGCGCATCCACTCGCACATCTGCTCCGTTGCCTACCCGGTGCTCGACGCCGCCGGCGCGCTGCCAGCCGCCGCCGAGAGCGAGCCCGCCGCGGGCGCCGTGCCGAGGTCGACTCCGACATGACGCCGCGTGCGGCGGGTCAGAATGTTCTTCCCGGGTTCCGGCAATTGCCGTAGTCGCGAACACGGCGCTCTATGCGCCGAGTTCGAACGGGCGGAGAGTCGCGTGACCGGTGAAGATGAAGGGATGGGCTGCGGCGGTCTTCCGCACGCGTCTGGACGGGAACCTTGCGTCGCATCACCGTCGGTTCGCCGGGTGCGGTGGCCAGCCGGACTTCAGGGCCGCTGGCTTTCTGGCGGAGCGGCAAAATGGCAGAACGAAGCTAGGTCAAAAAGTCCAATGATTTCAAAGGGTGTCACTTACGCTGATCAAGCGGCAGGCGCACCGTGAAGGTCGCGCCCCGGCCCGGCGCGCTGGCAATGGTGAGACGGCCGCGGTGGCGGTGGAGGATGTGCTTGACCAGCGCGAGCCCAAGCCCGGTGCCGCCCTGGGCGCGGCTCTCGGTGACGTCGACGCGGTAGAACCGCTCGGTCAGGCGCGGCAGGTGCTCGGGCGCAATGCCCGGCCCGTAGTCGCGCACGGCGGCGACCGCCTCGCTCTCGCCCGCCTCGCGCGCGAGCGTGATGTCGATGCGCTTGCCGGAGGCGCCGTATTTCAGCGCGTTCTCGACCAGGTTCTCGAACACGCGGATCAGCTCGTCGCGGTCGGCGCGCACCAGCAGCTTCTCGGGCGGCATGTCGATCTTGACCTCGACGCCGCGGTCGCGCGCGAGCGTCTGCAGCGCGTCCGCCACCTGGCGCACGATCGGGGCGAGGTCGACCTGGGTCTCGGGCTGCACATGCGCTTTGAGCTCGATGCGCGACAGCGACAGGAGGTCGTCGATCAGCCGCGCCATGCGGGTCGCCTGCGCCTTCATGATGTCGAGGAAGCGCTCGCGCGCCTGCGCGTCGTTGCGCGCCGAGCCCTGCAGCGTCTCGATGAAGCCGGACAGCGAGGCGAGCGGCGTGCGCAGCTCGTGGCTCGCATTGGCGACGAAGTCGGCGCGCATCTCCTCGACGCGCTTGAGCGGCGTGAGGTCGTGCAGGGTCACGAACACCAGCTCGCGGCGGCCGGCGATCGCCTCGGCGAGGGCGACCGGAACGATGAACGCCTCCGACCAGCGGTCCGACGGCACCTTCTCGAAGAACTCGACGCGCTGGGTCTCGCCGGTCTCGACCGCGCTCCGCACCGCCTCGATGATGTCGGGGATGCGCAGCGCGATCGACAGCGGCGTGCCGCGCGTGAGCGCCGGCGCAACCACGCGCGCGGCCGCGTTCGAGGCCACCACGAAGCCGCGCCGGTCGAGCGCGATGACGGCGTCCGGCAGCCCGGAGACGACCGCTTCGACCAGCCAGTCGGCGGCGAGCGGCTTGCCCTCGTGCGAGGGTGCCGGAACGGCGACGGGCGGCTCCGAGGTGGTGAAGTCGATGAGCGAGGCGGCGGCGACGATCAGGAATGCGACCGAGGCCTGCAGCGTCGACAGGACGCCGGCGACGTCGAGTGCCACAAACACGAGCGCGGCCGCGGCGAGCACGAGGCGCGCGCGCTTGAGCCGGCCGAGCCAGGATCCCGGCCCGTCATGTGTCCGCCGATGGTCGTCCAGCGTCATGATTCGCAAAGTTATCGCAAATTTAACGCAGGCGGGTGTCCTGCCGCTCGCACTTCGCGGCGATCCGGTGTTTGCGCCGCGCACGCCAGAGTTCGCGGCCGCCGAGGAGCGCCAGTGCGATCGCGAACGGCGTGATGTAGTAGAGCAGGCGAAAGAGCAGCAGCCCGGCGAGCAAGTCCTCCTTGTCGTATTGCCACAGGGCCACCAGCATCGCGGCATCGAATACCCCGAGCCCGCCGGGCGAGTGGCTGGCGAAGCCCAGCAGGGTGGCGGCGACGAAGATCACCGCCAGCGCGATGAAGCCGATATAGGGCTCGTCCGGCAACAGCATGTACATGGCGGCCGCGCAGCAGGCGAGGTCGATGATGCCGATGCCGATCTGCAGCAGGGTGAGCGGGCCGTTCGGCAGCGCGACTTCCCAGTTCTGCCGGCCGACCACGCGCAGCGTGCGCCACACCCAGGCCACGTAGCCGCCCAGCACGAGCAGCACCACATTGGCGATGGCCCGGTTGAGCCATGGCGGCAGCTGGTCGATCGCCGAGGCGGAACCGGGCACAAGCGAGATCCCGAGGCCGAGCACCGCCGCATTGCCGAGCCAGAAGGTCAGCCCGGCGACGAAGCAGATCTTGGCGACCTCGATCGCCGACAGGCCTTGCGCCGAGTAGATGCGGTAGCGCACCGCGCCGCCGGTGAACACGCTTGCCCCGACATTGTGTCCGACGGCGTAGCTGGTGAAGGCCGCGAACGCCGCGGTCGCGTAGGACACCTCCTTGCGGCCGATCGTGCGCAAGGCGAAGAGGTCGTAGAATGTCAGTGTCACATAGGCAGCGGCGACGAATCCGGCCGCGATCGCGACGTCGCGCACCTCGGTCGCCCTGATGGCCTGGACCACCTCGCCGAAATCGATGCCACGCAGGCTGCGGAACAGCACGAAGGCGGCGGCCGAGATGATGGCGACGCTGAGGCAGGCGCCGATCCATCCCCAGCCGAACCTCTCATCGAACCGTCGCATGGCGGCGGCCAGACGATCGAACATTCAACCTTGCTCCAGAGGGTCACACTCGCGGGCGCTCGCGCGCATCCACCGGGCGCCGCGCTTGCCGACCACCCGCCGTCCCTAACAGAACTCCACGCGGAACGCGAGCCGCGGGCGTCGCGGCTGTCAGGCGGCGCGTGCTCTGGTAGATTGCGGTCAATATCGGGCGGTCGTGCCGTGTTGCGATTGCCGGGACGGACACCAGGGAGGACGTGATGACCGACCGGGATCACGCGCCGGCACGGTGCGACCCGATCAAGACCGCCGGCTTCGGGCTCGGGTTGGGGGCCGGCTTGCGCGCCGGCTTGGGGATCGGCTTGGGGATCGGCTTGGGCGTGGGCGGCGGACTGGGCCGCTTCGCCAAGAACCGGCAGGGGCTGCCGCGCGTCACCCGCGGGTTTCTCGCGCTGCCGGCCGCCGCCGCGCCGTGAGCCGCGCGTCCGTGCCGGCCAACTCGGTCCCGCAGCTCGAATTCCTGATGGCGATCTCGGCCGAGGTCGGCGAGCTCGTGAACATGGGTCCGGCGCCGCTCGGCGAGCGGCGCGTCGTCTACATCACCGGCGGATCGTTCGACGGACCGCTGCTGCGCGGCGAGGTTCTGGGCGGCGCCGACTGGCAGATCGCCCGCCGCGACGGCACGCTCGAACTCGATGCGCGCTACGCGCTCAAGGAGGCGCGCGGCGGCCTCGTCCAGGTGGTGAGCCAGGGACTGCGCCATGGTCCGCCCGAGGTGCTGGCGCGCCTCGCGCGCGGCGAAGCGGTCGATCCGGCGAGCTATTTCTTCCGCACCTTCATGCGCTTCGAGACCGGCGCGGCCGAGCTCGCCTTTCTCAACACCACGATGGCGGTCGCGACCGCGCAACGGCACGCGCGGCGGGTGGAGCTGAAGTGCTTCCGGGTGTTGTGACGGCGTCGTCTCTCACCGCGTCATCGCCCGCGCAAGCTAGTTGTAGGATGGGTTGAGCGCAGCGAAACCCATCATGGGACCCCATGCTGGCGACTCGGCCGGTGGGTTACGCGCACCGATCTCGGGCTTGCCCGAGATCGGCATCATAATGCGCAGGTCGGTTAAACCCGACCTGCGTGCGCTAACCCACCCTACAGCCCAGCGTCACGCCGGCAGCCGCTCCATCTCCTCGCCCACCGTGATCGGATGCGCCATGGTCTCGTGCAGCGCGTCGACGTCGAGTTCGCCTTCCCAGCGGCTGATCACGATGGTGGCGACGCCATTGCCGATCAGGTTGGTCAGCGCCCGGCACTCGCTCATGAACTTGTCGATGCCGAGCAGCAGGGCGAGCGACTGGATCGG
>Ga0126377_10004605_pt1 | contig 10065 bp, 9 predicted proteins | sample PanSoiMetPlot_22_FD_92647 | JGI IMG/M metagenome (GOLD analysis project Ga0126377, IMG submission 92647) | Tropical forest soil microbial communities from Panama - MetaG Plot_22 | ecosystem: Environmental > Terrestrial > Soil > Tropical forest > Bulk soil | place: Panama | collected 2016-02-17 | reverse complement strand
CGCGACCGCGGCCAGGACCGCCGTGCCGGCGACCGCGGTGCGCCGCCGCGTGTAGCCCCGCGCGCGGCGGCGCACGGTGGCGAGGTCCCCGGCGTAGGGCGGGACACTGTCGGCCGCCGCGCGGACGATCGTCTCGAGATCGGTCATGGCTGCTCCTCGCCAAGGTCGGTGCGCAGGCGCGCCAATGCCCGCGCCAGCCGGCTCTTCACGGTGCCCTCCGCCACGCCCAGCTGCGCGGCGGTCTCCACGGTCGACAGCTCCAGCAGCACGCGGCAGACCACCACCGTCCGGTAGTGCCGGGGCAGCTTGGACAGCGCGACGAACGCGGCCGTCGCATCGGGGTCCGGCGGTGTCACGACACCACCGGCGTGGTCGGTCGACGGCGGGCGTTCCCGCCGCACCTTGCGCCACCAGGACGTCGCCCAGTTGAGGCCCACCCGGTACACCCACGCCCCGGGATTGTCACGACCGCTGACCCGCGGCCAGTGCGCGTACGCGCGGGCCATCGCCTCGTCGGTCGCCTCGCGGGCGAGTGTCGGGTTGCCGAGCGTCACCGCCAGCGCCCGGTACACCCGCTCGACCTGCGCGCGGTAGAACACGTCGAACGGTTCCGGTGCCTCGCCGGTACGTGCGTCCGGGACCGCGTGGCGCCGCACCGTGGCCTGCCTCATGTCAGGTACACGCTCCCGGGTCGGGTCGCGTTCCCGTCGCCCCGGTTCCGCCGTCCGCGGGGACAGTCTCGGCACGTCGCGGCCCGGCATGGTGTGCATGCCGGGCCGCAACGCGCCATCAGGCGTCTCTGGTCAGCCCTTGACGGAGCCGCCGACGATGCCGCGTACGAAGTAGCGCTGGAGCCCGAAGAAGACCGCCAGCGGCAGCGCCATGGATATGAACGCGGCGGCACCGAGCAGGTACCAGCCACCGCCCAGCGAGTTGACCAGGTTGGCCATGGTCGCCGTCATCGGGAGGTTGTCCGGGTTGGCCAGGCCGATGTAGATCAATGCGACGAGCAGGTCGTTCCACACGAACAGGAACTGGAAGATGGCAAGCGCGGCGAACGCCGGCGTGCTCATCGGGATGGCGAGCCGGAAGAACGACGTCACGTGGGACGCGCCGTCGATCTGTGCCGCCTCGAACACCGATTTCGGTAGTGACCCCATGAAGTTGCGTAACAGGTACACCGCGAACGGCAACCCGTACCCGGTGTGTGCGAGCCACACGGCGGAGAACTGGCCGGTCAGCCCCCAGCTGGCGAACAGCTTCAGGATCGGGATCAGGGTCGTCTGCAGCGGGACGACCAGGAGACCGACGACCACGACGAACAGCACGTCGCGGCCGGGGAACTCCATCCAGCTGAACGCGTACGCGGCGACCGCGGCGACGAACAGCGGGATGATGGTCGCCGGGATGGCGATGAACAGGCTGTTGACGAACGCCTGCCCGATGCCGTTCTGGTTGACGACGTCCCGGTAGTTCTCCAGGGTGAAGTGGTAGGGCGGGGCGAACGCGGTCCACCACCCCGAGGTCGACAGCTGGTCCTGGGGCCGGAACGAGCTGACCAGCAGCCCGATCGTCGGCACCGCCCAGAGAAGCATGAGGGCGACGACGACCAGGTGCAGTACCACGCGTCGGCCTTTTGGCTTGGCGGCCGGGACGCGCTTGGGCGCCTCCGCGGCGCGGGTCTTCTCGCTGATGGTCGCGGTCATCGCACGGACTCCTGGGCGCGGAACTGGCGGATGTTGAACCCCATGATCGGGATGATGGCCAGCAGCAGGACGACGGCGACCGCGCTCGCGCGGCCGAAGTCACCGAAGGTGAACATTTCCTTGATCATCAGGCTCGCGATGACGTTCGTGTCGTAGTTCCCGCTGGTCAGCGTGTAGACGATGTCGAACGTCTTCAGCGACGTGATGATCATCGTGGTGGACACGACGGCAATGGTCGGACCCAGCAGCGGGAACGTCACCTTGCGGAAGACCTGCCACTCGTTGGCGCCGTCGACGCGCGCCGCCTCGAGCAGCTCGGGGTCGATGCCCTTCAGCGCGGCGGAGATGATGACCATGGCGAAGCCGGTCCACATCCACACCATGATCGCGATGAGCGCGAACGTGCTCAGCCGCAGGGTGGGGGACTGCAGCCAGCCCACCGGGCCGACCCCGACGGTCCCGGCCACCGCGTTGAGGGTTCCGGTCTGCGGCACGCCCTTCGGCTTGTAGTCGTACATGAACTTCCAGATCACGCCCGCGGCAACCATGCTGATCGCGAGCGGCAGGAAGATGATGCTCTTGGCCCACGCTTCGTACTTGACCCGGTCGACCAGCACCGCGATGAGCAGTCCGATCCCGACCGTGAAGATGGTGAGACCGAGCAGCCACAGGACGTTGTTGGTGAGCGCGCCGAGCGCGTCGCTGTCGGTGAAGAACCACTTGTAGTTGGCGAACCCCACCCACGTCGGTTTCAGCGGGCTCTTGCTCTGGAAACTCCGGATGATCGTCTGCACGGTGGGGTAGATCAGGAAGAAGCCGAGGAAGGCGAGCGCGGGCGCGATCCACAGCCACGGCCGCACACGGCGCCGCGCCTTCTCGGGAAACAGGGTGACCAGCCGCTCGCTACCCCAGATGTAGGCGACCAGGATGACCGGAACGCCTACGACCACCTCAAGGGCGGTGGTCAACTGTGAGTCCATCAATGCCTCCGGCCCTGGCGCTGGCCCGGCGGGGGGAGCAGCGGTGACGCTGCTCCCCCCGCCGGCTGGACTTAGGACGAGTACGCGTCCTTCTGGACGCTGTCCAATTGGGTCAGGACCTGGTCAACCGTCTTGCTTCCGTTGGTCAGGTCCACCATCGCCGTCCAGAACGCGTCGTTCATCGCGGTCGGCATGCTGTCGGACGCGTCGAACACGAAGTACTTCGCGTTGGCGAGGATCGCCGCGGACCGCTTGCTGATGTCGTCCGGGTAGTCGGTAGCGCCCTTGTTCGCGGACAACGCTCCACCGATCTTCACCCAGATGTCCTGGGCCTGAGCGGTCACCAGGTACTTCATCAGGGACTTCGCGGCTGGCGTGTCGTGGAACATGCCGAAGAGGTCACCGGCACCCTCGACCGCGCCCGCGTACTGGGGGTTGATGTCGGGGAACGGGAAGAAGTTGTAGTCCGTCCCCGACTGGTGCGACTTGAACTGGCTGAACGTGGTGATGAAGCTCGCCTGGTGCAGGAACTCGCAGCCGGGCGGGTTGGCGAACATCGGGTCGCCCGCGTTGCCGAAGTTCGTCGCCACCGCGGTCTTGTCGCCGCCGTAGGTGTTGGCGAGCACGTCGTTGACGTACAGGTCGAAGGCGGCCTTGATGGCGGGGTCGGTCCACTTGGTCTTGCCCTCGTACCACGAGGTGTAGACGTCCGGACCCGCGGTACGCAGCACCAGGTCCTCGATCCAGTCGGTGCCCGGCCAGCCGGACGCCGCACCGGACTCGATGCCGAGGCACCACAGCGACTTGGCCTGGCCCTGGTTGGCCTTGCCCTGGCTCATCAGGTCGTCGAAGGTCTTCGGCGGAGCCTGGCCGTAGTCGTGCGCCTTCGGGTTGTACCAGATCAGGCCCTTCACGGCGGCCTTGATGAACACGCCGTACACCTTGCCGTTGGTCGAACCCAGGTTCACCAGCGCCGACGCGGTGTCGCTCTTGTACGCGTTCATGTCCAGCACGTCGTCAAGGGGCTTGAGCGAGCCGTTGGCCGCGTACTCGGCCATCTGCCCGGGGCCGGGCAGTCCGGCGAGGTCCGGCAGCACGCCGGAGGCGACACCGGTGGTCAGGACCGTGTTGATGTCGCGGGTGCCGGTGTACTTCACCTTGGCGCCCGTCTGCTGCTCCCACGGCGCGACCATCTGCAGGAAGGCCTTCTGCTCGTCGCCGCCCCACGTGCCGATGACGTTGACGGTCTTGCCATGGAGGTCGCTGCTGTTGGACGACGACCCGCCACCACTGGAGCAGGCGGTCGCGGCGAGCGTTACCACCGCCAGCGGGACCAGCCCCCGCATCCATTTCTTCATCGATACTTCCCTTCTCGACTAGCCCGGCCCGCGGGGAGCGCACCGGGGTAGTTCCTGGGAGGACATTTCACAACCGCACGGTCGGAGGGTAACCGTGGGCACGTAGCACCGCATCAGATGCTGCACCATTTGTCCGAAGTGGTACTTGATCTGTACCGTAACGGCATTTTTTCGTTATGTAACTGCCGCCGGAGGCTGGGTGCATGCGCAGGCAGCGCGGGTACTTGAACGATCCAAATTCGGACCATGAACAAGTGGCTGCCATGCGGACACGATACGGTGTCGGACAGCCGTGAGGAACCATGCGACGAGTGTCCACATATGACAGTTGAAGGTCACCCGCCGGGACCTGCGCGGACGATCTACGCGTCGCGGACCCGGAACACGACCGCGCCCAGCAGCAGCGCCACCACCGCGTACACGGCCAGCACACCCACCCCGCGCCACGGCGCGACCGCGAGTCGTTCGAGGTGCCGGGTGGCCTGCACGCTCAACCCGGCGGACATGGGCGCGTACCGCTCGACACGGCTCCGCCACCGCTCGTCGGTGATCAGCTGGCCCACGATCGGGGCGACGTAGAGCAGGCCGATCACCGTGGTGACCGCGCCGGCGGTGTGCCGTACGAGTGCCCCGACGCCGAGGCTGAGCAGTGCGACAAGTCCCAGGTAGACGACCGTGCCGAGGTACGCACGCCCGGTGGCCGCGTCAGCCGGGGACACCGGCGGGTATCCGCCGACCCTGACGCTCCGGCCGACCGCCCAGGCGCCCAGCACGCCCACCAGGCCCGCTACCAGCACGGCGGCGCTGACGACGGCCGCCTTGGCACCGAGGAGGGTCAGCCGGCGCGGCTGCGCAGCCAGCGTCGTACGGATCATCATCGTTTCGTACTCCGCCGTGACCGCCAGCACCGACAGCACCACGACGGGCAGCTGGGCCAGGTAGATCCCGCCCAGGCTGAGCCGCGGCAGGTCCGGATCGCACCCCGTGCCGCACGCGGCGCCGCCCAGGGTCCACAGCAGCAGCGCCGACGCCGCGACCATCAGCGTGACCAGAGCGAGCAGTGACCAGGCCGTGCTCGGCACCGTACGGAGCTTGGTCCACTCCATGCGCACGGCGGCGCCGCCGCCGGTCACGCATCCCGCCTGCGGACCAGCCACATGGCGGCGGCCATGGCGGCGGCGGCGTACGCGCACAGCACCGCGAAGCCGGCCCACGGGCCGATCGCGTAGTCGAAGCGCGGCCTCGTGTGCTGGATGGCGAGGCCGGCGACCGGGGTGAGCCGGTCGATCCACATCTGGACGGACAGAGACGGTACGAACGCCGCGACGATCTGCGGCACCAGCACGAGGGCGATGACCAGCACGATTGCCCGTGCCGAGCGGCGCAGGACCAGCCCGACCCCGAGGCTGAACACGGCCAGGACGGCGAGGACCAGCGCCGTGCCGACCACCGCCCGGAGCACGGTCGGGTCGGCGAGTGACGGGCTCGGGTAGGCCGGCGGCCGGAAGCCGTTGTGCCGGAGTTCGGGCTGCGCGGCGAACAACGCCACCAGGCTGGCCACCAGCCCGGCGAGGAACACCACACCACCGACGACGACACCCTTGGCGACCAGCACGCGACGGCGGCGCGGGCTGGCGGCGAACGTCGTGCGGACCATCCCGGTCCGGTACTCCGCGGTCGCGGCCAGCACGCCGAGCGCTACCACGGCCAGCAGGCCGAGCTGGACGCCGGACAGGCTGTTGGCGACGATGTCGTCGTCACCCGCCTGGAAGCTGGGAATGCCGTAGCCGGCGATGTCGCCTGTTCCGGTGACCGTGAACGCGCCGTCCGCCTCGGTGAACGTGCCGGTCGCCGGCCCGCCGGTGGGGGGTGCGCCGTCGTCGGTGACGGTCTGCCCAGTCCAGCCCCGGAGCTGCTGCGGTACGGCGGGCTGGACGCTGACGTGGTCGAAGGCCGCCGTACCCACGGTGGCGTACCCGCTGGTCGAGACGCCACCGGACGTCTTGGTCACCCGCAGGCCGTTCGGCGACGTGACGAACATGCCCAGCTCGGCCGTGCGCGGCAGGCCGGGAAGTTGGACCGTGCCCGCGTGGTGCCACGTCGTCCCGTCGGCGGACTCGTACCCCGCGATCGTCGCGCCGGACCGGGTGAGCATCAGCCAGCGTGGTGCGCCTGCGCCGGATCCCGCGACGTCGGTCGTGAACCCGGCCTGCATCCGTACGCCGTGCCGGGGCGTGACCATGACCGCCGCGTACGGCGACCCGCCCGTCAGGTTCTCCTTGATCATGATTCCGGCCTTGGCCCACTCCTGGCTGTCCCGTTGGCTCGCGACGTGGACGACGAACGTGCCGTCGCCGTCCATCCGCTGGTGCACGAAGGTGAACTGGTCGACGAAAGCCGGGCCGCTGTTCGCGTCGGTGGTGCTCGACGCGCTGGTAAGCAGGGAGACAAGGACGGTGAGGCCGATGGCCGCGAGCGCGCACCAGACGGTGCTGCGGACCGACCGAACCTTCGTCCACTCCGACCGGAGGATCTGGACGAAGCCGTCGCGCGCGGTACCGACGCTCGACCGGTACGCGGGCGCGGACGGCGCGGTCCGCGTCACCGCGGGCTCCCGGCCGGGGCGCTGAACTCGACGGAATCGCGGGTCAGCTCCATGTACGCCTCCTCGAGCGAGGCCCGGTGCGGGGCCAGTTCGGTGAACGGCAGCTCGCGCTCGGCGAGCAGGGCGGCGATGCGGTCGGCCGGCAGCCCCCGTACGGTGACGGTCTCGCGGTCGGTCGCCGCGACGGTCGCCCCCGCGTTGGCGAGGACTGTCATCGCTTCCGACCGCCGGACGGTTCGCAGCATCACCTGGTCGCCGGAGACGGCGGCGATCAGCTCCCGGACGCTGGTGTCGGCGATCAGCCGGCCGCGCCCGATGACGATCAGATGGTCGGCGCTGCCCTCCAGCTCACCCATCAGGTGGCTGGACACGAAGACGGCCCGGCCTTCGGCGGCGAGCCGGCGCAGGAGTCCCCGCATCCAGTGGATGCCCTCCGGGTCCAGCCCGTTGACCGGCTCGTCGAACATCAGCACCGGCGGGTCGCCGAGCAGCGCGCCGGCGATGCCGAGGCGCTGGCGCATGCCGAGGGACAGGGCGCCACCGCGCCTGCCGGCCGCCGGCCCGAGGCCGACCATCTCGAGGACGGTATCCACGCGGGAGCGGGGCAGGCCGTTGCTGTGGGCCATCCACAGCAGGTGGTCGCGGGCCCGCCGGCTCGGGTGTATCGCACCGGCGTCGAGCAGCGCGCCCAGCTCGCGCAGCGGGGTACGCAGCGCGGCGTACGGCCGCCCGCCGACCAGTGCCGTTCCCCCGTCCGGCGCGTCGAGGCCGAGGACCATCCGCATCGTCGTCGACTTGCCGGCACCGTTGGGCCCGACGAAGCCGGTGACCTGGCCGGCGGCGACCGTGAACGACAGCCGGTCGACCGCGACCGTACGCCCGTAGCGCTTGCGCAGGTCGCGAGCTTCGATGGTGGCATCCATGCGGCCGACGCTACGCAAAGCCGCCGCCCGGAGTCGTCACGGTACGGAGCCGTGTTCACCGGGCATTCCCGGGTGACACACCCCGGGCGCATCCCCCACAGGAGGGACGCGGGAGCGCTGGCGACGGTGACGCGCCGGATCACCGGTTGCGTCCACAATGGCGTACGTGAGTTGGCCACGGACGCTGATCGCGCGGGCCACCCTCGCCGGTCGCGGTATCGCCGGCCTGCCCGACTGGCAGACGCCGGCGGCGGTAACGCTCGGGCTGCTGGCGATGGTCGAGACACTGCTGCGTGGTGGCGAGCTGAGCGCGGGTGTCAGCGCCGCGGTCCTGATCGGCCTGGTCGGTACGGTTCCGCTGGCGCTGGCGGGTACCCACAGCGGGGTGGCCGCCGCGACGATCACGACGGCGACGCTCGCGCTGCTCGCGACCGGCTTCCGGCCGACGGTCGCCGCCATGATCGCCCAGGTGGTGGCGCTCTACCTCATCGGCCGCCGCCGGCACCGGCGGGTACCCCTGCTCACCGTGGTGCTGTTCGCCGCGTTCCCGCTGGCCGCCGCCCTCGGCGGCGAGATCCATGACTGGATCCTCGGCATCGTCCTGCTCGCGCTGTCCGCCGGTGCGCTGGCCATCGGCGGGGCCCAGCAGGCACGCGAGGAGGCGAGGCGGCGGGGCGCCGCCGAGCGGGCGATCGCCGACTCACTGCTCGAGCACGCGGCCCGCGGCGAACGTGTCCGCATCGCCCGCGAACTGCACGACGTGGTCGCCCACCACATCTCGATGATCGCGGTGCAGGTGGAGACGGCCCGGCTCACCACGAACGGCCTGTCGCCCGAGGGCGCCAGGCGGCTCGTCGCCATCGGCGACACCGCCCGCACCGCGCTCGCCGAGATGCGCCGCCTGCTGGGCCTGCTGCGCGAGGACGCCGCCACCGAGGTTGCCCGGCGCCCGCAGCCCGGGCTCGAGCAGCTCAACGGGCTGATCGACGAGGCGCGCGAGCTCGCGAGGGCGAGTACCCGCCTCATCGTCAGCGGCACCGTCGTGCCGCTCGATCCGGGGGTGGAGCTCACCGCGTACCGGATCGTCCAGGAGGCCCTGACCAACGCGCGGCGGCACGCGCCCGGCGCCTCGGTCGACGTCGAGCTCACCTACGCCGGTTGCGAGCTGCACGTCCGCGTGCGGGACAACGGGCCCGGCCCACCGGACGACCGGCCACCCGACGGGCACGGCCTGCTCGGCATGCGGGAACGGGCCGCGATGGTGGGCGGTGATGTGCGGGCCGGCCGCGCCCTGCCGGGCGGGTTCCTGGTCGAGGCCGTGTTTCCGGCGGACCGGGACGCGCCGTGATCAGCATCGTCGTGGTGGACGACCAGGAGGTCGTGCGGGCCGCGTTCGGCGCGTTGCTCGACACCCAGCCGGACTTCCAGGTCTCGGGTAGCGCCGCCGACGGCGCCGCGGCGGTACGGGTCTGCTCTGAGCGCCGACCCGATGTCGTGCTCATGGACGTACGGATGCCGGTGATGGACGGCATCGAGGCGACCCGGCAGATCCTCGCCGGGGCCGGTGAGGGTGGTCCGCGCATCGTCATGCTGACCACGTTCGACCTCGACGAGTACGTCTACGACGCGCTGGCCGCGGGAGCCAGCGGCTTCCTGCTCAAGGAGGTCACGGCCGAGCGCCTGTTCGACGCCGTACGGGTGGTCGCGGCCGGCGAGGCGCTTCTCGCACCGACGGTTACCCGCCGCCTGATCGGCGAGTTCGCCCGGCTGCGGCTGCGCCCGCCGCCGTCGACCCCGCTCGCGGCACTCACCCAACGTGAGACCGAGGTGGTCCGTCTCATCGCCGAGGGGTTGTCCAACCCGGAGATCGCCGACCGCCTCGTGGTCAGCGAAGAGACCGTCAAGACCCACGTCAGCCGGGTGCTGAGCAAGCTCGGCCTGCGCGACCGTACCCAGGCCGTGATCATGGCGTACGAGTCGGGGCTCGTGGTGCCGCGCACCGGTGGCAGGCAACCCGGTACGCGTGATTAGGCCGTTTGCGATTCGGACGGCGATTCGCGGGTATCAGCTTGCCCGCTCCGGCGATTATGGAACGGTCCGGGCCCTTGGGACGCACGCCGGTGTGCAGATGCTCACCGGCCCGGGCGTGACCGATCCGGTGACCGACGGAGGGAGGGCACCGTGGCCGTTCGTGACAGGGGCCGCCGCCAAAGGAAACGTGCCGCAGCCGAAGCGACGAACTGGGCGGCGAGCACCGCGTACTACGACGCCACGCTCGACGACGCCGCGTTCTACGACCCGGAGCCGGAGGCGACCACCCAATCGTTGCCCCCCCGGGAGGACTACTCGTGGGAGCGGGCCCCTCGGCCGTACCTGCTGGCATCCGAGCTTCCCCGGATGAGTTCCGGCACCGCCTTCGGCATCGTGCTGGCGGTCGCCGCCCTGGGCGCCAGCGCGACGGGTGTCCTCGCCGCGGAAGGCTTCCTGGTCGGG
>Ga0126377_10004604_pt1 | contig 10065 bp, 8 predicted proteins | sample PanSoiMetPlot_22_FD_92647 | JGI IMG/M metagenome (GOLD analysis project Ga0126377, IMG submission 92647) | Tropical forest soil microbial communities from Panama - MetaG Plot_22 | ecosystem: Environmental > Terrestrial > Soil > Tropical forest > Bulk soil | place: Panama | collected 2016-02-17 | reverse complement strand
GCGAGCTGCGCGCGCTCGACGAGGCGCAGGCGCGCGAGCAGCTCGCGGTGCTGCGCCGCTGCGAGGTGCAGGGCGTCGCCATCTGCCTGCTCAACGCGTACGTCAACCCGGCGCACGAGCTGCGCCTGCGCGAGCTGGTGCGCGAGGAGCTCGGCGACGACGTCGCGGTGTCGGTCTCGTCGGAGACCTCGCCGCTCGCGAAGGAGTACGCACGCGCGTCGACGACCGTCATCGACGTCTTCATGAAGCTCATCTTTGGGCGCTACTCCGCGCAGCTCGACGCCCAGCTGCGCGAGCTGGGGTTCGAGGGCGAGCTGAACTTCGCCGACTGCGCCGCGACGCTGCTGCCCTGGCAGGAGGCGCTCGAGAAGCCGTTTCGCATCGTGTTCGCAGGGCCGGCCGCCGGCACGATCTCGAGCACGCGCCTCGGCGAGGCCCTGGGCACCGGCAACCTGCTGTGCGCCGACGTCGGTGGCACCTCGACCGACGTCTCGCTCGTCGTCGACGGCGCGCCGTTCGTCAACGACACCTTCGAGATCGAGCACGACCTGGTCATCAACGCGCTCTCGACGGAGGTATCGAGCGTCGGCGCGGGCGGCGGCAGCATCGTGTCGATCTCGCCCTCGGGCGACGTCCGCGTCGGCCCCGAGAGCGCGGGCTCGGATCCGGGGCCCGCGTGCTACGGGCGCGGCGGTACGGCGCCGACGCTCACCGACGCCTGCCTGCTCATCGGCATCCTCGACCCGGACGGCTTCGCAGGCGGCGAGATGCGCCTCGACCCCGACCTCGCGCGCGCGGCGTTCGAGCGGCTCGACACGCCGCTGAGCTTCGAGCAGCGCGTCGCCTTCGCCTACCGCCTCGCGGTGGCGAACATCGCCGAGGAGGTCACGAACGTCGCGGTCCGCCACGGCGTCGATCCCCGCGACTTCACGCTCGTCGCCTACGGCGCCGCCGGCCCCATGCTGTTGCCCGCGGCGCTCGACCTGCTGCAGGTCGCGCGGATCGTCATCCCGCCGCACCCTGGCCTCTTCTCGGCAATGGGGCTGCTCAGCACCGACCTCGTCTACTACGAGAGCCGCAGCTCGTACGTCGTGCTGTCGCCCGACACCGCCGAGCAGGTCGAGCAGGGCTATCAGGAGATGGAGCGCGCGCTGCGCGAGCGCGTCGCCGCGGCCGACGGACTCGTCATGCGCCGCAGCCTCGACGGGCGCCTGCTCGGCCAGAGCTGGGAGACGCCCTTCGTGGACGTCGGCGACGAACCGATCACCGCGTCGACGATGCCTGCGCTCATCGACCGCTTCCACGAGGCCTACGAGCGCCGCTACGGCAACCGCTTCCCCTACGTCCCGGTCCAGGGAGTGACCTACCGCGTGCAGCTCGTCGTACCCGCGGACAAGATCGAGCACGCGCCGCGCGACGGCTCCGGCGAGGCGCCGCCCGCGCGGACCATCGAGCTGCGCTACCTCGACGACGAGCCATTGCTCGCCGCCGAGTACGAACGCGAGCGATTGCCGGTCGGCACGGCCGTCGAAGGGCCCGCGGTGATCCGCGAGGCGCTCTCGACCACGTTCGTCATGCCCGGCCAGGTCGCGACCATCGGCCGCTTCGGCGAGATCGTCATCGAGGAGCTCAAGTGATCCGCGACCTCGACGACGCGCGGTTCGCCGCCCGCTACGGCTGCGACCGCTTCACCGCGACGGTCCTCGCGAACCGCTTCGACTACGTGGTCGAGCACATGTGCAGCCGCCTGCTCACCGCGGCGTTCTCGCCGATCCTGCGCGATTTCTACGACTTCGCCGGCACGATCGCCGGCCCGCCCTCGCGCGACTACGCCACCCCGGCGATGAGCAACAGCATCGTGCTGTTCACCGGCACGATGACCGACTCGGTCCGCAACACGCTCGAGGAGTACGGCCCCGACCGCCTCGAGCCCGGTGACGTCATCGTCGCCAACGACCCCTACCGCACGGGGACGCACGTCAACGACCTGCTGTTCATCCGCCCGGTCTTCCACGACGGCGAGCTGCTCGCCTTCGTGAACCTCAAGGCCCACCAGCTCGACATGGGCGGCGCGGTCCCCGGCGGCTTCAGCTGCACGAAGCGCACGGTCTACGAGAACGGCCTCGTCGTCTCGCCGCGGCCGCTGTACCGCGCGGGGGAGCCGGTGCAGGAGACGTGGAGCCTCATCTTCGACAACGTCCGCTTCGGCGAGATCCTCTTCCCGGACATGCAGACGATCGGCGCCGGCCTGCAGCTCGGCGAGCGCCTGCTCACCGAGAGCGCGGAGCGCTACGGCGCCGGCGCGATGCTCGGCACCATCGACTACGTCTGCGACGCCAACGCAGAGCGCATCGCCGACGGCCTGGCCCGGCTGCCCGACGGGCGCTGGGAGGGCTGGGACATGAGCGACTGCGACGGCGTCGACGACAGCGAGGAGTACCGCGTGCAGGTCGCGGTCACCAAGCGCGGCGACCGCCTCGAGGTCGACTTCAGCGGCAGCTCGCGCCAGGCGCGCACCTGCATCAACGCGACAGCGCTCGACGTCAAGACGACGGTCGGCGTGGCGGTCAAGTACCTCCTCGACCCGCGCGGGCCGTTCACCTCGGGGCTCTACCGCAACATCGACATCCTCCTGCCGGAGGGCACGGTGATCAGCGCGATGCCGCCCGACGGCGCGGTGTTCGCCTACTACGAGCAGAGCCAGGTGGTGCTCTCGGCGCTGCTGCGCGCGTTCGCGCGGTGCGCGGGCCAGGCGGCGATCGCCGGCGACCGCGGGGGCACGGACATCCACAACGCGTTCGGCCTGCGGCCCGACGGGACGCCGTGGGTGTCGGCCGCGCAATGCGGCGGCGAGGTCGGCCCGTTCGGCGCCACCCGCCACGGCGACGGCGAGACCCAGATGTTCTCCTACCAGGCCAACGGCATCGCGACCGCCATCGAGGCGATCGAGGCCGACGTGCCCGTGGTCATGCTCCGCCACGAGCCGCTGCCCGACACGGCCGGCGCCGGTCGCCATCGCGGCGGCGCGTCGGTGGTGCGCGACACGATGTGGCTGGCGCCGACCGAGCACCACCTGATGTCGCTGCGCGCCAAGCGCGCCGCGGGCTTCGGCGTCGAGGGCGGCCGCGACGGGCGCGCCGGCGGCGTGTGGGTGTTCGACCCGCCGCCCGAGGGCATCGACGGCGCGCCCCCGCCAGACGACTTTGCGGCGGCCACGCCGCTCGCGGGCGTCGTCGACGCGGACACGCACGAGCTCGACCCGGAGGGCAGCTACGTCTATCCGTTCCCGCCCGGCGGCCACGCGACGCCGCCCGGCGCGATCCTCCGATACGTCAACGCGAGCGCCGGCGGCTGGGGCGATCCGCTCGAGCGCGACCCCGAGGCGGTCAAGCGCGACGTGCGCGACGGCTACGTGACGATCGAGGGCGCGGCCCGCGACTACGCGGTGGTGATCAGCGGCGACCCCGACTCGGACCCCGAGGGGCTCGTGCTCGACGTCGCCGGCACCGAGGCCCTGCGGGCCGAGCGCTCCGGCGCGAGCCGCACCTGAAACACCGACGTGAAGTCATTCATGAAGCCCCACCGCGCGGCGCGGAGGTAGAGCCGCCACACGCGGATGCGCTCCTCGCCGACGAGGCGCGTCGCCTCGTCGAGGCGATCGTCGAGCCGCGTGTACCAGTGGCGCAGGGTCTCGGCGTAGTCGGGCGCGAAGCCCTCGATGTGGTCGGGGACCAACCCGGCCCGCTCGCAGGCGAGGAGCATGCGCGAGAGCTGCAGCGGCGCGCCGTCGGGGAACACGTACTGCTGCGTGAACGCCCCGCCGGTCGGATCGCCGGTGTCCAGGCGCGCGATGCCGTGGTTGAGCAGCCGCCCGTCGGGCTTGAGCAGCTCGCGCAGCCGGACCGCGTAGGCGTCGATGCTGTCCTCGCCGACGTGCTCGACCATGCCGATCGAGGAGATGGCGTCGAACTGTCCATCCGGCAGCTCGCGCCAGTCCTGCACGCGGATGTCGATCTTGTCGGCCAGCCCGGCCTCGGCGGCGCGCCGGCGCGCCCTCTCGGCCTGCGGCGGCGACAACGTGATGCCCACGACCGAGACGCCGTGGTTGCGCGCGGCGTGCAGCGCGAAGCTGCCCCAACCGCAGCCGACGTCGAGCACGCGCTGGCCCTCCTCGAGGCCGAGCTTCGTGCACACGAGCTCGAGCTTCGCCTCCTGGGCCTCCTCGAGCGTCGTCGCCCCGCGCGAGAAGATCGCGCAGCTGTAGGTCATCGACTCGTCGAGCCAGAGCTCGTAGAAGTCGGCCGGCAGGTCGTAGTGGTGGCGCACCGCCGTGCTGTCGCGCAGCAGCGAGTGCAGCCGCCCGTGCGAGTGCAGCTCCGCGGACGGGCGCGGCGGCGGGCGCCGGACGCCCATCGCGCGCAGGCCGGCGACCACGAGGCGGGCCTGCGTCCTGCGGTCCCATGCGGGCGGACGCCAGGTGCGGACGAGCTCGACGGCGGCGTTGAGGTCGTCGACCTCGAGCTCACCGGCGACATACGCGCGCCCGACGCCGAGCTCGCCGGGCGCGAGCGCGGCGTAGGCGACGCCCTGCGGCGAGCGCACGGTGAAGCGCGGGCCCGGCGCCGTGGCGGGCACCGTGGTCCCGTCCCAGAAGTGGACGCTGAACGGCCGGTCGGGGAACGCCTCGGCAAGCGCCTCGCGGAGGGGAGCGGTTCGTTCGAGGGCCATGGACTACGCGGACTCGGTGAGGAGCTTGCGCTGCTGGCGGGCCGGATCGATCCGCACGACGTCCCACACCAGCCCCACGCGCTCGAGGCCGCGGATGACGAGGCTCGAGATGTCGAGCTCCCACCAGCGCATGCCGTGCGCGGCCGAGGTCGGAAAGGCGTGGTGGTTGTTGTGCCACGCCTCGCCCATCGTCAGCAGCGACAGCCAGGCGAGGTTGCGCGACTCGTCGCCGGTATCGAAGCGCTGACGGCCGAAGTAGTGGCACAGCGAGTTGATCGAGTAGGTCACGTGATGCACGACCAGCATCCTTACAGCACCGCCCCAGAGCAGCCCGGTGAGCGCGGCCGTGAGCGTGCCGCCGATGAGCCAGCCCAGACCGAACGCCGCGACGAGACCGCCGATCGCCCAGACGAGGAAGGTGCGATCCACGAAGCTCACGACCGGATCGGCGATCAGGTCGGGCGCGTAACGCTTGCGCGCGCCGCGCTGCGTGTGGATGAACAGCCAGCCGACGTGGGCGTGCGCGAGGCCACGCAGGGCGCCGCTCCAGCCGCCGCCATGGTCGACGTGCGGGCTGTGCGGATCGCCCTGCACGTCGGCGAACGCGTGGTGCTTGCGGTGGTCGGCGACCCAGGAGATGACCGGGCCCTCGATCGCGACAGAACCGAGCGCCGCGAGCACGCCGCGGAACCAGCGCGTCGTGGCAAAGGAGCGGTGCGTGAGGTGGCGGTGGAAGCCGACCGTCACGCCGAGCGCGGTGGCGACGTACAGGACGGCGAACACCACGATGTCGCTCCAGTGCAGCAACTCGGCCCACACCTGCCAGCAGACCAGGCCCAGACCGATGAACGGCACCGCGGTGACGATCCCGGTGATGATGCGATCGCGCGTTTCGTGCGCAACCGGCTCGATGTCGTCTGCGCCTGGCTCCGGCATGCGGCCTCCCTCTCATCGTCGGTCGCCCCCGGGGGCGGGCGGCAGTCTATGCGACTGACAAACCCGAAGACACCCGGCGAGTTACCCGGTGCTAGCGTCGCGAATCAGCCACGACGCCTGAAAGGAGCCCAGCATGCAGGTCGGGATGGTCGGATTGGGCCGCATGGGATCGAACATGGTGCGCCGACTCATGCGCGCGGGCAACGACTGCGTCGTCTACGACGTCAGTCCCGACGCGGTGCAGGGACTCGCCGCCGAGGGTGCCGACGGCTCGTCCTCGCTCGAGGACTTCGTGCAGCACCTGCAGCCGCCGCGCTCCATCTGCCTCATGCTCCCCGCGGCGTTCGTCGACGACACGATCGACAAGCTCGTGCCGCTGCTCGACGCCGACGACACGATCATCGACGGTGGCAACAGCTACTACCGCGACGACCTGCGCCGGGCCGCCGCGCTCCGCGAGAAGGGGCTGCACTACGTCGACATGGGCACGAGCGGCGGGGTCTTCGGTCTCGAGCGCGGCTTCTGCCTGATGATCGGCGGCGACGACACCGCGGTCGCGCGCCTCGATCCGTTCTTCAGCGCGCTCGCCCCGGGCGTCGACGCCGCTCCGCGCACCCCGGGGCGCGAGGGCGACCCATCGCCGGCCGAACAGGGCTATTTGCACTGCGGCCCCGCCGGCGCGGGGCACTTCACGAAGATGGTCCACAACGGGATCGAGTACGGGATGATGGCGAGCTACGCGGAGGGCCTGAACATCCTGCACCACGCGAACGTCGGGTCCCAGGAGCACGAGTCCGACGCCGAGACGACGCCGCTCCGCGAGCCCGACGCCTACCGCTACGACCTGCCGATCCCCGACATCACCGAGGTCTGGCGGCGCGGGAGCGTCATCGCATCGTGGCTGCTCGACCTCACCGCGCATGCGCTGAGCGAGGATCCCGGGCTCGACCAGTTCTCCGGGCGGGTGTCCGACTCCGGTGAGGGGCGCTGGACCGCGCTCGCGGCGATCGACGAAGGCGTCCCGGCACCGGTGCTGACAACCGCGCTCTACCAGCGGTTCGTGTCGCGCGGCGAGGCCGAGTTCGGCAACCGCGCGCTGTCAGCGATGCGCTTCGCCTTCGGAGGGCACCTGGAGAAGAGCGTGACCTAGGCGTGTCGCCCGCAGTCCCGCCGGTGCCGACCATGCCCGAGGTGCGCGGCGCTGCGCGCCGTCGCGTGCGGCGCGTGCGCAGCCAGCTGTGGCCGATCGCGCAGACGACGATCGCCGCCGGGGCGGCGTGGGCGATCGCCTCGCTCATCCACAGCCAGCCGTTCTTCGCTCCCGTCTCGGCCGTCATCTCGCTCGGCGTCGCGCGTGGGCGCCGCACCGTACGCGCGATCGAGCTCACCGTCGGCGTCGCCGTCGGCATCGCGGTCGCCGACCTCATCGTCATCGCGCTGGGCGGCGGCACGCTCGTGCTCATGCTCGTCGTCGGGCTGTCGATGATGGCGGCCCTGCTGCTGGGCGGCGGGACCATCCTGGTCAACCAGGCCGCGGTCTCGGCCATCCTCGTGGTGGCGACGCTGCAGCCGGGAAGCACGCCGTCGCCGACGCGCTTCATCGACGCCCTGATCGGCGGCGGCGTCGCGCTGCTCGTCGGCCAGGTGCTCTTCCCGCGCGATCCGGTGAAATCGATGGCGAAGGCCGCGCGGCCGGTGATCGACGACCTGGCGACGGCGCTCGGCCTCACCGCGGAGGCCCTGCGCAGGGGCGACGAGGACCGCGCGCGGCGGGCACTCGACATCGCGCGCGCCACCGACGATGACCTCGCCGGGTTCTACGACGCGGTGTCGCTCGCCCGCGAGACGTTCGTCCTGCGCCGACCCGGCCGGCGCACGCGCGAGCGGGTCCCGCTCTACGCCGAGGCGGCGCAGCAGATGGACTACGCGGTGCGCAACACGCGCGTGCTCGCGCGGCGCGTCGCGAGCGCGGTCCGGCGGCGCGGCGCCGCGCCGCCAGAGCTCGCCGACGCCGTCGCGCTGCTCGGCGACGCGGTGGTCGAGCTCGGCAACCAGCTCGACGATCCCGAGGCCGACACCGCGGTCCGGCGGCTGGCCCTCGACGCCGCGGTGAAGGCGACGGCCGTGCTCACCACCGACCCCGGCCTGTCGATCAACGTGATCATCGGCCAGATCCGCTCGACGGCGATCGACCTGCTGCGCGGCTCGGGGCTGTCCGGCGAGGAGGCCCGCAACGCCCTCGACGCCGCGGTCGAACGCGCGGGCGTCCTGCGCTGACGATCAGCCCGCCGCCGCGACGCGGTAGACGGCGGCCATGTCCGCGTCGCCGAGCCCCGACTCCTCCGCGCGACTCATCTGCTCGGCCACCGAGCGCGTGAGCGCGAGGTTCGCCCCGGACCGATCGGCGGCCTCCCCGACGAGCCGCGCGTCCTTCGCGGCGAGCGACAGCGCGAACGAGGTCGGGAACTCGTCGTCGAGCATGAGCTGGCCCTTCACCCGGAAGTAGGGCAGATCGAGCGGGCCGCCCTCGAGCGCCTCGAACACGCGCGCGGGGTCGATTCCCAGGGACCGCGCCAGCGCGATCGTCTCGGCCGTGCCCCCGGTCACCGCGAGCACCCAGGTGTTGACGGCGAGCTTGAGCCGGGTGCCGGTGCCCGCCGGGCCGAGCCTCAGCGTCCTGGACGCGACGGCGTCGAAGAACGGTTGGGAGGTCGCGAGCGCGTCGTCGGGCCCCGACGCAAGCACGACGAGCGCAGCCTGCTCGGCCGGCTGACGGGTGCCGAGCACCGGGGCGTCGACGAGCACGGCGCCCGACGCGCCCGCCAGTTCCTCGCAGCGCTCGGTGCCGGCGAGGCCGATCGTCGACGCCTGCCACCAGATCTGCCCCGCGGCGAGGCGGGCGCGCTCGGCGACCGTCAGCACCGCGTCGGCGTCGGCCAGCATGGTCATGACGACGTCGGCGCCCGCGGCGGCGTCACCCGGGTCGTCGTGTACGTCGACGCCGTCGACGCGCAGCGGCAGCGCCTTGTCGATCGTGCGGTTCCAGGCGCGGACCGCGTAGCCCGCCCGGGCGAGGTTGCGGGCCATCGGGGCGCCCATGACCCCCGTGCCCAGAACGGCGATGGTCGGCATGCCTCCATGGTTCCACGCGGGCGCGTGGAACCCCGAGGCGCCCGCCCTCGCCGCTACGCCGCCTCGTTGCGGCGGCGCAGCAGCTCTTGCTTGAGGTCGATCGCGCGGATCTCGTGCTCGTCAGGGAGCTTGGCCAGCACCTCGCGCACGATGAGCTGGACGTCGCGCTCCTCGTGGCCGAGGTCGTCGAACAACGACTTGAGCGCCGTGTGCGTCACCTTCAGCTGCGCCGCCGTGAGCTCTAGGTGGAACGCGGGCTCCTCGGGACCGATAAGGCCTGAATCCTCGACCATGGCGACACGATAACCCTGCACACGGCGGACGCCTACCCGTCGGCCAGGATCCCGTAGATGGCGCGGCGCGCGTCCTCGAGGACCTTGCGGGCCTCGGCGGTCTGCGCCTCGTTGCCGGCCTGGGCGACCTGCATCGTGGCCATCCCGAGCTGAACCATGAGATTGCGCAGCTCGGCGAGGTCCTCGGGGATGTCGCCGCCGGCCTCGTCCCACGGGCTGCCGAGCGCGTCGCGGTGCTCGGCGACGTAGGCGCGGCCCTCGTCGGTCAGTTCGAACGCGCGGCGCCCGGCCGACTCGTTGCTGCGCACGAGGCCCTCGTCCTCGAGCTGGGAGAGCGCGGGGTAGATGGAGCCGGGGCTCGGCCGCCACGCGCCGTGGCTGCGCTCCTCGATCTCCTGCATGAGCTGGTAGCCGTTGCGCGGCTCCTCGTCGAGGAGCAGGAGCACTGCGGCACGGACGTCGCCGCGCCGCGCACGGCGGCCACCGCGCCCAGGGGGACCGAAGCCGAACGGGCCGAACCCGCGCATGCCGAACGCGAACCCGCGCGGATCGAAGCCATGGCCGCCGGGGCCGCCGCGATGGCGCTTGTGGCCGGCCATGGCGTGCAGGATCGCGGCGCCGATGAGCGCCTTCCCGGCGCGGCCCCGGCGGTGCTCCCCGGGGCCGGCCCAAGTCGTTGCAGCGATAGCAGTCATTGTGTATCTCCTACTGTCGTTGTTGCATCACGATATATCGCTAACTCGACGACGTCAAGTCGAGTGTCGGCTTGGTCGGCCCCAGGCCGACAAAGCCGACACTCGCGCGGGCGGCGCTAGACCCCGGCGGACGCCCGGATCTCGTCGCGCGCGCGATTGAGATCGCCGAAGCCGCCGACGCTGAGCAGCGCGCGGACCGCGCCCTCGTGGCGGTACCAGATGGCGAAGGCGCCGTCGTCGACGGAGCCCTCGACCTCCTCGTCGTCCCACCCGAACGCGGG
>Ga0126377_10004603_pt1 | contig 10066 bp, 6 predicted proteins | sample PanSoiMetPlot_22_FD_92647 | JGI IMG/M metagenome (GOLD analysis project Ga0126377, IMG submission 92647) | Tropical forest soil microbial communities from Panama - MetaG Plot_22 | ecosystem: Environmental > Terrestrial > Soil > Tropical forest > Bulk soil | place: Panama | collected 2016-02-17 | reverse complement strand
GCGCGCGCGTCCTGATCTCCCCAGCGCCCGGCGTCGGCGCAGGCGAGCAGGGTCTCGCGCAGCGCGCCGGCGTCCGCGGGCCTCGCCTCCGGCGACTTCTCCAGACATCGCAGCACGACGGCCTCGAGGTCGGGCGGCACGCCGGGCGCCCGCTGCGACGGCGCGACCGGCGGCTCGACCAGGTGCTTCGCGCACAGCTCGGCCACCGTGCGCGCGGCGAAGACCGGCTGCCCGGTCAAGAGGAAGTACCCGAGGCCGCCCACCGCGTACAGATCGGAGCGGCCGTCCACCTTGTCGGGGTGGCTTATCGCCTCGGGCGAGAGATAGAGCGGTGTCCCGAGGAACGCGTCGGCGTGGGTGAGCTTGACGTCGTCTCGCCGGCTCACGTCCTTGACCAGTCCGAAGTCGAGGACCTTGACCACGTCGAGCATGCCTCCGTGGCGGCACAGCATGACGTTGCCTGGCTTGATGTCACGGTGAACCAGCCCGGCCTCGTGCGCCTCGGCCAGCGCGCGGCACACCTGAGACAGGAGGTGGATGACCCGGCCCGGCGGCTGCGCGCCCTCCGCCTCCACGAGCGCGTCCAGGTCGACGCCGTCCAGGTACTCCATGGCGTAGTAGAAGATGCCGTCGGGTGTGCGGCCGAAGTCGTAGACCGCGACCGTGTTCGGACTGGACAGCTGGCTGGTCAGCTGCACCTCGCGCTCGAACCGGGTCAGGTTGGCCTGCCCCGCCCGATCCGGGGGCAACAGCTTCACCACGGTGGGGCGGCGCAGCATGGCGTGCCGGGCGCGGAAGACGATCCCCATGCCGCCCTCGCCGATCTTCTCCTCGAGCGTGTACTGGCCCAGCCGGCGCGCCTCCACCACCCGCCGGCGCAGGCGATAGATGACGTGCGAGGTCCAGGCGGCCACCGCGACCGCGACCACGCACCACAGGATCAGCAGGGCTGGCAGGAGCGCCCCCAGCGCGCCCCTCCCGGCCGCGGCCTGCATCCCCTTGAGCACGATGATCCCGGCCACCAGGCCGACCGCGGCGAGCACGCTGATGCACAGGGTGCGGCGCCAGTCGCTGGGCACGATGATGGCGCGTGCCACGAGCAGGTGCGTGAGGGCAAACGTGGACGACACCTCGGCGTGGACGAAGGGCGGCGCGATCTTGACCCCCATGGCCAGGCCGACGCCGACGATCACGACGCTGGCGCCGTCGAGCGCGGCCAGCGCCCGCGCCGAGCGCTTGCCGCGGCGGCAGACGAGCCAGACCAGGCCGACACCGTAGATGAGCGCCAGATGGAACGGGACAGGCCTGTCGCCGGACCACATCCCGGCCAGGACCACGTTGGTGACGGTGGCACCGACCACGCCGATGGCGAGAAAGAGCAAGAACATGCTCTTCCCGAACAGCGCGAGGCGCTGCTGCATGAACGCGCGGCCTTCCTCGCTGTCGTCCGGCACCGAGGAGAAGGCCATCCTGTCCACGATCGCAGCAACTGGGCGCATGGGGTGCCTCCGGCGCCCGGGATGGTACCGCCGCCGCGTATCCGCGTCACCTCGCCGTGAGGGGCGGCCTCCATGGCGTGAAGCATGTCGGTGAGAGAGATGCTAGTGCTAGGAGAAGCGCGAAGCGCGGACCGACCAACCTGGAGAGTCGTCACATGGAGCTCGACAATCGTGTCGCCGTCGTCAGCGGCGCGTCAGCCGGCATCGGCGAGGCCATCGCGAGGGAGCTGAGCGCGGCGGGCGTGAAGCTGGTGTTGACCGCGCGCCGCACGGACCGGCTGGAGGCCCTCGCGCGCGAGCTGCCGGGGCCGGCGGAGGTCCTCGCCGGCGACATCGCCGCGCCCGACATGGCCGAGCGGCTCCTGCGGCTGGCCGAGGAGCGCCACGGCCGGGCCGACATCCTCATCAACAACGCCGCGCTGCTCGTGATGGGGACGGTCGACACGATCGATGTGGAGGCCGCCGCGCAGATGGTCCGCGTCAACTTCGAGGCGGTCGTGCGGACCTGCTACGTCTTCGGGCGCGCGTTCAAGGCGCAGCAGTCCGGGGCGATCATCAACTTCACCAGCATCGGCGCCTTCGGCACCGCGCCGATGAACGCGGTGTACGGCGGCCTCAAGGCCGGGCTGGAGAGATTCACGGCCGGCCTGCGGGTCGAGCTGGGCCCGTTCGGCGTGAGGGTCGGCAGCCTGGCGCCGGGCAGCACCCGGACCGAGATGCTGGACCACCTGCGCCGAACGCGCGGCGCGCCGGTCGACGCGCCCGCCCTCGCGCCCGCGGACATCGCGGCCACCGTTCGCTTCATGCTCGAGCGGCCGGATCACGTGAACATCGCCGCGATCCGGGTCTACTCGTCCGATTCGCCGAGCTAGAGCAGCGCAGGGTCGTGGCCGCCCATGACCCTGGGCTATTCTCCGGCGCATGAGACGCCCTCCCCGGCTCACCTGGTCGATCCTACTCCTCTGCATCGGAGCGGCCTCGGCGTGGGGCCAGCAGGCGAAGACGCCGCCCGCCAGGCCGGCGAAGTATCCGGCCCTGCCCAGCGAGATGCCGGCCCGGTTCCATCCGACGGGTGACTCCTTCGACTACGCGAAGCGCACGGTGATGATCCCCATGCGCGACGGGGTGAAGCTGCACACGGTCATCCTGGTGCCCAGGGGGGCCAGGCGGGCGCCCATCCTCCTCACCCGCACGCCCTACAGCGCCGACGAGCTCACGGCGCACAGCGAGAGCTCGCACCTCGGGCCCATGCTCGAGGGGTACGACAACGCGACCGACGTGATCGTCGAGGGCGGCTACATCCGCGTGGTCCAGGACGTGCGCGGCAAGTACAAGTCGGAGGGCGACTACGTGATGAACCGGCCGCTGCGCGGGTCGCAGAACCGGACGCCGGTCGACCACTCGACCGACACGTACGACACGATCGACTGGCTGGTGAAGCACGTGCCCGAGAGCAACGGCAAGGTGGGGATCCTGGGCATCTCCTACGACGGGTTCCTGCCGCTCATGGCGCTGGTCGACCCGCACCCGGCGCTCAAGGTGTCGGTGCCGATGAACCCGATGGTCGACGGCTGGATGGGGGACGACTGGTTCCACTACGGCGCGTTCCGGCTGGTCAACCTCGGCTACATCTACGAGCAGGAGGCGAGCCGCGACAACGTCATCAAGTGGTGGTCGACCCACTGGGACGAGTACGACCGGTTCCTCCTGGCGGGTTCGGCGGGCCAGATGGGGAAGCGCGCCGGGCTCGAGCAGCTCGGGTTCTGGCGCAAGATCCTCGCGCACCCCAACTACGACGCGTTCTGGCGCGAGCAGGCAGTGGACAGGATCCTCGCCGACAAGCCGCTCACGGTCCCGACCATGCTGGTGCACGGCCTGTGGGACCAGGAGGACATCTACGGCGCCATCGCGGTCTACAAGGCGATCGAGCCCAAGGACGCCCGCAACGACAAGGTGTTCCTGGTCATCGGTCCCTGGCATCACGGCCAGCAGATCCGCGACGGCAGCAGCCTGGGCGCCATCCACTTCGGCGCCGACACGTCGAGGCAGTTCCGCCAGGACATCCTGCGCCCGTTCCTCGACCGCTACCTCAAGGACGGCGCGCCCAGCGCCGCGCCGATCGCCCCGGTCATGGCCTACGAGACCGGGACCAACGAGTGGCGCAGCCTGCCGGCCTGGCCGCGCGCGTGCGCCAGCGGCTGCGCCATCCGGCCCACGCCCATCTACCTGCACGCGGGCGCCAGGCTGAGCTTCACGGCCCCCGCGGCCGGCGAGGCCGCGGCCACCGAGTATGTCTCCGATCCCGCCAAGCCGGTCCCCTACCGGCCGCGCCCCGTCCCGCCCTCGGCCCACGACGACGGAGCGGGCTGGAGGAAGTGGCTGGTCGACGATCAGCGCCACGTCTCCGGCCGGCCCGACGTCGCCGAGTTCGTCACGCGCCCTCTCACCGCTCCGGTCAAGATCACCGGCCAGCCGATCGCGAACCTCATCGCCTCGACCAGCGGCACCGACTCCGACTGGGTCGTGAAGCTCATCGACGTCTATCCCGACGAGGTATCCAGCCAGCCGGAGATGGGCGGATACCAGCTCATGATCGCGGCCGACATCTTCCGCGGCCGGTTCCGCGAGGGCTTCGACAAGCCGAAGCCCATCGCGGCGGGCAAGCCCCTGCCCTATCGCTTCGCCTTGCCGACCACCAACCACGTCTTCCTGCCCGGCCACCGCATCATGGTGCAGGTCCAGTCGACCTGGTTCCCGCTCTACGATCGCAACCCGCAGACGTTCGTGCGCGACATCTTCTGGGCCCGCCCGTCCGACTACCGCAAGGCCGTGCAGCGGCTCCACCACGCCCCCGGCCAGGCGAGCTTCATCGAGCTACCCATCGCGACCGCGCGCTGAGCTGGTCGGGTCCCGGATGATCAGCCCGGCTTGCCGCCTGTGGCGCGGATGAAGTCGAACCACTCGCGCCTCGTGCGCGGGCCTCCCATCTGCTGGAAGGCCCAGCGCCGCGGGCCGAGCTCGCCGTCCATGGTCTGCTTGAGTCGGCCCAGCTGGGCCGCGCGGATCCGGCAGCGGGTGGCCTCGGGATCGATGCCGTAGACGCGGGCGCTGCTGAGTCCGAGGATCTTCGCCTTGCGCTCCGGGGTGAGAGCCGGGTAGCCGTGCATCTCCTGCAGCTCCGTCGAGATCTCGAAGGTGCGGAAGGCCTCGATCTGCGGCTGCGGCGATCCCAGCCACACGCACTCGGAGCCCCACAGGACGTTGTCCTCGCCGAGATGGAGCAGGAGCTTGCCGATCACGTGCTGGGCCACGTCCGGCTGGGTGAACACCTGGGCCCAGACGCTGCCGAGCTCGGCGTAGACGTTCGAGCCGGCGCCGAGCTCGTTGTCGAGCACCGTCTTGATCAGTCGGTCGATGCCGGCCGGCGCGTCGGGGTTGTAGGGTCCCTCGCCGGCGGCGCCGAGCTCGATGCCGGAGTGGTAGACGATGAAGTTCACGTCGGGGAACATCTTCGCGACGACTCCCACGTCGCGCGGGTCGGCCGCCTCGGCGTCCCATCCGGGGAACACGATGCCCTTGTGGATGCACACGTTCAGCGCGCCCAGCGCGCGCGCCTTCTCGATGAACGGGATGCCGATCTTCGGATCGTCCAGGAACCAGCCCGGCCCCTCCGGCCCCCACGGCGGGTAGACCTTCCAGCCGGCCACCCCGTAGTCGGCGTGCACGCGCTCCATGAGGGCGAGCTGCACCTCCAGCTGGTCGTTGGGATTGACCTGGCAGTGGTTGAGCACGCGCTCGCTGCGGGCCAGCGCGTTCACCCGGTCGCGCGAGCGCGCGATGGCATCGTTGTCCAGAGGATTGCCGCAGCCGGTGGTGCGCGCCTCGGTGCAGATCGCCGTCGGGAATCCGCTCAGCACGGCGACCGTCGTGTCGCTCTCGAGGAAGATCTTCTCGATGTATGCGTCGGCATCGATGCAGTCGATCTTGTCGGCCGCCTGGGAACATCCGTTGAAGGACGCAAAGTATCCGGCGATGGCGGCGCCGCTGTCCGGGTTGGTCTTGCGCCAGTCGCCCTCGCGCTCGATGTGGTGCGTCTGGATGTCGAAGATGAACTCGCCGCTCGTGTCGAGGATGTCCTCGGCGAGCTCGCAGTCGCCGGCCGCCGCATCGGGGACGTTGAACCCGCCGTCCGCGGCGCCTCCGCCGCCGCGCTTCCCGTCGCCGCACCCGCCGACGGCGTTGAGGACGCCGAGCGACGTCGCCATGCCGGCCGCGCTGGCCAGAAACTCGCGGCGATCGACCCCCAGGCGGCGTGCGTGGGCCTCGGCGCGCTCGAGGATCATGCGCCGGATCAGCCGCTCGCGCGGCGTCTGCTCGTGAAAGTATTCCCCGGTGGAGAAGTTGCCGAGGTGGATCGGCGGCTCGAACGGCAACTCGGGGTCGGTCTTCTTGCGGAGACGAATCCAGGGAAACCGCCGCATGGTCGTCACCTCACATCACGCCCGGCGGCGGCAACGGTAGCACCGGATCGCATCCCGGCGGCCGCGATTCGCTCCGACCATGTCGAGTCCTCCGGATGAGGGCGCGGAGTCAGCGCGGGGCGAGCTCCCGCGTGAGGAGCTCGAGAAAGGCCCGGACGGCCTGCGACTGCTCGCGGGTGCGGGCGCTGCGGAAGAGAACGCCGATCGGCCGCTCGATGGGGCTCTCGGACAGCCTGCGCGCGCGGAGCGTTCCTGCCCTCACCTCTGCCGTGAGCGCCGGCGCGGGGAGCAAGGACACGCCGATGCCCGCCTCCACGCAGCGCTTGATGGTCTCGATGTTGTCGAGCTCCATGGCGTGGACGACGCTGCTGCCGGCGCGCGCGAGCAGGCGGTCCGACAGCTTGCGCGTCGGGATGTCGCGATCGAAGGCGATGAACGGGAGCCCGTCGAGGTCCGCCAGGCTCGGGCGCCGGCGCTTCGCGAGCGGGTGGTCCGGCGCCGTCACCAGGACCAGCTCGTCGTGGCCGAGCGACACGACCTCCAGCTGCGGGCGCCTGGATGGCAGCGCGACGATGCCGAGGTCCACCTCGCCGCGCAGGCATGCCTCGACCACCTGATCGGTCCGGCGGTACTCGAGGCGGAGGCCGAGCGACGGGTACAGCGCCAGCGACTTCTTCATCACCCGGGGCAAGGTGTGGAGGCCGACGCTGTACACCGTCGCGATGCGCACGTTGCCCGCCACCACGCCGGGCCGCGCGCGGAGCCGCTGCTCGAGATCGTCCAGGCGCCCCAGCAGCGGCTTGAGGTCGTCGTAGAACGCCTTGCCGGCCTCGGTCGGGCGCGCGCCGACCCGGGGGGCGCGATCGACGAGCTTCCTGCCGTAGCGCTCCTCGAGCGAGCGAAGCTGCTGGCTGACCGCGGACTGCGTGACGCGATTCAGCTTGGCGGCGCGCGAGAGGGACCCGGTCTCGATCAGGTCGCAGAACGTCTTCAGCGTCTCGATGTGCATCCATTGATAAGTGTATCTACTTTTTAGATGCTCGCGAATGCATATGACTAATCTTTGAGCGCTCGCTAAGAACTCCACGATGACGACCAAGTGGCTCGCGGCGCTCACCGGCCTGTTCATGGCCGGATGGCTGGTCCTGCACGTCCTGGGGAATTTCACGGCCTTCTCCGGCGCGGCGGCGATGGACGGATATGCCGCGGCCCTGCGCCGGCTGGGGCCGCTCCTCTGGCTCGTGCGGGCAGCCCTGGTCGCCGCCGTCGTGGTGCACATCGCGGCGACGGTGTCGCTCGCCAGGCGCGCGCGGGCGGCGCGCCCCGTCCGGCACGTGCACCGGTGGCCCCGCGGCAGCTGGGCGTCGCGGCTGATGGTCGTCGGAGGGCCGCTCCTGCTCGTCTTCCTCGTCTATCACCTGCTGCACATCACCTTCGGCGTCGTCCACCCGAGCTTCGCGCCGGGGCACGTGTACGCGAACCTCGTCGGCGGGCTCGCGCCGCCCCTGGTCGGCGCGTTCTACGTGGTGGCCGCCGTGCTGGTCGGCCTGCACCTGCACCACGGTCTGGCCAGCGCGCTGGTCAGCTTCGGCGCGCGCCGGGCCGGCTCCGGCGCCCCTCGCCAGCTGCTCCGCGGCCTGGCCGTCGCCATCGCCGTCGGCTTCGCGACCATCCCGGTCGCCGTCCTCGCGGGAGCCCTGCGATGAGCGCCGAGCTCCAGCCCCGGGTGCCGTCCGGGCCGATCGCCGGCAAGTGGACCCGGCGCCGCGCCGAGCTCGCCCTCGTCGGACCGGTGCAGAAGCGACGGCACCGCGTGGTGGTCGTGGGCTCGGGCCTCGCCGGCGCGTCCGCGGCCGCGTCTCTGTCCGAGCTCGGATACGAGGTGGTCTGCCTCTGCTTTCAGGACTCGCCGCGGCGCGCGCACAGCGTCGCGGCGCAGGGCGGCATCAACGCGGCGAAGAACTACCAGAACGACGGCGACAGCGTCGAGCGCCTCTTTCACGACACGCTGAAGGGCGGCGACTTCCGCTCGCGCGAGGCCAACGTGTACCGGCTGGCGGAGCTCTCGAACGGCATCGTCGACCAGGCCGTCGCGCAGGGCGTCCCGTTCGCGCGCGAGTACGGCGGCGCGCTCGCGAATCGCTCGTTCGGCGGCGCGCTGGTCTCGCGGACCTTCTACTCGCGGGGACAGACCGGCCAGCAGCTCCTGCTCGGCGCCTATCAGGCGCTCGCCAAGGAGGCCGCTCGCGGCGGGCTCACGCTTCTGGCCCGGAGGGAGATGCTCGACCTCATCGTCGTCGACGGCCGCGCACGCGGCGTCGTGGCGCGCAATCTGGTCAGCGGACAGCTCGAGACCCACCTCGCCGACGCGGTCGTGCTCGCGACCGGCGGCTACGCCAACGTGTACCACCTGTCCACCAACGCGCGCGGCTCCAACGCCACGGCGATCTGGCGCGCGTACCGGCGCGGCGCCGCCTTCGCCAACCCCTGCTTCGTGCAGTTCCATCCCACCTGCCTGCCGGTGAGCGGGGACCATCAATCCAAGCTCACCCTGATGTCCGAGTCGCTGCGCAACGACGGCCGCGTCTGGGTCCCGAGGCAGGCAGGCGACACGAGGCGCCCCGACGACATCCCGGAGGCCGAGCGCGACTACTACCTCGAGCGCCTCTATCCCCGCTACGGCAACCTGGCCGCCCGCGACGTCGCCTCCCGCGCGGCCAAGGCCGTCTGCGACGAGGGCCGCGGCGTGGCGCCCGGCGGCCGCGCCGTGTTCCTCGATCTCCGCGACGCCCTCGCGCGCGACGGTGCGGGCGCGCTCCGAGAACGCTACGGCAACCTCTTCGAGATGTACGAGCGGCTCACCGGCGACGACCCCCTCCGCACGCCGCTCAGGATCTACCCCGCCGCGCACTACACGATGGGAGGCCTGTGGGTCGACTACGACCTGATGACCACCATCCCCGGCCTGTTCGCGGCAGGCGAGGCGAACTTCTCCGATCACGGCGCGAACCGCCTCGGCGCCAGCGCCCTGATGCAGGCCCTCGCCGACGGCTACTTCATCGTGCCGCCCTCGGTCGGAAACTACCTCGCCGGCGCGCAGCTCTCACCCGTCTCGGAGGCGACGAGCGAGGTCCGCGACACCGTGGCCAGCGTCGAGGGCCGGACCCGCACCCTCCTCGGATCGCGCGGCCGGCAGCCCGCGGCGGACTTTCATCGCGAGCTCGGCCACATCCTGTGGAACCACGTCGGCCTCGCCCGCACCGAGGCCGGCCTCGCCGCCGCGCTGCCGCTCATCCGCGACCTCCGCGCTCGTTTCCGGGACAGCGTCAGCGTCCCCGGCAGCGGCGCATCGTTCAATCAAGAGCTCGAACGCGCCGGCCGCGTCGCGGACTTCCTCGAGCTCGCCGAGCTGATGTGCATCGACGCCATCGCCCGCGACGAGTCCGCCGGATGCCACCTGCGCGAAGAGCACCAGACCGCCGACGGCGAACCGCAGCGCGACGACGCGCACTTCGCCCACGTCGCCGCCTGGAAGCACACGGCCGACGACCGCGCCCCGCGTCGCCTCACCGAGCCGCTCGTCTTCGAGGCCGCGCCGCCCGAGATCAGGAGCTACCGATGAACATCGTCCTGAAGGTGTGGCGCCAGGAGAGCCCGGCCGCCGACGGCCGCTTCGTCGACTATCCCCTGAACGGCCCCGACACCGACATCGACATCGACACCGACATCGAACGCGGCTGGATGCTCCTCGACGCCCTCGACGCCCTGAACGAAAAGCTCGTGGCAGCCGGCGAGCGCCCCATCGCATTCGACAGCGACTGCCGCGAAGGAATCTGCGGCGCCTGTGGACTCGTGGTGAACGGCCTCGCTCACGGCGGGACCCCGCGCACCACGACCTGCGAGCTCTCCGTTCGCGCCGCCCTGGCCAGCAGCGCGAGCACGACGAATGGCACCCGCGTGATCGTCCTGGAGCCCTTCCGCACCGGCGCCTTCCCCGTCGTGTGCGATCTGGTCGTGGACCGCAGCGCCCTCGACCGCGTCATCATGACCGGCGGCTTCGTCACCGACCGCACCGGCAGCGCCCCG
>Ga0126377_10004602_pt1 | contig 10067 bp, 10 predicted proteins | sample PanSoiMetPlot_22_FD_92647 | JGI IMG/M metagenome (GOLD analysis project Ga0126377, IMG submission 92647) | Tropical forest soil microbial communities from Panama - MetaG Plot_22 | ecosystem: Environmental > Terrestrial > Soil > Tropical forest > Bulk soil | place: Panama | collected 2016-02-17 | reverse complement strand
CCAGTGCGCCACATCCAAAGGGACAACTCACCGAATCCAATTTCATTCATGGGCGGTTGATCGCAGAGTTTTGAGGCCCATTCAAAAGTGGGCTCTGCCTCGGCGCGACATTGCGTCGCATCGCCTCTTAGCCAGGCTAACTCAGCGAAGAGCGCGGCAAACAAGCATTTAACATTTAACTCGTTGATCTTGGGGAACAATTCACGCAATCTGTTATGGATTTGTGGCGATAGCGGCTCACCACGCCTCGCCTGCAGTTGCAGAAGAATATATAGTATTCTAGGGTTCTCTGCCTCTTGATCACCTCTAAGCTTCAGAACAGTTTGGATATCTTGATCTACTTCGGTCCAATACCCCTGTCGAAACCTCATAATCGCACGGTCAGTTAAAAAACCCACAAGCCAGTAGTCAAGATCGTGCTGGATACAATATTCAATCCCCATCTCTGCATACTGCAAGCCTGCCCTATAATCCCGCGAATTCTTTAGCTCATTGGAGAGATTGCCTAAAGCGCGCGCCGCGTGGAATTGAAGGTCATGTTCTAGCGATAATCGCAGGCTACGCTCTAACTTTGTCTGCCCTTCATCGCACTTACCAATGGCGATCTCACAAGCACCAATGGCACTCAACGCGTGAACCAGGGTTTCCACATCTTCCAACTGTTCGGCCAGCTCCATGGCGCGTGATGCCCAATAGATGGGATCTACTCTGCTTGTTTTATTAAGACTCAAATGCAGCCTTGCCATGTGGCTGTAGGCTCTTGCAAGTTCTTTCGATGGAGGAAGGGTCTCAAGAACTTCGATAGACTTGATGATATTTTGTTCCCTTTCGGGAGTTAAGCTAAATTCATGATCAATTTCCGATAATCGGCGGAACGCACGTCCTTCTCTCTCGCGCATTCCAAGTTCCTGCCAGATATCCAATGCCTCCTGCTGTGCCTGCTTTGCATCCATTCTTTGGTTCAGCAGGGAACATTCATCGGAATAAGCATCCAATAATTCGGCGCGAACTTCAGGGGCGAACGCACTGACGTATTGCAATGCTGTCTTGTAGTGTGCTGTGGCTTGACGATGCGCGCCTAACGCACTTGCTTGCCTTGCTGCAGCAGACGCGTATTCAAGTATAGCCTCCGCATCTTTTGTCCCTTCGGCATGATTCGCCAGACGCGCCAAATCGTTGCGCGTTTCGGGCGATTCCTTGAGCGCGTTCAATATCATGCGATGCAATCTGATTTTTCTTTGCGGGGAAATCGATTCAAGAATTGTCTGCCGCGCCAATTCATGACGAAAAGCATAAGTATCGCCTTGCACCTGAAGCATGCCCTTCGAAATACACTCTTCAACTTTCATGGCTTCCGCGTCGGATATTTTGGACAACAACCACGGCTCCACGCGTGACCCGATCACTGCTGCAGCTTCCAGCACATTCCGCGCAACGGCTGAGAGTCGCGCGGCGCGCGCTAGCACAGCATCGCGCACCGTGGCTGGAATGCCACTCTCGACAGCCAACACTTCCGTTACAAAAAATGGATTCCCATTCGTAAGTCGATGAAGCGCAAACGAGTCAACAGGCTTTCCTTTCGCCAGACTCTGAACAGCATCTTTTGATAGAGATGAGACAGGGATACGGTGAATAATATTTGAAGAGGCAAGGTCTCCCAGCAAAATGCGCAAGGGATGGTCAGAGTCAATTTCATCATCACGATAAGTAAGGACCATCACCGATGTTGTTTGGCGGATTCGCCGCCCCAAATATTTGAGCAGGTCCAACGACGCTTCGTCTGCCCAGTGGATATCCTCAATCACCAGAATGGTGGGTTGCTTCTGCAATTCGTTCAGGCAGGCATAGAAAATTGCCCCTCGGTTGGATTCTGAATCGAGAAGATTGAGCAAATTTCCCTGAGTCTGAAGCGCGATGTCATGTAAGGGGCCAAGCGGACGTGGCGTGAAGAGTGAGTCACATGCGCCTTGTAAGACCCACCATTTTGTTCTATGTTCATTGAGAAAATGTTCAACTAGCGATGTTTTGCCGATCCCCGCTTCACCATAGACCAGCGCGACACATCCTTGTCCGTCTCTGGCTTTCACTTGGCTGAGAGCGGAATTCAATGCTTGCAATTGAGATGCGCGTTCCAGCAGTTCCATGACCATCTACCAACAGACTCAAGTCACCGTATAATGATACAGACAGTATATAGCAAATTTCCCCTGAATTCAACAAAAGGATGTTTACATGAACGACCGATCAAACAAAACGCACGCTCCTGAACATCATCGGCGCAGTGGACGCACTGATCAGCGGTGCTTTGCTATCGATCTGTTTCGGCTTTCTGCCCGTGGATATTTCCAGTTGGGGAGTCCCACCCTGAATCATCGGTCTCATAGCTGGGCTATGGTTCGTCTCAGCACTTGCAGTCCTTGTTCATCAACTCACGAAGACAGAAACAACTGAATAATTTTCAAACTCTTGACAACGCTCCTGCTTGTGATTATATTCACAAATAATATCTGAATTGTCCAAATAACAGGAGGCGTTATGTCTGGCAAAGTTCTGCTGATCAACCCGGCGCGTCACTTCATTGCCAACAAACATGGAGTCGGTTACCTCACCCCTCTTGGCCTGGTCAGCATTGGTGGTCCGCTGATTGATGCAGACTACACTGTCAGGTTAATTGATCATGACGCGTACGGTTGGTCATTCAAGAAACTGATTGAGGAGGTCGGGAAATTTCAGCCAGAGTATGTATTGCTCGGACATTCAGGATCGACCGCCGCGCACAAGACCGCACTCAAAACAATTCACGAAATCAAACAGGCATATTCAAATATCAAAATCATTTACGGCGGTGTCTATCCATCGTATGCTGATCAAGGCATCATGCGCGAATGCGATGAAATAGATTTCATTGTCCGCGGTGAAGGCGAACAAACTATCGTTGAATTGATCAACACACTTGAAAACAATATCAGTCTTGAAACTGTGGATGGCATCACCTGGCGAAACGATAATCAGGTCATTGCCAATCGCTCACGCACGCCGATCCAAAATCTCGATGACTATCGCCTCGGCTGGGAACTGCTCGACTGGCCGCTGTACAGGATGTTCGGCTTCCAACGCGCCGCGGGCCTGCAATTCAGCCGCGGCTGTCCGCTTACATGCAGTTATTGTGGTCAATGGCTGTTCTGGAAAAAGTGGCGGCATCGCAGTCCCGAAAATATCGTGGAGCAAATGAAAATTCTCAAGCAGGAATATAGTGTCGATTACGTCTGGTTCGCGGATGAAAACTTCTCAGCGGATCGAGAAACGCTCAAACACCTATTGGAGCTGATCATTGAATCCAGGCTGAATCTCAGCCTCAACATCAACATGACTGCCGCCGACGTGGTGCGCGACGCGGACCTCATCCCGCTCTACAAAGCCGCCGGCATCGATTACATGGTGATGGGTGTCGAATCCCTCAAGGACGAGGTGATCGTTAACATCCGCAAGAACAACCCCTTCGCGATTTCAAAGGAGGCAGTCCGGTTATTGCGGCAAAATAATATCCTCAGCCTGACAAACATCATCTATGGGCTGGAACAGGAAAGCTGGAGGACAATCCGGGAGAAATTCAGGAATATGTTTGAGTTGGATTCAGACATCCTCAACGCCTGCTACATCATGCCCCACTTCTGGACTTCTCAAGGCAGAACCGTCAAGCCGTCTGATGTCGTCCAAAGCGATTTGGACAAATGGTCGTATCGCAACCAGGTCGTCGCCACACCACATCTCAAACCGTTCGAGTTATTTCTGGGAGTCAAATTCACAGAGGCGCTGTATCATCTTCGCCCGCAGGCATTGATGCGAATATTCTTCAGCAAAGACAAACGCTATCGCCAGATCATGCGCTCATCCATGTGGGCGGGGATTCGCGTCATTATTGCTGAAATATTCGAGTTTATATTCGACACAAAATTTTCGGCACAAGGCAGTTTGGAAAAACTGCCTGGGCAGGAAACACATTTGCCAATTTTGAAATAAATGATAGATGAACCTTTGACTTGTTATTTCACGGTAAGATAAAACTCTTCCGCAGTTCCACCCGCAAAAATTTTGATGCTCGCTTGAAAAGGTTCACCTCTAGTTTTTCCGAGTATCGTCGCCTGTTGCCACGTCCATGAGCAGATTCCATTCTCGTCGGCGATTTGGGGTTCAAGCCCTGTGGCATGGCTCAAACCACTCGTCCCAAAATAATAGATCATGCAATCCGCACCAGGCCCGGTGAAAATGGTAACGGTGATCATGTCATGCCAACCAACCGATTCGGGCATTTCAAGCACCACAAAACCGTAGGCTAGTGGAGCGGATGGCAGTTTATCCCGAAGCTGATCCAATGAATGGGTGGGAATCGCAGAAGGTGTAGCCTTAAGTGAAGGAGTAGTTGTCGAAGTTGCCCGAGCAGTTTGTGATGCAGTGGGAGTAGGAGTAGTAGATACTACGGCGGTAATTGGAGAGGTTGAATTCACGGGCACTTTTCCAGTAGTACTGCAAGCCACAATTATGAGGCAAAATAAATACGAAGAAAAATGAAAACTTTTCTTCACGTTTAGATCATATAACAATCAAGATCGCATTACAATATGCATATCCTTCCCCAAGGAGGCGCCAAATGACCGCGCTCAGATCCATCCTCTTTTTTATTCTTGCTCCAGGTATGGTGGCGGGTTATATTCCGCTCGCGCTCCTGCGAGGCGGCCCTCATGTTGAGACGGGTGTATTGGCCTGGCTCGCCCCTCCACTTTGGGTCATTGGCATAACTATTCTTTTATGGAGTTTCTGGAATTTCCTCGTGCAGGGACGCGGCACACCCGCGCCGATTGATCCGCCAAAAGAATTGGTTGCAGTAGGTTTCTATCGTTATGTCCGCAATCCAATGTATGTGGGTGTGTTGGCAATTATCTTGGGTCATTTTTTGTGGTTTGGATATTGGAATTTGTTGGTTTACGCGGTGATCGTCTTCCTGTTTTTCAATGCCTTTGTGACATATTACGAAGAGCCAACTCTAAAAAGAAAATTCGGCGCGGCGTATGAAGACTATCTTAAGCGTGTCCCGCGTTGGATTCCGAGAATCAAATAAAGTTAAATCCGTTACTCATGCAACCATCCGCAAGGTAGTATGAAAGCAAGGCGTTTGAAGAGAGATCAAATGACTGTTTATAAGTCTCTACTCTATCTCCTGATTGAAGCCGGTTTGTTCGCTCTCTATATTCCTTTGAAATTTCTTCGCACAGGTCCGCGTGTAGAAACTGGCCTCATCTCTTACCTCGCTATTCCATTATGCCTGATCGGCAGCCTCATAGTTTTGCGGTGTTTCTGGGATTTCACGTTCAAAGGACGCGGCACACCCGCTCCCATTGACCCACCCAAGGAATTGGTCATTACCGGTTTCTATCGCTACGTTCGAAATCCAATCTACGTGGGTGTCTTATCAATTTTTTCGGGATGTTTTTTATGGTATGGATATTGGGCATTGTTGATTTACACGATATTTGCATTTATCGGGGTTCACTTATTCGTTATCTTGTACGAGGAACCAAACCTGAAACGAAAGTTCGGAGCGGCATATGAAGACTATCTCAAGCGCGTCCCGCGTTGGATTCCAAAATTCAAATAAGATCCCCAAATGCAAATAATCTTCTTCCTTGAAAAAACATCTCAGCGCAAGGTTCTCCATCCTTGAAATTCATTGGCGAAATTGCCGCGCTGGTAACCTCCTTCTGCTTCGCCCTGACCGCATTAATCTTCACCTCCGCCGGGCGTCTGATCGGCTCACAGATTACGAATCGGGTGCGCCTGCTGTTTGCATTGCTTTATCTCGTCATTCTAAACCTGATTCTCTTTAGTGAGCCATTGCCATTCTCGGCGGCCTCCTCACGCTGGATCTGGTTAAGTCTTTCCGGGGTGATTGGGCTTTCTCTGGGCGATACATTTTTCTTTCAATCGCTCATTTCTGTGGGACCGCGCCTGGGCAGCCTGTTATTGAATCTGGCTCCGATCTTCGGTTCGCTCCTTGCTTGGGTGTTCTTCCGCGAGACCCTCACCGCCTTGCAAATCTTCGGCATCCTTCTTGCTTTGGCCGGGATCGGCTGGGTGGTTATGTCTCACGAAGAGCCGCCCGACTCGCCACATGGGCATACCAGACGCGGCGTGTTCTTTGGTATACTGGCCGCCCTCGGCCAGGCGGTTGGGCTGGTCCTTTCCAGGCTGGGATTGTTCGGAGAATTTTCCCCCATAGAGGCGAACGCGATCCGCATGCTGGCGGCTGTACTCTTCGCATGGCTATGGGCTGCCTTCAATGGCCAGGCTGGCGCAACGGTTGCGGCCCTGCGTGCGAGGCCGCGGGCTATCCGCTTGATTGCGCTCGGTGCATTGGCAGGACCGGTATTGGGTGTCTCAGCCTCCCTACTGGCCGTACAACACGCGGAGATCGGTGTGGCAAGTACATTGATGGCATTGCCGCCTGTGATCGTGTTGCCAATCAGTTATTTCGCATTCAGGGAAAAGATCGGCTGGCAGGCGATTGCTGGAACTATCCTTGCCATCGCTGGAGTTGCAATATTATTCCTGGCCTAACTCTGCTCAAAATCAACACGATCATGAGTGATGGAATTGTCATTCATTCCCATCATGAGCAAAACAAAAAGGTAATGGTATTGAGTCGAAAGTCATCTTTCAAAACTGATCAGGTCGGGGTAAGATGGGATCAGAAATTACCAAACAAGGACAACGCGTATGATTAAAACGCCAATTCCGGCCGATGAAGTCAGATTTTTCAGCGGAAGTTCGAATCGGGCGCTGGCGGCCAGCATTGCCCGCGAGCTCGGTGTACCCCTGGATGACACGCATATTTCCCGTTTCAGCAACGACAACCTGTATATCCAGCTCGGTGCAACGGTACGCTATCGCCGTGTCTACATCGTGCAATCGCTCTCACAGCCAGTCAATGATCACCTGATGGAACTGTTGATGATGCTCGATATCGCCCGCGGCGCGGCGGCCTCAGAAGTCCATGCCATCATTCCATATTACTCCTTTGGGCGTTCGGATAAGAAGGATGCAGCGCGCATTTCTATTACCGCACGACTTGTAGCAGACCTGCTCCAAACTGCTGGTGCTACTCACGTGATGAGTATGATGCTCCATTCACCTCAGGTACACGGATTCTTTTCCGTCCCTACCGATCCGCTCAGTGCACGCCCGGTCTTCAAAGAATATCTGGACACTCATGATCTGAGAGATCACATCGTCGTTGCCCCCGACTTGGGCTCTGCAAAATCCGCAGCTCGCTTCGCCAAAAGCCTAAACCTGCCCATCACCGCCGGGAACAAGGAGCGTATCTCGGACACGCAAGTGAGGATCAGCGGGCTAGTTGGCAATCTAGTTCGCGGACATAAACGCGCACTGATTTATGATGATGAGATCGCCACAGGTGGATCCATCCATGAGTTGACCCGCCTGTTGATCGAGGAAGGAGTCGAGGAGATCACCGTTGTTTGTACTCACGGCGTCTTCACTCGCGGCGGTCTGGAAAGACTGGCGAGTTTACCTCAAATCTGTGAGATCATCACCACAGACACTGTATACATCCCACATGAAAAACGACACCCGAAACTGACAGTCTTATCCGTTGCGTCAGTTTTTGCAGATGCAATTCGGCATAACCTACGACATGAGTCGATCAATGATTTGTTTGTGTTTGGTGAAGAACGTTTGTGAAGGCAAGGTTGTTGTCTGCATCGTATGATTTACCTTCTTTCACGATAATCTGTATAAATGACATTCACAATGAACCATTGTCCAGCTTGCCTTGCGAGGTGGATATATTCCGTATATTCTGGGGACATGACCTTGACGGTGGCAATTTCCTCATAACGATCCAAGATAGTGATAGTCCAATTTTTCTTTTCAGATGGTGCATCACTTCCACCTGATACATGTTGTCAAAAATGACCTTATTCAGTAGTATAAAGCAGATTAATTTGAATTCAACAACTCGCTTTTCATATGTTGGATAAACTCAAATCCCGTGCTCGCGCACTCAAGAACGAAGTCTTTGCCATCTATCTTGCGGCGAAGGATCCTCGTACGCCGTGGTATGCGAAGGCGGTTGCACTGCTCACAGTTGCCTATGCCTTAAGTCCGGTTGACTTGATCCCCGATTTTATTCCCATCCTGGGTTATCTGGACGACCTATTCATCGTGCCCGCGGGAATTGCGCTGGCGATTCGGTTGATCCCGGCTGAGGTGTTGGCAGAGGCGCGGGGCAGGGTGGCAGGTTCCCGCGTGGAGCGCAGCGTGGGGCTCGTCGGGCTGGGCATCATCCTGCTGGTGTGGATCGTCATACTGATCGGTGTAGTTCGTCTTATAATTTTCTTATCCAAATGAATATAATAAAAGCAAGGAGGCTCTCATGATCAGTAAAACCATGCAAGCTGCAATCAACGAACAGATCAACAAGGAACTGTTCTCGTCGTATCTATATCTTTCAATGGCCGCTTATTTCGCCGACAAGAATCTGCAAGGCTTTTCCAAATGGATGCACATTCAAGCCGGCGAGGAACGCGAACATGCGATGAAACTCTACGAGCATTTGGAGGATCGCAACGGGCGTGTCCTGCTGAAAGCCATCGAAGCGCCGAAAACGGACTGGGCTTCGAACCTGGACGCTTTCAGGGATGCCGCGGCACATGAAGCTATGATCACAGCTTCGATTAATACATTGTATGAGGTCGCGTTACAGGAAAAGGATTATCCTGCGCAGGTGCTGTTGCAGTGGTTTATCAACGAACAGGTGGAGGAAGAAAAGAATGCGGCGGAAATTGTCGCCGATCTGGAGTTGATCGAGGAGCGCGGTACGGCAGTGTTGATGCTTGATAAGCAACTCGGCAAGCGTACCAGCGGGTAACTTACAATATAGACCCTAAGGGTTCTTTCGCAAAAACTCTTAGGGTCTTATTATTTGGAGGATTATGAGCTATACGATCCGACGCGCAACGCCGGAAGACAAATCCGAATGGTTCCGCATGCGGCAGGGACTCTGGCCTGAGGCGCCTTTGGAATATCTGAACTTTGATTTGGACGATTTGCTTGCAAGCCCTGATGCAGGCATCTTTGTCGCTTCAGACTCCCATGGACGGCTGATCGCCTTTATCGAAGCGAGTCTTCGCGAATACGGTGAAGGCTGTGAGACCTCCCCCGTAGGCTACATCGAAGCCTGGTATGTGGACCCGCATGTACGCGGACAAAAACTCGGCCGCGAGATGGTGCATACCGCGGAGCAATGGGCACGCGAGAAAGGCTGTTCCGAAATGGCGTCGGATACATGGCTCGAAAATGAAGCCAGCATCGCCGCACATCTAAAGATGGGATATTGGGAGGTGGAACGGCTGGTGCATTTCGTGAAGAGACTGTGATCAATGTGCAGAGGCACAGTGAGAGAAACTAATATGAAACAAAAAATCCTTTATGCAGTAGTCATGATGTCCGTGCTGCTTTCTGCATGTGCATCTGCGGCCACAACAACCACACCGGAATCGCCGACAGCATTTGAACCTACCACGGAGGCAGATATGTCTTTCAAACTGACCAGTGACGCGTTCGCCAACGGGCAATCCATCCCGGCAAAATATTCCTGCATCGGCAAAAATATCTCCCCTGCCCTCGCATGGACGGAATCGCCCGAGGGCACTCAATCCTTCGCGTTGATCGTGGATGATCCCGATGCGCCCATGGGCACATGGGTGCATTGGGTACTCTTCAACATTCCCGCCGATAAGCGCAGCCTGCAGGAAGACCTGCCTATCACCGGCAAGAACGTCGACCCGAACGCGATCTACGTGGGAAAAAATTCATCGGGTTCCACGAGCTATCAGGGTCCATGTCCACCGAGTGGCACACATCGTTATTTCTTCAAACTTTACGCCCTGGATGGAACCCTTGGTCTGTTACCGGGCGCATCGAAAGAACAATTGCTCAAGGAAATGGACGGTCACATCCTCGCGCAAACTGAGTTGATGGGCACCTTCAGT
>Ga0126377_10004601_pt1 | contig 10067 bp, 8 predicted proteins | sample PanSoiMetPlot_22_FD_92647 | JGI IMG/M metagenome (GOLD analysis project Ga0126377, IMG submission 92647) | Tropical forest soil microbial communities from Panama - MetaG Plot_22 | ecosystem: Environmental > Terrestrial > Soil > Tropical forest > Bulk soil | place: Panama | collected 2016-02-17 | reverse complement strand
GCGTCGGTCGCAAGCTGCAGCGGGTGGAAGAACGGCACCGGCCGGATGCCCGGCCCCATCCGGATCTGCCTGGTCAACGCCGCCGCCTTGCAGATCATCAGATCGGCGCAGGGAAGCTGATCGGGCGCCTGCCAGGCCAGGAAGGTGCCGTGCTCGCTGATCCAGGCCTCGGTCATGCCGAGCCGGTCGGCCACGATGATCTCCTTGAGGTCCTCGTCATAGCTGAGCTTGGCGACCTTGTTGTTGCGGTTGCCGTTGGAGAAAATGCCGATCTGCATCCTTTAACCTCTCACTCCGCAATCGTCGGCTGGGCGGACGCGGGCTGTCAAGCGATGGAAAGGGCAACCGGCTGCCACACACGCGACATCCCGTCGTATCGAGGCTGTTGTCATCCCGTGCGCTTCCTCCAAAATGCCCCTTAAAGTTCGGATCATCATGATGGCGGCATTCTGGTGACATTCAACTCGAACGATTTGGTGATTGAGGTGGACCTCGACGCCGTTCGCAAGGCAGGCGATCGAGTTCGGACTTGCCTTCTGAGGCTCCGTCGCGAATTCGACCTGACGCCGTTCGAGTACACGCGACGGGTCCGGATCGCGCCACTGGAAATCCCGCACAGCCATCCGGTGCTGACACTCAATACGCGGACCGAAGACGACCATGCATTGCTGTGCACCTACGTTCACGAGCAAATGCATTGGTATCTCTGGCGCCTCGGCAGTCCCAGCCTCGATCCCATTAGCCCCTTCTACGGTGAGCTGAAGGAGCGATATCCCGATGCGCCGATGGGCTTTCCAGAGGGGGCGAACGATGAGTACTCGACGTATCTGCACCTCGTGGTGAATTGGCTGGAGGTGGAAGCCGCCTCAACTCTTCTGGGCCGCGACCGGGCCACAGCGATCGCCCTCGCCACGCCCGTCTATCGGTGGATTTACCGCCAGGTCATTGCGGATTGGGACTCACTCGGCAAGCTGTATCTCGAGCACAACATTCTTCCAATCAGACCGGCCTCGGAATTCTCCGATGAGATACTCGCCGAGCTGAATGACTCGCGTCATTGAGCAGTCATGAGTTGAATATGGAGGCCGTTCAGAATTCGAGCTCGAAGTCCTTCGGCAAACGTCCAGCTTGAGCCACAAACCAGCGCCCAAAATCGTCTGGCGCTGCCGCCTTCTCAGGTTGCCATTTCCCCCGATGCCTGTACAAATCCCGTCGATGGGCGCGCAGGCATTAAGGCTTTCCGAGACGGTTCGCTACCTCGAGACCGAAGGACTCGACGCCCTCGTCGCCGTCAACTACGGGCACAATTCGTTCCTAGAATCGCACGCGGTGTTCGTGCTCTCGGGCGTGCGGCCGATCGGCGAGAGCGCGGTCGTGGTTGACCGCGCAGGTTCCTCGACCCTGATCGTGACGCCAGCCTGGGATGCCGTGCGCGCCGCCAAGCTCTCGCAGACCAGCAAGACCGTCGGCACCGAAGATCTCGCCGCAATGCTTGCGGCCGTGCTCAAGGAGCATCGTCTCGACGGCCGCGCGATTGTCAGTGTCGGGCTCTCGACCTTGGCGCAGGGGCTCGCCAAGCGGACCGAGGCCGCACTCGGGGGCAACAGCCGGGCGAACGAGCTGTTCATCCGTCAGCTTGCCCGCATCCGCAGCCCCGAGGAGCTCGCCGCCTCCGAGAAGGCGACCGCAATCGCCGAGCAGGGCTATGCGCACATGCTCTGCTGCGTACGCCCCGGCATGCACGAGTATGAGCTTGCGGCCGAGCTTTACTGCGAGATGAAGCGGCTCGGCGCCGAGGACAATTTCCTGCTTTTGAGCGCCTCGCAGCACAATCTCGCGGTGCGCGCCGCCGGCGGCCGCGTGCTCGACATCGGCGACATCATCCTGTCGGAGATCACTCCCTGCTATCAGGGCCAGTTCGCGCAGATCTGCCGCACCACCGTGATCGGCAAGCCCACGCCCCTCATGCAGGAGAAATACGCGATCCTGCAGACCGCGATGCGCGCCGGCCAGACCGCGGCCGTGCCCGGCGCGAGCGTGCGCGACGTGACCGCTGCCATGGATGATTGCTTCCGCGCTGCAGGCTACGGCGATTATTGCCGGCCGCCCTACATGCGGGTGCGCGGGCATGGGCTCGGCATCACGTCGGACCTGCCGGGCGACCTCACCGCCGAGAGCGACACACGGCTCGAAGCCGGCATGGTGTTCGTGATGCATCCGAACCAGTACATCCCGGAGACCGGCTATCTCATGTGCGGCGAGCCGGTGGTCATCACGCCCACCGGCGCCAAGGCATTGTCCGCACGCGTGGCCGAGCTCGACAGCGTGGCGGCCTAGGCGATGCGCACCGTTCAGCCCTGCATCATCATCGGGTCCTATGCGTGGGACCAGGATCGCGTGCCGCGCGACGAGTTTCAGATCCGCATTGGTGCCCTCAACCAGCTGATGGATGAGAATGGCTGGAAGGCCGTGCTGGTTTATGGCGATGCCGCCGAGCATTCCGCGCTCGCCTGGTTCTCGGGCTTTACGACCCGGCTGCGCTGGGGCATGGCGCTCATTCCGCGCGAAGGCGAGCCGCGGCTCCTGATCTCGATGAGCTCGCGCGACGTGCCGGCGATGAAGCTGATGACATGGATCCCGGACGTCCACTCCGGCTGGAACTGGGAGAGCGCATTCGATCCCTGGCTCGCCAAGCTCAACGGCGAGGGCGCGCTCGGCAGCGTCGGCTTCGAGCTGATGCGGCCGCCCCTCTTTGCCTCGCTGCAGAAGAGCCTTGGCAATCGCTTCAGCCTGCAGGCGGCCGACGAGGCGGTGGCTGGCGTGCGAACGCTGCGGCCGCGCGAGCTCTCGCAGATCCGTGCCGCCTCCCGCCTGGTGCAGACGGCCGGCGCCGCCTTCGTCGAGCCCTGGCGTCTCGGCAAAGGTATCGAGACCGCAGCACTCGCCGCCGAGCGCACCGCCCGCATGATGGCAGCGCAAGATGTACGCACGCTCGTGAGCTTCGACGGCGGCCGCACGCTCGCGCCGTTCCGCGGCGCGTTCGAGCCGCAGGCCGACCGGCAGGCCGGCATGGTTGGCTATATCGCGGTCAAGCACATGGGCTACTGGGCCGACATGTTCGTGACCGGCACGCGGCGCGCGAGCGAGGTCGAGCGGCAGGTGCAGGCGAGCCTGCGGACGCTTTTGGAGCTGGCCAAGCCGGGCGCCGCCGCGGCTGAGCTTTACGCCAAGGCCATCGGGGCGCTCGCGCCCTACACGCTCCATCCGGTGCTGAGCGGCAGCGTCGGCCGCCGCATCGGCCTCTCGCTCAACGAAGGCGGCGAGATCAGGAGCGACAGTCGCCACACGCTCAGGCCGGGCGAGGTCTATTCGCTCGCGGTCGGCGGCTGCGACCCGCAGACCGGTGGCGCGCTGACCTCCGCCATGGTGGCGATCACGGCGACCGGGTCGGAGCTTCTCCACCTCTCGCCGGCGTCCAAGCTCCAATGAGCGTGCTCCGTGACCTTGCTGCCTTTGTGTGCGGCGCATCCGTCAACGCGCTGCCTGCGGCGGTGCGCGCGATCCAGCGAAGGCATGTTGCCGATACGCTCGTTGCTGCCGCTCTCGGCGCCTGGACCGAGGAAGGCCGCCACCTGCGCTACCTGCTGCCGAGGGACTCTGTCGCCGATATAGCCGGGATGCAGGCGGCGGTCGTGCGGCACACCGAGATCGACGACATCCATACGCCCTCCTGCACGACGCCAAGCTCGGTCACGGTGCCGACTACACTTGCGCTCGCGCGTGTCGGCGGGATCAGCGATCCGGAACGCGTCGCCAGCGCGATCTGGGTCGGCACCGAGCTCCTGGTGCGGCTCGGCGTCGCGATCGACGGAGCCCACATTCTCTACCGCGGCATCTGGCCCACCTATTTCGCTGCGCCGCTCGCCACGGCCGCAATCGCGGCCCGCTTAGGCTCGCTGAGCGAGGACGAGACCGCGCATGCGCTCGCGCTCGCCCTGATGCTCACCGCTGGCCGGTCCGGGCGCTTCCAGGGGCGCCTGCCCGGACGTTCCGTCATTCTTGGCATGGCGGTCAGCGCCGGCGTGCGCGCCGCGCAGGCCGCGCGCCAAGGCGTCGGCGGCGATCCTGATCTGCTCGACGGGCCATGGCTGCGCGACGCGCACGGCCTCAATGCCGATCTCGCTGCGCTGACGTCGAACCTCGGCCGCGGCAGCGTCTATACGCAATTGAGCCTCAAGCCGTTCTGCTCGGCGAAGCAGGCCGTCGCCGCCACCGAGGCCCTGATGACGCTGATCGGCGAGGGTCTTGCGCCCGCGACCATCGACAAGGTGACGGTGCGGGTGCCGCCGGCCTATGCGCGCATGGTCTCGACCAAGCCGGAAGCGGGATCACGCTCCTCCACCATCGTCAGCGCCGCCTATCAGCTTGGGCTCGCGGCCTTGAAGCGCGAGCGGCTTTACGACATCGAGCGCGCGAGCGTGATCCAAGACGTGCTCGCCTTCGCCGCCAAGGTCACAGTCGTGCCGGACGAGGCGCTGCATCCGGATTTTCCAGCGAGCTTTCCGGCCGAGATCGAGGTCAGCGCCAAGGGCACGCTCCATCGCAAGCGCGTGACGGCGGCGCTCGGCGATCCGTCACGCCCGCTCGATGACGCGCAGCTCAAGGACAAGGCGAATCGCGTGTTCGAGCAAGCAGGCGCCACCCGCACGGGCTCGAGCCTGATCGAGCTCGGACTTGCTGGCCTGCAAGACCGCGATTCCTGCAAGGCGCTTGCGGACGCGATGTGGACCGCGTCAACGAGCGCCGATCTGTTGTTCAAGTAGGGACGAGACGCCATGGCCAAGAAAACCAAACGCGCCGCCGGCAAAAGCAGCGGATCGAGCGCCGAATACAAGGCGGTGGTCGACGATCTCGTGATGGGCAACCGCATTCTCTACGACCAGGGCGTGGTCGACGGCTATGGCCATGTGAGCGCGCGCGATCCGCGCAATCCCGAGCGCTTCCTGATGTCGCGGGCGCGCGCCCCGGGCCTCGTGCAGCCGTCCGACATCATGGCGTTCGGCATGGACGGCGAGCCGATCCGCGACGACGGCCGGCCGATCTATTCGGAGCGCTTCATTCATTCGGAGATTTATCTCGCGCGGCCGGACGTGAGCGGCGTGGTGCACAGTCATTCACCGACGGTGGTTCCCTTCACGGTCACCAATGTGCCGCTCAAGCCAATCCGCGCCTCCTTCTTCTATCCCGAGGTACCGCTGTTCGACACCCGCGACGTCGCCGGCTGGACCAATCTGCTGATCTCCAACCGCGAGCTTGGCAGGGCGCTCGCCGAGAAGCTCGGCAAGAACTCGGTGGTGCTGTTGCGCGGCCATGGCAATGCGGTGGTCGGCCCGAGCGTGCGGCTCGCGGTCTATCGCGCGGTTTATACCGAATCGAACGCGAAGCTCCTGCTGCAGGCCAAGATGCTGGGCGGGCCGATCAACTATCTCGCGCCCGAAGAGGCCGCAATCATGGAATCGTCCCAGACCAGACATCGGCCCGGCCATGGTACCGACCGCATCTGGGAGCTGCTCAAGTCGGAGGCGATCGCGCGCACCGGCCGACCGAAACGGTGATACCGTTGGCTGGGCACAGCCTCACGACACCGTCATGGCCGGGCTCCGTCCCGGCCATCCACGACTTTGATGTTGCATAGAAGGTAGACGTGAATGCCCGCGACATAAGCGCGTTCACGCGCGTCTTCGACGCGCTACGCGCGGGCATGACGCGGAGATGTTCGTGCCTTGATGTAGCAGTCCCTAGCTTGTTGCGAGAAAAGAATTCGAGTAGATGCGACGGATGCAGAAGACTGCATCGTCGCATCCGCCGAAGCCGCGCCTGACGCTACGCGTCGGGATCACGGGGCATCGTCCCAACAAGCTCACCGGCGCCGTAATCGCGCGTGTGCAGAAGCAGTTGCCCGACATCTTTGCCGCGATCGAGCGCACCGCCGCGAGCATCCGGGCACAGAGCTCCTCGATCTATGCAGATGATCCCCCCCTCTTTCGCATGATCAGCGGCTTCGCCGAGGGGGTCGACCAGATCGCGGTCGCCGCATCTCCCGCCGGCTGGCGGATCGAGGCGATCCTGCCGTTTCCGCGCTGGGAGTACCTCAAGGACTTTGCGACCTCGGCCGCCGGCGACGGACGCGATGTGCGCGACGAATTCCTCAAGAGCCTGGCCCGCGCCTCCGTCATCACCGAGATCGACGATGCGCCATCCTGGAACCGCGACCAGGGCTACGCCAGGGCAGGCAGCTTCATGTTGCGGCAGATCGACGTTCTGGTCGCAGTCTGGGACGGCAAGCCGCCGAGACCCGCCGGCACCGGCTCGATCGCACGCGGCGCAGTCGCCGCCGGCATTCCGGTGATCTGGCTCTCGACCCAGGACGAGGGACCAGCCAAGCTGATCACGCAGCTGCCGCCCGGCAGCGAGCCACAGGCGGCGGCGACCGAGTTTACCGACGCGGCGCTATTGGCCGCGCTCGCGCCCACCTTCGCGGCCCCTGCGCGCTCACCAGCGCCCAGCGCCGCCCGCGCCGGCCTCGAGCGCTATCTCGGCGAGCGCTGGAAAAAGCGCGCCTGGCTCACCGCCTATGACGCGCTGCGGCAGGTCGCGCGCGGCCGGCTGCCGCGCCCGATCCTGCGGCTGCCGTCGTTCGAACAGCACTGCCACGACTGGGATGCATTTCTGGCGTCGGCGCCAGCCGCTGCCGACCTGCGCGAGCGCATCGGCCATGTGCTGGCGCCACGCCACGCCTGGGCGGATACGCTCGCGGTCCACTATTCGCATCTTTATCGCAGCGCTTATGTGCTTTGCTACTTCCTGTCCGCGGTCGCGGTGTTCATCGCGCTCGGCACCGTGTTCATCCACGACGATCCGCAGGCCTCGGCCCGTGACGTGCTCGGCAGCAAGGCGGTGTTCGTCGGCTCCGAGCTGATCGTCATCGGCGCCATCATCCTGATCGTGTGGCTCGGGCTCAATCGGCGCTGGCACGAGCGCTGGCTCAACTATCGTGCGCTCGCCGAAATGCTGCGGCACGGCCGCTTCCTCGCCTTCATCAGCGAGTTCGGCCGCCTGCAGGCGAGCAGCGCGGGGGCGCGCGATGCACCGTGGATGCTCTGGTATGTGCGTGCGACCATGCGCGAGATTGGCCTGCCGGGCACGATGCTCGACGCCGCTTACCGGCGCGCGCTGCTCGAGGCGACCTACAAGGAAGAGATCGACGGCCCGCAGGGGCAGCTCGCTTACAACAAGCACAATATCGAGGCTGCCCACGAGATCGATCACTTTTTGCACCGGCTCGGCATCGGCTGCTTCCTGCTCACCGCCGTGATCCTCGCGATCTTCCTGGCGCTGTACTGGCTCGATCGCCAGGGCGCGAGCGCAACCATTGAATCGCTGCTGCTGGCTGCCAAGCCGTTCGTAACCTTCCTGAGCGCCGGCCTGCCCGCCCTTGGCGCCGCGGTCGCGGGCATCCGCGTGCATGGCGATTTCGAAGCGTCGGCAAGGCGCTCGGCGCGCACGCTCGACCAGCTTGCGGGGCTGAGCGACGATTACGCCAGCGCCACGAAAAGCGAGGCCGATCTCGACGACACCGCCGAGCTGCTGATTGCAACCGCCCGGGTGTTCTCGGAGGACATCGCGGCCTGGCAGGATCTCTATGGCCGCAAGCGCCTGACCCTGCCGGCGTGAGTAGCACAGGAGCGCATCATGCACCGGGGCGTCCAATGGCCAGAACCGACGCTGCAATGGCCGGACGGCCGGCGCGTGTGCTGCACGTTCCGGGTCGCCTATGAGGCGTTCCGCAAGAGCGGCCGCTTCAAGAAGGATTCGAGGATCCCGGTGAATGTCGCTTCGCTCTCGCATGCCAACTACGGCGGCGCGGTCGGCATCTGGCGGCTGATGGACATCTTCGAGCGCAACGCGATCAAGGCCACGGTCGGCGCCAATGGGCTCGCGGTCGAGAAATGGCCCGACACCATCAAGGCGCTGTATCAGGCCGGCCACGAGATCGCGAGCCACGGCATGACCAACGATCACCACATGACCGATCTTTCACCCGACGAGCAGCGCGAGGAGGTGCGCGGTTGCACGCGCGTGATCGAGGCTTGCGTCGGCGTGCGGCCGGTCGGCTGGGCCGGCCAGGGCAACCTGCACACGGCGGAGACGCTCGGGATTCTGGCGGACGAAGGTTATCGCTGGTTCGGCGACGCCTTCGACGACGACGTGCCCTATGTGGCGGAAGTGAACGGCAAGCGTATCGCGGTCATCCCCAAGCTCAATTACGCCAACGACTGGCGCGCCTGGTCGGGCGGGCTCGGCAACGCCTCGACCTATTTCGAGGGCTTCAAGACCTCGTTCGACTTCATCTTCCAGGAAGGCTTGCGCGGCCGCGCCGGGGCCATGGACGTGATCGTGCATGCCGAGCTCGGCGGCCGGCCGAACATTGCGGTCGCGTTCGAGCAAATGATCCGTTACGTCAAACAGTATCAGGACGAGGTCTGGATTCCGACGCGGCGTGAGCTCGCTGATTATCTGCTCTCGTCATCGAACCTGCCGGCGGAGCCGTATCGTCCACTGGATTGAATGAAGTCGTAGGGTGGGCAAAGGCGCACGCACAGCATTTGCACGTGGAAAAGCCTGGCGTGCGCCGTGCCCACGCGTTCGTGCAACACGCTAAAGGGAGTGACGCGTGGGCACGGCGCGTGTCTGCGACCTCATGCGCCGAGAGACCTCGAGCACGCGCCTTTGCCCACCCTACAGTTTGTGCCATTGTTGCGAATACCAACGCGACGGGTGAGCGACATGAAACTATTGGTGCTTCTAGTTTTTTCGGCTGTCGCCGCATTCGCACTCCCGCCTAGCGCCACTGCCCAAACCTCCCCGGAGCAGATCTACGCCGAGCTTGCCAAGCTTCCGGCCGCGGAGCGCCAGAAACGGCTTGAGGACGGCGCTCGCCGCGAGGGCAGGCTCACGCTCATCCACACCATGCGCGGCAACCTGAGCGTCGATCACGTCGCGCTGTTCAAGAAGCGCTTTCCGTTCCTCACCGTGCAGCTCGAAGGCGACATCGGCTCGCAGGACGCCGCCGAGCGGCTCTATGCGGAGGAAACCGCCGGACGCCACCTCACCGACGTGATCAACATTGCGCTGCCCGACGTCACCACGCTCGCGGGCAGGAACATGGTCGCCCGCTATCCGACATCGGCGGTCGCGGCCGTGCTGCCGCCCTATCGCGGCTTCATCGACCCGGAAAGCCGCTGGACGCCGTGGTACTGGAGCGAGCACGGCATCTCGTACAATTCCCGTCTGGTGCCGAAGGACAAGGCGCCGACGCAATGGAGCGACCTGTGCAATCCCATCTTCAAGGGCAGCGTCTCGTTTGATCCGGCCGAGGACCGCTATCTCTCCGGCCTCTACGCCATCATGGGCGAGGAGGCGACAGAGAAGCTTCTGAAGTGCATCGGCGACAACGCTCCGATCATCCAGCGCGGCCACACCCAGCGCATCGAGCTGATGCTCGCGGGCGACCACATGGTGCAGGGTGACAACTATCTCTATCACGGCATCAGCGTGCAGCGGAAAACTCCCTCGGCGCCTTACGCGATCGCTTATTCGGTGCCGGTGATGGGCTTCGCCGGCATCGCCGTGATCAACCGCAACACCACGCGCCCCTACGCCGCGGCACTGTGGACCGACTGGACGCTGACGCAGGAGAGCCAGGCCTATGTCGGCTCACTGCTGCGCGGGCCAATCGCGCTCAAGCATCCTTATCTGCCCGAAAGCGCCAAGATCGTGACCTACAACGACGCGCCGCCGGATGTGGCAAAGCGGCTCCTGGGCTATTGGAACCGCTACGTGGCGAAGCGATGATTCTGACGGGGAGTCTCGGCATCTCAGATTGTCGTCCCCGCGAAGGGATTCCTCTGCGAAATTCCTCTTGGAAGCGGGGTGATTCGGTGATTCCGTCATCATGGATGATTGGGATGGCGGGGATGACGGATGAGCAAGCAGCTTGGATTTGC
>Ga0126377_10004600_pt1 | contig 10067 bp, 5 predicted proteins | sample PanSoiMetPlot_22_FD_92647 | JGI IMG/M metagenome (GOLD analysis project Ga0126377, IMG submission 92647) | Tropical forest soil microbial communities from Panama - MetaG Plot_22 | ecosystem: Environmental > Terrestrial > Soil > Tropical forest > Bulk soil | place: Panama | collected 2016-02-17 | reverse complement strand
GCCCTGGCCATCGCGAGCTCGACGATCTCTTCGACGAGTTGTGTGTAGTTGCGGCCCGACTTCCTGGCCGCCATCGCGAATTCGGCCTTCGAACTGAGCCAAGGGTTGGGGTTGACTTCGATGACCTGCACGCCACCATCGGGCTGCAGGCGCATGTCGACGCGGCCGTAGTCGCGCAGTTCGAGCGCTTGGTACGCACCAACCGCGGTCTTCTGCAGCGCGAGCACCGAGTCCTCCGGCAGGTCGGTCGCTATCGCGGACTTGGTCTCGCGAAACGCTTTCGTGCCCTTGCCCCACTTCACTTCCGCGGATGCGATCCGCGGCGTGCCGTTCGGCAGCTTCGAGAGATCGAGCTCGACGACGGGCAGCGCCTCGGGTTTGTCATTGCCGATGACACCGACGTACAACTCCCGGCCTTCGATGTATTCCTCGATCAACACCGGCGAATCGAAGTTGGTGTGAAGCCAGTCCATACGCTCCATCAACTCTCGAATCGAGCTGACGACGGCGCTGAACTCGATGCCGATCGACCCGTCTTCGCGCGCCGGTTTGACGATGACCGGAAACTGCAGATCGTGTGAGAAGTCGAGCCGACCGCGAAACGACTTCGCAAAGACCGGCGTGTGCACGCCGTGGAACGAGAAAATCTTCTTGGCGATGGCTTTGTCCTGAGCCAGCAATAGACCATGCGTTCCCGACCCTGTGTACTTCTTGCCGATCAGCTCGAGGAACCCGGCGATCTTGAAATCGGCCGTGTCATCGTCGTTGAACGATTCGGCCAGGTTGAAGACCAGATCGCATTCGAGACGGGCCAGCGCGAGCAGGCTCTTCGGAGTGCCATCGAGCTCGTGCATCATCGGCTCATGTCCGACCTTGACGAGCGCCTCGGCAACTTCCTCCTCGACTTCCTTCTTGTCGAGCGTCCGTACGACCGGCGCTTTGTCGTTGGAAGCCGCCTGCTCCTCGGCGTCGTCGACGAGCACGCGGTCGTACAACACGATGATCTTGAGTCTGCCCATGCCGGAGCGCTACTTACGATATCGGTCGCTGGCCCAAATTTCCGGCGTCGAGACGCCTGGCCGATCGCCGAGCGGTTTGGTTGGACCCCTTGCGGCGATTATCACCGCTTTTCACACATCAGCGCGAGCGTGTTGCCTTCGCCGTCGCCGAAGAACGCCATCCAGAGCTCATGGTCGGGCATCTTCGCGATGAGATGAGGCTTGTCGCGAAACTCTACCCCGCGTCCCTCGAGGTCGGCGTGCGACGCATCGATGTCGGAGACGTTGAAGTAGAGAATCGAGCCAGGATGATCGAATTCCTTATCGGGAGGCACTTCGATCATGAGCCGGATACCATCGCAATCAAAGAAAGCGAGACCTGGCGGCACCTGAAACAAGAACGGAAGGCCCAACCGATCTCGATAGAACGCGACCGCACGAGGCAGATCCTTCACCGCCATCGCGATTTGTCCGATCGTTGACAGCTTCGTGGTCACGGTCGAGTTCACTCTACACTTAGTCGTCAACTTTTCAACTCCTTACCTTCAGTTCTTCCGTCACCATGCGCTTCCTCATGACCCCTGTCGGCTCGAGCGGTGATGTTCACCCATACATGGGCATCGGGCGGCGACTCCGCGAGCGAGGTCACACCGTGGTGGTGATGACGGCGGGAAAATTCGAGGACGTAGTCGTGCGTGCCGGCCTCGAGTTCCGCGAGACGATCTCGGCGGAGGAATTCGATCGCGTGACGCGAGATCCTCAGCTGTGGCACCCGCGGAAGGGCCTTGTGTTGGTGATGAGCGAGGTGGCGCGCTGGCTGCGGACGGCCTACGACCTCGTGGCTGACGCGTACGAACCTGGAACGGTTCTCGTCGGCCACGGTCTCAGCCTCGCGACGCGGCTGTTCGAAGAAAAGCATGGCGCGTCCGCTGCCACACTGCAGCTCGCGCCGTCGGTGTTCCGCTCTGACTACGGACAGCAGGCGTTGACGCCGGGCGGCGACATTTCCACGTGGCCGCGCTGGGTCAAAAGGATCTTGTGGTGGGCGGTCGATCGATTCTTCATCGATCCCACCATCGCACCCCAGCTCAACGCGCTCAGAGGCGAGTTGAAACTTCCCCCCGTCCATCGTGTGATGAACGAATGGGTCCATTCTCCCAAGCGAGTGATCGCTCTTTTTCCCGAGTGGTTTGCGCCACGACAACCGGACTGGCCAGCGGCACTTCGTCTCACAGGGTTCCCGCTGTATGACGAATCGGATCACCAGACTGAGATCCCGGCGACGCTCGAACGCTTCCTCAATGAGGGTCCGCCGCCGATTCTGTTTACGCCGGGCTCAGCGAACCAGCTTGCTGAGTCGTTCTTCCGTGAATCGGTCGGCGCCGCGCAGGTGATGGGACGTCGTGCGCTGCTGCTCACGCGCTACTCCACACACCTTCCACCGTTGTCCGATGGCATTCACTACGAAAGCTACGTCCCGTTCTCGGCTGTGCTGCCCCGCTGCGCCGCGATCGTGCATCACGGTGGAATCGGAACGCTCGCGCAGGGGCTTGCCGCTGGCATCCCGCAGCTGACGATGCCGCTCGGATTCGATCAACCTGACAACGCGACGCGGCTCGGGCGGCTCGGCGTCGGCCGCTGGGTCGTGCCATCGGAGTTCAACCGACACACGGTGGCCGAGACGTTGTCTTCATTGCTGAACGATCCGCGCGTGGCGGAGTCGTGCGCGCGATGGAAGACACAATTGCGACAGGAACACGCCATCGATCGCACTTGCGATCTGCTGGAGCAAGTAGCATAAGAGCAAGGCCTCAGGGCTCAGGCCTCAGGCCTCAGGGCTGGGCAAGGGATCAGGTGAGCCCAGGACGGCACTGGTGGGCCACTGAGGCCTGGGCCCTGAGGCCTGGGCCCTTAAGAGCACACATCATGGCGGCGGATTACGAGAAGCTCGGCCTCTTCTACCTTGGCAGGCGCTACGACCTTGCCGCCGCCCCTTCGACGGGCTCAGGGCCGACCCGAGCGCAGTCGCGGGACGGCAAGCGGCTCGACGAGCTCGTGTTGTACGACTCGAAGGATCTACTCACGCACGCCGTCTGCGTGGGAATGACCGGCAGCGGCAAGACCGGCCTCGGGATCGGGTTGATCGAGGAGGCCGCGATCGACGGGATCCCGGTCCTCGCGATCGATCCCAAGGGCGATCTCCCAAACCTCCTGCTGACGTTTCCCAATCTCGCCCCTGCTGACTTCGCGCCATGGATCGATGCGGGCGAGGCCGAGCGTCAAGGTCTGACGAAAGATGCCTACGCCGCGAAAGTGGCGGCTCAATGGAAGGCCGGTCTCGCCGAATGGAACGAAGACGGCGATCGCATCAGTCGACTGAGGAAGGCCGCCGACGTTCGCGTCTATACGCCCGGCAGTCGCGCAGCCACACCGTTGGCGCTGTTCGGCGCGCTCGGTCAACCTGCGTCAGGCGACCCCGAAGACGTTCAGGCCTCGATCGCCACGACGGCGTCGAGCCTGCTCGGCCTCGCCGGGTTGACCGACATCCAGCCGCACAGCCGCGAACAAGCGCTCCTCACCGCCATCCTGTCGACTGGAGCGCCGGAATCGGGTGCCGATCTCAGGTGGCTGGTGCAGCAGATTCAACGCCCGTCGTTTTCGCAGATCGGCGTGCTCGATCTCGAAACCTTCTACCCGGCACGCGATCGACAGGAGCTCGCACTCAGGTTCAACGGCCTGCTGGCCTCGCCAGGCTTCGACGCGTGGAACGCGGGTGAACCGCTCGACGTGGGATCGATGCTGTTCACGCCCGAAGGGCGCCCGCGCATCGCGATCGTGTCGATCGCGCATCTTGGCGACGCCGAACGCATGCTGGTGGTCTCGATGCTGTTCAACTCGCTGCTCCAGTGGACGCGGCGTCAGGGCGGCACGGGATCGCTTCGGGCGCTCGTCTACATGGATGAAGTGCTCGGGTATCTGCCTCCCGTCGCGAACCCGCCATCGAAGCTCCCGCTGCTCACTCTGCTGAAGCAGGCCCGGGCCTTCGGCGTCGGCATCGTCCTCGCCACGCAGAATCCGGTCGACCTCGATTACAAGGCGCTGTCGAATACAGGCACATGGTTCCTCGGCAAGCTCCAGACCGAGCGCGACAAGGCTCGTGTGCTCGACGGGCTCGAGGGCGTCGCCGGGTCGCTGGATCGACAGTCGCTCGACAAGACGCTGTCTGCGCTGCGCGGCCGCGTGTTCCTGATGCACAACGTGCACGAACACGAGCCGGTGACCTTCGAAACGCGATGGACGATGTCCTACCTGCGGGGGCCGATGGGGCGCGACGATTTGCGTCGTGCGGCTGGCATGTCTGCCGCTGCGGCGCCCGTCAGCACAGCGCCGGCCTCAGCGGCTGAGGCACCAGCCACACAACAGCCTCCGCCACCATCAGCTCGCGCAGCATCGACAGCTTCAGGAAAACCGGTTCTGCCGGTCGGCCTTCAGGACTATTACCTTCCCGGCGACGGACGAGCGCCCGCGGAGTACTCGCCGGTGCTGTACGGGGCTGCGCGCGTACGCTACACGGACACCAAACGCGCCATCGACGTCGTCCGCACGTTGTACGCGATCGTGCCTCTTACGAGCAGCGCGGTGGTCGTCGACTGGGACAAGGCCACACTGATCACGGACGCGCCTGACTCGCTGTCGCGACAGCCTGGAAACGCACAGGCACGATATGAGTCGCTGCCAGCGGCCGGCATGGATCAGAAGAAGTACGCGGCATGGACGAAGGACTTCGGACAATGGGTCACGCGAGCGCAGGTGCTCACGATCTTCTCGGCGCCATCGCTCAAGCTCGTATCCACGGCAGACGAGAGCGAGCGCGATTTTCAGATCCGCATCCAGCACGCGACCCGCGAGACCCGAGACGCCGCCGTCGAAACGCTGCGGGCACAGTACGCCCCCAAGCTGGCCCGCCTCCAGGAGAAAGCGCGCAAGGCCGAGGACATCGTCGGTCGCGAGCAGCAGCAGGTCAGTCAACAGCGCCTGCAGGCTACGGTGTCGATCGGCGCGACGGTGCTGGGCGCGCTGATGGGACGGAGAGCAACGACGCTCTCGACCCTGGGACGCGCGACGACTGCGGCGCGTGGCATTGGGCGATCCCTGAAAGAGTCACAAGACGTCGCTTCGGCGCAGCAGCGGATGGACGAAGCCAAGCAGGAGGTCGCCGCGCTCGAGGCGGAGCTGCAGAAACAGGTCGACGCCATGGGCGGCGGCGCCGCGTCGGCATCGGTGCCAATCGAAACAGTGGAGATCAAACCGAAGCGCGGCGGCGTGGAAGTGCAGATCGTCGCGCTGGCGTGGCAGCCTACTGAGTACTGAAGGCAGGCGTATCGCGATTGAGCCAGGCCTGCCAGGCGTTGAAACTGAAAGGGCGTCCGAGGAATTGGCGTACGAGCTCGGCGGCAGGTTTCGAGCTTCCGGCCGCGAGGACCGTAGTCTCGTAGCGACGCGCGAGCCCGGGCTGAAGGAGATCCTTCCCGTCGAAGGCACTGAACAGGTCCTTCGCAATGACGAGCGCCCACATGTATGTGTAGTACGCGCTCGCATACCCCTCGTTGCCGAGATGTACGAAGACCGCCTGCCGATATGTGCCGTCAACGTGGGGATACGGCATGTAGCGGTTGTGGATCTCCTTCCAGAGCGCCGTCGTATCGACTTTCGACGCGTCGCGATCGTGATACGACAGTGACGCTTTCGCGAAGACCATCTGGCCCCGCACCTCGAGACCCTGGCCGAACTCACTCGCGCGGCGCATCTGCATGACGAGGCGCGCCGGTATCGGCTCACCAGTCTGATAGTGCCTGGCGAAGCTTGCGAGCGTCACCGGATCGAAGAGCCACTCTTCGAGCATCTGCGAGGGCGCTTCCGTGAAGTCGCGTTCCAGTCCGAGGCTGCTGAGCCCCGCCCATTCACGGTGTCCGCCGACCAGGCGGTGCACGACGTGGCCGAATTCATGGAATAGCGTTCGTGCTTCGTCGTGCGTCATGAGGCCGGGATCACCTGGCTGTCCGCCCGGGAGACTTGCGACCAGCACTGACTCCGGTACGTGACGACCTTCGACACCCTGTCGAACAGTACTCACCGACGCGGTCGTGGATGCTTTGTTCGCGCGCGGATGCAGATCGAGATACACGCGTCCGATCAGGCGACCACGGTCGAGTACTTCGTACACCCGAACCGAGGGATCCCAGACGTTGACGTTCGACACGGGACGGAACGTCAGACCGAACACGCGACTGGTGACGTCGAAGACGCCGGCGAGCACGCGGTCGAACGGGAAATAGGGACGCACCGTCTGCGAATCGAAGGCGTAGCTCGCACGACGCACCTGCTCGGCATAGTAGGCGCGGTCCCACACCTGCAGAGACGCACCCGGCAGATCGCGCTGCTTGAGCGCCAGGAGCTCTTTGGCCTCGCGAGCGGCCTTCGGTCCTGCCGCCGCCACGACGCGATCGATGAACATCGACACTGTCTTCACGTCGCCCGACATGCGCGACGCCATGTCATAGCTGGCCCAGTTGGGGTATCCGAGCAGACGCGCGATCTCGCCGCGGAGCGCGAGCATGCGATCGAGCACCTCGATGTTCTTCGGATACGCCACGGTGTACGACTCGATGTACATCCGTTTGCGCACGTCCTCGCTGGTGGCGTAGGTCAACACCGGGCGCGCGTCGACGTTGTCGGTGGTGAGGGTGATGGCGCCGGCGCTGTCTGGTGTGTGGCGGGCGACGAAATCCGCCGGCAGGCCGTCGAGATCTTTGGCGCCGACGGTCCAACGACGTTGACCCTCGCGGATGTTGCGCTGGAACTCCGCCATGACCGCCGCGAGCTGATCGCGCATCGTCTGCAGGCGTGCCCGCGTCGCCGCGGGGCGATCGACGCCTCGTCGCCTGAGGTTGCCGAGCTCTCGTGCGAGGTAGTAGCGCGTGTTCGCATCGAGACCATCGGACCGAATCGCGTTCAGCGCGTTGTAGACATCGGTCCGCAGTTGAATCTCGGAGGTGAGCGCCTGCACCCGGCGATCGAGCTCGTCACCCGTACGCCGCACGTTCTCGTCCGGGTGCACACCGGCCAGAAGTTCGGCCTCGGTGTCGGCCGTATCGAGCTCGGCACGCATGTCGTCGTACGGGCGAAGCGTGTTCGCGGCAGTGCGAGGACCTTTGACTGCGAGGAGGTGATCGAGCGATTGACGGGCGCGCGCGAGACGGCCTTCGACGATCGTCCGCAGGGACGCGGCGTCGGTAAGACCTTCGGTAAAGGGCGCGTCCGGCGCTTCAGACGGCGGAACGGCTGCGGGCGCGGGTCCCTGCACTCGGGCCGGAACCACGCCCAGCAACACGATCGCCGCGATCGCGGCAGGCGTACGCAGCAGACGTGCAGGCATCGACGCTTCCGATCCGAACTACGCCGAGCACTCCCCGTCCATCACCTCGGGCGAGAACGCTTGGGTCTCTCCGAGGTCGACGAAATCATCATCGGTCGTCTCGTTGGGCAGCAACTGCGCAAGATCCTTCAGCGCATCGGTTGCCGCCGCCGGCGGCAGACGCCGGAAGAAGGCCCCGAGCTCCTCATTGCCTTCGCGCCTGCTGCGATACAGATCCAGGAGACGATCGAGCGCATCCGTCAGCCGATGCACGGGCACCTTCGAGACGACCTTGCCGAAGTGCGCGGTGCCCTCGTCCGAGCAGCCGCCGCCGACGAGCACGAAGTACTGCGGCACGGCACGACCGGCCACTTTCCTCACGCTCCCCTGGAAGCCAATCGATCCGATGTGATGCTGGCCGCAGCCATTCGGACACCCGCTGATCTTGATGTGCCCCGAGGGCACGAGGTCGACCAGTTCCGGGCGCGCGCTCAAGTGCTCGGTCAAGGTGCGGCCAAGACCACGCGACTGTGTGACGGCGAGCCGGCAGCTTTCCGCGCCGGGGCAGCTGACGACGTCGCTCAATCGGCCCGCATCAGGCGCGCCGAGCCCCGCGGCCGCGAGCCGCTGGTAGAACGGCTCGATCGACTCGGTCTTCACCCATCGATACAGCACGTTCTGGTCGACGGTGAGCCGCATCGTGCCGTCACCGTACGCTTCGGCGAGATCGGCGAGCACTCGCATCTGGCCCGACGTGAAGTCACCGAGCGGAAGGCGAACGGTCACATGGCAGTACCCGGTCTGTCGCTGCCGGCTCACGTTGCTCCGCATCCATCGCACGTACGCGTCGGGCAGCGGCTGCAGCCGGACGGTGCCTGGGAGAATGCCGGGCCCGTTGACCGGCGTGCTCGCGGCGGCAGCAACCGCCTGCAGCGTCGGCGCCTGTGAGGGACACCAGTTCGGCGCGGCTTCAGGCAGCACGGTGTCGGGATTGAATGGCAGCGCGGCGCCACCCTCCGCCTTGAACGCGGCCAGCTCTTCGTCGAACCGCTGACGGAATCCGTCCCATCCAAGCGTCTTGATGGTGAACTTCAGACGGTTGCGAGATTTGTGTTCGTAATCGCCGTATTTGTGGAACACGCGGACCACTGCTTCCGCCACGTTGAACATCTCTTCAACCGGCAGGAATTCGTAGAGCACGTATCCCGACACAGGAAGGATCGACGTGCCACCTGCCACCGTCACACGGAACCCGCGCCTGCCGTCGACGATGCGCGCACGCCATCCGAGATCGTTGATCGAGGCGCAGGCGTGATCCTCAGAGCACCCCTCGAACGCGATCTTGAACTTCCTGGGCAGCTTCGCCGACAACGGGTGTCGCAGGAAGTAGCGCGTCATCGCTTCGGCGTACGGGGTCACATCGAAGACTTCGGTCGCGGAGGTCCCTGCGTACTGACAGCCGGTGATGTTGCGCACGGAGTTGCCGCAGGCTTCGCGCGTGGTGAGTCCTTGAGCGGCAAGCTCGCGCATCACGTCCTCGACGACGCTGAGAAGGACGAAGTGATATTGGATGTTCTGTCGTGTGGTGATGTGACAGAAGCCACGCGAGTAGCGTGAGGCCACGCCGGCGAGCGTTCGCATCTGCGACGCCGTCAGGATGCCCTGCGGAATCTTGATGCGCAGCATCTGTACGTTGTCCTGGCGCTGCCCGTACGTCCCGCGCACGAGACGGAAACGCCGCCAGTCGTCGGGACTGATCTCGCCGCGCTCGTACTTGCCCAGCACCTCGACGAACTCGTCGATGTCGTGCTCGCTGGCAAAGTCCAGGCGGGCCCGGCCAAGCGTCTTCTGATCGTCAACTGCGGCCATACGTCACCTTGTCGTGCGTCGTCACCTCGTCGAACGTAGAGTCCGGCTTGAGCCGGACCAAGGCGTCGCGCACGCGAATCACCTCTCCGATCACTAGCACACCCGGCACGCCCTCAGGGGGTTCCACCGATCCGAGCTCCGCAAGCCTGCCCGTCCATGTCCATTCATCGGCGGTCGATGCCCCGCAGATCACGGCCGCCGGAATATCCCCGGACCAGCCGTGTTCGAGCAGCCGCGACGCGATCTCCTGTCGCCCGGCTAGACCCATCATCACGACGAGCGTGATGCTGTTCGGTCGTACCGCGGCGATGCTCGCATCGAGTGACTCGCCGGTCGGTCCCGCAATGACGAGAAACCCGGACGCCACACCACGATGCGTGACCGGAATGCCGGCGAGCTCGGGCGCCGCAACCGCAGTCGTGACGCCGGGAACCACTTCCACGGGAATCCCCGCAACCGACAACGCGAGCGCCTCTTCGGCTCCGCGCCCGAACACGAAGGGATCGCCGCCCTTCAACCGCACGACCCGTTTGCCCTGCCGCGCGGCCCTGACCATCAGCCGGTTGATCGTGTCCTGCTTGACGCTCGCACGGCCGGCGCGCTTGCCGACGCAGAAGCACTGCCCGTTGGTAGCCGCCCGTACCGCATCCGCATCGACGAGGGCGTCGTACAGGACCAGATCTGCGTGTTCGACGCGCTGCCGGGCCCGGACGGTCCACAACTCTGGATCGCCAGGACCTGCACCGACCAACGAGACCAATCCGATCGTCATGTCGCTTTCGCCG
>Ga0126377_10004599_pt1 | contig 10067 bp, 11 predicted proteins | sample PanSoiMetPlot_22_FD_92647 | JGI IMG/M metagenome (GOLD analysis project Ga0126377, IMG submission 92647) | Tropical forest soil microbial communities from Panama - MetaG Plot_22 | ecosystem: Environmental > Terrestrial > Soil > Tropical forest > Bulk soil | place: Panama | collected 2016-02-17 | reverse complement strand
GAACCCTTCCTGCGCGCGGCTGAGGCGGCCGCCCGCACGCTCGGGATGGAGCTCGCCGCAGCCCGCATCCACAACGATGCCGATATCGAACGGGAGATCGCCGCGCTCGCCAGCACGCCCGGCGGCGGCCTCATTGTGCTACCGGAGCCAACCACCAATACGCGCAGCGCGCTCATCATCGCGCTTGCGGCGCGCCATCGCGTGCCGGCAGTCTATGCGTTCCGCTACCAGGCAACCTCGGGCGGCCTGATATCCTACGGCGTCGACGTCGACGACTCGTTCCGGGCCGCGGCGTCTTACGTCGATCGCATCCTACGCGGCGAGAAGCCGACCGACCTTCCCGTGCAGGCGCCGACCAAATTTCCTGTTGTCGTCAATCTCAAAAGCGCGACAGCGCTCGGCCTCACTGTGCCGACATCCATTTTGCTGCGCGCCACCGAGGTGATCGAGTGAAGCGCCGCGATTTCATCACACTGCTCGGCAGCGCGGCGGCGTCATGGCCGCTGGCGGCGCGCGCGCAGCAGGCGGCGATGCCGGTGATCGGGTTCCTCAGCAGCAGGTCGCCGAGCGAATCGGCTGGGAACGAGATGGCATTTCGGCTGGGACTGAGGGACTCGGGCTATGTCGAAAGCGAGAACGTTCACATCGCCTTCCGTTGGGCTGACGGTCAAAATGACCGACTGCCAGTATTGGCGGCTGATCTTGTCGCCAGACGGGTCGCGGTAATCGTTGCAGTCGGCGGCGGACCGTCGGTCGTTGCCGCCAAGGCGGCGACTGCGACGATCCCGATCGTGTTCACGTTCGGCGGCGATCCAGTCAAGGCAGGTATCGTCGGGAGCTTCAACGAGCCGAGCGGAAACATTACCGGCGTCAGCTGGTTCGGTAGCGATATTGTAGCGAAGAAGCTGGAGCTTTTGCTTCAGCTCGTTCCCGACGCTGGCGTCGTCGCTCTGCTGCTCAATCCAAACAACGCCGAAGTCGCTCTCCAGCCCTCGGAGTTCGAGGAAGCGGCGAAGAAACTTGGCCGCCAGTTCCATATCGTCAATGCCGGTAGCGAAGCGGAAATCGACAGAGCATTCGCGGCGCTCGTCGAACGGCGCGTCGGTGCGCTGGTCGAGGGCTCCGATCCGTTCTTGTTCAGCCGACGACGGCACATCATCGCGCTGGCCGCCCGCCATGCGATTCCGACGATTCACCCGAACCGCGAGGCTGTGGCGGACGGCGGCCTGATGAGCTACGGAAACAGCCTCACCGAGGCCTATCGACGAGCTGGTAACTATGCCGCTCGAATCCTCCAGGGGGCCAAACCTGCCGATCTGCCGGTCGAACGGCTGACTAAGTTCGAGCTAGTAATCAACCTCAAGACGACCAAGGCGCTCGGCCTGACCATTCCCGACAAGCTGCTCGCGCTCGCCGACGAGGTGATCGAGTGAGTCGCCGCGAGTTCATCACGCTGCTCGGCGGTGCGGGCTGTGCCCCCAGATCAGTGTAATTGCTTATCCAGCTGTCTAGGCTTCCCCCAAGTGGGAAGAAGCAGGCGTGCTGACGAACCAAACATCTGCCAAGGGAGGAGACTCCAATGTTGAAGTCAGTTCCAATCATTATCCTTGCGATCGCGCTTGGAATTGTAGCGTGGCTGTTGCCAATGCGAGGCGAGCAGGCGACGGCGCAGCCAGGCACACCCCACATTCTTGTTGTCGAGTTCGACATCGTCCCCGCAGAGATCGACAAATTCATGACAGAGATCAAGGAGCTCGCCGTTTGGGCGGTGAAGGAGCTGGGCTGCCGCCAATTTAGTATCGCGATCTCGCAAAAGGACCCGAACCACGTCCTGCTGTTTGAGGTCTGGGACAGCGCCGCAGCGGTCGATGCGCAGTTCGCCACCGATCGCTTTAAAAAATACCAGGCGACAACAGCAAATATGGTCGCCAAGCGCGACATACGGGCTTTCTCCCCGATCGCGATAAACATTAAATGATTAGCGCAACGCGCACTAAAGACTTGGCGCTCGGCATCGACGTGCCTCGACGCTGCTGCGGCGGGACTTCATCACCCTTGTCGGTGGCGCAGCCGCATGGCCGCTCGCCGCGCGCGCGCAGCAGCCGGGGAAGCTGCCGACCATCGGAGCGTCTAGATAAATGACGGTGCGATTTCAATCATTTATTTGACGCGATTGATGTGACTAGCACAGGCAAGCTTCTTAGTCCCAGCACTCTTAAGTCATATTTCCGCCCGCTGCTAAAGTTAGTGAGCGATAGCGCGTATTGGGAGCCGTCGGCGCGTGACTGGGGGAGTCCTTCGCTTTGTTGATCCGTCGCCAGACCCGCTTGAGCCGCGGCGTCAAAGGCATCCTCATGACAGGCATCACCGCCACAACGCTTGTCATCTCCAGCGTTTCGGCCTCTGCCCAAAACTTTTTCGAGGCGCTGTTCGGCCGCCTCTGGAATTCCCCCGTCGCCAATGCGGATCCGACCACCCCGTCGAGCAACCCGGAAGCAACCCGTTCCGAAGGAGGCATCGCCTACTGCGTGCGCCTGTGCGACGGACGTTACTTCCCAATCCAAAGTCATAGCGGGGTAAGTTCGACGCAGGCCTGCAGTTCGTTTTGTCCGGCGAGCGAAACCAGGATCTACAACGGCAACAGCATCGAGCACGCGGTCGCACCAGACGGCAAGCGCTACTCGGAGCTTGCCACCGCGTTCACGTACCGGAAGAAGATCATCCCCGGCTGCGCCTGCAACGGCAGGGACGCCTTCGGCCTCGTCAACCCAGCCGTTGCTGATGATCCGACATTGCGTCCCGGCGACATCGTTGCAACCAATGCTGGTCTGATGGCCTATAACGGCGGGCCAAATGGCTCGATCTTCACTCCCATCAGCACCTATGCGGGACTCTCAGCAGACCTGCGCCGCCAGCTTGCCGAAACTAAGATCGAGCCGGCCGCAGAGGAACCTGCACAGCTGCCACCCGTCCGGCAGGCGGAGGCGACATCCGCCCACGGCACGAAGAACAAGCGAGCTCAGGTCGACCGGTAAGGTCGGCATTTGCAGAGCCCCCGCGCTCAAGCCCAATAGGCGGTTTGGGAAAATAACGGAGGCACGGCCGACCGTGCTCGATTTTGGCTCGTAGATTTAGCTAGCCTCCACGCGTGGCAGACCGCGCGATCTAAGCGTGGTATCGTCCTTCCATTGCATGGGCATGGCCCTCAACGGGAGGGTCACATGGCAAACCACATCGGACGACGAAAGTTCTTAGCCACGCTCGGCGGCGCGGCGGCAGCCGCATGGCCGCTCGCGGCGCGCGCGCAGGCCTATCCGTCGCGACCGATCACGATCATCGTGCCGACCACGGCTGGCGGACCGCCCGACACCATCGCCCGCCTATTGGGCGAACGCATGAGGATCGCGCTCGGTCAACCGATCATCGTCGAAAACGTCACCGGCGCCGGGGGCACCATCGGAGTTGGGCGCGTAGTGCGCGCCGAACCCGACGGTTACACGCTCAGCATCGGCCATCTCAATAGTCATGTCTTCAGCGGAGCGACCTACGCGCTGACGTTCGACCTCGTCAGCGACCTTGAGCCGATTGCGCTGCTGACGACCTCGCCGCAGGTGCTCATCGGAAGAAGCAGTCTGCCGCCGAACACTCTGGTCGAGTTGATCGCATGGCTGAAAGCTAACCCCAATGCGACGTTCGGCAGCGTCGGCATGGGCGGGCCCGGGCGTGTGTGGGGCGCGCATTTTCAAAACATCACCGGCACACGCCTGCAGATCATTCCCTATCGCGGCGCCGTTTTATTCGTCCAGGATGTGATTGCCGGGCAGATCGATCTGGCCACTCCGGAGGGCTCTAACATCGTGTCCCATCTGCGCAGCGGCAAGATCAAAACCTATGCGGTGCTGACCAGCACGCGCTGGCTAGCCGCCCCCGAGATTCCAACCATCGACGAAGCGGGAGGACCCGCGCTCTATTCGCCGTTTTGGCATGGTCTGTGGGCGCCCAAGAGCACGCCCACCGACGTAATCGCCAAGCTCAATGCTGCGGTCGTCGAGGCGCTCGCCGATCCCGCCGTGCGCGCGCGGCTTGCCGACTTGGGGCAGGAGATTTTTCCCCGCGAGCAGCAGACGCCGCAGGCGCTCGGCGCCTTTCACAAGGCCGAAATTGAGAAGTGGTGGCCGATCATCAAGGCCACGAACATCAAGGGAGAATAAATCCGGCTCGCGTTTAGCATTTCAGGGAAGCAACATGGTGAAACTTCCCCGCCGAAATTTTCTGCTTCTGGCCGCAGGCGCCGCCGCGGTGTCGACCATTTCGCGTATTGCTTGGGGGCAGACTTATCCGACAAAGCCGGTGACGCTAATAGTTCCATTTTCTGCTGGCGGTTCACCAGATGTCGTGGCCCGAATTCTATCGCCGCGCTTATCGGAATTACTGGGGCAGCAGGTCATTGTCGAAAACGTCGGTGGTGCCGCCGGCATGAACGGCGTATCGCGTGTCGTCAAGGCAGCACCGGACGGCTATCAGCTCGTTCTCGGCAGTTTGGGTACCATCGCCATAAATCAGACCCTATTCAAGAACCCGCCGTACAATTCAGCGACTGACCTCACGCCAGTGATACTTGTGGCGGACATACCGCTCATGCTGATTGCCCGGAAGGACCTTCCTGCGACCAACCTTCAAGAGTTCATAGCCTATGTGAAGTTAAACAGTGCAAAGATGCAGTATGGTTCCGTCGGAGTGGGTTCGATCAATCATCTGAGTTGTGCCTTGCTCACTTCATCGTTCGGCGGCAACGTCGTGCACGTCCCCTATCGCGGGGGCGCCCAAATCATACAGGATTTGATCTCGGGCAGAATAGACTTCCAGTGCCCGCTCACTCCGGTCGCCATTCCGCAGATCGAGGGCAACCAAGTGAAAGCGATTGCGATGTTAACGAGGAATCGTTCGCTGATTTTTCCGAATCTGGCAACCGCGCACGAACAGGGCGTCGCAAATTTCGAGGCGGTTACCTGGTTCGCTTTTTTTCTACCTAAGGGCGCGCCCGAGTCGATTGTGCAAAAGCTGCGCGTCGCGACGAATGCCACCATGAACACGCCGGCGGTGGAGGAACATTTGAAAGAGATCGGGGTCGATCTGGTCGCGGGCGAGCGCAGATCGCCGGACTATCTGAGGCAGTTGGTGGTGAGCGAAACCGAAAAGTGGGCCAAGGTGATCAAGTCTGCCGGCATCAAGCCGGAGTGATCCGCGCGATCCCGGCCGAATATTCCGTAACGTCCGTTCCGCGAATGGCAGCCGACGAGGTGATCGAATGGCGACGTCGCAAGTTCATCACGCCGCTCGATGGTGCCTCGAGAAGGATCAGCGAGGACCCTATGCCCCGATATAAGTGCAAAAGCATTGCTGCGCTCGACATAGCTCTCAGCGGCTTGCCGGCCAAAATGCGCGTTGAAGCGGACGCAGGCATCGGCGTGTCTGCAAAGACCGTTGGAGAACTTCGGAAGGTAACGACATGGTCCGAGAATTTGGTGATAACGACACCGCAGGAACGCCATCCCGAAAGCACAGTAAAAATCAGCAAGGCTACCTCAGCGACTCGCACCTCGCCGAAACCGTAGGACCACACATCTTCCTTGTCGCGTTCGTTCCGAAAAACATTTGCTCGTTCTGAGCTTAATGTTTGGCGCTTCCAAAGGATTCAGAACATTTCAGGATTATCCAAGGACGAGCACCGGCCTTGGGTGATACAGTGTTTGATGATGCTGACCGGCAACGTGGAGAACACATGCTGCGCGGTCTGTTCACTCGTCGATATTTCGTCAGCTGTTTGGGCGGCACGGCGGTGGCGTGGCCTCTCGCCGTGCCGGCGCGGCAGCGGCCCCTACCAAACACGCTCGCCAAATGTTTGATCGCGGCCGCACTGATGCTGCCTGTGCCCAACGCCTACTCTGAAACCCAGGCCGCGCGCCATATGATCATGGCGGCGGCAGCGATTGCCCTCTACAAGATGCACTGTCGCGACAAAATTCCTGCTTCGGCCGTTGAGACGGTCAACACGACCATTCGGAAGTATGGAGAATCGAGGGTTGTTGCTTCCATGGTCGAGATGGGCCTGCAACGCGAGAAGCTGGGCGATGCTGCCTTTTGCGTCCGAGTGGAAAAGAGTCTGCCTAAAAAATAAACGTCCGTGTTCGTTCTGCGGAACAATGGCCTTCTATCAAGAACGAATCATTCCTTGGCTCATACATCTGTCGATGCGGCAGCGTATGCTCGCGCCATATCGCGACCGTGTTGTATCGAGTGCGAGAGGTCGAGTCCTTGAGGTCGGTATCGGTTCCGGTCTCAATCTGCCGTTCTATGCCAGCGCAGCGACGGAGATCATCGGCCTCGAGCCGTCGCCAAAGCTTTTAGAAATGGCAATCAAGGCGGCGCGAAAAATCCCAATCCCGCTACGGCTCCTTGAAGGCACGGCGGAGGCCATTCCCATTGAGGATCACAACGTAGATGCTGTCGTGACGACATGGACGATGTGCAGCATCCCCGAAATCCAAAGCGCGCTACAGGAGATGCGTCGGGTACTGAGACCGGGCGGTCGCCTTTTCTTTGTTGAACATGGGCGCGCGACGGAGCCGCGAGTGCGCTGGTGGCAGGATCATCTCACTCCAGCGTGGAAGCGTCTGTCCGGTGGCTGTCACCTGAACCGCGCGATCGACGAACTGGTCGAGAATGCCGGTTTTCGCATCGAGCGGCTCGATCGAGGATATATGCGAGGACCCAAACCGATGACGTTCACGTATGAGGGTAGTGCTCGCCCTCAGTAAGACGTTAGGAAACCCTGGCGGCTCGCCGGAGGCAACGCGCCGAGCGTTCAACAAACGCTTTCTCCTCGATCTTGCGGAGGACTGGCAGGAGCATGGGCGAGAGGGTGTTCAAGCGGGTTCGGCGGGAGAGCCCGGCGAGCTACTTGAAGGTCTGCGCCATGCGATCCGCTGAGTAAGACTTAGGCCCCGCAACTTCTGCCGATGGCTCAGCGCGCGCCGCGCAGAGGCGGCGCTTTTTATTGCGATGCGCACCACTGAACCCACTCCAACACCTGCTATACTTCGTCCGTGATCCTTGGCCTTGGGGTAAGCCCCATGAGGCGGCGGGAATTCATCGTACTTCTAGGCAGCGGTGCCATCGCGCCTGCATTCGCTGACGCGACCTCACAACATGTAGACGCGCTCATTGTCAGCGTCGACGCTCTCACTCAGAAAAATCGAAGCTTGATCACGCAATTGGCGGCGGGTCATGGGCTGCCCGCAATCTACGTCTCGAAGGAGTACATCGACGCCGGAGGGCTGATCGCGTATGGGCCGCACTACCCCGACCTTTATCGTCGTGCCGCCATCTACGTCGACAAAATTCTTCGCGGGCCAGTCCCTCCAGTCTTCCGGTAGAGCAACCGACGAAATTCGAGCTGATCATCAACCTCAAGGCCACAAGGGCAATCGGGCTCCAGGTGCCGATGACATTGATGGTTCGCGCCGAAGAGGTGATCGAATGATGTGAAGGAGGTTCAAAATGAAACTTCCCCGCCGAAATTTTCTGCATCTGGCAGCGGCCGCGCTGCCGACTGTGCCGCGCTTCGCTTGGGCGCAGACCTATCCGACGCGGCCCGTGCGTTTGATTGTCGGCGCCCCCGCAGGAGGCGGATTCGATATCTTCGCACGCCTGATAGGCCAATGGCTGTCGGAGCGGCTCGGCCAGCCGTTCATCATCGAGAACCGGCCGGGGGGCGGCGGCAATATCGCCGCCGAGGCGGTCGTGCGTGCGCCCGCCGACGGCTATACGCTGCTCATTGGCGGCGCGCCCAACGCGATCAACGCGACGCTCTATGACAACCTCAATTTCAATTTTATCCGCGACATCGCTCCGGTCGCGGGCATCGCTCGCGCGCCTGAGGTCATGCTGGTGAATCTGTCGGTGCCGGCCAAGACGATTCCCGAGTTCATCGCTTACGCCAAGAGCAAGCCGGGTAAGACCAACATGGCGTCGGCTGGGAAGGGAACCCCTTCCCATCTCGCGGGCGAGCTGTTCAAGATGATGACCGGCGTCGACATGATACATGTGGCCTATCGCGGCGGCGCGCCCGCGCTTGTTGATCTGCTCGGCGGGCAGGTGCAGGTCCTGTTTGTCGGCACCGCCACAGCAATCGACTACATCAGGTCTGGCAAGCTGCGCGCTCTCGCAGTGACCACTGCGAGGCGTTCAGAGGTGCTACCCGATGTCGCGACCGTGGCCGAATTTGTGCCGGGTTACGAGGCGAGTGCCTGGTACGGCGTCGGCGCGCCCAAGGACCCACCGTCGCAAATTATTGACAAGCTTAACGATGCAATTAACGCCGGCCTCGCCGATCCCACGATCAAAGCGCGGCTCGCCGGTCTGGGTGGCGTGCCGATGCCGATGACGCCCGCCGAATTCGGCAAGTTCATCGCTGACGAAACCGAGAAGTGGGCAAAGGTGGTGAAATTCTCGGGCGCGAAGCCGGATTGATCCCCGAACACCGCGCCAATATTCCGTAACGTCCGTTCCGCGAAGCCGTGCGCACGGCGAGTGCTCCCTTTCAAGATTGGTTTTGCGGCACGGGTAACGGCTTTCAGAATTTTACCTGCCGTCAGCAGCACTCCAGAGCGTGAAGTAGTCACAGACCGCGCGATGGAAAGCGTGGTACCATCCCCCCATTGCATGAATGACCCCCAACCGGAGGGTCACATGGCAAGCCACATCGGACGACGAAAATTCTTAGCCACGCTCGGCGGCGCGGCTGTTGCATGGCCGCTCGTAGCGCGCGCACAACACCCGATGCCCGGATCGCGTTCCTCAACACCGCGTCGCCTGATGGGTATACGGAGCGTCTGCGTCTCATCAGCCAGAGTCCCCGGTTAGCCACAGGAGCCGATTTATGAAGCGTCGCGATGTCCTTCGACTCCTTGCCGGCGCGATGATGACAGTGCATCGCGGCGCCCCCGGCACAAACGCCTGCAAAGACCTATCGGCTGGCGTCGCTTACGGCGGGCAGTCCGGTTCCAGTTAACAGCCCCAACGGTGCGATGCTTTTTTCAGCGCTCGCTAAGAACGGTTATACGCTTGGGCAAAATCTCGAATATCAACCTTACGGGGCGGCGATGCAGATCGCCTTGCTGCCGCAACTGGCCAAGGACATTGCCGCGAATAAGGTCGATGCTGCCGTCGTCCTTGGGTATCCAGCCGCAGCGGCTCTGAAGGACACGGGAATTCCTACAGTGGTCGCTGTTGGCGCTGGCGATCCCGTGGCAACCGGTCTGATCAACAGTTTGGCGCACCCTGGCGGCAACATAACCGGCATATCGGACAATGCCGCCACGCTGAGCACCAAGCGGCTCGGGCTGCTCAAACAAGCGGTGCCAAATATTCGTAAGGTGGCGATGCTATGGAATAAGAGCGATCTCGGCATGACCTTGCGATATGAAGCGTCGGCTGACGCAGCCAAAGCTCTCGATGTCAGCGTTCAAGCACTCGGCGTCGGGGAGCCTGATGATTTTGAAGACGCTTTTGCGGCGATGGACCGGAACCCGCCAGACGCGATTCTTATGGTGTCCGATCCGCTCATGATTCTTAATCGTGGGCGCGTATTCAACTATGCCGCCGCTCACCGGCTGCCGGCCATCTACGAGAATGATCCTTACGTCCGCGCCGGTGGTTTGATGTCATACGGGGCAGATTTGGACGAATCCTACCAACGCGCCGCCTCTTTGATCGATCGCATTTTTAAGGGTGCAAAGCCTGCCGATCTGCCGTTCGAGGAACCGACACGCTACCTGTTCGTCATCAATTTGAAGACCGCAAAATCGATTGGGCTTGAACTGCCGCCGACGGTAGTCGCGCTCGCCGACGAGGTGATCGAGTGAAGCGCCGCGAGTTCATCGCGCTGCTCGGCGGGGCGGTGGTGTGAGCCGCGCCCAAGCGCCCGTAGGAAGCCGCAGGACGCGTTCCCATGGCCTGGGCGACCGCTGATCGGCGACGGCTCGACCCTGGCAACCGCGGGCTGG
>Ga0126377_10004598_pt1 | contig 10068 bp, 9 predicted proteins | sample PanSoiMetPlot_22_FD_92647 | JGI IMG/M metagenome (GOLD analysis project Ga0126377, IMG submission 92647) | Tropical forest soil microbial communities from Panama - MetaG Plot_22 | ecosystem: Environmental > Terrestrial > Soil > Tropical forest > Bulk soil | place: Panama | collected 2016-02-17 | reverse complement strand
GATGCGGTTCGATCTCCTGCCGAAGAACGCGAACGGCAAGATTGATCGCAAGGCGCTCAGAGAGCGGTTTCAGCAGGATGGAGCGTAGATTGCCATGAACGTATTGCTGGTCGGCGAAGAATCCGCCGGCGCTCAAACATTGAAGCTTCTGGCCGGCGGCGATCATCGTCTGGTCGGCGTGATGGCCTCGCCCACGCGCAAGGCGGTCGGCGGGATGACGGTCTGGCAGCGCGCGGAAAAATTGGGATGCCGGACGTGGCCTGCGGAATCGGTGAAAGATCCGGCGTTCGCCGAGGTGGTCCGCGCCGAGGAGGTGGACCTGTTGCTCAATGTCCACTCCCTGTTCGTCATCAAACCGGAAATCGTCGCGGCGCCGCGCTGGGGGAGCTTCAATCTGCATCCCGGCCCGCTGCCGCGATACGCGGGATTGAATGCGCCGAGTTGGGCGATTTACCGGGGAGAGCCGAGCCACGGCGTGACATTGCACCGGATGCTGGCTGGTATAGACACCGGGACAATCGCCTACCAGACGCTGTTTGACATAGGGGAAACAGACACGGGCTTTTCGGTCAGCGCGAAGTGCATCAAGTTCGGGATGGAGTTGATCAGAACATTGCTGGAGACGGCGGCGGAGAACCCAGAGTCGATTCCCGCCATCGAGCAGGACCTCGACCGCCGTGAGTACTTCGGCAAAGGAACGCCGGAAGACGGCTGGCTGGCCTGGTCCCGTCCGTCCCGCGAGATTTTTAACTTCGTGCGGGCGGCCGATTACTCGCCTTTTCCGTCGCCGTGGCGAAACCCGCGGTCGAGAGTCGGAGATCAGGAGATCACCTTCGTAAAGACCGCCCTCACTGGACTGCCATGCGACGCGGCGCCCGGGACGATTGGCCGGTCCGACGGCGGGCAGGTCCGCGTAGCCAGCGCTGATGATTGGGTCGAAGTCATCAGGCTGATGGTCAATGGGCAATCAGCCGACGCCGCTGAGATTTTGAAGCCGGGAGATAGATTGGAGTGGAACTGTTGAATCTGTTCGCCCACAACCGGGAAATACAACCGCGTCGGAGCAGACCTGTGTGGGCCCAGGCTTATGTTCTTTGAGAAATAAATGCAACCATTTGGGGGCGACCTGTGTGTCTATCCCGTCACGATAATGAGAAATGAAAGAGGAGTTTAGGTAATGGTTTTTGACGCCGTTTCGAACGATCAAATTATCCGTCTGCTTTCAGAGAAGGTACACGTAGAAGCTCCATCCGCGGACTCCGATTTAATGGAATCAGGCTTGCTTGACTCCCTGACGTTAGTGGAATTGATGGCCAGCCTGGAAGAGCGATTTGGCATTCACATCTCCTTCGATGATATCGAGATCGACAATTTTCGCTCCGCCAGAAGCATCGCGGAGTTTGTCAATCAGCGAAGCAGTCCGCAGGAAGTTACAGTCTGCTAGTGAGGAAAAACAACCATGGGGTCACAACAAAAAACTTCAATAGCTTCTTTTCGAGCGGAGCGAGAGTTCGGGCTACTCGTCGGGATTATGGCGATCCTGATCGGGAGCTGGCGCCTTTACCGAGGACACTCGGGCGCGGTAACGACCGTCCTTCTGGGCGTCGGCGCGGCGCTCGCCCTTCTCGGTCTCTTTTTACCTAGAGCGCTCGTCCTGCCCAACCGCTGGTGGATGGGATTGGCCATGCGCATGTCTTTAATCACAACCCCGATCATCCTCGGGATCATCTTCTTCCTGGTTGTCATGCCGATCGGCATGATTAAGAGGTTATTCGGATGGGATCCATTGCGGCGCCGCTCTCCATCCGCCGTATCGTATTGGAGTCCTTACAACGCGCGGCAAAAGGATCCTCATCACTTCGAGAAAATGTATTAAGGAGGTTACGAAAATGTCGAGAACTAGAGTCGTCAGCGAAATCTGGCAATACATGATGAGCAATAAAAAGTATTGGCTCGCTCCGATCGTCGTTGTCCTGGTGGTGGTCGGTATCCTTCTGGCGGTCGCGGGGAGTTCCGCGCTGGCGCCATTCATATACACACTGTTCTAAGTCGGAACGGGTTACATTTCTTTTCTGTTCCGTTTCGGTCAACGTGGGAGTTCAGTTTTATGGCAAGCATTCTTGGAATCTCGGCCTTTTACCATGACTCTGCGGCCTGCCTGGTTATTGACGGGGAAATAATCGCGGCGGCGCAGGAAGAGCGCTTTACACGGGTAAAGCACGACCATCGTTTCCCTGGTAATGCGGTCCAGTACTGTCTCGAAGAGGCAGGTATTTCCCCTGACGATCTCGACTACGTCGGGTTCTACGATAAGCCCCTGCTCAAATTCGATAGGCTGCTCGAAACTTATCTGGATTACACGCCGTCGGGCTTCATCTCCTTCCTCAAGGCGATGCCGCTCTGGATGAAGGAAAAATTGTGGATGCCGGATATGATCGGAATCGAATTCGGAAAGGTGGCCGGGGCGGAGGATGAACGAGCCGCCAAGAAACTGGCGAAACAGTTCCGCTGGAAGCTGCTTTTCGGCGATCATCACGAGAGCCACGCGGCCAGCGCGTTCTACCCTTCGCCGTTCAAAGAAGCGGCGATACTCACCATGGACGGAGTCGGCGAGTGGGCGACCAGCTCCATGGGGGTCGGGCGTGACTCAGAGATATCCTTGATAAAGGAGCTCCGGTTCCCGGACAGCCTCGGTCTCCTCTACAGCGCCTTCACCTATTACACCGGCTTCAAGGTAAACAGCGGCGAGTATAAGGTCATGGGATTGGCCCCATACGGGGAACCCAAGTATGTTTCGCTGATCAAGGAGAAGCTACTCGAAATCTGCGAAGACGGAAGTCTTCGAATGAACCAGGAGTACTTTGGTTACAGCCAGGGGTTGCGAATGACCAACCGGGCTTTCGATAAGCTTCTCGGCGGCCCGCCCCGAGAGCCTGAATCGAGGCTCACGCAAAGGGAGATGGATCTCGCCCGGAGCATACAGGAGATTACGGAAGAAGTTGTGCTGAAGATGGCGCATTATGTTCGGCGCGAAACCGGCTTGAAAAAACTCTGCATGGCGGGAGGGGTGGCGCTCAACTGTGTGGCTAACGGCAAGCTCTTGCGGGAGGGGTTGTTTGACGACATCTGGATCCAACCCGCGGCGGGCGACGCCGGAGGCGCCATCGGGATCGCGCTTGCCATCTGGCATCGTTACCTCGGTAAACCGCGCACAAGCCCGGAAAGCGAAGGGACCTGGTTATCTTCGCAAAATCACTCAAACGGAGTCCCGCTGCCTTATGCCGATCGTATGAAGGGATCGTTTTTGGGGCCGAGTAACTCGGAAGCGGAGATAGAGAAGTACCTCAATGCGAACAACTACCCTTACACAAAATACAGCCGTCGAGACCTGCCCGACGCCGTGGCGGACCTGTTAGTCGCGGAGAAGGTGGTCGGCCTGCACCAGGGAAGAATGGAGTTCGGGCCACGGGCTTTGGGCGGCAGAAGCATCATCGGCGACGCGCGATCACCTAAGATGCAGTCAGTGATGAACCTGAAGATCAAGTACCGGGAAAGCTTTCGCCCCTTCGCGCCCAGCGTGCTTCGGGAACACGTCTCGGACTGGTTTGATATGAATGTCGATAGTCCATACATGCTTCTGGTGGCTGACGTAGTGGAGAAGCGACTTCGAAAGATGACCGACCGAGAAGATAAATTATGGGGGATAGAGAAGCTCAATGTGGTCCGATCGGAGATCCCCGCTGTTACACACGTGGATTATTCGGCCCGAATTCAAACCGTGCGCCGGGACGTGAGCCCTCTCTACTGGGAGATCATCGAGGCGTTCCGTAAGAAGACCGGTTGCCCTGTAATCGTCAACACCAGTTTCAATGTGCGCGGGGAGCCGATAGTTTGCGCGCCGGAGGACAGTTATCGCTGCTTTATGAGGACGGAGATGGACGCTCTGGCTCTGGAGACCTGCGTGCTGCTTAAGAATGAGCAGCCTGAATTTCGGGATAGCGCGGACTGGCGGAAAGAGTTCTCTCTTGACTGACCCGGCCTTGATCATCTTTTGAGGTTTTATCGAATGTATATCCTCGGCATTTCCGGACATCAACGTGATGCGGCCGCGGCGCTGCTCAAGGACGGGCGCGTTATCGCCGCCATCGAGGAGGAAAAGCTGGTTCGCGTCAAGCGCGTCGGAATCAGCCAGTGCGGCGGTTTGCCTTACGGGGCGATCGGTTACTGCCTGGAATCAGCCGGCCTCGGGATTGACGATATAGATTATGTCACCTATGACGTCAAACCCCGTCGTCTGTTGAACAGACAGTCGAAATTCCATGAACGCTTCATCCAGAAAAATTCCCCCGAGGCCGAAGATCACAAGGCGGCCAGCGTGAATGAATATCACGACCGAATGAAAACGCTGCATTTAATCAGGCGACTGTCGAGCCAATGCTCGAAGGTCATATCGGTGGATCACCAGCTCGCGCATGCCGCAAGCTCATTTTACCTCTCCGGTTTTGACCGCGCCGCAATCCTGATTTTGGGCGGGAAGGGAGATTACACTACGATCGCGGCTGGGATAGGCGCCGGTAGGAAGATTCGTCTTCTCAAGCGGGTTGAATTCCCGAATTCACTCGGCTGGGTATACAGTCTGATCAGCGATTATCTGGGGTTTCGAACCAATGGCGGCGAAAATAACACTCAATGGCTTAGTATCGGCGGCGAGCCGGAGTTCCTTCCCGCCTTCCAGGATTTGTTGAAGATTGACGCGGCAGGCGCCCCCGCTATAGACCTTTCCTATTTTTCTTCCTCTCTGCATGAGGCCGCTCCTTTTTCCGAGAAGTTCTACGACAGATTCGGCGATTGTTTGCGCCGCAAGGATCAGCGGTTCAACGGGGGAGCGAAACCGCCTTCATGGACCGACCTGATCGAGGGATTGACCGGGCGGCATAAAGCCGCATTTCCGGCGGACAGCTACCGCCGGAATCTGGCTCACAGTCTTCAGAAGCATCTCGAACATGCGGTTCTGGCCCTGGCTGAAAGTATCCGGCGTGAATATGACGCCGACGCTTTATGCCTCGCGGGGGGAGTGTGTTCGAACAGCTTGCTGATATCAATGCTGGAGCGCGAAAGCGGCTATAAACATATTTTCGTCCCGCCCGCGGCGGGGAACGCGGGATGTAGCGTCGGGGCCGCGTTATTTCAATGGCATAACCAGCTTAACCAGGGGCGTCCTGAAGCTATGGAGAATGTCCTTCTGGGACCTGAGTATTCCGACCAGGAGGTCAAACCTGTCCTTGATAATTGCAAGCTGGCTTACCGGTACATTGTTTCCGAGGATAAGCTTCTCGACGAGGTTTCGAACCTGCTTCATCAGGGAAACATCGTCGCCTGGTTTCAGGGGCGCGCCGAATTCGGCCCTCGTTCACTCGGGGCGCGTAGCATTCTCGCTACTCCTTTGCTGTCCCACATGAAGGAAAACCTCAACCTGTTCGTCAAGCATCGGGAAACATCACGCCCGTTCGCCGCTTCGGTTCCGGAAGAGCGCGCCGCAGAGTTCTTTGAGAACTGCGGCCAGCTTTCAAGGTTTCTGCTAGCCGTATCACGCGTCAGAGATGACAAGCGGTCCCTCATTCCCGCCGCCTGGTTTTCGGACGGCATGGCTCGCGTTCATACGGTCAATCGAAAAACCAACCCGCTCTACTGGCGCCTGCTCAATAAATTCGGCGCCAAAACCGGCGTCCCCATACTTGTTAACACTTCCTTCAATCTTTTTGGGGAGCCTATTGTTTGCACGCCCCGAGAAGCGGTTCGTGGCTTTTTCTGCTCAGGCATAGATGCGCTGGTTATCAATAATTTTCTTATACGGAAATGATATGGGGGAAACGGCTTGATGTTACTAAAGCGACTTACCAAGTTTGCCAGAGATACCTGGGTGATTCTGGGGATAGCATTGGCTATGTTTGTGGCTTTAGAGATGATTGTCTCTCTGGGTTTTTACATTCGAGGCTTTTGGCATCCCCCCGCCGCTGACTTCCGGATCAAGGCTGACACCTATACCGATTCCCAATGGGCGTCCAATTACTACAAAGAGATTGAAGAGATAGAAAAGGGGAGGACGTTGAGGTGGCAGTCGTACGTTTATTGGCGCCGAACACCACGCCGCGCTCAGTATATCAATATTGAATCCGATGGTTTGCGGAAGACAATTAATTCCCCTGTCTCCGAGGGCGCCGCCCCTCCGATCAGGGTATTCATGTTCGGCGGCTCCACCATGTGGGGATTGGGAGCCGCTGATGACTCCACCATTCCCTCGATCTTCGCCAGAGAGGCCAAGAGTAGAGGTGTTAACTGTGAAGTCATCAATTTCGGCCAGTATGCCTACGTCAGCACTCAGGAAGTCATTGAATTGGCGCTTCAATTGCAGAAAGGAAATATTCCCGATGTGGTGATCTTTTATGACGGCGTCAACGACACGTTCAGTGGATTTCAGCTTAGCGTCCCGGGATTGCCGCATGACGAAATCCGCCGGGAGAAGGAATTCTGCCTCCTGGAGCGGAAAGAACTTCAATCCCTGGCGGCGCTATCAGCCGTCCGCCAGCTTTCGACCATACGTCTTCTTAATGGGGTTCTCCAAAAATCCGGGCTGCGGCGTGATACCGTTCAACCGATTCCTCTGGGATATGAAAAGGCGATTTCAGACAAAAACTCACTGGCTCAGGCTGTGGTGGGGACGTACATAAACAACATAAAACTGACCCAAGCCCTATCTCAATCCTACGGCTTCACCTCTCTTTTTTACTGGCAACCGGTCATTTATACGAAGGAACATCTGACTGAGTACGAGCGCCAGTCCTTAGAACTAGACGTTCATTATCCGGGCATGAAGGAATTTTACCTGGACACGTATGCCGTACTTCGACAACGTTCCTCCGAGTTGAGTAAGAACGCCGCCTTTAATGACATCAGCTCGATATTTAGCGACGTCCGCGAACCGATCTTCGTTGACTTTAATCACATGGGGGATAAGGGGAACGGCTTTATCGCCCGACGAATGGCCGATGATTTTGTAAGCCGTATGAAGGCGAATACTGCGCCCCTTGTACGAGGCAAGGCCCTTGCACGAGGCAAGGGGCCAGAAGCTACGGCTAAAGCGGGATGGTAATGACATGAAGAATTTTTCCAAGAAACTACTGTTAACTCTCTTCAGCGCATTCATCGGTCTGGCGATATGCGAAGGCGCATTGCGCTTGCTGGGCTATAAATATAGCGGCTCGACATACACCGCCGATCCTTTGCTCGGATGGTCGTTGCGACCCGGCGCCGGCGCGTGGGAAGCTGACGAAGGCGTCGCCTGGAGCAAGATCAACAGCCACGGGTTTCGCGACCGCGAGCGCTCCTTGAACAAGCCCCCGGGCGTCTACCGGATAGCCGTACTGGGCGATTCCGGCGCCGAAGCCCGCCAGGTCGACATGGATAAGACTTACATATCGCTCACCGAAAAGGAGTTGAACAGGCGTCACTGCTTTGGGGAAAGCGAGGTGGAAGCCTTGAACTTCGGGGTTCCGGGCTACGGCACGGCGCAGGAGCTTATTATGCTGCGAGAGCGCGTGTGGAAATTCAGTCCGGACATGATAGTCCTTCATGTTTTTACGGGAAATGACATCTTCAACAATCACCGTGCGCTAAACGTCAGTACTCCCGACCTGGCGCCCTACTTCCTGCTGAAAGACGGAAAGTTGACGCTGGATGACAGCTTCCGGCAGGCGCCTGCCTTTAATCCCACCCGCATCAAGTTGAAAGGCATTGCCGCGGACATCGTGAACAGTTCTGTGTTACTTCAGATGGTATACAAACTGCGCCGGGTGAGCGCGCAGCAGAATGAGATGGGGCGCATGAGCGCCACGAAAGTATCTAACGACACGAACGCTCCGCCGCCTGATTATCAGCGTTACCTGGCGTTTCTCCCACCGACGATTCCATCGATGGTTGAGGCGTGGCAAGTGACCGATGCGTTGATCGCGGAGTTTGGCAAGGAAACTCGTTCTCACCATACGCCGCTGCTGATTATGATCACACCGACGAAGCATCAAACTTATACCGACCCTAAGGAGGAGGAGGAGTATCGCGCGAAGTATAAGATTGAATCGCTTGAGTACGCGGATGACAGGGTGGAACAGCAGGCCCGAGCGAATGGGATTCCGGTATTACGGATGACGAAGCCGATAAAAGAGGAATTGAGACGCACGGGAAAATATCTGGCGGGCTTCCAGAACACCCCTCCGAACGAAGGCCACCTCAACGAGTATGGACATGAGGTGGTCGCGCGCGAACTGGTTCGGGCGATATGCGAACTCGCGACCACTCAGGCGGCGAAGAAAATGTAGAAGGCGCTGGCGCCAATATTGGCTATGCGAAAGGTTCTTTTACTCTACGAAGGCCACCTCAACGAATATGGACATGAGGTGGTCGTGCGCGAACTGGTTTAGGCGATATGTGAACTCGCGTCCACTCAGGTGGCGATGAAATTGTGAAAGGCGCTGGTGACAATAGTGGCTATGCGAAAGGTTCTTTTACTCTGTTGCTCTTTGACAATCGCTCTTTTGCTTGGCGAAGTTGGCCTACAAATTGCGATTTATTCGATACATAACAAAGGTTATTACTTCATGCCGCCTCGCCTTAAAGCGGTGTTCAGGCCGCATCCGGGTATCATGCCGGGAATATCAGGCGACTCGAATTTCCACACGAATTCGAGCGGCATTCGGGGCGATGAATTTACTGATCAAGACACCTATCGATTCCTTGCCATTGGTGGAAGCACCACTCAATGCTCATACCTGGATCAGACCGAGACCTGGACACACCTGGTACAAGACGCCCTGAACAGGAATACACAGAGTCAAAAAATCTGGGTTGGCAATGGTGGCGTGAGTGGCCTGACGACGAGGCATCACCTTATTGCGATGCAGAACCTTCCATTAGGGGAGATGAAAATTAATGCTGTTATCCTCCTCGTAGGGATCAACGATTTGTCCAGGCGACTCTCCCGCGACAAGGATTACAATCCAGAGTTTCTAGGGAACCCCGAAGACAAGAAAGAATTGCTCTATCAGACGTTTACCGGGACATATCATTTATACCCGGAAGATCCGATCTACAAGAAGACGGCCATCTGGCAAATGATGCGAAGAACGAAACAAATGATGTCGAGGAAACACGTCGAAGACGAAGGGGGAAGAGTTTACATCACCTGGCGGGAACATCGGCAGTGCGCGGCGGAAATACGAGAAGCGCTGCCTGATCTATCGTCAGCGCTGGAAGAATACGCCAGAAATATCAACATGATCATCGGCCTCGCTCGGGAGAAATCGGTCCGCCTGATTTTTATGACACAACCCACAATATGGAAAACTGATTTGCCTCAGAATCTGGAAGCCTTGTTATGGCTTGGGGGAATAGGAGATTTCCAAAAGGAGAACGGCAAACCTTACTATTCTGTAACGGCGTTGGAAAAAGCGATGAAGGCATACAATGACACTTTGCTTCGAGTTTGCCGCGAGAGGGACCAGGAATGCCTTGATTTGGCGTCTATTTTAGAAAAAGACACGACCGTCTTCTACGATGACGTTCATTTCAATGAGAGTGGCGCTCAGAAGGTCGCCGAGGCGCTGTCAAGACGTATCCTCGAGCGGCGCCAGTTTTGAGAAAGGAGCTCCGGTGTCCATTAAGAAGTCAGCATTTAAATCCGAGGCCGCTGAGTTTTGCTCCAGGTTCAGCGTTCGCGCCGCGTTATGGGTAATTCTGGCAATGATGGCCTTAACAGCAGGGTTCCGGCTCCCTGTGAGAAGCTCAACGCGAGCCGGCGACGTTATCCCAGGTTTAGTGGCCGCATACGGCTTCAATGAGCTCGGCGGTCCGACGACGGCGGACGCTTCGGGCGCCGGTAACGTGGGGACTCTGCTCGGCGGGGCCACCCGAATTACGACCGGCAAGTATGGCAATGCGATTTCATTTGATGGCGTCAACGCCGCAGTCAGGATACCCGACAGCCCCAGTTGGAAGGTAAATGGCTCGACTACCTAT
>Ga0126377_10004597_pt1 | contig 10069 bp, 5 predicted proteins | sample PanSoiMetPlot_22_FD_92647 | JGI IMG/M metagenome (GOLD analysis project Ga0126377, IMG submission 92647) | Tropical forest soil microbial communities from Panama - MetaG Plot_22 | ecosystem: Environmental > Terrestrial > Soil > Tropical forest > Bulk soil | place: Panama | collected 2016-02-17 | reverse complement strand
TATAATTTCGGGCGCGGTGATGGACGTTCGCCCGCTCGCCGAGTTGCTGCCGGATTACAAAGAGCTCGGCGCGCCGCTCGAAGCCGAGGTCGGCGAAGAGGACGTTTCGTATTTGACTCGCCGCTTCAAGATCAGATCGCCGATCATCCCGCCGCCGCTCAGGAACCACGGCAAATACGTCGTCAGCTTGAACAAGATCGTCCGCTGGCTCGGCCCCGTCGTCGAGTCGGCGGACGTGATGCTCATTCCCGAATTCCCCGGGGCCGAACTGCTCTATGGCGAGAACAACCGTGTCATCGGCGTGCGCACCGGCGACAAGGGCGTCGGCAAGGACGGCAAGCCGAAAGAGAATTACCAGCCCGGCGCTGACATCTTCGCCAAGGTGACCGTGCTGGGCGAAGGCGCGCGCGGATCGCTGACCAAAAAGCTGGTCGAGAAGCTCGGTCTCGATGAAAACCGCAACCCGCAGGTCTACGCGGTCGGCGTGAAGGAGATCTGGGAGCTTCCGAAAGGCCGCGTCAAACCCGGCTTCGTGATGCACACTCTCGGTTACCCGCTGCCCAACGATACCTTCGGAGGCGGGTTCGTCTACGGGATGCGGAACGACCTGCTCGACATCGGCCTCGTCGTCGGGTTGGATTATCACGATCCGTTCACCGACTCGCACCGGCTCTTCAACCAGTTCAAACAGCACCCGGCGATCTCGAAGATGCTCGAAGGCGGCAAGATGCTCCATTACGGAGCGAAGACCATTCCCGAAGGCGGGTTGTCGTCGCAGCCGAAATATTACGGCGACGGGTTTCTGATCATCGGCGATTCGGCCAGCTTCCTCAATTCACAGCGGCTTAAAGGCATTCACATGGCTATGAAGACGGGGATGCTCGCCGCCGAGGCGATTTTCGAGGCGATCCTGGCCCGCGCGTTCGACGAGGCGCAGTTGAAGCGGTTCGATGAACTGGTTAAAGAGAGTTACGTCTACAAGGAGCTATACGAAGTCCGCAATTTCCATCAGGCGTTCCGCCACGGGCGGAGGTGGGGGCTGATCGAGGCCGGGCTGCAATACCCGACCGGGGGCCTCGGACTGTTCGGCGACCTGCGCGTCGAGGCCGGTCACGAGAACCTGCGCAAGCTGCACGTCTTCAACCGCCTGCCGAAATATCCCGGCGACGTTCCGCAAGTCGAGCCGGCGAAATACGACAACAAGCTGACGTTCGATAAGGTCTCCGACGTTTACCGCTCGGGCACGGAGCACGACGAAGATCAGCCGCCACATCTGAAAGTGCTCGATTTCGACGTCTGTGTAAAAAGATGCACACAGGAATACGGCAATCCGTGCCAATATTTCTGCCCTGCCGCCGTCTATGAAATCGAGGAGGCCGACGGAGGGCGCAAGCCCAAGATAAATTTCTCGAACTGCGTGCATTGCAAGACGTGCGACATCATGGACCCGTACCAGATCATTGACTGGGTGACGCCCGAAGGCGGAGGCGGTCCGAATTACATCAACCTGTAAATATTTCAACCGCCGGGATCGGGGATCGAGAATCAATGTAGGGGCGGGTTTTTCCCGCCCGCCTCCGTAATCGAGGCATTCGGGCGCGGAATACGCGCCCCTACATTGATCCTCGATTCTCGATCCCCAATCTTCGATCCCCGCGGTTTTTCAATTTCATATTCATAAAGGAGTCAACAACTATGGCAACGCCACAAGACGCTGATCTGATTATCAAACTCTATGACCTGCGCCGCGACGAAACGATGCGGAAGGCGCGCAATTATTTCGCCTTCGAATTCTTTCCGCAGAGCGTCGATGACGTGAAGGAGGTCTTCACCAATATACAAAAATATCCTGAGCAGAACGCCTACCTCCGGCAGGTGGTCAGCTACTGGGAGATGGTGGCGGCGATGGTCAATCACGGCTCGATTGACCGGGCGCTCTTCTTCGACACCAACGGCGAGTTCTTCGGCGTGTGGGCGAAAATCGGCGACTTCATTGAAGGTTTGCGCGCGTCCTTCGGCCCGCAATTTCTGGCCAACCTGGAGAAGTTGATCGCCGCGGCGCCCGACGGCCCCAAGCGCGTTCAAACAATGAAAGAAAGGTTTAATTCAATGGCGGCGCAACGCGCGCGGAAATAGCGGCGTCTCAGGCGAGCCGCCTGGGCATAGTAACGCGGCGACCCGGTATGACGGGTTGCCGCGTTCGTATATTCGGTATACCCTGTTGTCGCTTCGGCGCCGCTTCGGCGCGAAAGGGCCGATAAAGCCGCGCTCCGGCAGTCGCACAAATTCGGCTCGCAATTCAATTCTTCTGAGGTTTGCATGTCCCATCGGAGTCACGTTGGAAAAGTTATGGCCGGTCTCGTCCTATTGCTCGCGATCCTGATCGTTGCGCCTTACGCGCGAACGCAGGCGCCGCCCGAGGACCCGCCGGCCGGCGCCGGAACCGGCGCAACGCCCGATCCCGCGCAGAATCAGAACCCGGTCAGCATCTCCGCAAAGGTCGATCAGAGTCAATTGAAGCCAGGACAGACGGCGAAACTGCTGATCACGGTGAAACTCGAGCCCGGCTGGCACATCTACGCGCTGACGCAACCGCCGCCGCCGCGCGCCGCGCAGGTCAAGATTGACGAGAGCGGCGTCTTCAAATTGGATGGCAAGGTCCTGCAGCCTAAGCCCAAAACTTACAAAGACCCCAATTTCTCGGAGCCGGACAAGCCGTTTATGTCGCAGGCGTTCGAGAACGAAGTGACGTTCACCGCGCCGATCAAAGTCGCGGCCGACGCCCAGCCTGGCGCCAAGAAGTTGATCGCCAAATTCAGCTACCAGGCTTGCGACGATCAAACCTGTCTGCGCCCGACGACCAAGACTTTCGAGATCGAGACGACGATCGCCGCGGCTCCAGTCAAAGCGCCACCGGCCAAAGCGACTCCGACCCCGATCAAGGCGCCGGTAAAGAAAGTGACGTCAGAGATCTCTCTGTTGACCAAGCAGGCTCCGGCGCCGCCGGAGCCGCCCCGGATCGTGACGCCCGGCTCTTCTAGTCCCACGCCGGCTGCGACTCCCGAAACATCGAGCCCCGCTCCGACTGCGACGCGGGAGGCCGTTTCGACTATGGGCGTCGGCGCCATCGCGCAGCCGCCGGGCGGCGCGCCACAGGTCTCTCCCCAAGTATCCTCCCAGGCCGGCGCCCAGGCCCCTACACGGGCTTCTGCGGATGAAGACATGGCGAAAGATTTGAAAGGTCGAGGGCTGTTCGGCTTCGTCTGGTTCGCGGTCATCCAGGGGTTGCTGGCGCTGCTCACGCCGTGCGTCTTCCCGATGATTCCGATCACCGTGTCGTTCTTCACCAAACGCGATCAGAAGAGCGGCGCCGCCGCCGTCGGGCAGGCCGGGTTCTTCTCGCTCGGAATCATCTTCACATACACCGCGATCGGATTGGCGATCGCCGGCGTCGCGGGGCCGACCGGCTTGACCAAACTCGCGTCGAGTCCGTGGATGAACCTGTTTCTAACGGCGCTGTTCGTGGTCTTCGCGCTCAATCTTTTCGGGATGTTTGAGATCAGAGTCCCGACCGGACTCGTTTCAAAACTCGACTCGCAGGCGCAGGCGGGCCGCATGGGGACGATGTTCGCGACTATCCTGATGGGCGTCACCTTCACGCTGACTTCGTTTACCTGCACGACGGCGTTTGTCGGCACGGTATTGATCTACGCGACACAAGGAGAATGGTTCTGGGCGGTCCTCGGGATGCTGGCGTTCGCGACGGCGTTCGCGCTGCCGTTCTTCCTGTTCGCGCTCTTCCCGCGCTGGCTACAGTCTCTGCCGAAATCTGGCGGATGGCTCAACAGCGTGAAGGTAGTGATGGGATTTCTGGAGATCGCGGCGGCGTTCAAATTCCTTAGCAACGTCGACCTGGTTTGGCGCTGGGATACGGTCTCCCGCAATCTGGTGCTGGCCGCCTGGATCGCGATTGCGCTGATGGCGGCGATCTACCTGCTCGGCAAAATCCAACTGCCGCACGACTCTCCGGTTGAGCGCCTCGGCGTGCCGCGAATGCTCTTCGCCACGTCCTTCTTCGGCGTGGCGTTCTACTTGTTGACTGGTTTGTTCGGCGCGCCGCTCGGCGAACTAGACGCCTGGTTGCCGCCCGAAGAGACCAACGGGCGCGCCGCCGTTCTTTCGCGCGTGGGCGGCGCGGAAAAGAGCGCCGAGAAAGTTTGGATCGAAAATAACGAAGCGGCTCTGCAGAAGGCGCGCGCAGAGGTACTCTCCCGTATGAGCGCCGCCGAGAAGAGCGCCGCGAACGTCTGGATCGAAAATTATGAAGCGGCTTTGCAGAAGATACACGCCGAGGTTCTTTCGCGCATGAACGGCGCCGAAAAGAGCGCCGCGAACGTCTGGATCGAAAATTACGAAACGGCTCTGCAAAAGGCGCGCGCGGAAAACAAGCCCGTCTTTCTCAACTTCACCGGCGTGACCTGCACCAATTGCCGCTGGATGGAGAAGAATATGTTTCCCGAGCCGGAGGTGAAAAAAGAGCTGGATCGTTTCGTGCTGGCTGAACTTTACACCGACCGCGAGAAACCCGATGAGGTTCGGGCCGCGGACGAAAAGAACGCCGAACGCCAGGCGGCCCAATTCAATAGCGCCGCGTTGCCGCTTTACGTGATCATCTCGCCCGATGAGAAGACGCTGGCCAAGTTCCAAAGCCTAACGCGCGATAAACAAGAGTTCATTGGCTTCCTGCAACTCGGCGCCAGTCGGTTCGAACAGCAGACGGCGTTAAGATAAGGGAGTTGGGAGTGGGGAATGGGGAGTGGGGATGTAATTTCCTCACCCCCACTCCCCACTCCCCATTCCCCACTCCCTCAGCACAGCTTGAACTAACTTCAGAGAGCCGATAATATTTCTGTTTTCACCAGGGCCGCGTATGGCGTCTGCCGTGGCTTAAATCCAATCGAGTTTTGGAGTATACGACTATGCTTCGTTTCTTCGCCAAACTAGAGCGTTCGCGCAGCGCCCTCCTGCTGGCGTTCTGCGCGCTGCTGCTCGTAGGTCTGATCGCATTCTACATTCCCAATAGTTCTCTCGGTCCGGGGGCGGGGTCCGTCAGGTCGTCCGACGACAACATCGTAATCGCCAAGGTCGGATCGCAAGAGATCACCCTGAAAGAATACAAGGGGGCCTTATCCACCGCGCTCTCGGCCTTCGGCCGCGGCAACTCACTGCCGCTCGGCATCGCCAAAAGCATAGGCTACGACAAGCGCGCGCTCGATGATTTGATCTCGGAGCGCCTGGTGATCGAGCAGGGGAGCGAGCTCAATCTGACCGGCGCCGACAGCGAAGTCTCCGACGCGGTCAGACGGACTTTCACTAACGACCAGGGCGCCTTTATCGGTAGAACCGAATATATGCGCCGGATCAAAATGGGCGGCCTGGACGTTGAGGAGTACGAGAAGAATCGGCGGGATGCCATCACCGCGGGCAAGGTCCGCGATTTCATCACCTCGCCCATACAGGTTTCCGACCGCGAAGTCGAAGAGAAATACAAGCGCGACAACACCAAGGTCGAGGTCGTTTACGCCACCGTCGACCGGGATAAGATCAGGTCGAAGTTCAACCCCACGGAGCAGGATCTGCGCTCCTACTACGACTCGCACAAGGACGAATTCAAAGCTGACGATAAGACTCGCAAGGTCGAGTACATCTTCATTCCCTCAAAAGAGGTCGCCAAGACCGTTCCGGTCACCGAAGAAGAGCTTAAAAAAGAGTACGAGGCGCGCAAGCAGTTTGAGAAGCGCGCTAGCGTCATCAAGCTCAACGTGCTGGCCGCCTCCGACGAAAATACGGTCAAAGCCAAGATAGACGAACTGGCGCGCAAGGTCCGCGACCCGAAAGGCGAAGATTTCGCCACGGTCGCAAAAGGCAACTCTCAAGACCCATCGGCCAAGCAGGGTGGCGACATCGGCTGGATCAAGAAGGAGCAGAACAAGCCCGGCCAGTGGCGGCAGCGCGTCTACACCAACGACATGGAAGTCGGCGCCATCGAAGGCCCGTTCAAGGACGGCCGGAGCTGGTATTTGATGAAGGTCACCGAACAGCGCGAAGTCCCGTTCGAGCAGATGCGCGACACGCTGAAGGCCACTGCGCAAAACAACAAGGCATACAAATTGACCAACGACCTGGCGCAGAAGGCCTATGATAAGGCGAAGCAATACAAAGACCTCCGCAAGGCCGCCGAAGAGATCGCCGGGGAGATCAAAGTTTCCGCCGATTCGCTGCTGAAGACAACTCCATATTTCAGGGACGGCGACGAGCAGAAAGACCTGGGCGACAGCGCCGGCCATGCCAACAACCCGGCTTTCGACCAGGCGACGATCGCGATCGCCAAGGGCGAGATAGGCGAAAAGGTGAGCATCCCCGGAGGATTCGCAGTCCCGCGAGTCGTCGACATCCTCGACAAAGGAGCCGCGATGAGCTTCGAGCAGGCGCGCAACCAGGTCGAGAACAAGTACCGCCAGGAGAAAGAGCCGACTTTCGCCCAGGGCCGCGCCCAGGAAATTTTGAACCAGTCGAAGAGCGTCGAAGACTTCGAGCGCCTCGTCAAAGCCGAAGGACTCGAAACCAAGACCGACACCAACTTCGATACCTACTCTTTCCCAGGCGGCTCCCAGGGAGGGTCGCAGGCGGGCAATCAGGCGCGCGCTGCGCTGATGTCGCTCAAAGAAGGCGAGACCGTCAAGTCCCCGATCAAGGCCGGCGCTTCTTACTTGATTTTCGCCGCGAAGAAGCGCACCGAGGCTGACCTGTCAAAACTCCCGCAGGAGCGCGAGGGAGTTCGCCAGAGCATCCTCAGCGAACGTCAGAACCTGGCCTACGACACGTTCATTAAGGCCGCCCGCAAGCGGTACGAAGAGCAGAGTAAGATCAAAATCTATCAGGATCGAATCGACAAATTCTTCAAAGACGCCGAAGCCGCGCAGGCCGCGCAGCAGCAGTAGCGATTGCGGATTGCGGATTGCGGATTTCAAAATGACCTGACTTGATTATCTGCAAATTCGCAACAACAAAATTGAATGGCCGGAAGGTTTCCAAATCTTTCGGCCATTTTTCTTTCGGAGTTGTGGTCTCGCGAATGGACGGTCGGATAAATCCGCAATCCGCAATCATCACTTCTTCTCAGCCGGCGGGGGCGTCTCCTTCTTGGTCAACTGATCTAAGATCTCGCGGGGCAAGTTTATCGAAAGCGAAACGTCACCGACCTTCGAGCCGATCTTCACCAGATCGAGTACCTGCGCGATGATGTTGGTCTTCGGATCGCCGCCTGCGAAGATGTCTTTGCCCAAAGCGACCAGGCCTTTCAATCCGTTCTCCAACTCTGTGGCGTCGTTCTGCGACGCGGTGCGGATAATGGCGTCGAGCGAAAGGCCTAAATCGCTGGCGACGTCGAATGTGCCCAGAATCATCTTGATCGTCGCGACGGATTTGAAGAGGTCGCCTTGATTGGCCGCCTCGGCGCGCAGAGTTTCGGGAACATTCATCGCGAAGCGAACCAGAGCTGACGCGCGCGTCTCATTGAGCGCGCCCTTCATCGCGGCGCTGACGCCGCCCTTTGCCGCCCCGGTCTGAATGTCGATCACCTGCTTAACCACTTTCATATCGCCTAAGGCGACTCTCTGGCGGCCCAGGGCGGCCAGTGCGAGATCGTCGGTCTTGAGCGAAAGCGGCCCCGCCGACGGCGATTTCCCTTTCGACAAGACGTTATAGATGGTTATGCCCTTGTAGTCGGAGGTTTTGAATTCGCTCCCGAACTCTTTCATCGCGGCTTCAATCTGATTTGGATCGGGATCGACGCCCTGGATTAAGACCACGCCGGCCCCCTGCGAGCCGTCCATGCCGACGCCGAGGACGACGGACTGAATCTTCGACGGGTCGACGCCGGTCTTCTGTGTGAAATCCTGAATTGACTTCGCCAACTTATCGACGCCGCCGATCGAGAGGCTAACCAGTTTAGGCAGCAATTCATTGAACGCGCGACCGGCGTCCACCACGGCGATCAGATCGGAAGCGGGCAGCGTCGCAACTAATTCATCCGCGATCGTCGGTGGGGCTTTCCGCGCGCCGCGCGTCTTGGTCACGCCGGTCGTCGAGGCGGGACCGCGCCCCTGCCCCGCCGATTGCGCGTTCGCGCCTCCGACCGCTGAGATAATCAAGCTGAAGACCAGCGCGGCGCTAAAAAAATTACGCATAAAATTCCTCCACATCGCTCAGGGCTCAGATCGATTCACAAAACCCTGAGCAATCCTGTAAATCCTGTCTGTTTTCTTTGCATCCCCACGTCGCTCATTATGACGTGCGCGACTCCTCGGACATTTACGAAGCGCGCCTCTTCCGGTTGACACCACATGCGCTTCGCAGTAGTTTTGCGATATCCCATCCCAGTTTTCCGGCGAGATTATAGCGCGAGTAGGGGCCAAGTGACGATGACGGATCAAGAGCGCGGATTGCGCAACGAGCACATCTGGCTTATAGCCTTGTACGAGATGGAGGAGAGAGCCGAAGAATTGCTCGATCGTTTGAGCGCGATCGGCGTCGACACGAGCGAAGCGACGACCTTGCGTGTGGAAATCGACGAACGGCAGCGCGCCGCGAAGTTCAGCCACATCACCAGCGCCTCGCCGCTGCCGCCCACCGCCCGCAGCGCGATAACTGGCGCCTTGACCGGAGCCGTAGTAGCCCTGCTCATCGGCCTGGCGCTCTATTCGACCGGGCTATTGAATATGCCCTTCATAGCCGGCGTGTTCAACCACACGGTCATCTGCGTCGCCGCCGGCGCGATAATCGGCGCCTTTTTCGGTTCGATCTTCGGCTCCGCGAAACAACACAAAATAGCCCGCGCCACTGGCGCCAAAATGCAACGCTTGAAAAGCAGCGGATTCCTCGTCGCCGTCAAGATGGCCCCGCGGTTGGCCGAACAGGCGGAAGAGATCGCGCGTGGGCTGGGGGCGAAAGAAATTATTTTTTAATAGCCGGCTGAGCGTCGCGCGTATTTCATACGCCATTCTCATATGGCATATGAAATGCGTCATAAAAAGACATGGAATATGATGTAATCATAATTGGGGCCGGCCCCGCCGGGTCGACAGTTTCAACCCTGCTGGCGCGCCAGGGAATGCGCGCTCTGCTTTTGGAGAAAAGCCAGTTTCCCCGCGAAAAATTATGTGGCGAATTTGTCACGCCCGACTGCCTGAATGTGTTCGATCGTTTGGGAGTAAGCGAAGTGATATTCGACGCCGGGGCGAAGCTCATCGATCAATGGACATTATTCGCCCCCGACGGGCGAGGCGTCGATGTGCCGATGGAATGGATCGCCGACGGCCACAAACATGCCATCGGCATTTCGCGCGCGCGTATGGACCTGATTCTACTCGAACGCGCGAGAGAGGTGGGGGTTGACGTACGCGAGGGATTTCACGCGTCGCCGCGATTGATCCGTGAGAACGGGGCGATTTTTATCGAGGGCAAGTCCGACGGCGAGACGGTTGAGCGATTTTCCGCGCCGGTTGTGATCGACGCGTCGGGCCGCAACGGAGTCTTTTCGCAGCAAATCGCGCAGCGGACGTCCCTCCTCGGCGGGTCGCGGTTGTTCGGATGCAAAGTCCACTTGCGCGCGGTCGAGGGGATGAGGGGGATCGGCGAATTGTTCTTTTACCGCGACGGTTACGGCGGAATGGGCGACGTCGAAAACAACCGAACAAACCTCTGCTTCATCACGACCGAGGCCACGCTGCGCGAGGCCAAAGGCGACCGGGAGAAGTTGCTCGACCTGACGATGCGGTCGAACCCGGCGGCGCGACGCCGTTTGCGCGACGCCGTGATCGACAGCGAGTGGGTCGGCACGGGGCCGATCACATACGGGCGCAGGCGACCCCTCCCTGGCGTAATCTCGATAGGCGACGCGGGCGCGTTCATCGATCCTTTCACCGGTAGCGGCATTCTGCTCGCGCTCCGCAGCGCGGAGCTTGCGGCGGAAGTCATCCGCGAAGCCTTCTCCGAGGGGGTCAAAGAC
>Ga0126377_10004596_pt1 | contig 10070 bp, 11 predicted proteins | sample PanSoiMetPlot_22_FD_92647 | JGI IMG/M metagenome (GOLD analysis project Ga0126377, IMG submission 92647) | Tropical forest soil microbial communities from Panama - MetaG Plot_22 | ecosystem: Environmental > Terrestrial > Soil > Tropical forest > Bulk soil | place: Panama | collected 2016-02-17 | reverse complement strand
CTCGCGCCAGGTGGCCGGCGGCGTGCTGGTCCCCGAGGGCGTCAGCGCGGACTTCACCGGCGCGCTGGCCGGCATGGGCCTGAGCGTCCACCCGGTGCCGCTCTACGAGCTTTTCGGCAAGGGGGGAGGCGGCCCGGCGTGCGCCACCCTCTATCTGCCGGCCGATCTGTCCCTGCCCGATGCGGCGCCCATCCGCTACAGCGTGAGGCGCGACGAGGCGCGCGCGCGCCGCGAGCGCCTGCCCGCGCGGGTCGAGGTCGACCCGGGCTACTTCGAGGGCAGGACGCGCGGCTGATCGGCCCCGCGCGGTCGATCGGCGCCGTAGGGCTTCACGATCTCCATGTACGCGTCCGGGTTGTCGGGCGCGCTCCAGCCCAGCTGCCGGTAGAACGGGTGCGCGTCGCGCGTGGCCAGGAGCCAGCGGCGGAGCCCGGTGAGATCCGGGTGGGCCGAGATGCTCTCCATCATCCACGTGCCGAGCCCGCGCCCGCGGTGCGGCTCGAGCAGGAACACGTCGCACAGGTACGCGAACGTGGCGCGGTCGGTCACGATGCGGGCGAACCCGATCTGGCGATCGCCGTCGTAGAGCCCGAAGCAGAGCGAGTGCCGGATCGCGCGCTCGAGCCTCTCGCGCGGCACCCCGCGCGCCCAGTACGACTCGCCGGCCAGGTAGCCGTGCACCATGTCCAGGTCCAGCCGCTCGGGGTCGGTGCTGATGACGAGCTCGCCGCGCCGGTGCTCCATGAGCGGAGCTTGGCGAGCCGGCGGCCGGGGCGACAGCGACAGTTCCGCGGCCCGCGACCCGCTCAGTTCAGCGCCGCGGGCGGCGAGATGGCGACCGGCGGCGAGCAGTCCCCGTCGCCGGCGTGCCCTGCCGCGTCGCTGAGAACGACGCAGAAGACCGCCTCGCCGTCGGACGGGTCGGGCGCGCCGAGCTCCGCGCACCCGGACGGCGCCTGCTCGTCGGGCTCGATCCAGCCGACGTCGTTGACGATGAGCTCGAGGACGCCCTCGATCGGCACGCCGTCGTCGATGGCCTGCTCCGACGCAAGCGGCGGGATGGCCAGCTCGACCACCACACCGTCGGCCCGGCAGTCGTGCACCGCAGCCACGCCGCCGCCCAGGTCGGCGTCGCCGTCGGCGTACTCGAGCCGGATCGTCAGATCGTCGGCCTCGTCGCGCGCCGGATCGAGCGAGTCGGGCGTCACCTCCACGATGGAGGCCGACGGCGCCGTCTCCGCGCCGCCACAGGCGGGGGCCAGCGCGGCCGCGAGGAGCGCCGCGACCGCGGCCGTGAAGCGGGCCATGGCTACTGCACCTCCAGGGTGGCCGGCGACTGGGCGAAGGCGGCGATGCCGTCCTCCAGCTCGTCCACGTAGACCGCCAGGATGGTGAAGGGTATGCCGGCGCTCGGCACGTTCTCCGTCGCTCCGGCGTCGTCGATGAGGTCGACGCTGGCGCCCAGGGTCAGCTCGAAGCGCCGGTCGAAGAGGTCGCCGTTCCCCATGGGCCCGTCGGCGTCGTACTCGCTGATGCCGACGCTCGGATCCTCGGCGTCGGGCGAGAGCACGACCTTGCGCCCGTCCCGGGCCAGCAGCACGAAGGCGCCGAACGCGATGTCCTGGTCGGCGGTCTCGAAGTCGGACACCGAGTGGCGCAGGGTCAGGGCCGTGCCGGGCGCGATCTGGAGCGGGCCGGCGCGATCGAGCCGCTCGCCCGCCGCGTCGAACACGCCGACCTCGGGCACCCGGGGCGGGTTGTTGAGCACCGGCGCCGGATCGGCGCCCGGCCGGCGCAGCGCCCCGTTGCGGATCCAGTCCTCGATCATCGCGAGCTCCTCCTGGGTCAGCGGCTCCGCGCCCAGCGGCATCTGGGTCGAGACGTCGCGGTTGCGCAGCTTGTCGACCAGGAAGCTGGTGTCCGGATCGCCGGGCGCCACGCGAAGGTGATCCGGCTTCTCGAGCGCGGGTCGGCGGACCACGTACTCGTAGAACAGCGACGGGGTGGACATGTTGGGCTCGAACTGGCCGTTGTGGCACAGCCCGGGCTGGCCGGAGCAGCGGCGGGCCACGATCTCGCGGTGGACCTGGTCGAGGCTGCCGGGCTCGACGTCCTCGCTCACCGCCAGCGGATCGTCCTGGTTGCCCGCGTCGACGCCGCTGCCGCCCGCGTCGATCTCGCCGCCACACGCGGCCGCGGCGGGCGCGAGGGCGAGCGCCAGGGCCAGGGCGAGGAGGCCGCGCGTCCTCCTCATCGCAGCATCTCCTCGATGAACAGGCCGGGGCGGGCCTCCTCCTCTTCGAGCGACGACTTCATCACCTGGTCGTAGCCGAGCAGGCTCATGGCGCTCATGACCACGTCGATCGTCTCGTAGCGACCGGAGGTGCGACCCGACTGCTCCACGCCGGTCGGCTCGATGACGCCGACCGGGGCGATGTCGGGGCCGAGGGCGAGCATGAACACCTCGCGGTCGCCGTCGTCTCCCTCGCCGTGATCGATGCCCGAGCGGCCCAGGCTGTCCGGGTTCTGCCCGTTCGTGTACAGGTGGCGGCCGTGCTCCGGCAGGACGAGCAGCGTGGTCTGGTCGCGCAGCCCGTCGGTCGACTGGATGAAGCTCCACAGGTGGCTCACGCACGCGTCCGCCACCTGCTGGTTGCGAACGTATCCATTGAAGTCGTTGTGGCAGGTGTCGATGTCGAGCAGCGTCATGGCCAGGACGGTCGGCGCGAACTTCGCGAGGATGCGCTCCGCGTGGTAGACGGTGAGCGCGTCGCTGGTCTGGTCGATGCCGCCGCTGCCGTCGTCGAGCCCGATGCCGAAGGATTCGGGGAAGATCGCCTGGTAGGTCGGGTCGCCGTAGATGTCCGCCAGGTGGTCCTCGATGGCCGCGTTGTCGGCGTCGCTGGCGCGGAAGCGCCCGTCGTTCGACGGAGCCGGCGAGTTGCCGTCCAGGATGGCGGACATCCGCCGCACCGCCGCCGACTCCTCCGGCGAGCCCGGGATGACCGGCAGGGCGGGAGCGGCGCCGCCGGCGAGATCGAGGTCGAGCGATCGCTTGCCGCTGGTGACCAGCGGCAGGAGGGCCGACACCGCGCCCGGCGGCGACAGGAACGATCCGCCGAAGCGCGGCCCGAACTCCGGGTTCGCGCTGGTCTGCAGCGCGCTGTAGAAGCCGCCCGGGTTCGAGATGTACCAGGCGTCGGTGGCCGGCGCGTTCGACTCGCGGCGGTGGATCTCGAAGATGGTCGGCACCGGCAGGCGCGCGTCGGCCCGGTTCTCGATGTTGTTGTAGAAGCCGCTGACCAGGCAGGCCTGACCCTGCAGGTGGCCGGGCGCGCCGCCGTCGTAGCGCAGGTTGGCGACCAGCGCGCCCTCGGTGTAGAGCGGCGTCTTGCGCGGCGCCGGCAGGACCAGCGCGCGCGCCTGCGCGGCGTACTCCGGCGCGATGACCGGATCGCCGGCGTCGCCGTCGCCCGAGCCGGCCGTGAGCGGCACGCGGCCGAACAGGTTCGGCATGGTGGCGCCGACCGACATGCCGAGCGCCTCGCTCTTGCGCAGTCCGCCGCCGATGCCGACCACCACCACGCGGCGCGAGCGGAACTTGGGGGCGCCGGCGCGCGCCCATTTGAGGCGCGGGGCGAGCGCGGCACCCGCCGCGGTCACGGTGGCTGCGCCGAGAAAACTCCTCCTCGAGATTCGCATGGTCTGCTCCTCCGTTCGGGCGCCGTCTTCAGAAGCTCTGGTACTCGCGCGAGCCGACGAGCGCGCGCACCACCGTGCGCGGGCCGACCGCGTCGTCCGCGCGCCACTCGTCGACGAAGGCGCGCAGCTCGTAGGCGGTGGGCTCGCGGCCGAGCAGGCGGCGGAACTGGTCGGAGATGAACGCGGCCGGGTCGTCCACATCGCCGCGCTCGGGCAAGCTGACCTCGTCCGACGACACCAGGCCCGCGGTCAGGAGCGCGCGCAGCGGGCGTGAGTCGCCCATGCCCTCCAGCGAGTCGACCAGCTGGGTCTGCTCGTCGATCGGGAAGTGGAAGAGCTCGTCGCCGTTCGACGAGACCACGAACTCGTAGCTCTCGGGGGCGCGCCCGACCAGATCGCCGTACACGGCCCGCACGAACTGACTGTTGGATCGCTCCTGCGGCTGGCGGGCCCCGTCGTCCTCACCGACGGTGACGTCGTCGAAGCCATAGGTGGTATCGCCGCAGCCGGCGGCGATGGCGAGCAGAGCGGAGGTTGCGGCGGCCGCGGCGGCCGCGATGGCGAGGGTTCGCTTCATTGCTCGAAGTACTCCTGTGAAGAGACCACCGCGCGGATGACCGGCCGGAGATCCGGCCGGTCGGCGTCCAGCTCGGCGGAGAAGTGGGCCATCTCGGACAGGTGAGCCGGGCGGCCGAGGTAGCGCGCGAACACCGCGCTGGCCGCCGCCTCGCGATACACCTCGGACTGGAAGACGATGTCGAGCAGGTCCTGGTAGTTCGATCCGTGGCGGTGAAACAGCAGGCCTGCCGGCCTGTCGGCGGCGATCGCGCCGATGATCATCGCCTGGCTGTTGACCTGCTCGTCCGCCTCGGCCGGTCGGCCGAGGAAGAGCTCGAACAGCTGATCGGCGAGCGCGTCGGGCGCCGAGAAGCCGGCCAGCGCGCTCGACTCGGCGAACCGTCGCTCCACCTCCGCGGTGGTGGCCTTGCCCGCGGTCAGGTCCGCCGCCGCGTCGCGCACCGCCTGGCGATCGGCGTAGATCGCGGTCAGCCGCTCGCAGTCACAGTTCGCGCAGAAGTCACCGTCGGCCGGCGGACCGCACGTCGCGCAGCTCGGATCATCGTCGCGCGTGACCCCGCACAGGAGGTCGTAGCGGTCGTTCGGGTCCTCGCCGCCGTACACCCGGTTCGCGAGCTCGTCGACGAAGACCTGGCCGAACTCATCCGAGTCGATGAGCCCGTCCGCCAGGGCCGCACGCGCCGCGGCCGCGCCATCCTGCGCCTTCTCCAGCGCGTCCACCGAGTCCGACAGATACTCATCCGACGCCGGCGTGCCCGTCAGGTCGAGGTGCAGTCGCCTGACGAACCGCTCCATCTCGACCGAGCTCGGCTGCGCGCCGCCGACCGGCGCCAGCCCATCGACCGAGTCGTTGCACCCCCCACACAGCGCGAGGAGCGCGAGAAGAGAAATGAGCCGGGTCAGTCGTCCGCGCTGAAGTCCCATTCCGGTGCGCGAGACAAACAAATCCCGTGCCGCCCCCTCGACCGGATCCCTTCCCCATCGTCACGCGCGAATGCACCCCGCGCGGCTGGCCCATGTTGCCAATCACGGCGCCGCGCCCGACCACACTGTCGGAATGCACCACGCGCCGCCGCGCCGCAGCGCACCGCACGGGGGCCGATCGAGCTACTCTGCCCCCATGCCGGACACCATCTTCGCCAAGATCCTGCGCGGTGAGATACCCTGCCACAAGATCTACGAGGACGACCACGTCCTCGCCTTCCTCGACATCAACCCCCTCAGCCGCGGCCACACCCTCCTCATCCCCAAGGAGATCGCGGCCACCCTCGACGAGCTCTCCGACGACTCCGCCGCCGCCCTCGGCCGCGCCCTCCCCCGCATCGCCCGCGCCATCACCGCAATCACCGGCTCCCGCGACTTCAACGTCCTCCAGAACAACGGCGCGCGCGCCCACCAGGCCGTCTTCCACGTCCACTTCCACATCATCCCCAAGGCCGACGACGGCAGCGGCCTCGGCATCGGCTGGAAGCCCCAACAACTCGACCCCACCGACGCCGCCACCCTCGCCGCAGCCCTCGCCTCCAAGCTCACCGCCGCGTAATCCCCCGCCACCCGCACCGCGCCGCGCCGCGAGGAAGCGAGGCCCGCGGCGCGAGGATGCGAGGCCCGCGGCGCGCGGATGCGAGGGCCGCACCGCGCGGATGCAAGGCCCGCACCGCGCAGATGGAAGGCCTCGCACCGCGCGGATGGAAGGCCGCACCGCGCAGATGGAAGGCCCGCACCGCGCTGCCCATGTTCGCCGAATCGAGAGGCAGCCCGGAGCGGCCGCCCTCCATCACCCGAGGCCTGAGCGGCAACTCGGCCGAATCGAGCGCCCCGGCGGTCCCGGACGCGAATCCTGCGCCTGCAGATGCGAGGCCCGCGCCGCGCGGCCCATGTTCGCCGAATCGACGCGCGGACCGCAGCGGCCGCCGCCGTCACCCGAGGCCGAGCGGAAATGTCAGCTGAATCGAGCGCGCCGGCGGTCTCGACTCAGCCACGTCTCGAAATGGCGGACATCGTCGGCCGCGAGAAGGTCTTCGAGCCCTGCGCTACCGGCGAGGCGGCAGGACCGTGCGCGGGCGACTCAGGGATCGATGGCCGGAACCTCGCGGACGTCGATCGGGCCGCCCGCTTTCAACCAGCCTTTTTGCAGGAGCCAGGTGGACGGTGACGCCACCGGTGTCGCGGGTGGGCCCCGTCCGTGGAGCGGGTGCGCGGGCGCGTCCACCTTCGGAATCCAGCGCTGACAGCGAGGATGCCAGCCGTCGAAGAACGCCGCGGAGGAGTGGGGATCGATCCACACGTTCTCGCCGCGCGCGATGCGGCCCTCGTTGCGCGCGTGCTTGACCCCGTTCTGGAGCACATAGACGAGGCCGCGCCTCACCTCGGTGGGGGTGCGCAGGTAGCGCGCGTGATAGCGGTCGGCGATCACGCGGCCTTTCCGCCCGGCCAGCCGATTGAGCCGACGGGCCACACGCACGCCGAAGCCCTTCATCGCGCGCCCCAGCGCGATCTGGTCGCTGGCCTCGACGAGCAAGTGGATGTGATTGGACTGGATCGAGAAGTGGATGATGCGCGTCCCAAGGCGGTCGCGCGCGGCACACAGCGCCCTGCGCACCGCCGGATAGACGCGATGCCCGCGCAGGTAGCCGGCGCCTTTCACGACCCGCGTCGTCACGTGGACCGGAAAGCGCGGCTCGAGCGGCGGGCGACTGGCGTGGCGCACCTCGGGGCGTTCGTTCTTCGGCTTGCGCCCGGCACCGCGGCGCGCGCCGCCCCAGGTGGCGGGCAATTGCAGCGAAAGCTGACGAGCGGCCTTCCGCCTGGAGCTCGCGCGAGCCTTGGTCTCCCTGGCCATGCTCCCATGTCGGCCCAGCCCCGCACCTGTTGCGCACAACGCTGAGCGCACCGTGGGCCGGCTGGTAGGAGACCGCTCCCGCCATCTCCGCGCGTCCCGTTCGTGCGCGCCGAATCGCCCGATGGCCGCGATGTTCGCCGTATCGAGCCCACGCGCTCGGTACCTCACCCGCTGGGTCATGCGCGACGCGCGACCGCAGCGTCAAGGCTCGCGCGCGCTCGGGGGGTCCGCGTCGTCCGGTCCATCGGCGACCCCGACGCGTTGGCGCCCGGGGCTCGAAATGGCGAACATCCTGTCGATGACCGGCCTCGCCCCGGCGGATCGACGTTCGAGGCCCTGGGCGCCCGGATTCGAAATGGCGAACATCTCGTTCCGGTCCAGGGCATGGGATCGGCATCCAGGAAGCGTCGGCTCCCGGCGGCCTCGACATTCGCGCCGGCGGACCATGCAGTCGGCGGCGAGAACGCGCCCGGGCCATTGACATTCGCGTCCGGCGGACCACGCAGTCGGCGGCGAGAACGCGCCCGGGCCATTGACATTCGCGCTGGCGGACCACGCAGTCGGGCGAGAACGCCGCCGGGCCATTGACATTCGCGCCGGCGGACCACGCAGTCGGCGGCGAGAACGCGCCCGGGCCATTGATATGGCGAACATCTCGGCCCGTGCTGCTCGTCGAACCTCACCTCTCGGATGGGCGGCCGCAAAGGGTGGCGGCGGCGCCGGGTCTCGACATGGCGAACATCGCATGCGGTCGGGACGGCATCTGGGATCGGGTCCACGACGGGATGCGTCGGCCTGGACTCTCGATTTGGCGAACATCTCATCCCCCGTCCCGGACTGCCGTCCGGATCGGCGCCGGCCGCGTCGGGGATGAAGGCCTCGGCGCCGGGTCGCGTCGACGGGTCGACGCCCGGGCTGCGTCGGCGCGGCGCTGCGGTGGCGCCGCTGGGCGCCGGCGCTTCGGGTGCGTCTGCTATTCGTGGCAGGCGCTGCGGGGTCGAGGGGCACCGAGGCGGGGCGGACGCGACCCGGGTTCGAGGGCTCGCAGGGCTAGGACTGGCTCAGGCGGGCGGTGAGGGTGGCGGCGGCGGATTCGTCGAGGCGGTCGGCTTCCTCGACGAGCATGACGGGGATGCCGTCCTGGATGGGGTAGCGGAGGCGGGATGCGGGGCAGAAGAGGGATTCGCCGGGGCCGTCGATGCCCGGGGGGACGTGGAGGAGGGGCTGCTTGGACTCGGGGCAGACGAGGATGGCGAGGAGGTCGGGGGCCACGGGCATGGCGCACATAATATGGAAGGGGGCCGGGCCGGGTCTCCCATGGTGCGGCGGTTGCGCGGAGGCCGGCCGCAGTGGCGCGAAATCAAGTGATTCCGCGCGCCTTTCTGCCTTTCGAGTTGACGGAAGGGGGGTAGAGCGTGTAAATCGCTGCGTTCTCCACACCCGGTCCATGGCCGGAGCGGAGGTGCCGTGCTCAAGTCGCTCTCGATCTTCACCGCCAACGCCAATCGCCCGATCGCAGAGGAGATCTGCAAGTACGTCGAGATCCCGCTCGGACGCGCCGATGTCACGCACTTCTCGGATGGCGAGATCTACGTGGAGATCAACGAGAACGTGCGCGGCGTGAACTGTTTCGTCGTGCAGTCGACCTGCACGCCGGTGAATCTGTCGCTGATGGAGCTCCTCATCATGATCGACGCGCTCAAGCGCGCGTCGGCCGGGAGCATCGTCGCGGTCATCCCCTACTTCGGGTATGCGCGGCAGGACCGCAAGGTCAAGCCGCGCACGCCGATCACGGCCAAGCTGGTCGCCGATCTGATCTCGGCCGCCGGCGCGGATCGCGTGGTCGCGATGGACCTGCACGCCGGGCAGATCCAGGGCTTCTTCAACATCCCGTTCGACCACCTCTACGGGATGCCGGTCATCCTGGACGAGCTGCGCCACATGTCGCTGACCGACGTCGTGGTGGTGTCGCCCGACGCGGGCGGCGTCGAGCGGGCTCGCGCGTTCTCCAAGCGGCTGGGCGGCGGCATGGCGATCATCGACAAGCGGCGCTCGGCGCGCAACGTGTCGGAGGTGATGAACGTCGTCGGCGACGTCAGAGGCAAGACCGCCATCATCGTCGACGACATCATCGACACCGCCGGCACGCTGTGCAACGCGGCCCGCGCGGTGATGGACGCCGGCGCGGTGTCGGTCATGGCATCCGCCAGCCACCCGGTGTTCTCCGGCAAGGCCATCGAGCGCATCGAGGCCTCGCCGCTCACGCAGGTCATCGTCACCAACACCATCCCGCTCAGCGATGCCGGCCGCGCCTGCAGCAAGGTCAAGGTGCTCTCGGTCGCGCGGCTGCTGGGCGAAGCGGTCAAGCGCATCCACCACGGAGATTCGATCAGCTCGCTGTTCAGCTGAGCGCGCTCGGGTGATCACGGATCAAAGGATCAAAGGATCAGGTCATGGAAGTCGGCAAGCTCACGGTCTTCATCCGCCACGACATCGGTAAGGGGCAGAGCCGCCGCCTGCGCGCGGAAGGCAGGGTGCCGGGCATCTGCTACGGCGCCAAGCTCGAGCAGCCGCTCGCCATCACGCTCAACGCCAAGGAGCTCAAGGCCTCGCTCGATCCGGCCAAGGGCAAGAACACGGTCATCAGCGTGAAGGTGGAGGACGGCAACGGCGGCGCGTCGACCGAGCTGACCGCGCTCCTCTGGGACTACCAGATCGACTCCGTGCGCCGTCACGTGACCCACGTGGATCTCATCTCGATCGATCCGGAGAAGCCGATCGAGGTGGAGGTGCCGCTGGTGCTGGTCGGCAAGGCGGTCGGCACCGTCGACGGCGGTCAGATCCACGTCGAGCGCCACACGCTGCCCATCCGCTGCCGTCCGATCGACATCCCGATCAAGTTCGAGCTCGACATCACGCCGCTCAAGATCGGCGACGCGCTGCACGT
>Ga0126377_10004595_pt1 | contig 10072 bp, 5 predicted proteins | sample PanSoiMetPlot_22_FD_92647 | JGI IMG/M metagenome (GOLD analysis project Ga0126377, IMG submission 92647) | Tropical forest soil microbial communities from Panama - MetaG Plot_22 | ecosystem: Environmental > Terrestrial > Soil > Tropical forest > Bulk soil | place: Panama | collected 2016-02-17 | reverse complement strand
TGCGAGCGAGCCGCCGTACTGTCCCGGCAGTGCGCGGGATGCGCCATGCGCGACGGAGTCCCCGAGGTGGTCAGCTCAGCCGCCGTGACCGCCGCGGCGATCTCGGAGCAGCTGGCCAGGCACGTGCCACACGGGCTGCGGCCCGGCTGAGGCAGCCGCCACGACCGGCTCACCACCACCTGGCTGCGGCCACCGGACGATGATCGTCCGGCAACGGTGAGCCGCCGGCCAGTGCCTCGCCGCCGGCCAGTGCCTCGCCGCCGGCCAGTGCCTCGCCGCCGGCGTGCCGTCGTTACGCTGCCGGTGGTTCATGCGTTGATGTCGCTACCGCCACCGGTCCTCGCTTGGCCGTTCGTCGCGGGTACACCGTTCCCGTGCTGTTCTCCAGCGACACCGGTCTGCTGTCCACCTGGAGGGATAGTCCCGCTGCGCCTGACGCACGTCGAAGTGGCCTGATGGCGAGGAGGCAGCCACCCCGCTTCCCGCACCGGATCGCGAGCGAGGATCCGGCGAACCGGGGGATGGCGCAAGACGAGCCGCGGGCGGCTGCGGCCGGGCTGGGGCCGCCTTCGCCGAGATGCCCGAGCTGACCCGGCAGATGGCGGACGCAGAGGACGAGCTGCCTTGTGTCCAGCCCGTTTCCCCGGCTGACCGGCTGTTCGCCACCTGCCCGCAGAGGCTGCTGGCCCGCGTCAATGGCGCGGCTGATGTTTCCTGGCTGGCCCCGCCACAGCCTGCGAGCAGCAAGATGGCGGCGAAGGCAAAGCCCGGGAGTGCTGTGCGCACAGGCATGGTGCGGGCGGGCATGGGATAGCTCCGATCCGCGGGGCCGTTTACAGGACGCACGGGTGGCATGGCGGGTTCACCCGCCGCGGGAAACAACAACCAGAGCCCAGCTTGAGGAGCCGGCTCCTGCAGAGTTGCGGGCCTATCCCGCCTCTCCGCCGTCTGCGCCGCTCCTCGGGGCGGCTCAGATGCCCCGTTGTGCCCCCGGCGAGCCGCGATGAGGCCGCTAGCAGTGCGGCGTAAACCTGACGCCGCCGGAGAACGTCCCACTGATGCAGCAGGAGCCAATTGACCGGAGCGGAGTGCTGGCAGCTGCAGGGCTTCGATCCCACGGTGGATTCCCAGGAATCCACCCGTTTCTACCCTCACCGGCAGTCAGGCAGACAATTGGATCACGAGAATCCCCGCGGAAGGCTCCAAGTAGGCGCGAACCATCCTCCCGCGGGCCCGCGAGAGCCTGCGCAGCAATTGCGGCAAGCGCATCAACCAGCGTCGCTCCAGAGGCCCTGGCCTGCGCGCCATAAGGCCTGGACGGCCATCTTGGCTGTTGCCGGCCTGGTCGTGCTCCTGGGTGTCGCCAGCGTGGCCGCCGGGTACCTGGAAACGACCGGCACGGCCAGCGGTCAGGCCGCGGGCGGATCGCCCACGTCGCAGGCGTCGTCGCCAGCCGCGAGCCTGGCCGACCCGCAGGCGAAATTCGTCGGCGTCATCAAGGCGAGCCTGGCCGCCAAAGGGCTCAGCAGCAGCTCCACAGATGCGCAGCTCGCCAGCGCTGGGGCGCGAGTCTGCTCAGCCCGCCAGGACGGCGCCGCCCAGGCAACGCTAGTCAGCATGTGGGGCTCTGCGCCGCACAAGTTCGCCATGAGCGCAGAGAAGTTCGTGGGGACTGCCGAAAAGTACCTGTGCCCGCAATTCCTTCCCAAGCCAGCCGCCGTAATACTCGCCTTGCGCGGCAGCGGGGAAGAAAGCTCCCGGTCGGTGCTGGTGAGCCAGCCCGCGCTCCAAGTCAAATACAGTTATGACTGCTCGTCCTTTGGTGGCCCTGGCAGTTTCGTTGCCGACTTCGAGACCGCGAATCGGAATAGCCTCGACTTCGATGACCAGTCGATCGCCAACGCGCTCAGCCCCGGCGGAGGAGATACCATCACCATCTACCCGCAGGAAATGGGCCGCGAATACCATCTGGCCGTCAACAGCCAATGCGACTGGTCGATCACGATCAGCACGTCAGGATCATGAGATGACCACTGGCCCAGCCGATCCCGCCCGGGGATGCGACGGCCCAGTTCCTGACGGACCGGGCCCACAGGTCTCGGTCGGCGCTCAATGACCTGGCTCCCGGCCACGGCGTCATCATGGAATTTCTGATGGAAGCCCAACTGGCGGCCGTGAGTGGTCAGGCACCATCGGTGACGGCGGACCATGGCGGTTATCCGGCGCCGCCAGCCACCGGAATCCAGGACCAGTAAGAGTACTGTTCCTTCTGGTCCGGGCAATACCGCATAGCAAAACGGCCAGGCTGCTGACTGCCCGGCACCGGGTCAGGGATCTCGCGTCAGGGTATTGCTTCATCGGGCGATGGGGTCAGCAGGGCCAGTTCGTTGTCGATCGATGTTTTCAGCAGCGGGTGCAAGCCGATACCTGGTGGCCCGGGATGGGATGACAGCACCCCTGCGGGCAGCGGCCGGGAGGGATTGCCCAGGGCTGTTCCTCATGCCGACCCCGCACAGGTGCCACCCGATCCCGCGATCGCGGCCGGCGGCACGGGGGGATCGGCCTGAGCACGGGTTCGCCGCTGTCGCCGGGATCCCGGCGGCTGCGGAGCGGGCCGTCCAGGTCGGGCCGCCACTGCGCGGGGGGCACCAGGCCGGGCTCGACCAGCGTGAACCCGTCGAAGAATCGTGGCCCGGCGCGGCTGGGCCGAAGGATCTTTAGGGCTTCTATTCACCGAATGCCTCCAGATTGATAGGGTCGCGACTGTGCCCACCGACCCGGCCGACCTTCTCCGCCAGCGCGGCTACCGCGTCACGGGCCAGCGGCTGACCGTCCTGCGGGCGGTCTCGGGTGAGCCCCACATGACGGCCGATGCCGTGGCCGAGACCGTCAGGGCCGAGATGGGTTCCATCTCGATCCAGGCGGTGTACGACGTGCTGGGCGTCCTGGTCGACGTGGGCCTCATCCGCCGCATCCAGCCCGCCGGGTCACCGGCGCGCTTCGAGGCCCGGGTCAGCGACAATCACCACCACGTGATCTGCCGCATCTGCGGGCGCGTGGCCGATGTCGACTGCGCAGCCGGCTCCGCGCCCTGCCTCACGGCGGTCGACGACATGGGCTATGAGATCGACGAAGCCGAGGTCATCTACTGGGGCCGCTGTCCGGAGTGCCGGTCCCAGGCCCGAGGGTGAACCCGCAACCCGCACTGCAGCCAGAGGGAGGACAACATGGACGACGAGAGCAAGTGCCCGGTCGTGCACTCGATCGAGGGCCGGAGAAACCGGGACTGGTGGCCGGTTGAGCTGGACCTGAGGCCGCTCCAGCAGAACCCGCCCATGGCCAGTCCCATGGGCGAGGACTTCAACTACGCCGAGGAGTTCAAGACCCTCGACCTCGACGCCCTGAGGAGGGACATCGAGGCGGTGATGACGACGTCCCAGGACTGGTGGCCGGCCGACTACGGCCACTACGGGCCGCTGTTCATCCGGATGGCGTGGCACAGCGCGGGCACGTACCGTATCAGCGACGGCCGCGGGGGCGGAGGGCGCGGCACGCAGCGCTTCGCGCCCCTCAACAGCTGGCCCGACAACGCAAGCCTCGACAAGGCGCGCAGGCTGCTGTGGCCGGTCAAGCAGAAGTACGGCCGGAAGCTCTCGTGGGCCGACCTGATGATCTTCACGGGCAACTGCGCCCTTGAGTCGATGGGATTCAAGACCTTCGGCTTCGGCGGCGGGCGCGAGGACGTGTGGGAGCCCGAGGACATCAACTGGGGCTCGGAGGGCACGTGGCTCGGGGACGAGCGCTACAGCGGCGACCGGGAGCTTGCGAATCCCTTCGGCGCCGTCCAGATGGGCCTGATCTACGTGAACCCGCAGGGGCCGAACGGCAACCCGGACCCGCTGGCCGCGGCCCGGGACATCCGGGAGACGTTCCGGCGCATGGCCATGAACGACGAGGAGACGGTCGCGCTCATCGCCGGCGGGCACACGTTCGGCAAGACCCACGGCGCGGCCCCCGAGTCACACCTCGGCCGCGAGCCCGAGGGGGCGCCCCTTCAGGAGCAGGGCCTCGGCTGGGCGAACGACTTCGGCACCGGCGCGGGTGACGACGCCATCACCAGCGGGCTGGAGGGCGCCTGGACGCCCTCCCCGATCAGGTGGGACAACTCCTACTTTGAGACCCTGTTCGGCTACGAGTGGGAGAAGGTGAAGAGCCCGGCTGGCGCGTGGCAGTGGGTCCCGGCGGATCCGGCGGCGGCGGGCACGGTGCCGGATCCCCAGGATCCGGCGAAGAGCCACCCCCCGGTGATGCTCACGACGGACCTCTCGCTGAGGATGGACCCGATCTACGAGCCGATCTCGCGGCACTTCTACGAGAACCCGCAGGAGCTCGCCGACGCCTTCGCCAGGGCGTGGTTCAAGCTGACGCACCGCGACATGGGGCCGATCGCGCGGTACCTCGGCCCGCTGGTTCCCGCGGAGCCGCAGATCTGGCAGGACCCCGTCCCTCCGGTCACCCACGAGCTGATCGGGGCGGCGGACATCGCCGCGCTCAAGGGCACGATCCTTGCCTCGGGGCTGACGATCCCGCAGCTGGTCTCGGCCGCCTGGGCCTCGGCGTCGACCCACCGCGGCACCGACAAGCGCGGCGGGGCCAACGGGGCGCGCATCCGCCTCGCTCCCCAGAACGACTGGGAGGTCAACAACCCCGCCGAGCTGGCCGAGGTGCTGCGGACCCTGGAGGGGATCCAGCGTGAGTTCAACGGCTCGCAGGCCGGTGGGGGAAGGCAGGTCTCGCTGGCCGACCTGATCGTGCTCGGCGGGTGCGCGGCCGTGGAGCAGGCGGCGAAGAACGCCGGGCACGACGTGGCGGTGCCCTTCGCGCCCGGGCGCATGGACGCGTCGCAGGAGCAGACCGACGTGGAGTCCTTCGCCGTCCTCGAGCCGGCCGCCGACGGGTTCCGCAACTACCTCGGCAAGCTGCAGCCGCGGCTGGCGGAGCACCATCTGGTCGATCGGGCGAGCCTGCTGACGCTGACCGCTCCCGAGATGACAGTCCTGGTGGGCGGCATGCGCGTCCTCAACACGAACTACGACCGGTCCAGCCTCGGCCGGTTCACCGGCCGGCCCGAGATGCTGACCAACGACTTCTTCGTGAACCTGCTCGACATGGGCACGGAGTGGAAGGCGACGTCGGAGTCCGAGGACACCTTTGAGGGCCGTGATCGCCGGACGGGCGAGCTGAAGTGGACCGGCAGCCGTTTTGACCTGGTCTTCGGCTCCAACTCCCAGCTCCGTGCCCTGGCGGAGGTCTACGGGAGCGACGACTCGGAGCAGAAGTTCGTGCGTGACTTCGCCGCCGCCTGGGACAAGGTCATGAATCTCGATCGCTTCGACCTGGCCTGACCGCTTCACCCGTCGGGTCACCAAACGAAGGTGCGGGGCACCGTGCGAGCGGGTCATCCGGCTCGCACGGTGACCCAGCCCAGAGCCCGGTTCCCGTCGTCAGTTCTGTGCACGTTCCCGCGGGTCGGGGACCCGGCCGGGAGGTACCGGGCTCCCGGCAGCCCCGCCCTCGCGCCGGAGGCCGCGCCGCGCCGGGCGGCCAGCTGCCGTTCCCGGCGGATCTCCCTCAGGTAGGCGAGGAAGTCGACCTGGATGGCAGGCCTGGCGGAACGGCCGTAGCGCCTGGTGGTCACCGCGCGGTACCGGGCTATCTCACGGTTCATCTCCCGCTGCGGTGGCAGTGCCGCGCGGCCCTGCAGCAGGTCCGCTACCCACTCCGACTGGATCTCGGCTATCGGCATGACCGCCCCGACCGGCTGGACGAGCCCGATGAAGTACAGCCCCGGCAGCCTGGGCGGGACGACGCGGCGGTACAGCGGGATGTGGTTGCCGCCGACGCCGGCCAGGGTCTCATCGAGAAACGGGAAGCTGATCTTGTATCCGGTGCAGTAGATCACCACGTCGACCGGCTCCGCGCTGCCATCGGTGAAGTGGATGCGCCCCCCATCAAACCGGTCAATGCCGGGCTTGACGACGATGTCGCCGTGATCCAGCCCGCCGAGCAGGCCGTCCGACACCGTGGGGGGAGCGTAGAGCAGCGGGCGGTCGGGCCTGGGCAGCCCGTGCCTCGTCACCCTGCCCTGCGCGATACGGATCAGCATGGCCACCGCGAAGCTCTGCAGCCGTAGCGGCGCCCTCGTCCCCAGGCGCATGAGCGTCAGATAATCGGTGGGCCTGCCGAGCAGGTATTTCGGCACTATATGGGTGCCCCGCCGCACAGCCAGCAAGGTCCGCGCGGCGACCCGGGAGCATTCAGCTGCGATATCGCAGGCGGAGTTGCCGATGCCAAGGACGAGAACGTTCTTGCCGGACAGGGGTTCCGGCGTGCGGTAATGGCGGGAATGAAGCTGCTCGCCGGTGAAGGCCGCAGCGCCGGGAAAGGCTGGCTCCGGATACTGCGGATCCCAGTGATGGCCGTTGGCGACCAGCACGGCATCGTATCGCCTGGTGCGCACGCCACCGGTGTCCCGCCGCCGGACCGTGACGTCCCAGCCGCCTCCCGCCGCCGGCTCGGCCCGGGTCACCTCGGTCCGGAACTGAATCCTCCCGCGGAAACCGGAATGATCCACGAAATCGTCAAGGTACTTCGCGATCAGCTCATGGCCCAGATAGTCGGGATAGTCATCAGGCATCGGGAACGCTGCGTACTGCATGCACCGCCGGGACGACTTGGCATGCAGGGAAAGATACGCGGATGACATGCCGTTGTCGTTGTCGTACCGCCAGTTGCCGCCCACCTCCGAGCCCGCTTCGAAACAGTCGAAGGGTATGCCACGGGCGTACAGGACCTGGCACGATGCGACCCCCGATGATCCCGCCCCGATGATGCACACACGGCCCATGGACGCTGTCCCTAGTCGTGCACCGGTGGCGTCAACGGTGCGGCTGGCGCTGCATCGGCGAGCGGCGGTGTCGAGCTGAAACCGACGACCTCATGACCGCGCAACGCTTCCAGGAACGGCTGGAAGCTGCCGCAGACCAGGCATCGCAGGATGGAACCGTGAACCTCGACGTCGCTGACCCCGGGCGCACGCCCCACCTGCTGGGCGGGTGCGGCGCCGACGAAGCTGACCTCAACGCGCCGTACCGGCGGTCCATCCGGCATGCCCGCCACGCTACGAGCGCGGGTGCGGCGTTGGCATCGGTGAAATTACCGATTGGACACCCAGTGAGCCGGCGCCGGCCGCGAGCCGCAAAAATACCTGTCATGGCCAGGCCCAGCCGGCGCGCGGGCAATCTTCCAGCCGAGGCGACAAGCTTCATCGGCCGCCGCCGCGAGCTCACGGAAGTCAGGAAGAAGCTCACCGAGGCCCGGCTGGTCAGCCTCGTCGGGCCGGGCGGGGTCGGCAAGACGCGCCTGGCCATCCGGATCGCGGCGGATCTCAGGCGCGGCTTCCGCAGCGGCGGATGGCTGGTCGAGCTGGCTGAGGTCCTCGACCCGGCCCTCGTGAGCAGCGCCGTCATGGCGGCGCTGGACCTGCGGGACCAGGCCGCGTCCGCGCCCACTGCCATCCTGCTTTCGTACCTGCAGGACAAGGAACTGCTGCTGGTGGTGGACAACTGCGAGCATCTGCTCGAGGCGGCCGGCCGGATCGTGACCGACGTGATGAAGGCTGCGCCGGGAGTGCGCGTGATCGCCACTAGCCGGGAGCCGTTGTCGGTGCCAGGCGAGCATGTGGTCCCGGTGCCGCCCCTTGAACTGCCGTCACCAGGTGCGGCCGAACCTCTCGCCTCCGTGCAGCAGAACGAGGCGGCCAGGCTGCTCACGGAGAGGGCGACGGCCGCATCGGGCACGTTCGGGCTCACCACCGCCAACCAGGCGGCGGTCGTGGAGCTCTGCCGCCGGCTCGACGGGCTGCCGCTGGCGATCGAGCTCGCCGCGGTCAGGACGCGCGTCCTCACCGTGGAGCAGATCCTCGATCGCCTGGCCGACCGGTTCGGCCTGCTGACGGGAGGTAGCCGCGCGGCCCTGCCGCGCCATCAAACGCTGCAGACCACCATTGAGTGGAGCCATGACCTGCTGGCGGACGGCGAGCGCGCGGTTCTGCGGCGATCATGCGTGTTCGCCGGCCGGTTCACCCTGGACGACGTCGAGTCGGTGTGCGCCTCTGGGGACGCACCGGCGGCACAGGCACTGGACCTGCTGTCGTCGCTCGTCGACAAATCCCTGGTGATGAAGGAGGACGCCAACGGCCTCGCCTGCTATCGCCTGCACGAGACGATGCGCGAATTCGCCCGCCTCAAGCTGGCCGAGGCGGGCGAGGAGGAGACCGTCGACCTGCGGTGCGCCGAGCACTACCGGTCGACGGGCGGGCTGTCCGCGCTGGAAGGGCGCTATCGGCTGCTCGAGTGGTTCGAATGGGCGGACCTGGAGATCGACAACGTCCGGGCCGTCCTGCAGCGATGCCTGAGCCGCGCGGACGCCGAACGCGGGATCGATCTCGCCACCAACCTGGGCTGGTACTGGGTGACGCGCGCGACCAGTGAAGGCATGCGCTGGCTGGACGAGCTCCTCGCGCTCGAGGGTGGCAGTCTGGACACGCGTGCCTGGGCCTACTTCCTGCGCGGGTTCCTGGCCGTGTTGAAGGCCGATCCGGTGGCCGCCAAGCCGGCCCTCTACGCGGCGATGGCGACGGCCCGGCAGGCGGACCAGCGGGACGCGCTGACGGAGGCGCTGTCCATGGCATCGATCGCCGAGGGCATCACCGGCGATCGGGCAACGGCCAGGCGCCTGCTTGATGAAGCTCAGGGCACGGCAAGCCCGGCTTACCCAGCCGGCACGCTTGCGGTTCTCCAGGCCCGGGCCTTCAACGGCTTCTTCGAGGCTGATCTCGACGCGGTCAAGTCGGCCGCCTCCGAGGGGGCGCGCCTGGCCAGAGAGGCAGGCGACCTCTACGGCCTGGAAATGATGCTCCTCGACCTGGGGTCGGCCGCGCTGATCGCTGGTGACCTTGGCGAGTCAAAGCCACTGCTCGCAGAATCGCTGCGGATCGCTCACCAGATGGATGACCGGGTCGCGCTGTTCTATCTGCTGGGCGCGCTGGGCTGCCACGCCGCCCTTTCCGGCCGGGCGAGGCTGGCGGCGCAGCTGCTCGGGGCCGCGGACACGGTGCGTACCGAGGTTGGCGCCAACGTCATGCCGTTCCTTGCCCCGCTGCTGGACCAGGCCGGGGAGTCGGCCGCCGCGGCGCTCGGGGTAACGAGGTTCACCGCCGAGTATGAGACCGGGAAGAGCCTGGACCGGGACGCGGCATCGGCGCTCGCGCTGGGCGAGCCGGTGCAGGCTGCCGCCGCCGGCCAGGCCGCCGCCGCGCCGCTCGGCAAACGGGAAGCGGAGGTCGCGCGGCTGGTCGCCGGCGGCCTGACCAACAAGCAGATTGGGGCGCGCCTGTTCATATCCGAGCGCACCGTTGACAGCCACGTCCGCAGCATCCTGAACAAGCTCGGCTTCAATTCGCGGGCCCAGATCGCCGCCTGGATCGCAGCCCCGGACCCGTACCGGCCGCCATGGTCGTCCTAGGCCGGTGGGTAATCCGGGGGCAGGACCCCGAACCCCGGCTCGCCGCGATTGTTCCCGGCGGGCACGCCCAGCGACTGGAGGAGCCCCTCAAAACTGAGCCCGATCATCGTCGGGAACGGGCCGCCTCCGCTGATGCCGCCCGCGGCCGGCAGCTGCGATTCGGCCGAGGCGCCATCCGGCATCGCCCATCCGGTCTCGATGCCGTCGCCGCCGTTGAACATGTCGGCGATCACGGTGGAGGACGTTACCCGCTGGCCGGCCTGAACGGCCGGCTTGACGTCCTCGGCCACGTAGACCATTAATCCCGCGTCCGGCCCATCGGTCAACCGGTAGGTGATCCATCCCCCGCCGGGCCACCCGCCGGAGCTCCCCGTCGCATTGGTGATTACCCCGTCGCCGAGGGCGTAGACCGGGCCCGACCCGCCGAAGTCGACACCCATGTCAACGCGCTCGGCGATCAGCCCGCTGACGTTGCGCAGCGGGTTCA
>Ga0126377_10004594_pt1 | contig 10072 bp, 10 predicted proteins | sample PanSoiMetPlot_22_FD_92647 | JGI IMG/M metagenome (GOLD analysis project Ga0126377, IMG submission 92647) | Tropical forest soil microbial communities from Panama - MetaG Plot_22 | ecosystem: Environmental > Terrestrial > Soil > Tropical forest > Bulk soil | place: Panama | collected 2016-02-17 | reverse complement strand
TCGCGCGTGAGGAAGAATGGAAACGCCGATTCCGGCCAGATCAGGTGGGTGACGCCGGCGATGCCGGTTGCGTTCGGTCCGCCGGCGCGGTCGGATAGCGCGATGTAGCGGTTCATCACCGCCTGCTTTTCGGAATACTTGAATTTGGCGTCCTGCTGCAGATTGGGCTGCATGATGCGCAGGCGCACGTTGTCGACGAAGGTCGTCGGCGCCTGGTTGAGCCGGACTGCGCCGTAGGCGGCCATCGCAGCGAGGATGACGACGCTCAGCGCGGGAGCGAGCCAGCGGCGCTTGGTATCGACCGGATCGTCGGCGAGCACGGCCGGCGAGGCATAGACGAAGACCGCGATGAAGGTGAGTCCCCAGAGACCGAGGAGCGCACCGCTCTGCGCCAGCGGCAAGGGCGTGACGAACGTGCAGCCGAACGCGTTCCAGGGAAAGCCGGTAAGCACATGGCCGCGCAGCCACTCGACCACCGTCAGGGCCACGGCCAGCGCCAGCACCCGTGATGCGCCCCCAGTCCACATGAGCCGCGCCAATGCAAATCCGAGGGCGGTGAACAGCGCGAGCCCCGCCGGCATCGAGATCACCGCGAACGGCAGGAGCCAGCCAAACATCTTGGCGTCGACCAGGAAGGCGTTGCCGATCCAATAGAGGCCTGCGAGGAAATAGCCGAAACCAAACCACCAACCCGCCGTCGCCGCGGAGGCAACGCCGCCCCAGCGGCCCGCCGCCGCGCCGTCGATGAGCCAGACCACCAATGGAAACGTCAGGAACGGCGCCGGCCAGACTGAGAACGGCGGCAGCGCCAGCGTGGTGATGGCGCCGGCAGCGAAGGCGATCAGGATGCGCCGCCATCCCCGCGCCAGCGTGATCGACTGGGCGAGGCGTGCGGGCTTCACGGCTGGCGCGACGCCTTCGAGGGTGGCGCATCGGTCGACTGCTTAGCCGACGCGTCGCGCGCCGCCTGCAGGTCGGGCGCTTGCGGCGAAGCGGGCTGGGAGGCGCCGCCGGCGGACGACGGCACGTCGTTGCCGTTATGGCGGTCCACGTTCGGGGAGATCTTGAGCTTCTTGACGCGGCGGGGATCGGCGTCGAGCACCTCGATCTCGAACCGGCCAGGACCTGGCACGAGCTCGCCGCGCACCGGCACGCGGCCGATGCGGGTCGCGATGTAACCGGCGAGCGTGTCGACCTCCTTGGCGACCTCGCCGACATCGAACTCGGGGCCGATGATTGCGGTCGCGTCTTCGAGGCTCACGCGCGCATTGGCGAGGTACGAGCCGTCGGCTTGGCGGACTACGCCGGGCGGCAGTTCGTCGTCGTGTTCGTCGCCGATCTCGCCGACGATCTCCTCGACGATATCCTCGATCGAGACGACACCGTCGGTGCCGCCATACTCGTCGACGACGAGGGCGAGGTGGATGCGCGTCGTCTGCATCTTGGCGAGCAGGTCAAGCACCGGCATCGATGGTGGTGCAAACAGTATCTCGCGCACGAGCTTGGCCTCCGTAAGCGACATCTCGAGATCGACCGCCTTGAGATCGAGGCCCGTCGCCAGCGGCTGCTCGGCAGCGCCCGTCCTGGCCGCTTCCGATGCGCGCGTTGTCATCAAGGCGATGAGATCGCGGATGTGAACCATGCCAATGGCGTCATCGAGTGTCTCATCGTAGACCACCAGGCGCGAATGCCCTTGGGTTGCAAATACCTTCAGGAGCTCGCCGAACTCGATGTCTTTCTGGACCGAGACGATGTCTGCGCGCGGCACCATCACATCGACCACGCGCCGCTCGCGCAGGCCGAGGATGTTCCGGAGCATCGCGCTTTCTTGGGGCGACAAGCCGGTCTCGCCCGCAGCGCCCTCCAGCACCGACCGCAGGTCGGAGCGGATCGAGCCCGGTCTCCAGCCGAGCAGCGCCCGCAGCACCCACGCCAGCCAGCCTTCGCCGCGTGTTGCCGGGCTGGGCCGCGGTACCGGGACCGGCAGGTTGCGATTATCGCCGGCGGCCAGGGACGGATCGCTGGGTAACGGGGCATCGGAATCGGGCATGGCAATTAGATGTCAGCCGCCGCGGCCGCGCGCAACGTAGGGGTTGGGAATTCCTAGGCGTGCCAGAATGGCGATTTCCAGCCCTTCCATGGCCGCCGCCTCGTGATCGGTCTCGTGGTCGTGACCGGACAAGTGGAGGAATCCGTGTACGGACAGATGCGCAAGGTGGTGCTTGAACGGCTTGCGTTCCGCGGCCGCCTCGCGTGCGAGCGTCTGGTAGGCGATGACGATGTCACCGATGAGGCGATGCGCTCTGCTTGCCGTGCCCGGCTGCTGAGCCGGAAAGGCCAGCACGTTGGTCGGCTCGTCCTTGCCCCGCCATCGGCGGTTGAGCCTGCGAATTGCCGAATCATCGGTGAGCACGATAGCAAGCTCGGCGTCGCTTGTTGACAGCGTCGCGGCCGCCTCGGCAATGGCCCGGCGCAGCAAGGGCACAAGGCCGCGTCGACCTTTCCAGCGCCCGGATTCGACCACGATGTCGACTGTGGGCGTCCGATGTGGCGCGCGGCGCGGCGATTGAGCACTTGCGCGCCGCGTTGGGGCCTTCATCTCCTACTCCCGCTTGCAGGGGAGATGAAACCGAGGGGGCGGATCATTCTCTTGCCTCACGCGCTCGGAGCGCCTTGAGCGCCGCCCGGTCGTAGGCCTGCACAATGCGCGCAACGAGCTCATGGCGAATGACGTCCTCGGCGGTGAAGACGACATGGCCGATTCCCTCGACACCGTCGAGCAGCCGGGTCGCCTCGTTGAGTCCAGATGTCTGCCCATGCGGAAGATCGATCTGGCTCGGGTCGCCGGTGACGATCATGCGGCTGTTCTCGCCGAGCCTTGTCAGGAACATCTTCATCTGCATCGAGGTGGTATTCTGCGCCTCGTCGAGGATCACGACCGCGTTGGAAAGCGTACGTCCGCGCATGAAGGCGAGCGGCGCGATCTCGAACTCGCCGGTCTGCATCGCGCGCTCGACGATGCGCGCGTCCATCAGATCGTAGAGCGCATCGTAGATCGGCCGCAGATAGGGATCGACCTTCTCGCGCATGTCGCCGGGCAGGAAGCCGAGCCGCTCGCCGGCCTCGACCGCGGGCCGTGTCAAGATGATGCGGTCGACTTCCTTGCGCTCGAACAGCTGCACCGCGTGCGCGACCGCAAGCCAGGTCTTGCCGGTGCCGGCCGGGCCGGTGCCGAACACCAGCGCATGACGCCGCAGCGCGCGGATATAGGCGTCCTGCGCGGCGGTCCGGGCGCGCACCGGACGCTTGCGCAGGTTGATCTCCTCGAAGCTCGGCCGTGCCGCCGCCGGGTCATAGTCGAATAGCGAGCCCTGCGCGATCGCAAGCCGGATCGCTCCCTCGACGTCGCCGGCGACGAGCTCATCGCCGCGCTTGAGCCTGGCATAGAGGCCGTCGAGCACGCGGCGCGCTTGCTCGCAGGCGTCGCGCGATCCCTCGATGGTGAGTTGATTGCCGCGTTGCTCGGCGACCACGCCAAGCCGGCGCTCGATCAGCGCTAGATTCTGTCCGTATTGGCCGAACAGCAGCGATGCCAGCCGATTGTCATCGAAGCTGAGAGCGACGTGCGTCGCGGAATTCTCTCCGACGGCATTCGCCGGGAGAAACGATCCTTTGTCCGACCCTGACGTGCGCAACGGCTCTAGGCTCCTGCCTCGATGAGGACCGATTCGCGCGCGCGCGCGGGCGTCGCGAGCGTGCCGAACAGGCTGTTGGCGCCGACCTCGGTGATCGTCACCGGCGCGATCTCGCCGATCAGCACGGCGTCGGCCATGATCTGCACCGGCTGCAGATAGGGCGAGCGGCCGACGATCTGGCCGGCGTGGCGTCCGGGCTTCTCGAACAGCACGTCGAAGGTGCGGCCGAGACAGCGCGCGTTGAAATCGGCCTGGTGACGATCGATCTGCCGCTGCAGGCGCTGCAGCCGCTCCGACTTGAGCGCGTCGGGCACCTGGTCTGCCATCTCGGCCGCCGGCGTTCCGGGCCGCGCCGAGTATTTGAACGAGTACGCGCCCGCGTATCCGACCTCGTCCACGAGCGCGAGCGTGGCCGAAAGGTCTTCCTCGCTTTCGCCGGGGAAGCCGACGATGAAATCGGACGAGAACGCGACATCGGGCTGCGCGGCGCGCACGCGCGTAATGGCGTCGAGGTAGTCGGCGCGGGTATGACGGCGGTTCATGGCGGCAAGCATACGGTCCGAGCCAGACTGCACCGGCAGGTGCAGATAGGGCATGAGCGCGGGCAGGTCGCGGTGCGCCGCGATCAGGCTTTCATCCATGTCGCAGGGGTGGCTCGTAGTATAGCGCAGCCGCGCGATGCCGGATATTTCGGCGATCCGGTGAAGGAGCCGCCCAAGCGTCCATGTCCGGCCGTCAGGGCCTCCGCCGTGATAGGCGTTGACGTTCTGTCCGATCAGCGTGATCTCGCGCACGCCGGCGTCGGCAAGACGCTCGGCCTCCGCGACGATCTTGGCGACCGGCCGCGACGCCTCTGCGCCGCGCGTATAAGGCACAACGCAGAAGGTGCAGAACTTGTCGCAGCCTTCCTGCACGGTGACGAAGGCCGACACGCCGCGCCGGCGCGTCGCCTCGCGGCTCGGCGCCTTGAGGACGTCGAACTTGTCTTCGACCGGAAACTCGGTGTCGATCGCGCGCTCGCCGCGTTCGACGCGCGCGATCAGGTCGGGCAGGCGATGGTAGCTCTGCGGCCCGACCACGAGATCGACGGATGGGGCGCGGCGGATGATCTCTTCGCCCTCGGCCTGGGCGACGCAGCCCGCGACCGCGACCACGACGCGGCGGCCGTCGTGCGCGGCCGCCTGCTTGAGCATCCGGATGCGGCCGAGCTCGGAATAGACCTTCTCGGCGGCCTTCTCGCGGATATGGCAAGTGTTGAGAATGACGAGATCGGCGTCGTTGGGCGTCGCGGTCTCGGCGAAGCCTTCGAGCGCAAGCGTGTCCGCCATACGATGGGAATCGTAGACGTTCATCTGGCAGCCGAACGACTTGATATGGACCTTCCGCACTCCACTCATGCCGGGTTGGTGACCGTTAAGTCTCTGTAATCCATGTTGAATGTTGCTTCGCGCGGCGCCGTCCGCGCGGTCTCCTCATAGCCCTTTTTGCCGGAAATTGAAATGGCGCGCCCACCAAGATCGTGCCCGAATCTCACCAACATGTAGTCCGGATCGGGCGAAGCGCAATCCGGGCACCTGGGTGACATCCGCTCTGGGCGCGTGACGCTACCCCCGCGTTTTGTCGTCGAGCGGCAGCGCATAAAGCTCGAGCCGGTGATCCACCAGGCGGTAGCCGAGCCGGCGGGCGATTTCCGCCTGCAGCCGCTCGATCTCCTCGGACTGGAACTCGATCACCTCGCCGGTTCGCAGATTGATGAGGTGGTCGTGGTGAGTGTCGGGCATCTGCTCATAACGCGCACGGCCGTCGCGGAAATCGTGGCGTTCGATGATGCCGGCGTCCTCGAACAGTTTCACCGTGCGATAGACGGTGGAGATGGAAATGCGGTCATCAACCGCCGAACAACGTCGATAGAGTTCCTCGACGTCGGGATGATCATCCGACGCTGCCAGCACGCGCGCGATCACGCGACGCTGCTCGGTCATGCGCATGCCTTTGGCAGCGCACAGCGTTTCGATGTCCTTCGGCTTCGGCACGGGCACGACATCATCTCCCTTGCTTACGCATAGCATAAACGCCGTCACAAGTCGCGTCTCAGCACCAGCGCCGCCGTGTTCTTGCCCGGCCGGTCCTGGTAATAGGCTTCGCGGCGGCCGATCTCGCGAAACCCTGCCCGCGCATAGAGGCGCCGCGCCGGCAGATTATCCTCGTCGACTTCGAGGAACACGGCGCGCGTGCCAAGCCCGGCGAGCCGGCGCAAGTGCAGATCGAGCAGCATGCGCGACAGGCCTTTGCCGCGGCGGGCCGGCGCCACCGCGACCGAGAGGATTTCCGCTTCGCCGGCGACGAGCCGCGACAGGATGAAACCGGCGAGGCTACGGCCGACCATGGCCCGATGCGCGAAGACGTTGCGGTCGATGAGCAGGCCCTCGATCTCGCCCTCGCTCCATCCGCGATGAAACGAAGCGCCATGCAGCGCCGCGATCGCGGCGGCGTCGCGTGGCCCCGCCTCCGACAGCACGGGCTTGCGCCGCGCGAACAGGCGGGTCACGAAGCCCATCATCGGCGCGGCAGACGCGCGGCGTCCTGCGGCTGCGCATCGGGGGCGCGCAGGTAGAGCGGCTTGGGCGGACCGTGGCCGTCGGTGGCGGCGGCGCCAAGCCGCGCGATCCAGCCAATGTCCGGCGCGCCCCGCTGGTCGACGAGGGTGGGCGGAGCGTCGGTCTTCGGCCACGACGCGGCGATCATGTCGGCGGCCGAACCGACGATGCGGGCCGGTCCCGCGAGCGCGGCGCGCACTGCTTCGCTTAACAGCGCGATTTTCGGCGGCACCAGCGTGCGCCCGCCGGGGCCGAACACCTGCAGATAGACGTGATCGTGCCTGGCATCGATCGCCGCGACGACCGGCATCGCGTCGTCTGCCGCGATATGGGGCGCCGCGAAACCCGCGAGCGTCGTGAGGCCGACCGCCGGCTTCCCCGCGGCGAGCGCAATGCCGCGCGCCGCCGAGATGCCGACCCGCAGTCCCGTGAAGCTGCCGGGGCCGGTCGTGACCGCGATGCGGTCAAGCTGCATGAACTTGACCTCGGCCCGCTCCACGACCCGCGCGATCAAAGGCATCACGGCTTCGGCATGCCCGCGCGCCATCACCAGCGTTTCGGTCGCGACGATCGCTCCGCGATCAGTGTCGAGCACGGCGGCCGAGCAGGCGTCGAGCGCGGTGTCAATAGCAAGGACGCGCATGGTTGCCGCCGACGGAGGACAAAGGACGACAGAGGTAGATGCTTGGGCAGGTGCTTGGGCAGGTGCTTGGATCTGTCCCTGTCCTCTGTCGTCCCTACATCGGCCGTACCTCGACCACGTCGGGGACGTAATGGCGCAGCAGGTTCTGGATGCCGTGGCGTAGAGTCGCGGTCGACGACGGGCAACCGGAGCAGGCGCCCTTCATGTCAAGAAAGACGACGCCGTCCTTGAATCCGCGGAACGTAATATCGCCGCCGTCGTTCTCGACCGCTGGCCGCACCCGGGTCTCGATCAGTTCCTTGATGATGGAGACGGTCTCGGCATCCTTTGAATCGAAGAACTCGTCCCCGCCATCAGATGCCGCACCGGCCTCTCCCCGTACGAGCGGGGTGCCGGACATAAAGTGCTCCATGATGGCGCCAAGGATCGCTGGCTTGAGCTGCTGCCACTCGCCGCTCGCCTTGGTGACGGAGATGAAATCGGCACCGAAAAACACCCCGCTGACGCCGGCGATTTCAAACAACCGTTCGGCTAGCGGGGACTGGGTGGCAGCCTCCGGGTCGCGAATATCGAGCGTACCGTGGGAAAGGACGGTCCGCCCCGGGAGGAACTTGAGCGCCGCCGGGTTCGGCGTCGGCTCGGTCTGGATGAACATGGCTGGCTCCTTGGCACGGGTTCAAAGTCCGCGCTGCAAATCGTGTCCTCAAACCAATGTAGTAGCTGCCGGGGCGTAAAGGAAGTTCACCTCCAGCGCCTCCGGCTGGTCCTCCAATTGTGGTCTCCCGCGAAGCAGGCCGGCCTTTGCGGCCGCTCACGACATCGAATCCAGGTCCTCGTCACTGAGGTGACCGGGTACGATTGCGACCGGGACCGGGAACGTCCCGGCGGTCTTGATCAGGCTCGACACCAGCGGCCCGGGGCCCTCCTTGCCGGTCCCAGCGGCAAGGATGAGCGCCGCGATGTCCTCGTCCTCGTCGATGAGCTTGAGCACCTCGTCGGCCTTGTCGCCCTCTCGGACCACTCGTTCCGGCTGCGCGCCGGTGATGCTGCTCGAACGCGCCGCGTGGCGATCGAGGACGGTGCCGGCCTCCTCATGTGCCTCCGCGCGCATGATATCGGCGACGCCGAGCCACTGCTGATTGCGATCATGGGTTTCGATGACGCGTAACATCACTACGGTGGCGCCGATGCGCAACGATCGCCGGCTGGCGAAATAGAGTGCGCGGTCGCATTCCGGTGTGTCATCGATGACGACCAGGAATTTCGGGGAGTGCCCGGATTCGTAGCTGCGCCGCTTTTTGCTCATTGCCTCTCCCGGCCGACACGGTTCTCGGCCGTGCTCGGCGTTGCACCAAGTGAAATCATGCCACGGCGCTCCACGGCCGGACAAGTCCGCCAAAGTTGGCGCCCGAGGGGTGCGGCATGCCTAGTGCCCGGAACCCGAAGTTCCACACGGGTGACCGCAATCTTGTGAACGTCGGAATCGGCACCCTGGTCACCGCCGGACGAAGCCGACGATATCCTTGACCGCCTTCATAGTCTCGGCGGCCAAAGCCTGTGCGCGCGCCGCGCCGTCGGCGAGCACGGCGTCGATATAGGCCGGATCGCCCTTGAGGCGGCGCATCTCGGCGTTGAGCGGCGCAAGCTTGCCGACGAGCAGGTCGACCAGGGCGTTCTTGAAAGTCGAGAACTGCGCGCCGCCGAACTCCTTGAGCACGCCGGCCTTGCTCGTGTTTGCAAGCGCTGCGTAGATGCCGACGAGATTGTCGGCCTCCGGGCGCTGAGCGAGCTCCTTCTCGTCGTGCGGTAGCGGATGCGGGTCGGTCTTGGCCCGGCGAATCTTGTGCGCGATCATGTCGGCGTCGTCGGTCAGGTTGATACGCGACTGATCGGACGGATCCGACTTCGACATTTTCTTGGTGCCGTCGCGCAGCGACATCACCCGTGTCGCAGGTCCCTGGATCAGCGGCTCGGGCAGCGGGAAGAACGCGTCGCCGAATCCGTGGCTGCGGATCGAGTCGCCGAAATCGTTGTTGAACTTCTGCGCAATGTCGCGGGACAGCTCCAGGTGCTGCTTCTGGTCGTCGCCGACCGGTACGTGGGTCGCACGATAGGCCAGAATGTCGGCCGCCATCAGGGTCGGGTAGGCAAACAGGCCGACCGATGCGTTCTCGCGGTCCTTGCCGGCCTTCTCCTTGAATTGCGTCATGCGGTTGAGCCAGCCCATGCGGGCGACGCAGTTGAAGACCCAGGCGAGTTCGGCGTGCTCGGCGACCTGGCTCTGGTTGAACACGATGTTCTCCTTGGGGTCGATGCCGGCGGCGATGAATGCCGCCGTCACCTCGCGGATCGCGTGCGGCAGCTCGGCCGGATCCTGCCACACTGTGATGGCGTGCAGGTCGACCACGCAGTAGATGCAATCGTAGCTCTGCTGCAGCTCGACGAACTTCACGATTGCGCCGAGATAATTGCCGAGATGCAGGTTTCCGGTCGGTTGTACGCCGGAGAATACCAGTTGCTTGAACGCCATTTGCCGCCGTCCTTCGGTTGGCGGCGTCCATGCCACGGCGCTTCGCGGCCGGCAAGGGTGACGCGGTCAAGGGCGATTGCGGGCGGCCGCGAGCAGCGCTGTGATCCGGGCAACGCCCAATAGCTGCAGTGCCGCGACATAGGCCCCGAGGCCGGCCGCCACGAGGACCGCAAGCGCGGCGAGGCGGGCGATCATTGAACCCCCCGCCGCGAGCGGCCATTTCGCACCGACGAGCACGATCCCCATCACGGCGCTCGCCAGGACGATGCGCGGGAGGCGCCGGCCGAGCTCGCGGTCGCAGGCGAGCCAGCGCCGGCGCGCGAGTACTGCGGCGAGGAGCGTGGCGCCGACCCAGCCGGAAATCGCGATCGCCGCCGCCACGCCGACGTGTCCATAGGCAGGAAACAGGAGCAGCGCGCCGGCAACCGCGGTCGCAAGCCCGGCCAGCGCGGCGAGCATGGGTGTGCGCGTGTCCTCATGGGCAAACGAGACTGCGCCGAGCACCTTCTCGATCGCGTGGCCGGGCAAGCCCCCACAGATTGCCGTGAGCGCTGCCGCCACTGCCGAGGTGTCATGCGCGGTGAACGCCCCGCGCTCGAACAGCACG
>Ga0126377_10004593_pt1 | contig 10072 bp, 6 predicted proteins | sample PanSoiMetPlot_22_FD_92647 | JGI IMG/M metagenome (GOLD analysis project Ga0126377, IMG submission 92647) | Tropical forest soil microbial communities from Panama - MetaG Plot_22 | ecosystem: Environmental > Terrestrial > Soil > Tropical forest > Bulk soil | place: Panama | collected 2016-02-17 | reverse complement strand
TATGAGACTTGCCAGCGAAAGAGCTTTCAGTACCTGCTTTTTCATACGACCTCCTTATGGTCTTGAGAAGGCGGCGGCCAGCGCCAGCCGGCCTTCGGTTTTTCTTTGTAACGACATCACGATCAGCCGTGTGGCTATCGTTCTGAGTCCGCGCCTTGCCGAGTTCGTCTCCTAACGCGTAAACACCATTCAAAAACTGGCATGCCCGAGAAATTTTTTCCTGAAGATTTTTCGGCGCTGTGCGGTGTGACCGCAGCCGCAGAACAATATTTGTCGAGGGAAATATTGGGCCGTTCACGAAGTGCTAATGGATATGGCGCGTGTCGGTGCTATAATTCGCCCGCCTGCAGTCAAATTCATCAGCTGGAGGAGGCGGCGTTTTTGCAGAGTCTTTTTTCAGAAGTTTTTCCAGGCAAGAACTCCATGTTCATTTTCAAACAATCGCGCGGCAAGGGTAGCGCAATCTATCCAGATTACGTGCGTTTTGCCGGTATGCGAGTGGAGGAAACCGCGCACGCTGGACAGATTGCGCTCCCCTTGCCGACCGGTTCATCTTTGATTCAAATCTCGAAGGCGACTTTGCAAAAGCCTTGCTGAAGGAGGGCCCGATGACCACACCCTCGACACACGATGTGACCCAATTGCTCGTGGCTTGGAGCGACGGAGATCAAGCGGCGCTGGAGAAGTTGATGCCGCTGGTCTACCAGGAACTGCGCCGTCTGGCGCGCCGCTACCTGGGCCGCGAAAATCCCGGCCACACCTTGCAACCCACAGCCCTGGTCAACGAAGCCTACCTGCGATTGATCGATCAAAATCGCGTGCGCTGGCAGAACCGCGCGCATTTCTTCGGCGTCTCGGCGCAACTGATGCGGCGCATCCTGGTGGACATGGCGCGCGCTCGCCAGCAGCGCAAACGCGGCGGCGCTGCGCGGCAGGTCGCGCTCGATGAGGCGCTGATTGTTTCCAAAGAGCGCGGCGAAGATTTGGTCGCGCTCGATGACGCGCTGCAAAGTCTGGCGGCGATGGATGAACGGAAAAGCCGTGTGGTCGAGCTGCGATTCTTCGGCGGGCTGAGCGTGGAAGAGACCGCGGAGGTCTTGCAAGTATCTCCCGACACAGTGATGCGCGATTGGAAGATGGCCAAAGTCTGGTTGCATCGGGAACTCAGCAAGGAGAAGTCTGACGAAGGCTGCGATGAATCCTGAAAGATGGCGACAAGTCGAGCAACTCTATCACTCCGCGCTGGAATGCGAGGTCAACCAGCGTGCGGCTTTTCTCGCCGAAGCCTGTGCGGGCGATGATTCCATACGCCGCGAAGTCGAATCGCTGCTCGCCCATCAATCTCAAGCCGAGAACTTAATGGAAGCGCCAGTGATGGAGGTCGCCGCCAAGGCGCTCGCCGATGATCGAACCGGCTCGATGACGGGGCAGTCGCTCGGTTCATACCGGATTCTCTCGCGTCTCGGCGCGGGGGGGATGGGCGAGGTCTACTGTGCGCGTGACAACCGGCTCGACCGGACGGTGGCCTTGAAGATACTCCCAAGCGAGGTCGCGGCGGACGCGGACCGGATGCGGCGCTTCGTCCGCGAAGCCAAGGCAGCGAGCGCGCTGAATCATCCGCATGTGGCGACGATTTACGAAATTGGCGAGGCCGAAGGCGTGAACTTCATCGCGATGGAATACATCGAAGGGCGGACGCTGGCGGCTGAGATCAATAGTCGCCCGCTCGACGCGGCGAAGATCATAGAGATTGGCATCCAGATCGCCGACGCATTAGATGAAGCGCACAGCAAGGGGATCACGCATCGTGACATCAAACCAGCCAACCTGATGCTCACCGCGCGCGGTCAGGTGAAGGTGCTCGACTTCGGGGTGGCGAAGGTTTCGCCTCCGGCAGGGCGGGGCGATATGAGCCAATACAGCACGCTGACGCAGACCACGCCGGGCGCTGTGATCGGGACGGTGGCGTATATGAGTCCGGAGCAGGCGTTGGGGCGCGAAGTGGATCATCGGACGGACATTTTCAGCCTGGGCGTGGCGCTCTATGAGATGGCCACCGGGCAGCGGCCTTTCCGAGGAGCCACAGCCAGCGAGACGATTGACCTTATCCTGCACTCGCAACCGGAAGCTATCGCTCATATCAACGATCAGGCGCCTGCAGAGCTGGAACGGATTGTGGGTAAGTGCCTGGAAAAGGAACGCGAGCGGCGCTACCAGTCGGCCCGCGAGCTGCTGGATGACCTCGATAGACTAAAACACGGGAGCGTCTCATCAACGGCTGAAACACAGGCCAGACTTGTTTCACAGAAGCCGCGAGCGCTATCACTGTCGCGGTCACGGTTTCCGCTGGCCGTTGTGGCGACGGCCGCAGCAGCGCTGATTGCCGCGCTGGTTTATCTGCGGTTTTACCGGACGCCGCCTGCGTCTTCAGCGCCTCGGGAAATCAAATCGCTGGCTGTGCTGCCGCTAGAAAATCTTTCCGGCGACTCAGCGCAGGAATACTTTGCCGATGGCATGACCGAGGAGTTGATCGCCACACTGGCTCAGGTTCAGGGGCTTCGCGTGATTTCTCGACCTTCGGTGATGAGGTACAAGGGAACGCGCAAGCCAATCACGGAAATCGCCCAGGAGTTGAAGGTTGACGCAGTGATAACCGGCGCGGCCCTGCGTTCGGGGGATAGTGTGCGCATCACTGCGCAGTTGATCCGCGCGGCGCCGGAGGAGGAATTGTGGAATGGCCGATATGAACGCGAACAGCGCGACATCCTCGCTCTCCAGAGTGAAGTGGCGCGAGAGGTGGTTCAGGAGATCAGAATCAGGTTGACGCCGCAAGAGCAGATGCGCCTTGGGCGGAAACGTCCGGTCAACGCGGAGGCATATGATTACTATCTGCGCGGCAGATCCCACGCCAACCGCTACACCCAGGCTGACAACAAACAGGCCATCGCCCTGCTGGAACGCGCAATTACGATAGACCCAACATTCGCTCCGGCCTGGGCGGAGATCGCGTTCACCTATACCCATGTATTCACGGTCTTTACGCCGGAAGAAAAGCAGTGGGAAGCGAAAGCCTCGGCAGCGGTCGAAAAGGCGATCTCGCTCGATCCGGACCTGGCGGAGGCGCATTTTGCCAAAGGCTTCACGCTCTGGACGCCGTCCAGGCATTTCCCGCACGAAGAGGCGATTCAAGCGTATCGCCGCGCGCTTGAGCTGAATCCTGGTATGGATCGAGCGCATCAGGATCTGGTGCGTATCTACAATCACATCGGCCTGCTCGACGAAGCGTTGCTTGAAGCGCAGAAAGCCCTGGCTGTCAACCCGGTCAACGCGCAAGTTCGGCTCAATGAGGCTCAGGCGCTCATCTATCAGGGCAAATATAGCCAGGCTCTGGCCACTTTTCAGAGCATTCCCAAGGAGACATTTCCGGAACTGCGGGAGCAACAGATATGCTGGGCGCTCTTCAATCTGGGGAGAAAAGATGAAGCCAGGCAAAGGTTGAATGATTTCCTGAGCCGTGATCCCGAAGACAAAGGCGGCGCGCTGGCCAGCGTACAGGCCATGCTGCAGGCATCAGCCGGAAGGGAACGCGAGGCTAAGGCAACAATCGAGAGCGCAGCGAAAAAGAAAAAGAGCTACGTTCACTTCCATCACACCGCCTATAACATCGGCGCAGCCTATGCGCTTATGAAAAAGGCTGATCCGGCGATTAAGTGGTTGCGGGAAGCGGCGGATGACGGTCTTCCTTGTTATCCCCTGTTTGCGAACGATCCCAATCTGAACAATCTGCGACGAGATGCGCGCTTCATCGCGCTTCTGGCGAAGTTGAAGACGCAGTGGGAGCGTTACCGGGCTATCTTATGATCGAGCGCAGGGCCGGAAGAGTTATGGGGATCTCAAATCCTGAGGAGCGAGATGACGCCTGAACGATATAAAGAAGTCGGGCAGCCTTACCGCACTGCGCTCGAAGTTTAACCAGAGCGTCGGGCGGCTTTCCTCGCCGAAGCTTGTTGGCGTAGCGTTATGAGCAATTAGTCGAAGGTAAGGAAGATTCATATGCAAAAATATACTTTCATAAAATGGCACGAAAGATTCATACCTCTTGTCTTCACCACTCTTCTCATTCTGGGTGTCGAGGCGAAGGCGCAGCAGATTCCGCCGGAAGGTCATTTTGCATCCGTTAATGGCATCGAGATGTATTATGAGATTCACGGGCAGGGTAGTCCGCTCGTCCTGCTGCATGGGTTCACTCACTCAGGCCAGGACTGGCAGCCTTTCATCGCTGACCTAGCTAAGCAATACCGCCTCATTATCCCCGATTTGCGGGGCCATGGCCGCTCGACAAATCCAACCAACCAGTTTACCCATCGGCAGTCGGCGCTGGATGTGTTTGCCCTGCTGGACCAACTTAAGATAGATCGGTTCAAGGCGATGGGTATTCGCACTGGGGGAATGACGTTGACGCACATGGCGACACAACAGCCCGCCCGGGTCGAAGCGATGATCTTAATTGGTTCCACGATCTACTACCCCGAACAGGCCCGCGCCATATTGCGAGGAGTCTCGGTGGAGAAAATGAGTCCGCAAGATTGGGAGGCGCTGCGGCAAATCCATAAACGCGGTGACGACCAGATTCGAGCGCTTTTTACACAGTTCCACAATTTTAAGGACAGCTATGATGACATGAACTTCACCCCGCCTTACCTGACGACGATCAAGGCGAAGACCTTCATTATACAAGGTGACCGAGACAGGTTCTTCCCGGTCTCCATAGCAGTAGAGATGTACCGATCAATCCCCAACGCCTACTTGTGGATCGTGCCGAACGAAGAGAATTTTCCGATCCTAACGAAAAAGGAGATATTCACGCAGGCAGCCTTAGAATTCCTGCGGGGAGATTGGGAGAAGAAGTAGCAGGACCATAACTGCGAGCACGTTAAATCATCTTCGTGCGGCGCCGACCAATAAAATTGGCAATGCCGATGGCGCAAGCGAGCCGCGCTTTTGGCGAAATCGCTTTGCTCATGACCAAATTGACGCGTCCGCCGCCGCCATCGGCGCTGCCTAACGCCTCACTGGCAGGTACAAGTGTTGTCAGATGTATCACTATCATGCAGCGTTATGGTTGGTCCGAGCGGCCTGACGTGGATCGTGGCGGCGCCGCTTGGCGATCTGCCGATGGGGCGCTGACGAAACATAGCCGAGACATTCGCATCAGTCAGTTTCAGCAGACAACCCACCCGACTGATTACGCCTACGCCGGTTAGAGTGAAACCGTCGGTCCCGCAGCGGGTGAAGGTATATTCGCCGGTGAGCCAGTTGAATCTGAGCAAGTCGCCGCTGCGGTCATCTTGCAAGCAGACCATAAACCGGTCCCGAAAGAAGCGCTGTGTCGCAAAGTTCGAGACCTGCTTGCCGATGAGCGCTCCCTTCTCGGTCGAGTTTCGGTAATGCATGCCCCCATAAACACGGGCGTTGAGTATGTCATCGAGCGCCTGTGAGAAACTGGCGTATGAGCGTACCGGCTGTGTCAACCCCGCGACCTTGCTGTCCATCTGGAAATCGGAGCGGTCGGCGACGAAGAAGTATTTCAGCGTCTCGATCGATGCTCCGCTGAAACAGCCGTGCGCCGACGGGTATTCAGGATGATTCGGGGTAACGACTGCGCCAATCCAGTCGGGGTCGGGCGCGGTCTCTGAGCTGCCGTCCGTATCTCCTGCGCGGATCGCTGTGACCGGTCGCCAGAAATTGTAGAAAAACTTGGAGTCCCAACAGGCGATCACCGCGTCGGCGCCTGCGGTCGTAAGCATCGCGAAGAACCGCGCGTTGTCCACCAGCGATAATCCCCGGGCGATGGAGATCCCGCGCCAGGCGCGGTTCCATTGAAGCGCCGGTTGGTCGATAAAAAAACGCGCAAGGTCGGTGTGCTCGGGTGTGCGTGCGCTGCTGACGGCGCCTCCCAGTTGTTTAACCTCATTGTAATCGCGAACCCATGTCTCGCTGTTCAACGCGGGCGGAGGTTCGGCGCGGAATTGCGTCGGACTGAACAGCGTCAAGGGCTGAACCTTCGCTATCTCAGGAGTTGCAGGCGGCAGGAACCCTGGCGGCGTTGGCTGCCAGACACCCGGGCCGCTTCCTGGCGTATAGGGCACAATGGCATTGCGCCCGTCATTGGCCCGGAGCATGATGATCCCGGCAGCCGTCTGTTGGCCAACCGCGATGCCGTTAATCTTGGCTGTGTCGTCCGTAATCGTCGCTAGTGACTCGGCGTACTTCGCATCTAGGTCCGCCTGCTGGTTGGGGAAAAGCGCGACTAGCACGTCGTGCGCGGCCGTGGCAGCGGCGGCCTCGGGTGATGCGGGAAAGACTATATTCGGTCTCACCGCATAGACGCTAAAGCGATAGCCGGTAATCGCATTAACTGCGTCATAGATCGCCAGATGCGCCATTGCCAAATGAATTATCCCGCGCGGCGGCGGCTGCCCGGCAACGGTGAAGATGGCATTTGCCGCATGTTCATTCCAAATCAGCGCCATGTCCGGCTGGGCAGTTGACGCTGGAGAGATGGCGCCCGCGTCCTGGGCCGAGGAAGTAAATGGTCCGAAGCCGACGGTCGCCAGACTCAGGAGCAGGACGGCGATGATTTGTCGTTTGCGCCGACGTTCGATCGTTACAATTGTGGATTTCATAGTTTTCTCCTTGAGAAATCCTGGATACTCATCGCTTTGCGGCCCGTGCGATTTCGCCAGCGGTTCCTTGAGCGAAGCGCACGGGCCGGAAGTGACGTGTACTCAAGAGCGATTTGTTTCATTGATCGCAGCAAAATCGTATCCGCGCGTCTTGCAGCGGTTAATGCTGGAATCAATTTGAGCGCGCATCAGACTTGATGCCTATTCGGTGGCCACCTCGAGGGCTGCCGCCTGGCCGCCCTCAGTTTCCTAACGCGAAAATTGGGTGGTGAAATCTGGCATACCATCGAAAAATTTTTTACCGGCTTTGGCTGGGCGGAGGATCGGGCCGGGCGCCAGGGCTATAATTCCGGCATCAGCGATATAACTCAGCATCTGAAGCAGGGGGCGATGGACAATCGCCCGCAGTGGCGCCTCTGCCCCAGGTGAAAGGATAAGGTGATGAAACCTGAACGGTGGCATAAAATTGAGAAACTCTATCACTCCGCGCTGGAGCGTGAAGCCGACCAGCGCACAGACTTCCTCGCCGAAGCGTGCGCGGGCGATGACTCTCTACGTCGTGAAGTCGAATCGCTACTCACCCATCAATCTAAAGCCGAGTATTTAATGGAAACGCCGGTGATGGAAGTCGCCGCCAAAGCCATCGCCGAGGATTCAACGACCAGCATAGTCGGGCGGAACTTAGGCCACTATCAGATTCTCTCTTTGCTGGGCAAAGGTGGGATGGGCGAAGTCTATCGCGCTCGTGACACCAGGCTGAGCCGCGAGGTTGCCATCAAGATTCTGCCTTCAGAGTACTCCGCTGACGCCGATCGGCTACGACGTTTTGAGCAGGAAGCGCGCGCCGCTGGAATGCTTAATCACCCAAATATTCTGACAATTCATGACATCGGCGCTGACGGAAGGGCGCCTTATATTGTTTCCGAACTGCTCGCAGGCGCGACGCTGCGTGAGCAATTACACGGCGCCGTATTGCCGTTGCGCCGTGCAATTGACTATGCGGCGCAGATAGCGCGCGGGCTGGCGGCGGCGCACGAGAAAGGGATCGTGCATCGAGACCTGAAACCAGAGAACCTTTTCATTACCAAAGACGGGCGCGTCAAAATTCTTGACTTCGGTTTGGCGAAATTGAGGAGACTGCTGCCTGGCAGCGATGTTGACGCAAACGCCCCGACCCAGCCGCAGCGCACTGATTCCGGCGTGGTGATGGGCACGGTCGGTTATATGTCGCCGGAGCAGGTGCGGGCGGAGGAAGTTGATCACCGCGCAGACATATTCGCTTTCGGAGCTATCCTCTACGAGATGCTCGCGGGCCAGCGGGCGTTTCGCGGCGCATCGGCGGCTGAGACGATGAACGCGATCCTGAAAGAGGAGCCCCCAGAACTTTTGGCGATGGGGCATAACGTCCCCGCAACTCTTGAGCGTCTGATGCGGCATTGCCTGGAGAAGAGCGCGGAGGACCGCTTCCAATCGGCGCGCGACTTAGCCTTCGCTCTGGAAGGGGTTTCAGGCAGTTCCGGGCCGACCGCTGTTGCGCAGACAGTAGCGCCAGTGCGATCGAGGCGGCGTATTTTGTTCCTGATCGCTAATATCTTATTGATCTCCGGAGTCGCCCTGGCGGCATATATCGCTGGCAAGCGGGCGGAAAAGACGCCGCCTGAGTTTCAGCGGCTCACCTTCCGCCGCGGCGTGATCGGGGCGGCGAGATTTACCCCCGACGGCCATACGCTCATTTATAGCGCGACGTGGCAGGGGGATCAGCGCCAACTCTACTCAACCAGCCCCGAAAGCCCGGAGTCGCGCCCGCTCGGACAGTTGGACACCGACCTCCTTGCGATCTCTGGCTCGGGCGAGATGGCCATTGCGCTTCACCCTTCCCACTTCGGCTTTAATTTCAAGGGGACGCTGGCCCAAATGCCGCTCACCGGGAACGCGCCACGCCCGGTTCTCCAGGATGTTTGGGCTGCTGACTGGGCTTCGGACGGGAAGCGGCTCGCAATTGCCCGTGAGATCAACGGTCGATATCGGCTCGAGTTCCCAATCGGAACCGTGCTTTGTGAAACATCCCGCGTGATCCCCCGCCTGCGAATCTCGCCGAAAGGGGATCGGATCGCCTTTGAGGAGGGGAATTCCATCGCTGTAGTTGACCTCGCTGGCAATAAGAAGACCCTTTCGAGCGGATGGAATAGCACTATAGGGGTCGTCTGGTCTCCCGGCGGTGATGAAGTCTGGTTCGCAGCCGCTGAGGTGGGATTCAACTCTGCCCTCTACGCTGTCACGCTGGCGGGACAAAAACGCCTGGTAGCGCGCGTGCCGCATGGCTTGCGCCTTTTCGACATCTCCCAAGACGGGCGAGTACTGCTTGGAAGCCATGATGCATGTAAAGGGATTAAGTGCCTTCCCCCAGGCGAGGCGCAAGAGCGTGATTTATCCTGGCTCGATTGGGCGCACGTGGCGGATATTTCAGCCGATGGCAAACTGCTCCTCTTCAGCGAAAGTGGGGACGGAGGTGGAAAAGGAGGCGCGGTCTATCTGAGGAAGACAGACGGCTCGCCGGCCATCCCGCTTGGCGAGGGCGTGGCGCAATCTCTCTCTCCAGACGGAGAATGGGCGCTCGCGATTCGCAGAACCCGTACGCCCTCGCCGGTGATCTCACAACTGATGCTCTTGCCAGTCGGAGCGGGAGAATCAAAGGCGCTGACCGATGACCTGATTAACTGGCAGAGGGCAATGTGGTTTCCAGACGGGAAGCGCATCCTCCTGAACGGCGCCGAGCAGGGACGAGGCGTGCGCAGCTACATCCTGGACATCGAAGGCGGGAAGCCGCGTCCGATCACGCCAGAAGGGATGGTCGTGAGACTCGTTTCACCTGATGGCCAATGGCTGATTACTTCAGGTCCACAGCAAAAGCTCTCTCTCTTCCCCGTAGCCGGAGGGGAGCCACATCTGATTCTCGGTCAGACCGACGGAGATGAGCCGATCCAATGGAGCGCCGACGGACGCTCCATTTATGTGCGTCAGGATGGAGGTGATCTCAACACAATGAGTGTCTTTCGACTCGACCTTTCAACCGGACGCAGAGAGTTGCGGAAAGAATACATCCCCGCCGATCCCGTACGAGACGCTCGAACCCTCCCGATGGCGATGACGCCCGATGGGAGGTCGTATGCCTATACCTACGGGCGTAACTTTCTTGATCTTTACCTGGTCAAGGGATTGAAGTGAGGCTTGGCCTTGAGGCGAGAGGGATTTCTCAAGATTCTGGATGAGCGCAATGAATCCAGAAAAGTGGCGACAGGTTGAGCGACTATATCACTCCGCGCTGGAACGCGAGGCCGAGCAGCGCGCATCTTTCCTCGCCACAGCCTGCGAAGGTGACGATTCTC
>Ga0126377_10004592_pt1 | contig 10072 bp, 7 predicted proteins | sample PanSoiMetPlot_22_FD_92647 | JGI IMG/M metagenome (GOLD analysis project Ga0126377, IMG submission 92647) | Tropical forest soil microbial communities from Panama - MetaG Plot_22 | ecosystem: Environmental > Terrestrial > Soil > Tropical forest > Bulk soil | place: Panama | collected 2016-02-17 | reverse complement strand
GTGCTCGGCCTTGAGGTGCGGGGCGCCCTCGACCGTCATCGCGCCACAGACATGCACGTTGGCGGCCTCGATCTCGCGCTTGGTGAAGCCGATCGCCGTGAGCAGATCGAAGCGCGGATCGGCGAGCTTCTCCGGCGCAATGCCGAGCCTGGCGATGAAATCCTCGCCCAGGGTCCACTTGTTGAAGGCGAACTTGATGTCGAAGGCGGTCGGTAGCGCCTTCTCCACCTTCTCGATCGCCTCCGGAGTGAAGCCCTTCTGCTTGAGCGTCGAGTGGTTGATGCCGGGCGCCTGGCCGAGGCTGCCGTGGCCCACGGCATAGGCCTCGATCTCGGCGATCTGCGATTCCGAGTAGCCGAGCACGCGCAAGGCTTCCGGCACCGCGCGGTTGATGATCTTGAAGTAACCGCCGCCAGCGAGTTTCTTGAATTTCACCAGCGCGAAGTCGGGCTCGATGCCGGTGGTGTCGCAGTCCATCACCAGGCCGATGGTGCCGGTCGGCGCGATTACCGAGACTTGTGCATTCCGGTAGCCGTGCTGCTCGCCGAGCGACAGCGCGCGATCCCAGGCGCGCTTGGCATGCTCGACCATCTTCGGGTCGGGGCAGGCCTTATGGTCGAGTGGGACGGGGGGCGTGGCCACCTTCTCGTAGCCGGAACGCTCGCCATGCGCCGCGCGGCGGTGATTGCGGATCACGCGGAGCATGTGCTCGCGGTTCTTCTTGTAGCCGGGGAAGGCGCCGAGCAAACCTGCCATCTCCGCCGAGGTGGCGTAGCTGATGCCGGTCAGGATCGCGGTGAGCGAGCCCGCGATCTGGCGGCCGGCGTCGGAATCATAGGAGAGACCCGATGACATCAAGAGCCCGCCGAGATTGGCGTAGCCCAGGCCAAGCGTGCGGAACTCGTAGCTGAGCTCGGCGATTTCGCGCGAGGGGAACTGCGCCATCAGCACCGAGATTTCGAGCACGACGGTCCACAGCCGCACCGCGTGCTCGTAGCCCTCGATGTCGAACGTGCGGGTCCTCTCATCGCGGAACGCCAGCAGGTTCATCGACGCCAGATTACAGGCGGTGTCGTCGAGGAACATGTACTCCGAGCACGGATTGGAGCCGCGGATCGGCCCCGATGCCGGACAGGTGTGCCAGTCGTTCACCGTGGTGTGATACTGCAGGCCCGGATCGGCGCAGGCCCAGGCGGCGAAGCCGATCTTCTCCCAAAGTTCTCGCGCTTTGACTGTTTTGGCGATCTTTCCGGGCTTGGTGCGCCAAGTCAGGTCCCACTCGCTGTCGGCCTCGACGGCTTTGAGGAACTCGTCGGTGACGCGCACGGAGTTGTTGGAGTTCTGGCCGGAGACGGTGAGGTAGGCGTCCGAATCCCAGTCGGTGTCGTAGACCGGGAAATCGATGTCGGTGTAGCCCTGCTTGGCGAACTGGATCACGCGTTTGATGAAGTTGTCCGGCACATGGTTCCTGCGCGCGGCCTTGATTTCGCGCCGCAGCACCGGGTTCTTCTCAGGATCGAAGCAGTCGTCACCCGAGCCTTCGCACAGCACGCAGGCCTTCATGATGGCCTTGAGGTGCTTCTGGTTGATCTTCGAGCCGGTGACGAGCGAGGCGACCTTCTGCTCCTCGGTCACTTTCCAGTCGATGAACTGCTCGATGTCGGGATGGTCGGTGTCGACGATCACCATCTTGGCCGCGCGGCGCGTGGTGCCGCCCGACTTGATCGCGCCGGCGGCGCGGTCGCCGATCTTGAGGAAGCTCATCAGGCCTGAGGACTTGCCGCCGCCGGCCAGCCGCTCGCCTTCGCCGCGCAGCCGCGAGAAGTTCGAGCCGGTGCCGGAGCCGTACTTGAACAGCCGCGCCTCGCGCACCCACAGGTCCATGATCCCGCCCTCGTTGACGAGGTCGTCGGCGATCGACTGGATGAAGCAGGCGTGCGGCTGCGGATGCTCATAGGCCGACTTCGACTTGGTCAGCTTGCCGGTCTTGAAGTCAACGTAGAAGTGCCCCTGGCTCGGCCCGTCGATGCCGTAGGCCCAGTGCAGCCCGGTGTTGAACCATTGCGGCGAGTTCGGCGCCGCCATCTGCATCGCCAGCATGTAGACGTGCTCGTCGAAGAAGGCGCGCGCGTCCTCCTCCGAGTCGAAATAGCCGCCCTTCCAGCCCCAATAGGTCCAGGTGCCGGCGAGCCGCTCGAACACCTGCTTCGACGAATGCTCGCCGATGCTGCGCTCCTTCTCAGGAAGCGCGGCCAAGGCGGCTTCGTCGGCGGTGGAGCGCCACAGCCAGGAGGGGACAGTCTCCTCCTCGACCTTCCTCAGCCGGGCGGGAACGCCGGCCTTGCGGAAATATTTCTGCGCCAGCACGTCGGCGGCGACCTGCGACCAGAAGCTGGGCACCTCGACGTCATCGGCGTGGAACACCACCGAGCCGTCGGGATTGCGGATCTCGCTCGCGGTCAGCCGGAAGGCAATGTCCGCGTAGGGTGACTGTCCAGCTTTGGTAAAGCGCCGCTCGATCCGCATCGTCTTGCCCCTTCAATGTTGGCGCGACGGCTCCGCGGGAACCACCCCCCGCTACATATAAGCCGCCGACGCTTCTCCCGCGACGCGACCCTGGCCTCCGGCCGCGCCCGCACCGCTCGTTGCTCTGTTTAACGCCCTGTCCCAAGGCCTTGGATGGCCTCGGTTGTTGCAGCACGATGCGGGCACCATCCCTGAGGCAATACAGCGCCTCTCTCCGACGCCTGGCGGCGTGGCGGAGCGGTTACGCAGACCCTTTCAGGAGAGCGCCCGGCGGGACTTGGAACCACTCGCGCCGAACCCTTTGAAGCTAGGACGGGCCGTGCCCTGCGTCAAGGCTTAGTATGGCCCGGGTAAAGGAACTGCTAAATGTGGTGGTTAACTGTGAAAAGTGGGGGCGACTCAGGTGCAGTGCGGAAAGTATCGGATATGAGCGGCGGATTCGGAAGGGGGTCATCCACAGGCGCGTCACGCGGCTGTCACGGAAAACGGTGTCAAGCCGCAAAATTTTCGCAGCGCGGTCCTCGCAGAGGCGGGTGACGGGGCACAGCCGCAACCAGACGTGCCTGTTGGTGGTCACCCGTTCCTCTCAAACGGCATTGTTCCAAAAGATTCGCACCATTTGGACCGCGATTCTCTCCGTTTCGATTCGCTCGGGCGCGCAGGTGCCCCCTTCATAAGGTTTTTTGCGCCGGCGCAGATTTCGAAATTTGGAATGCAACCGTTTCGCAGCTCGCTCCGTAGCTCAGCCTCGGAGGAGCTTCGCGCCTCCAATCATCACTCGACGCCTCACGGCGTGGGACCCATCAACGTTGGAGGAGTATCATGAAGCTACGGGTTGGCTCGCTGACTGTCGCCGCGGCCCTGTTTGTCTGCACGCTCTCGACCAGCAGCGCCTTCGCGACCACGCAGCGATCGCTCTACGAGCGGCTCGGCGGCTACAACGCCATCGTCGCCGTCGTCGACGACTTCGTCGGCAATGTGGCCGCCGACAAGCGCATCAACAAGTTCTTCGCCAAGGCGAATGTGCCCAGGCTCAAGGCCCGCCTGGTCGAGCAGATCTGCCAGGGCACCGGCGGCCCCTGCGTCTATACCGGGGCGAGCATGAGGGCAGCCCATGCCGGCATGGGCGTCCGCAGCCAGGACTTCGACGCACTGGTGCAGGATCTCGGCAAGACCTTGAACAAGTTCAAGGTGCCCAAGCGGGAGCAAAAGGAATTGGTCGCGATCCTCGGGCCAATGAAGAAGGACATCGTCACGCGCTGACGCCACGGCACTTCACCTCCCCCTGCAGGGGGAGGTCGCCGGGCGAAGCCCGGCAGGTGGGGGTGGCAGAGCGACAACAGGATCAGTGCTTGTTGTCCTCACCCCACCCCGGCTCGCTACGCTCTATAGCCAATGCTTCGCATCGCCGTTCTTGGCGCCAAGAACGGCGGCCAGAGGCCGCCTATGCCCTCCCCCTCCAGGGGAGGGTGGGCAGCCAACTCGCGGGGCGCGCTCACTTCAACACCAGATCCATCTGCAAGATCTCATTGTACGGCACGGCGGAATGATCGATTCCGCTGGCGGCCGACTGGCCATCGCCGCTCACCGCATAGAGGCGGTTGCCGATGGCGCTGACCGCGAGGCCATGGCGCGGGCGTGCCATCGAGGGCAGCACGTGCCAGCGATTGAGCGTTGTATCGTACGCCTCCACCGCCTTGAACGCCGCCAGCAGGCGCTGGTCCTGACCTTCGCCGCCGGCCACCAGGATGTAGTTGTTGTAGACGCCAGCGCCGATCGCGCTGCGCGCGGTCGGCATGCGCACCCGTGGCGTCCACAGATTGGCAGCCGGATCGTACATCTCGATCAGATCGACGTTGTTGCTGGTGCCGGAGATGAAAGCGGAGCCGACGCGCCCGCCGATGACGTAGACCTTGTCACCGACGCCGACCGCGACGTGATGATTGCGCGGCAACAGCAGCGAGCGCACCGTCCGCCAGGTGTTCGTCGCGGGGTCGTATTCCTCGACCGTCGGCAGCACGTTGTGCGGGCGCGCAGGATGAATGCCATTCTCGGTCACGCCCGGCAGCGAGTTGGCGCCGCCGGTGACGTAGATCTTGCCGTTGGCCACGCCGGCCGCTGCGGCGCCGCGCTTGGTCGGCATCGGCGCCAGCGCCTTCCAGGTATCCGCGGCCGGATCATACTCCCAGGCATTGTCGATCGGTGACCATCCCGGCGGACCGGACTCAGGCAGGGTGAAGCCGCCGAAGGCGTAGATCTTGTCGCCCAGGCCCACGAACGCGACGTGATGCGAGGCGAGCTGCATCGGCTTCTTCTTGGTCCATTGATTGGACGCGGGGTCGTATTCGACCACCAGGGCCTTGGGCTTCCAGCCGGGCGCCAGGCCGGCGAAGACATAGAACTTGCCGCCTGCGGTGGCGCCGAGCACTTCCTCCGACGGCTCCGGGAACGGCGCGCCCATGGTCCATGGATTGGTTGCGGTCGGCGCGGAGGGGGCAGGGGCCTGCGCTGCGGCCGCCGTCACGCATGCGGCAGCGAGCGCGCCACTCAGGCCAAGTCGAAGGCGCAATGACATCATCGTCTCCTCCCGATTCTCGTTGTTCGTTAGAGCAAAGACATGCCGCGATCAGTCGCCGGGCTTCACCCCCACCTGCTGCATGAGTCTGGTGGTCGAGAGCACGTCGTTGCGGAAATAGGCGCCGAACTCGTCCACGCTCATCGGCATCGGCTCGGTGCCGACCTTGGCCAGCCGCTCCTGCACCGCCGGCACCTGCATCGCCTTCTGCGATTCCGCGTGGAGTTTGTCGACGACGTCGCGCGGTGTCTTGGCCGGGACGAAGATGCCGGTCCAGAACAGGTAGGCCGAGTCCTTCAGCCCGAGTTCGGCGGTGGTGGGCACGTCGGGGAGCGCGGTGGCGCGCGTGTCGGTGCTGACCGCGAGCGCGACGAGTTGCCCCTGCTGGACCAGCGGCAAGGCCGGCGCCAGCGGCAGGAAGTAGAAGTCGATGCGTCCCGCCATCACTTCCGTAAAGGCTTCGTTCGGCCCCTTGAACGGAATGTGCTGCGCCTCGATCCCGGCGCTCAGGCGAAAGCGCTCGGCGGCCAGGTGCGACGTGGAGCCGATACCGGCGGAGGCGAAGTTCATCGCGCCCGGCTTGGCCTTGGCCGCGGCGATCAGGTCGCCGGCGGTCTTGAAACCCTTCGCCGGCGCGGTCACCAGCACCGTTGGCGTCTTGCCGAGCGCGATCACCGCGGCGAAGTCGTTGAGCGTGTCGTAGGGCAGGTTCTTGTAGAGCGACAGCGCCGAGCTGAAGGAGGACGAGTGCACCAAGATGGTGTGGCCGTTGGGGGGCGCCTTGGCGACCGCCGTGACGCCGATGGTGCCGCCCGCGCCCGGCCGGTTCTCGACCACGATCGGCTGGTTGACCTGCTTCGAGACCTGCTCGAGCACGATGCGCCCGACGATGTCGTTCGCGGCGCCCGCCGCAAAGGGAACGATGGCCTGGATCGTCCGCTCGGGCCATGCCTGTGCGAGCGCCGCTTGCGATGTGGCCAGAAGTACCGCCCAGGCGGCATGCCACAATCGTAATGACGTCATCGCTTCCTCCTTGTGTTTGATACCAAAGCCTTGGAAACCGGCGTCTTTTGCTGAGGTTCCGCCAACCTGTGGGGCGGGCACCGGCAAGGATAGGCGCCGCGCCACGCAGTGGGCAACAGCCGTTCTGCGGCATATCGCGCTGCAAACGCTATTTGAAAAACGGGGAGTCTCGATTAACTTCCCGCGCCGTGGGGATCGGCCTTCGTGACAGGAGGTCACCATGCACATGCAAAAGTGGAGAAATGAAGCGCTGGTTGACGTGATCAACCTGATCCTCGGCGCGTGGTTGTTCGTGTCGCCGTGGATCTTCGGCTATGCCGGCGGCATCGCCGGCACGAATGCGTGGATCGTGGGCGCATTGATCGCGCTGCTGGCGATCGCGGCGCTGTTGGCGTTCACGGAATGGGAAGAGTGGGCCAACGTCCTGCTCGGCATCTGGGCGATCGTGGCTCCTTGGAATCTGGGTTTCGATGGCAACACCGCGGCAATGATCAACCATGTCGTCGTAGGCATCATCGTCGCGGTGCTGGCGGCCATCGAATTGTGGGTCACGTATCACAAGCCGCCGCAGGTCACGGCCTAGCCAGACGCCGCGCAACTGCAAAACGGACCATGGAGGGCCGGGAAACCGGCCCTCTCGATTTACCGCGTGGCGGCTCGCGCCGGCCTTTCCTCGCGAGTGTCTTGTTGCGGTTCTTGGCGACCCGGCGAGAGGATTTCCGCGCGCGTGTGCGGCAGCGCGGTGGGATGCTCCTTCTGCAGGAACGCGATCAACTTTTCCCGAATCTCGCAGCGCAAATCGAAAGTCTCGCTCGGCGAGCGGGCGCTTGCCAGTGCGCGCAGCTCGATCGAATTCTCCCTGGCGTCGGTGACCTGCAGCTTCACCACCCGTCCGTCCCAAAGGTTCGACGCTTGCACGATCTCGCCCAGCTTGACCCGGATCGCCTCGATCGGTGCGGTGAAATCGACGTGTAGAAACACGGTGCCGATGAGATCGGTCGAGTCCCGGGTCCAGTTCTGGAACGGCTTCTCGATGAAATAGGCGAGCGGCACGATCAGCCGCCGCAGGTCCCACAGACGGATCACCACATAGGTCGAGGTGATCTCCTCGATACGGCCGTTTTCGTTCTCGACCACGACCTGATCGTCGAGGCGGATCGGTTGCGTCGTCGCGATCTGGATGCCGGCGATGAGATTGCTCAGCATCGGACGCGCCGCGAGCCCCACAATCAGCCCGGCGACGCCGGCCGAGGCGAACAGGCTTATGCCGTATTGGCGCACCGGCTCGAAGGTCATCAGCACCGCGCTCAACGTCACCACGACGATGAGCGTGTGCAGGGCGCGATTGAGGATGCGCACCTGCGTGACGTGCTTGCGCGCCAGCAGGTTGTCGGGTGCCTCCATCTTGAAACGCATGAGATAGAGGCGGCTGCCGGTCTCGACCGCGACATGGGCGATCCAGCCGGCCAGGACGATGAAGGCGATCAGCAGGAGCCGGCTGAGCGCTTCGCTGACTGCCGGATTGAACGGCGCCACCTGCAAGGCGGCGGCGAGCGCGAACGCCACCAGCGCCAGAGCCAGCGGTCCCTTGCTGCGCCAAAGGATTGAGCGCAGCAGCGGATGGCGCTCGCCGAAGGCCCGGCCGAACACGATGAAGATGACGCGATGTACGGCGAGCGCCACGATCACGGCGAGCGCCAGCATCACCACGCCGGACACCCATTCCGGTGTCCAGTACAGCGCATCGCGGATCGTCGACGAGATCGACGCGATATGTTCCATGCCGCGTCACTCCGGTTGCGAAAGCTGGAAATAGGGCCTCACGGGAAGGCAATCAACCAACGCCGCGCCGGAGGTTATGGACTTCGCTGATCGATGATGGCATGAACGCGCCGCCGATCCCGAATTCGTGACGGAACCGATGAAAACCTTTCTGCTGCGCTTCTTCACCTGGTGGCACGGGGCGACCTTCGGCACGCTGTTGTGGACGTCGCTGCGCGGCGAGTTCGTGGGCGAGGACGAGTTCGGCAACCGCTATTACCGCACCAAGGGCGGCAAGATCGATCCGACGCTGGGTTTCGAGCGGCGCTGGGTGATCTATAACGGCATCGCCGAGGCCTCGACCGTGCCGCCATCCTGGCATGGCTGGCTGCATCACACGGTGGATGTGCCGCCGACCGAGGAACGGGTGACGCCGCGGCCGTGGTGGAAGCCGCACCGGCCCAATCTGACCGGGACGCCCGGCGCCCATCGCCCGACCGGGTCGACGCTCGCCCACGGCCGCCGGCCGAAGGCGACCGGCGACTACAAGGCCTGGACCCCAGGGATCGGGAGCCGATAATCATTAATCCGAAGCGGTGGGGATATGCTCTTGATTCCAATCGCTTTCTGATGACCGACCTCTGAATCGCCGTATTCCCGGTATTAACGGGGACACCTATGGCCCGCTTGCTCCGCAATTCCTGCCTCGCCGCCGCGGTCACGGCCGCGCTCGGCGCGTTGCCGGCGGCCGCGCAATTCAATCCGTTCGAGGCGATTTTCGGCTCACCGCCGCGCCCGCCGGGGAGCGTGCCCGGCGGTCGTCAGCCGGCGCCCCCGCCGCCGCAGCAGCAGGCCTATCCGCAGTATCCCGACCAGCGCAATGTCGATCCGCGCTATCAGCAGGATCCCCGCTATCAGCAGGATCCTCGCTATCAGCAGGATCCTCGCTATCAGGATCCACGCTACCCGCAGCAGGACCCGCGCTATCAGGATCCCCGCTATGGCGATCCGCAGTATCCGGACCAGGCGCGGCAAGGCCCGCCCGGGGTCGGTGGCGTGCAGTCGCAGCCCTTGCCGCCGCCCCCTGGTGGAACCGCGGCCGCGCTGCCGCCTGGTCAGCCGCTCGGCCAGCCGCTGCCCGGTGCAGCGCCTGGCGCCGGCCAACGGCCGCAGCCGGGCGATGAAGTCATCGTCGAACCGCCGTCGCAGAAGATCGCGAACAAGGGCGCGCTGTTCTCCGGCCTCGACAAGATCACCGGACGCATCATCAATTTCGACGTCGCCGTCGGCGAGACCGTGCAGTTCGGCGCGCTGCAGGTGACGCCGCGCATCTGCTACACCCGCCCGCCGACCGAGACCTCCAACACCGACGCCTTCATCGAGGTGGACGAGGTCACGCTGCAGGGCGAGGTCAAGCGCATCTTCACCGGCTGGATGTTCGCATCGAGTCCGGGGCTGCATGCGGTCGAGCACCCGATCTACGACGTCTGGCTCACCGACTGTAAGAACCCGGTGGTCGCCACTGCGCCGCCGCCGGTCGAGCCTGCGGCACCTCCGGCGCAGCCCGCACGGCCGGCTGCCGCGCCCAGGCGCCCGCAACAGCCGCCTGGCGCCGTCCCGCCGCGGCGCTGATCAAGACGAAGATCGATCGGTCACGAACTGGGCGAGCGCCTGCGCGCCGGTGACCGGGCGCCTGGTCCCGAGCGCGGCGAAGTCGCCTTCGCCCATGAGCGCCGCTTCCAACAGCTTGTGATACTGCCGCCGGGGCACCTCCATGGCGCCGAAGGTCTTGAGGTGGTCGGTGACGAATTGCGTGTCGAGCAGCTTGAAGCCGCCGGCCCTGATCCGCGCAACGAGATGGACGAGCGCCACCTTCGATGCATCGCGCGCGCGATGGAACATGCTCTCCCCGAAGAACACCCGCCCGAGGGTGACCCCGTAGAGGCCACCGACCAGCGTTTCGCCGTCATAGACCTCGAGGCTGTGGCAGTGGCGGCGCTCGTGGAGCTTGCGATAGAGGATGCGAATGCGCGCATTGATCCAGGTGCGCGGGCGGCCCGGCCGCGACTCCGCGCAGCCGTCGAGCACGCCGTCGAAGTCGCGATTGACGGTCACGGTGAAACGGTCCGAGCGTACGGTGCGCGCGAGCCGCGCCGAGATATGAAAACGATCGAGCGGGATAATGCC
>Ga0126377_10004591_pt1 | contig 10074 bp, 8 predicted proteins | sample PanSoiMetPlot_22_FD_92647 | JGI IMG/M metagenome (GOLD analysis project Ga0126377, IMG submission 92647) | Tropical forest soil microbial communities from Panama - MetaG Plot_22 | ecosystem: Environmental > Terrestrial > Soil > Tropical forest > Bulk soil | place: Panama | collected 2016-02-17 | reverse complement strand
TCGATAGAACCAAGAATGTCGCGCGCACGGGCGGTGATGCCGGGATCGGTCCCGGAAACTGCCTTTCCGTAGAGCCAATAGGACCAGTTGCCCCATTGTGCATCCCCCACGAACAACAGCTTCTTGCCCTTGCAAGTAAAAAGCACGACGAGACTCTGGTTGTTGAGTGTCCCGTCAAGCTTGTCGGCAGCGGCGGCGAGCACGTCTGGCTGCATTCTCGCGAGCGTGGCCTCCATCTCCACGGCGCCGTCCTTCTTCCGCCTTTCACCCCGTCCGATCAGCCCGCTGTCGAATTCGTCAAAGGCATCCTCTGGATAGTCAGCTGCGCTCGCAGGCCAAGCCTTCTCGAACGATTGCACGCGGTTGGCGTCAGGGACACCGTTGTCGCCCGCGGTAGCTAGATATTGCTCATTCCTGTTGTCGCTGGCTGCAAACTCGCCCCCTGAGTCCCTTGGCGAAGGCGCGAGGATCTCCGCCGTGGTGCTGCCCTCAAGCTCCGGGGGCAGTTTAGGCGTATCGCCTCCCTGATAATAATAAACTGGCGGTTTGCACTTGAAACCTTGCTGTAGCAGCTTCAATGCCTTGGCATTGCCTCCGCCACCGTCTTCGCCGGTGGCACCTAGCTCAATTCCGATCGCATTGAACACCTTTCTCTTGGCTTCCTCGCCATCTCGATCATTGCGGGCGCCTAGGCGCAGCTGCAGTTGTTGCGCCACAGTGGTGAGCTGCGCCATGAACTTCAAAGCCGCTGTGTTGTCCGGATCGAGGCGATTGGTGATCCACACGGCGCCAATATGATCGAAGTTCGCGAAGTCGTCATAGTTCGACGCGAAGCCCGACATATGATCGGCGTGATAGTGCGTCAGGATAACGAGCGCCAAACGATTCTTAGTCGTCTTCTTCAGATCCTGAATGCATTCGTTGATACTGCCGATGTCGGCGGCATGGACCCCGCAATCGATCAGAATATGCGCAGGCCCGTCATTGCCTGGCACCGTCACCAGAAAGAAGTCGCCAAATCCGACCCGGTACATGCGCACGCGTATGCCTAGGTTGCCCCCAACGGCTTGCTGCCTGTTCGCATCAGCCGGGCCGGTCCCCGCGACTTCTTCGGAGTCCTTTGCTTTGCGCTTCCTTCGGATCTGGTCCGCCGCCTTGGATCGTGTCTTGGCCCGAGCCTTCGTCGATGTCTGGACCGATTTCTTCCGGCGGGACTTCGAAGCACGTTTGCGAACGGCCATTGCTCAGTACTCCTCGTGCAGCAGGCCGAAGTTGGCCTGAAAATGACCGGGTTTCGTGGTGTCGCCGGCCGCAAGGCCTTGTGCAATGGCGAAGCTTCGCTGCGTCTGCTCTCGCCGCTTCGACTCATCGCCAACGCTCGCCTTAGCGATGGCGAACCGGACCACGGGAGGGAGCGCCACTGTCTGACCCTTGCCGTCGTCCACCATTTCGGGCGCCTCGACAATAAGCGTGACGCCGCCCCGAAACGGAAAGGATCCAGCTTCGGGGACGCCAGGATCGAAAGGCGCGGTTCGCGTCTGGATGATCTCCACCACCATCTCCATCCGCAGCCTGCCATTCTGGAGGGTGCGGAACACGGGATGAAATGACGGCACTGTCACGGGAAGATCGGGATCGAGTCCCAGCTTGCCACGATAGGCGTGAGCCCATGCGCGAAGGACGGCGCCGTTGCGATCTTTCTCGGCGGTGGTCAGCCCATTCGGGTTGCCGAAAACCAAGTCAGCGATCGCCGGCAAGTCATCGGACATTCGGGGCCAGCACAAGGCGTCTTCGGAATAGAAACTCGCATTTTCCGCGTAGATGGCGCGCAGCCTGAACGCCTCCATCAACGCATCACGGACCCCATCATTGTCTGTTGGATCGAGGTCTTTGGAGACCGTGATCAGGGCGCGTAGGAAGTCGCCGAACGTCACGTCCACCGGCGGGCAGTAGTCGAGGGCGCGCGCGCAGAGACGAAAGAAGTGCGTGGCTGTCTCGGAGGCGCAGCTGGCGAGTAGCTCGGCGAGGATTGCGGGCAGGTCGTCAATCCGGGAGCCACCGCCGGCGCGGTAGATGCGGAACAGGCTCTCTGCGCGACCCGTATAAACACTAAAGAAGGCATCGAACACGGCGGCGACGAGAATCGAGCCGCGGAAGTGCGGGTCATCGACTTTCTTGTGTATGTCGTCGGCGTTGGGCCGGCTCCCAAGCGCGGAGCGCAGGCCACGCTTCCCGCCACGGGCCTGACCGAACTGAATTGCCAGCTGGATCAGCGGATTGGTCTTCGATATCTGTCCGGTCAACTGCGGCGCGTTCGGTTCGCCGGTCGCCCTCGGCGCGATTGGCGCCAGGTCAGTCTGATAGAGACGCCCGCCGGTGCGTCGAATTGCATCGGTCAATGCCTCTTTGTGGGAGAAATGGGCGAACAACGCGCATAGATCGGCAAAGCCTTCATGGAAGGCCAGCACGTCGGGATTGGTGGGCTCGGTGAAGTAGGTGCGGATGCCGTCGATGACGGCGTGGGTCACCTCATGCGCGATGATGTCTTGCGAGAGACAGGTGAAAACGCGCTGACCCGGAAGATTGCGACCCTGACCGCTCTTGCTCGCTGAGAAGAAACCGAACAGGATCCCGTGCGCCTCGGGGTTGTAATAGGCGTTGGCCTGCTGCATGGCGTGCGGATAGAGCTTGAGAACGCGAATATCGCCCTTCTTGCGAAAGGCGTCGTCGATCTCGTTCAAATCCCCAAAACGATCCGCCCGGCGCCAATGGATGTCGCGTCCCAGCGCCGTCTCGAACATCTGGATAGTTCGGGAAGCGATCGCATAGACCATCTGTTGGTGGAAGCGGGGATCAGACTCCGAAGGATCGAGACCGTTGTTCGCCAGCAGGAGCGGGTCGTCGAGGTCGACGGGCGGATAATAGCGCTTGTTGGCGGCGTCGTAGTCAACGACACCGATCTTGCGGCCGGACGGACCTGGCGCGAGCTTCTCCCAAGGCACGTGGACGGTCGTAAAATTGCCAGCATATCCGCCTGTACCCGGATCGAAGGCGTAGACCTGCAGTGCCCTGAGCGTCGGCGTCGGCACTTTCAGCCAAGGGTACCGCTTGTCTTTTGACACGGAATCTTTATTGCCAGCTGCCATGCATTCGTCTCCATGTTCAAGACGGATTGGGTTCGACTTCAAAATCATTCACGGTGGACGTTCCGGCTAGATCTTCTCCTCGCAATCAGGTGAGGCGCCAGGCGTAGCTTGAAGCCCAGTCGCGATCAAAGACAGACTGAAGCGTACGAACTAGCGTCGGATGGTCGGCGTTAAAGCTGCTCCCCGCGGTGGACGCGAAATAGTCCCAGGTCATGTTCGACGTGCCGATATTGATGCGCCTGTCGGTCACGATGTACTTAGTGTGATTCACGCGCGTATGGCCCGGATACCTGCGCACACTTCCGCTGGTGCTGTCCCAGCCCGGAATGATGAATTGCTTAATCTCGAGTTGGCCCGCGGTCATGTAACGATCCGTCCGCCCGGCGTCGGCTGCCTTCTGCAGCGCGACCAGGAAGGGAGCGATCAGGCCGGAAGTGTGGGCCCATTTGCTGACCAGCAGCCGGACATAGACCTTGCGGGTCAGCACCGCCGAGAGAAGGGCATCGAACAGGCTTGGCCACCATACCGGCGTGTCGTACGGAATGGCGCCTTCGCTGCCGAGCGTTGCGCCGCCGCTCTGGCGACCGAAGAGTCCTACCGGGGCGAAATCCATCACGCTCACGCATATGGATTTTCGCGCGTCGTCGATGGTGCGGACCAGCCCCTCCTGGTCCCAGGTCCGCCCCGGATCGAGGACCTCCTGCGGGCAGCCGGTGAGCAAGACGGTCCCCCGCTCCCCGCCGAGGTCCAGGGAGAGCGGCGCCTTCCAGTTGCAGGCGGTCGCAGACCCCCCGCCAGCCAGCGTCAACTTTGCGCGCTGCTCCGCTGGCACCAGAGTCGACCATGGCGGCACGCGCCGATCGATGCGAACCACCGGGTCGAACACCTCGACGCTCGTCGGCGAAAGGGCGGCGAAAGCCCACCAGGCCTCGAAATACTTGCCGGCGTCCGCGGCGAGCTCCGGGCAATGTTCGACGACCACGCCCATTTCCTTCACCTGCGTGATCGACTTCCAATCCATGTTGGCCGACCCGAGGTAGAGGTGGCGCTGATCGAAGATCAAGAGCTTTTGGTGCATGATGCCACCGCCGCCATACCACTTGCCCATCTCGACCGAGTGGATCGAGATCCGGTCGGCAAAGTCCGCTTGCAGCGCGTCCGACTCCTGCTTATGGCCGGAGAAGCCAGGGCCCTGTAGGATTCGGATGTGCACGCCGCGTTGGGCCGCGGCGCGCAGACCCTCATAAAGAGCACGGCCCGCGCCGGCGCCCATCGCCTCGAGCTCCTCCGGCGTGAATCCCTTCTCGTCGTCGCTGCCCGGATCGGCCAGAAGCGCCCAGTACATCGCCGTCAGCTCGATGCTTGATTTGGCCTTGGAGGTTAGCTGGACCAGCACGTCTTCGGTGTAGGCCACGCCGGGCGTGCCGCGCAGATCTTCGAGACCCTTGGGGATCGATTCGACGAGGTAGGCGTGGGCGGAATTGCTCACGGTTATATTCTCTCTCTTTAGTTACGACGCCACCGGGTGAGGCCGCCTCAAAAGGTCGCCTCTGGCGCTGCGCCTGATGCGCGGGAAACATAGTAACGAAGAACGCTGGCCAGCCACCCTTGCGTGCCCGCAAAAAACCAGCAGTGGCCCAAACATGATTACCAGGCCTCGTCAGTCACGCCGGGACCGAGCGCTCAGTGAATCAGAGATTGTTATGGCCGAGTGCTTCCAAAGCAAGAGCGGCGCGCCCCCTTTTGGGGGTTGGAGTAGCACCAGTCGCAGCGGCTGAATCGAGTCCGCTATAGATTTGAGATCTGAAATCGCGCTCACCATCCTTCGCAAGGTTAATGATGAGGTTGGCAACTCTGTGGGTTATGGGATCGCTGCGATCGACCAGGCGTAGGTTGCTAAGGGCCGCCTCGCATGCTGCCGTGAAGCTCGCAACGTCTTCTAGTCCAAACTTATCCGAATAGTCGAATCTCAGGATCTCCCGAGTTGGCATATTCAACGTAAGACGCGCGCCGAAGGCGACAGATAGCATGAATTCCCAGATTCCTGAGTCGGCTGGCCGACGCCTGCGCGGGCGGCGGCTGCACTACGGGATTTCAATCCGATCTATTCGGCTGCGGGTCCAACTGCGGCCGAGCCCACCGAAGCCACGTGTCCATGAATGTCCGCTTCGCCCCCAAAAGCGGCGGTCGGCCATCAAAATGCGAACCGTCGCGAAGTGCCAAGAGGAGACCTGAGCAGGTGCAGCAGGGCGCGTGGCCAAAGTTGCGGCTACTTGCTTGCGGGTACGCGTTGGCCACCATTGGCTGATACTGATACTTTTTCGATGACCAAAAATAGGTGACACGAAGGATCCGTCATGAGACGGGTGTTTAAGTTGCTGTTGCCGAGTTCTCTGGCTGCCTCGGCACTGCGCATCAAAGACCAACTCCTGGATGCGGGCACCGCACTGAGCGCCCTACGGCGACCACAAGATCGCATTGTCGGAATGGCGAAGGAGAATTTCCGCCGTGCCAGCATGTTGGACATGGACGCGTTCCCGCTGCTTGGCGATCGTTGGGAAGCCTACGCCGGTGAACTGCGCCGGAAGCTTCCGAGCCTACGAAGCGTCCGAGACGTCATCCGGTATGCGCAGTCGCCGGCGGCAGGCGTCGAAAGTCAGCTGCGCGGCAAAGACTTGCAGTTATACATCAATGCCAACTTGCACTTTGCGACTGATGTTCCGCCAGAACTATTAGAGCGTTTTGCGGATTTCAGCGCATCCACCCTCGTGCCAGAGGAGCATATCGTTATCCATCACGGCACCCGCGTCGACGCCAATATCGTCAACATAGCCATGAGGATCCTGCGGCTTGTTCACGCGTTGCGGGACGATCTGCCCAAGACTGTCTGCGATATCGGTGGGGGCACCGGCGCAACTGCGCTGGCTTGGCTTCGCAATGGCATTCATCGTCCCGAGTGGGTGACGATCATCGACTTGCCGGAAACCCTGATCTTCGCGGAAGTGCTGCTGCGCCATGAACTCGGGACGGCGAATGTCCGCTATCTCCTCGACGACAATCCGATTGATCCTGACAAGATCGGTGCCAAAATCGTGCTCTGCCCGATCGCCAACATTGCCGCGTTGAAAGCGCTACAATTCGATCTTGTTCTCAATACTCTCTCCATGCAGGAGATGACGGACGACTGGATCGATTGGTATATGCGCTGGCTCGACGAACAATCTTGTCGGTATTTTTATTCCGCCAATTTTTTCGGCAGTGCGCTAGCCGACATGCGCGAAGGGAGAAACTCTTGGTCCCCGCGGCCCAGCCCCCAGTGGCATCTGCGGAGCTGCTGGATCAACATTGCAGACCGTCCGATGGCGATGCAGCTATTTGCGAAAACCCGCGACCCGCACCCACGCCTTATCGGGCCACCATCGAGACTCGACCGATGGCTTGAGTTGCTCGATAGCGTGCGAATGAGCGGGTCTACCGATGCTGGTCTCTTGCAACGCGCGCTCTGTTATGGCCTCGAATTCGATCCGGTCCCCAAGGAAACTTGGCACCTGGCGCGAACTCTTGCGTCGCTGAGCGACTCGCCATGGGCGAAGGCAACATTTAAGAACCTTTGCCAGATACGTACCGCAGGCACGGCACTGCTCAACGCGAAAGGGCCCTGATTTGCCTCAGAGCGGCGCTCGCCACCCCCTGGGCCCGCGCCGCGGTGGAGCAGGAGATCGCTGCGCTGCGGGATTTCAGTTCCCTCGATGTCCGCTTGGGGTCAAGTATCGCTGCCCCCGCGACGGCCACGGCATTTCCGCTTCACCTCCAAGAGCGTCCAAACGTTCGCGCCGCAGCGAAACGACGCGACGTGCCAATAGGCGACATATGCAGTGCAGCAAATTTGGAGTCTATTCGATCACCTCGTCGGCGAGCGCAAGGAGCTGCTCGGGCACCGTCACGCTGAGCGCTTTGGCTGTCGTTAGATTGATAACGAGTTCAAACTTGGTCGGCTGCACAACCGGAAGATCGGCTGGTTTGGCGCCTTTGAGAATTTTTCCGACATAATTTCCCGCTAGGCGGTATGCGTCTGCAAAATCTGACCCATACGTAATCAGCCCGCCGCTTTCAGCGAATTCACGCATTATAGATCGCAGGTAGCTTGTAACGAGCTGCCAGCGCCACAACCTGGTTGCGGCGTCTGGCGAAAAATGGGTCCGAAACAACGAGGAGCCCCGCCAATCGTTCGTCACCGGCTGCGGCGAAGGCTGTGTCAATCTCTTCATTGTTGGTTGCGCGCAGGATTTGCATTTTTCTTTTGAGGCCTATAGCCGCGTCGTGCAACTCGTGAAGCTGACGGTCGGCATCGCGAAACTTTGGATTCACTAAGACACCAAACGGGGCCGTGGCTGTAACGAGCTTGTTCAGCAGATCAAGACGTTTTGCTTCCAATGCTTGTGCGACCAAATATATGCCTGTGACGTTCGCACCAGTCGATTGAGGCTGGCAACAAGACCGGCTTCGACTGGATCGGCCGCACTGGTGAAGACGATAGGGATTGTGTCTGTCGCTTTTTTTGCCTCAAGAACATCTGGGTAGTTCGCGACAATCACGGATACGTTCTGGTGGACCAGATCGGCTGCCAATACCGGTACGCGGTCGTACTGACCTTCTGCCCACCGGTATTCGATAATTACGTTCTGACCATCGACGTAGCCGCCCCTCGGAAAGGGCCCGGTGAAAGCCATCCAAACGGTGGCCGAAGGCACTTCGGGATTCACCGTTGAGAAACCACCAACTCGTGTTAGGCATTCTGGCGTGGAGGGGAGTCCGCGTCCCTACTCAGCACGATCATTTCTTCACGCCAGACTGCCCCGCTATGCAGCATCGGTCGTCAATTCGATCGGCTCGATAATTGAGAGATTTCGCGTTTGGTTTCCTTGCGTTCGTGCGCACGCGGCGGCGTACCGACCGTCGACTTTACGCCGCTTGCGCCTTCGTTGTTTACAATCCTGCCTTTCGGCACAGTCGGCCGGCCCCGCTTGGCGGCATACTCCTTTCCATCGATCGCCGCGACATGCGGAGGGTCTCGATCGAGATATGGCCGGCCGACCCCCAGCTCCGTCTCGTGCGCATCGATCCACTTCCACAGCTCTTCGCTTGAGGCGAATCTCTGCAGGCGGGTCTCCCCCTTGACGCTTACGAGATCGACGGCAAGCCCATGGCCGTAGCCGCCGCGGCGGCTGCCGCCGTGAAATGAGCTGTCGCTCGCCGCCTTCTTGCCGCTTGCGATCGATTGCCGGTAATCGTCGCGGAATGCGCTGGTTATGCCCGGCATGAACCCGGCATCGTCCATCGTGCGAAGCGCCCGAAACAGCTTTAGTTTGAAGCCGCGATCCATGCCCCCGATCACATAATCCTTGGGCGACATGCCGGCTCTTTGTGCCGCGATCGGATCCTTCCAGGTGAAGTCTGCGACGACATATTTCGTGATGGTCTTGGTGACGGTGCGCGTCTTGCCCTTCGTCTTGACCGTTGTCTTGATTCGCTCCGTCACCTTGTTCGTATCGACTTTGGGCGTCCGTTCGTACAGCGACCAGAGGTACTCGTCGATGCAGATGTCGACCACCAGGCATTCGTCGAGCGGTTCAACCGGGCGCGCGGCCGGCTGCGGGTCCTCCTCCACCGGATCAGGCCTGAACAAGGACACGAGCCGCACGCGTGTTTCGGGCGGCGGCGTCGAACGAGAGTCGGGCAAAGGCGGCGCCTCGACGACGGGCGCCTCAACGGCGGAAACGCCCGCGAGGCCAAAGGCGGTTTCGCTCGGGCCGGGATCGACCGTCGCCGCATCGGTGGCAGGCACGGCCGCGGATGCGACGGCAGGCTCGGGCAGCTTGCGGTGGGACGTGGTCACAGCGGCCACGGAAGCCATTGCGTGTGCCAGCAGCGCGCCAACCGGCCCGGTGTCAGCGCTCGACGTTGCGCCGCGTGTCGCCCCGCGGTTCCAGATTCGCGTTGCGGTATTTTCGATCCCGGACCACTCGAAGCCGCCGAGCCTCGCAGCGCACCACCCGGCAATAGTGACCGTTGCGCACAACAGCACCAGCGCAAACTGCCGCGGTCTCGCCATCGCTCGCCTCCCCCCCGTTCGGCTACCGCAAGGCACGCCGCACAGCCGGCACACGACTGGATCGATTGTCCTCCGACAATCGCTTCATGCAAGGCAAGAAAGCTTGCGGGTAATCATTTTCCAAAAAGGTGTTGTCCAAATGCAACGCGGGTCCCGAAACGATGCAAAACGATCAAGCTCGAAATCATGTCATGATCAGATCAGCATTTGCCGTCGCTTCCGCTTCGATCGCGGTCAGCATTCAAGTGGGTCACTCACGTGAATCGCACCTCGTGACATTGTGGGCCTTATTGTTCGTTAGCTGCGGAACCACTATTGCGCAGTCGGTTGCCGTCTTTGATTTTGAATTAATCGATACAAGCCTGGAAGGCGCAATCCGCGGCGCTCGGCCTGATGAACAGGAACGGCTTGCCCGTCTGAGCGATCAATTGCGGCAGCTACTGAGGGACTCGGGCCGTTTCTCGCTTGTCGATATCGCGCCGATCGCAGTCGAGGCGCAGGCAAGCAACCTGCAAGCCTGCGGTGGCTGCGAACAATCCCTTATTTGAGCTGACGACGAGAGACGTGCTGGCACAGCTTTTTGCCTGTCATGTGAGCTAGGATGATAGTTCTATAGCCGGGGCCGCCAACGTTTGAATTTACCGTAGGCTTTTTGGGGTGTTACGGACATAGGAGGCTACCCATGCGATTAATGCTCATCGTAGTGACCGTAGCGGTGGCAATGTTGCTCGACCTTCGCGTCAGCCAAGCCACTCAAATGCCGTGGTGCGCGGGCATGAATAAGGGCGCTGCCTTTCCTTACAATTGCAGTCTGCC
>Ga0126377_10004590_pt1 | contig 10076 bp, 11 predicted proteins | sample PanSoiMetPlot_22_FD_92647 | JGI IMG/M metagenome (GOLD analysis project Ga0126377, IMG submission 92647) | Tropical forest soil microbial communities from Panama - MetaG Plot_22 | ecosystem: Environmental > Terrestrial > Soil > Tropical forest > Bulk soil | place: Panama | collected 2016-02-17 | reverse complement strand
GGAGGTCTGGAGCTCGAGCGAGCGCTCCACCGCCCGCTTGTTGGTGATCGGGGAGCTGAACGTGAGGATGATCGGCATCCCGACGCCGTACGTCTTTCGGTACCCCTCGAAGATCGTGGTTGAGAACGTCCGCGACGGTGCCAGCGTCCGAAAGGTGCTGCGCTCGGTGACCGTTCGACCGGCCTGGTCGGCCGCCGTGGCTCGAACCGTGTAGCGCGTGTCGGTCTCGAGTGCCCACAGGCTGTGCCACGCGGAACCGCCGGCCCTCAACCGGCCCTCGACCGGAACACCCGAGGCCATCGCGCTCACGCCGGTGATCGTGCCACCCGAAACGGTCACCGAGATCCCGGCTCTCGGCTCGGCCGCCTGCCTGCCGTCCCTCGGCGTGATGGACAGCAGCGCGTCGCTGGCGCTGCTTTCGGCCGACCCTGGTGCCGATGCGGCGGGGGAGCGTTGCTGCCCGGCGGTCGGGGAGGACTCACAGGCGGCCGCCGTCAGGGCCAGGACCGCCACGACGGCCGCGATGGCGAGCACGGGCCGCTCCCTCATCACTCGTTCATACCGCACCCGCGAGGAAACGGGGAGTGGTCGGATGCATACCTCGATGTGCGCCGGAGCTGACTACAGTTCCGAGGATGGTCGCGCCGGCGCGGGTCACGCTGGTCCCGCACACGCACTGGGACCGAGAGTGGTACGAGCCGTTCTCGGTCTTCTCCGAGCGCCTCGTCGGGATGATGGATACGCTGCTCGACCTCACCGACAAGGGGTTCCCTCACTTCCATCTCGACGGGCAGACCGCGATGATCGATGACTACCTCGATCGTCGCCCGGAGCGCTCGCGGGACCTCGCGGGCGCGGTCTCGGCGGGGCGGCTCTCCGCCGGTCCGTGGGTCACCCAGATGGACGAGTTCCTCACCTCGGGCGAGTCGCTCATCCGCAATCTGGAGATGGGCATCGAGCGGGCTCGCTCGCTCGGACGCAGCCTCGAGGTGGGCTACATGCCGGATCAGTTCGGACACATCGGGCAGATGCCGCAGATCCTCCGGCTCGTGGGGATCGAGCGGGCGATGGTGTGGCGCGGCGTCCCGAGCGCGATCGGCACCTCGACGTTTCGATGGCGCTCGCCCGAGGGGAGTGAGGTGCTGACCGAATCGCTCCCGCTCGGGTACTCGAGCGGTTCGTCGCTGCTGAGGACCGAGGACCCGGAATCGCTCGCGACCGCGATCGGCGCCGAGGTCGAACGGCAGCGCCCCTACGCCCCGGATGGCCGCATCGTGGTGATGGTCGGCTACGACCACGCCGGACCGGACCCGACGCTTCCGTCCCGGCTCGAGCGCGCACCCCTGCCGGAGGACCTGGACGTGCGGATCGGCAGCGTCGCCTCGCACGTGCTGTCGCTCGAGGCGGGCGACGACCTGCCGGTCTGGAGCGGTGAGCTCCGTTCCAGCGCTCGGGCGCACCTCCTGCCGAACGTCTACTCGGCGCGTGTGCACCAAAAGCGCGAACGGGGACGCGTCGAGTCGCTCCTCGAGCGATACGCGGAGCCGCTCGCCGCGCTCGTCCCGGGGATCCGCGCGCCGGAGAGGGACCTGCGACGAGCGTGGACGCTCCTCCTGTGGAACGGCGCGCACGACTCGGCCTGCGGTTGCTCGCACGACCAGGTCGCGATCGACGTCGACGCTCGTTTCGAGGAGGTGAGGCGGCTCGCGTCCTCGATCGCAGAGGGGGCGCTGACGGCGCTCGGCGAGCAGGTCCGCGCCGGGGGGACGCTGCGGTTCAACCCTTCGCCGTTCGAACGCGACGCCGTCCCGGCCCTGGGCTACGCGGTCGTGGACGAGCTGCCCGAGCCGGAGCTCTCGGACGTCCGACTGGAGAGGATCGCCCGGGGCGTCTCCGCCGACGGCGTGCCGATCCGGCTCCTGGACGAGCCGGACGTCGGCGACCTGTACACGTTCTGCCCCGCGGACGGATCGCAGATCGCCACCCCACCGGAGCACGTGGAGCTGGCGGCCGACGGGTTCACGATGAGCTGGGACGGCGTCGCGGTCGAGATCCGCGTCACCCGACGGCGGGGGGAGCGGTTCCTGCGGCTCGATGGCGTCGTCCGAAACGAGAGGCCCGACCATCGCCTTCGGCTCCACGTCGGCCTTGCGTCGGGTGTTACGCGGGCGATCGCGGGCGCGCCGTTCGAGCTCGTTGATCGACCCCTCGTCGGCGAGGGCAGCGACGGGGAGGCGCCGTCTCCGACGTGGCCGGCACGGCATGTCGTGCTCGCGGGCGGCATCGCCGTGTTCCACGAGGGCGTGTTCGAGTACGAGATCGCCGACGGGCGCGAGATCGCCGTCACGCTGCTGCGCTGCGTCGGCACGATCAGCCGCGAGCGGCTCGCGACGAGGCCCTGGCCGGCCGGGCCCGCGACCCCGACACCCGAGGCCCAGATGCTCGGGGAAACGCGGTTCGCGCTCGCGATCCAACCGGATGCCGAGCGCGAAGACCTCCTCCGCTCCTGGGAGCGGTTCGCGCTGCCGCTGCTGGAGGCGCCGGTCGGAGGCGACGGCGCCCTCCCGCCCACCGGGACCCTGCTCGAGATCGCCGACTTCGACGCCGAGCTGTCGACGATCCGGCGCCGCGACGGCGCCGTCGAGATCCGGATCTGGAACCCACGCGCGGATCGCACGGCCGGCGGGACCATCGCCGCCCGGCGGGTGACCGTCGAGCCCGCGGGCATCGTGTTGCGCGGTGCTCGCGGAGCGGTCACGGGGACTCCCACCTGAGTGGAATCCACGCCACCGATGTGGGCGCCGAGGTTGCGGTCGAGACTGTGTCGGCGGTCACAACTCGCGTCCAAGGGGGCCCGCGATGACTCGGCCCGCCGGACGGGATCTCTCCGCGCTCGGGGCCGAACCGAGCGACTACGACTGGCCCAGCAGTTCCAGGAAGAGCGCCTCGGTATCGGGAGAGGGGTCGACGCCCAGCTCGGAAGCGAGCAGTCGACGGCAATCCTCGTACACCCGCAACGCCTCCGCCCGATTGCCGAGAGCCTTGTGCAGGCGGATCAGTCGTTGGTATCCGGTCTCTCGGAAGGGCTCCAGCCGGATGGATTCGCGCGCTGCCTCGACGGCGAGGGCAGGTTCGTCGTTCGCGAACCAGACATCAACGAGGCAATCCAGCGCTCGAACCAAGATCGCATGCAGACGACCCCTCTCGCGTTCGATCCAAGCACCGTCCTCACCGGGGAGGAAGGGACGCCTCGCGGAGATGGCCGCGATGTTGCAGGGTCCCCAGGCTCGCTTCACATCACCGGAGCGCAGCCTTGCCTCGGCTTCGTCGATCGCCTCGGCGGCCGCTTCGCGGTCGATCCAGATATCCCTACCGATCCGCAGGAGATAGTTGCCATGCTCGCCCGCAAGACTCAGGGTCTCGCCGTCTCCAACTTGATCAAGCAGCTTTCGTAACTTGCTGATGAGCGCGTGGAGGGCCGACCCCCACGCGGGGGGAAGCGTGTCGCTCCAGAGCGCTTCGGCCAGTTCCTCGCGTGTGACCGGGTGCTGGCGGTTGCAGGCGAGGTAGGCGAACAGTCGGCGCCCCTGACGACCGGGGAACCGCGATTCGGTGATCAGACCGCCGTCGCTTTCGATCTCCACCCGCCCGAGGACGAAGACACGGGTCACCATCGGTGACGCCAAGAATCCTCCAAGGAGCCCCCAACCACCGACCGTCATTGTGACATGGCGATGGAACGGGACCAGGAGAAGGAGGTAGCCATGAAGGAGATCCAGGTTGGAGAAGCGCCCCCGACCCGGCAGCGCGTGCCGGCGGGCCGAGTCCTGGACGACGTGCCGAGGGCGCTGTACGTGATCGCCCACGTCATGTTCCTGGGCATCGGGATCTGGCTGTGGGTCGCAGCCAGGCAGAACGCACTGCCGTACTCGGGAGCGCTGGCGCTGTACGTGATCTCGCAGGTGGGTTTCCTCGCCTACTTCGCGAACGTGATCACCATGAAGACGGCGGTGCTCGTCGAGCAGTTGGCCGTCGCGGCGATGCTGATCCTCATCGTCCTCCAGGCCACGTAGCGAGTGGGGGGCCGCGCCGCCAGCCTTCACGACCGAAGTCGGTCATTGAGGGTCCGCGAGGGTGGATCCACGCGCATGGGAGCCGGGGTAGCATCACGCAGATTCCAACAACTCGATACCGAGGGCAAGAAGCCCCCCGATCCGAGAGGACCGTCCGTGGCAAAGACCTTCACCTGTACGTGCGGAGTCGTTCTTCGCGGTGAGACGGACGATGAGCTGGTCGCCAACACGCAGCGCCACGCGCGCGAGGTGCACAACATGGAGCTCACCCGCGAACAGATCCTGGCGATGGCGCGGGCGGACTGACCCGACCCCTTTTGACCGATGGCTCTCCATGCGGAGCAGGCGGGCGTCTGGCCCGAGTTGGATAGGGCGATTCCCTCAACCATTGGGCCTTTGGTGACGCCGTCGTCAGGCATCTCGCCATGGTCGACGCGTCGGGTTGCACGAACCTCTCGTTGAGGAGGGCCGAGCGACGATGATTTCCTGCGGCTTCGAGCTGATCGATCGGCGAGGAGGCTGAGGGCCGGACGAGCGCCAACGATCTGCGCGCGAGCGCGGGATGACGGTCGAGGAATACACGGCGAAGCAGCCCGCGGCCCAGGCTGAGACGATCCGCCGACTCCGCGCGATCGTCAGGGAGGCGGCGCCCAAGGCGGTCGAGTCGATCAAATGGGGCCAGCCGGTCTACGAGCAGGACGGCCCGTTCGCGTTCATCAAGGCCGCGTCGAAGCACGTGACCTTCGGCTTCTGGCGGGGCACGGAGATCCCCGATCCGAAGGGGCTCCTGGAGGGGAGCGGAGGCCAGATGCGCCACATGAAGATCCTTGCCGCATCCGGGATCCCCAGGGCCTCGGTCCGCTCGATGGTGCGGGCGGCGGTGAAGCTGAACCGCGAGAAGGGCGACCCCACCCGACGGCGCCGAAGCGCTGGGTGAAGTCCCCTCGAATGATGGACTCGCTTCCTTCGCGAGTCCTACGAGACGCATAGCATCGCTGTATGGGAGTGAGCGGCGACCTCCTCGGTGTTGACGTTCAAGGCATGCATATCGGCTATCGACGGGCGGGGGAAGGTCCCCCGCTCGTACTGCTACATGGGTACGTGGGCGACGGTCTGGGCACCTGGGGTCGGCAGCTCAGGACGCTGTCTGACGAGTTCACGATTGTCGCGTGGGATGCACCCGGATTCTCTTCGTCGTTCGATCCCCCGGAATCGTTCAGCCTGTCGGATTACGCCGACAGTCTCGCGGCGTTCATCGAACGACTCGGGCTCGAGCGGCCACATGTTGTGGGCCTGTCCTTCGGCGGCGGCCTCGCGATCGAGTTCTTCCGGCGCCACCCCAGGTCCCGAGTTCGTTGGTGTTGGTATCGGCCTATGCGGGTTGGACAGGCTCCCTTCCGCCAGAGGTCGTCGAGTTTCGGTTGGATCAGGCGCTGAGGCTCGCCGATCTGTCAGCTGAGCAGTTGGTAGCGGAGATCGTCCCGACGCTCTTCTCATCAAGGGCTCCGAAGGCCCTGGTGGATCAGTTCGCCGCGAGCATGCTTGAGTTCCATCCATCTGGCCTGCGGGCGACAGCACGCTCGTTCGCCCGCGCTGACCTCCGCGCCGTGCTTCCGTCGATCGATGTACCGACGCTCTTGGTCTATGGGAGCGAGGATGCGCGGGCGCCGCTCGAGGTCGCCGAGAGCCTCAACACGTCGATCCGCGGCTCCTCCCTGGTCGTCCTTGATGGCGTCGGCCACGTCGTGAACGTGGAGGCGCCTGAACGCTTCGATGCCACGGTCCGCACCTTCCTCCGTTCCCTTGTACGGCCCGAGGCGTAGTTCCGCACTAGCGCTCCTCGGCGAGCTCGAGCCATCGAGCCTTACCGAGTCCGATTCGGTACGTCTGTTCGGTGTGAGCTACGACGAGAAGGACGCTGTCGCAGTGGCAACAACGCATCACGATGCCGGGCGCCTGCGTATACACGTGCTCGGCTCCGACCGCCTCCACCTTGCCGCACCCACCACACGCGATCCGGGCAGCCGTCATCTCTTGGAAGAAGACCTCGCCGAGGATCCCGGACACGGCGTTGCCGTCGACACGCATCGCGTCGCTGTCCATCTAGCCTCCCGTCGGTCCGAACCGCTCGGTCTTGACGCTGGCCGGAGGGTATCCAAGGATCACAAGAGCGGCGGCGACAGACTCCACGAAGGGCGTCGGCCCGCAGATGAAGGCCGACGGCATGCTCGAAGCCGGCCAGGCGGTCTCGGCGAGCATCTGGCTGTCTACCCTCCGCGTGTACCCGGTCCATCCCGGTGGCTGCGATCGAGTCAACGTGTGGACGACTTCCGGCCCGTTCGTTGACGATGTCACCCGTTCCAACTCGTCACGGTAGATAACGTCGTCCCACGATCTGGACGAATACAGGAGCCGGGCGCCCAGCATGGCGGCCGAAGCCTGGTGGTGACGCAACATCGACATCAGTGGAACGACTCCCGAGCCTCCGCCGATCAGGAGGAGCGGCCCTCCCATCTGCACGTCCCACACGAAGTAACCGCCGACCGGCCCTCGAAGCTCGAGCATGTCTCCGACGCGAAGTTCACCCACGAGGTACGAGGACACCTCACCGTCCGGGATCCCTTCGACCGTGAGCGAGAGGCGTTCGTCCTCGGGGGCCGAGGCGATCGAGTAGCTGCGCTGCGCTTGGTATCCGTCCTCGGCCGTCAGGCGAACGTCGACGTGCTGGCCTGCTCGATGTCCGGGCCAGTCGGGCACGTCCAGAACGATCGTGCGCACCCTCGACGTCTCGTCGATGAGCTCGACGACCTCGCCAAGGACCCAGCTCAGTCGCCCGCGTACCGCTGCTCTCGCCATGGATCCCCGTAGATGTGATAGCCGTACGACTCCCAGAAGCCGGGTTCGTCGTGGTCCATCAACCGCAGACCTCGCACCCACTTCGCGCTCTTCCAGAAATACAGATGTGGAACCAGCAGTCGAGCAGGGCCTCCATGTTCGGGCTCGAGCGGCAGGCCGTCGTAGGCGAAGACCACCCACGCCTTCCCATCGAGCAAGTCTTCGAGCGGGAGGTTCGTCAGGTAGTCGCCTTCCGAGAAGGCCATCGCGTGCGTCGCCTTGTGGTCCAGGCCGTCGAGAAGCGTGTCGATCGAGACTCCTTCCCACGTCGTGTCCAGCTTCGACCACTTGGTGACGCAGTGGATGTCGGCTCGAATCTCATCGCTCGCTAGGCCCTGGAACGACTCCCAGGACCATCTCCTCAACTCCACCCCCATCTCATCTTCAAGGGTCAACGTCCAGTCTCCTAATGGGATATGAGGTGTCGGACCCGCAGACAGAACAGGGAAGTCCTCGACGAGATGCTGGCCAGGAGGCAGCCTGGCGTCCTCGCGCTCCTTGGAACGCTTGCCCCTGAAACCTCTGGAGACGTAAGCCATGAGAAAGGCCGTCGCTGCCGCGACTAGCCCATCGCCTCCATGTTCCGGCCGACGACCTCCATGGTTTGATTGAGCTTGTCTGTCGGACTGAACTCGACGAGCGACGTGCCCGCGAAGATCTCGGGCGTGTGTCCGGGCCCGACGAAATAGGCTTCGCCTGCGGCGAACTCCTCGTCGCCGCCGGACGTGTGATACACGATCCTGCCCTCGAACACGTACCCCCAGTGCTCGCACTGGCACTTGTCATCGGGCAGCCCCACGAACAGCGGGGTCATGTCCGCGTCTGCCGTGTAGCTCTCGAACCCGACCGTGTAGCCGCCGAGTTCTGCGTAATGGCCCTCGAACCCCTCTGCCTCCACGTGCTCGGTGGCGGCCGTCTTGGACGCCTTCGTCATCTTCTCCTCCTCATTCACGCCGTCGTTGCGGGTTGTTCGGCGAGCCGGACCAGGTTCCGGAATCCCTTACGCAGGTTCGAGCCGCCGGCCCGAAGCGCGATCGCGCGCAAACCGGGGATCTTGAAGGCGACCAGCGCACCCGCCAACTCGCTCATCCGAACGGTCCGGAACGTGTACACGATCCGGCAGCCGTCGGCTTGCGAAGCGATCTCGTACCGATGGATGGTTGTCCACTCGACGACCTTGCCCTTCTTGGTCGAGAGCTTCGCCTCGGTCACGAACTCCAACAGGCTGGGCCGCGAAGCCTCTGTCACCACCGACGAATCGGCGAACGTGCCCATCGCATCGGCACCGGTGCTGCTGAACTCGGTCCCGACCCTCGCCGGCCCATCCGGGGAGTCGATGGATAGAAGCCGGTAGGCCTTCTTCTGCTGCCGGCCGCCCCACTCCAGGTGGCTGCGGATGTCGGCCAGCATGTCGTACACGGCCTCGGCCTGCGCTCGGCTCGACTCCTCGAGGCGGACGGTCAGATCGCCCTTGAGGGCGTTGGCTCGTCCCGTTCCCTTCTGCGCTTGCATGCTCGTCCTCCTCCGGGTCATGGACGGACGAAGCGTGCGCCGATCCTGTCCGAGGAGGATGGGGAGCATTCCCTATTTCACCTCTTGACCGCTGGTGTGCCGGAGGGCGTAGCCCGCGGCCTCGGTCCGGCTGCGAACGTTGAGCTTGGACAGGACGTTGCTCACGTGGTTCCCGGCGGTCTTCGTGCTGATATAGAGGCGGGCGGCGATCTCGGCGTTCGTCAGGCCCTGACCGAGCAGCGCGAGCACCTCGCGCTCGCGGCGGCTGAGCTGCTCGAGGCCCTTGGGGCCGGTCCGGCCGGCCACGCCCCGCTCACGCAGGAAGGCCGCAGCCGCGTCGGCCTCCCGCGGCGCGCCGAGGCGTTCGAACTCGGCGAGCGCGGTCTTGGCCTCTCCAACGGCGACCTCAGGCTGCGCATCGGCGACGGTTCGGGCGAGCTCGAACCGGGCCCGCGCCGCGTCGAGCGGGAGCCGCTGGGCCGCGAACGCCGACAGCGCGGCCCCCAGGATCTCCGCCCCTGCGGCATCGCCCCGCGCCGCCGCCACGCGACCGCGGGCGAACGTCGACATCGCCGCGATCCGCGGCAGCGAGGATGCGCCCGCCACCGCCTCGAGGCGTCCGGCGGTCGTCTCGGCTCCGCCGGTGTCACCCTGCGCCAGCTGCACGTCCACCAGCAGCGCGAGGAACGGCGCCGCCAGCACGTTGTCGTCGCCGATCGCGTTCAGGCGACGGTGCAGGATCGCCGCGGCCATCGCCGTCTCTTCCGACGCGAGGTACAGCGACGCCAGCGCGTGCGTCGACTCGGGCAGCTCCTCGAAGCCTGATAGAAGCTGACCCGCCTCCTCCAGACGGCCCTGGGCGATGCGGAGCTCGGCGAGCTTGGCCGAGGGGTGGACGCACCTCGCCTGCATGTTTGCCGCCCGCATCGCGCCGAGGCCCTCGGCCAGCAAGCCGTCGGCCATCTCCCATTCGCCCGAGGCGATGAACATCTCGGCGCAGCACGCGTAGCAGAACCCCAGCACGGCGACGTCGTCGTGCGATGTCACCCACCCCTGGACCGCCGTGCCCCACTGCTCGATGCGTTGCCAGTCGGCCGCGAGCTCGCAGGCCGCGATCCCGACACAGACGACGTCGCCGATCGTCTCCAAGCTTCGTACCTCGCCGCCGGTCGCGGCCGCGAGCGCCTCGTCCACTTTGGCCATGCCGGTCTCGACCGACCCGGACGCGACGTCCGCGTACCCGTCGCGGATCAGGGCGGCGGCCTCGAGATCGGCATCGCCGAGGCGCCGCGCGAGTTCGAGCGCGATCTGCGCGTGGCGGTGCATGTCGGGCGGGGCCTTCGAACGCCCGGCCCGTGTGAGCGCGAGCCACCCCTGTTCGGGCATTTCGCCGGCGTCCCGCAGCAGGCCTTCGGCGCGGGCGAGCCAACCGCCGCTCACGGCGGCGTGACCGTAGGCGGCGCTGAACTCCCGGGCGAGCCACAGCGCGCAGGTCGCCGCGTTCGGCGCATCTCCCGAGTCCCGGTAGGCGGCGTACGCGCGCTCCATGTGCGCGATCGCGCCTTCGGTGTCGTGGAGCCACCACAGGGCGCGAGC
>Ga0126377_10004589_pt1 | contig 10077 bp, 11 predicted proteins | sample PanSoiMetPlot_22_FD_92647 | JGI IMG/M metagenome (GOLD analysis project Ga0126377, IMG submission 92647) | Tropical forest soil microbial communities from Panama - MetaG Plot_22 | ecosystem: Environmental > Terrestrial > Soil > Tropical forest > Bulk soil | place: Panama | collected 2016-02-17 | reverse complement strand
CGCTCCGTGTTGTTCGGATCGCGCCAGAGCGTGTCGACGAAAATGCGGACGGACCCACCGGCCGTTCGCACGTATTCGATCTTCCCGCTCGACAGCCAGTTGTAGATCGTCCGGCGACTGACTCCCACCAGCTCACAGGCCTTCATGATCGAAATCGTTTTTCGTTCCACGGGCTGCTTTCCTCCACAAGGTCGTATCGGCCCGTGGCCGGAGCTTCTGTAGCCGGATCGTGCGGCTTCGGTCAGGTTCGTGAAACAGGCGAATTCCTCAAGGAAATTGCGAGGGTTTCGTCGTCTAGTCCGCGGATGGCGGCGCGCCCCATCGCCAGCACCGCTTCGGCGCTGCTGCCGCCAATGTGCGGCGTACCGACAAAATTGGCAAGCGACAACAATTCTGTATCGGCCGGAGGCTCGGAGGAGAAGACATCACAGGCGGCACCAGCAAGCCTGTTGTTGAGCAACGACTGTTTCATCGCAGCCTCGTCGACGATTCCGCCTCGGGCCGTATTGATCAGGAAGGCGGAGGGCTTCATCATCGCGAGCTCGCGCGAACCGATCATTCCGCGCGTGGTCGAATCAAGCGGAACATGAATCGACACGAAGTCCGCGTCTCGAAGAAGCGTTTCGAAGCCGACGGGAACGATGCCGACGTCACGATAGAAATCGTCGTAGGACCGGATGTCGTGCGCCATGACGCGCGCGCCGAACGATCGCGACAGCCGCGCAACCGCTTGTCCGACGTTTCCGCAGCCCAGGATGCCAACGGTCGAAGATGAGAGCTGGCGTCCCCCACCGGCCGTCCAGATGCCTCGCCGAAGATCGCTGGACACGGCGCTGACCCTGCGCGCCAGCACAATCATCAAGGCGATTGTCAGTTCCGCGACCGCCTGCCGATTCACGCCCGCAGTCCATCTGACCGACACGCCATGACGCGCAGCCGCCTCGAGGTCAATCGTGTCGAGGCCAACGCCGTACTTGCTCACGATCCGCAGCTCAGGCACCGCCGCGAATACGCTCTCGTCCAGAACTTCGAGCCCCGTAATCGCTTTGTCATGACCCTTCAAGAACTCGATCAGCACGTTTCCGACGAGCGGGGACCGTGTTTCGTTGAAGACAGAGGCGGGGTAACGGCTGAGTAACTCGTCCCGCAGTGTTGGATTCTTTGGAAATGAGTGTGAAGCGACAGCGACGGCGGGGCGCATGCGAGGATCGTATCTTGCCACCTGCACTTGATCGCAGGTTGATCGCGAACGCTCGTCGTGTCAAACTCTTGGCGCCTCCGTAAATGCCTGACAGTCAAAAACATCTACTCCTGGTCGAAGACGAAGCCCCCCTACGACAAGCCATCGCGGAGCAGTTGGTCGACCGCGGCTACCACGTCGAACAATGCGACACGGGCGAAACTGCCGCAACACGTCTCGCCGACTTCGCGTTCGACGTCATCATCACGGATCTCCGGCTTCCCGGAATGGACGGATCCTCGCTCGTCCAGGCCGCCGTCGGTCGTTACCCCGAGATCGTGGCCATTGTCATCACGGGCTACGGGACCACGAAAGACGCCGTCGGCGCCATCAAGAGCGGCGCCTTCGACTTCGTCAGCAAGCCGTTTCAGATTGACGAACTGCTGCATGTCCTCGATTCCGCACTCGAGCAGCGCCGGCTGAAATCCGAGAACGCCTATCTGCGCGCACAACTCGAGGAGCGATACCGCTTCGAGGGCATCGTCGGGAAAAGCCGCGCGATGCAGAAACTGTTTCAGCTTCTCGAGACGGTCGCGGCGACCAACAGCACGATTCTCGTCACGGGCGAAACGGGAAGCGGCAAAGAAGTGATCGCGCGCGCGATTCACCACAACAGCACGCGTAAGATGCACCGCTTCGTCGCGTTGAACTGCAGCGCCATCCCCGAGACCCTGCTCGAAGCAGAAATCTTCGGTCACGTTCGCGGCGCGTTCACCGGCGCGGTCGGCAACAGGCAGGGCAGGCTCGAACAGGCTCACAAGGGCACGCTCTTCCTCGACGAAGTCGGGACGATGAGCGCATCGTTGCAGATGAAGCTGCTGCGCGTGCTGCAGGAACGCGAGTTCGAACGGGTCGGCGATTCGCATACCGTCAAGGTCGATGTCCGCGTGATTGCTGCAACGAACAGCGACCTCCCGAAGATGGTCAGTCAGGGCGAGTTCCGCGAGGACCTGTACTACAGGCTGAACGTCATCCCGGTGCATGTGCCGCCCCTGCGCGAACGCAAGGAAGACATTCCACTGCTGGTCCAGCATTTTCTCGACAAGCTCTCGAAAGACGGATTCGCCAGCGGGACAAGCCGAACCGGCAAACCGCCGACCGTTTCACAGGATGCGATGCGCCGCCTGATGGCATATCACTGGCCCGGGAACGTCAGGCAGCTCGAAAACACCGTCGAACGCGCGCTCGCGTTCACGGCCGGCCGCGGGCAGATCGACCTGGACGATCTCTCCACCGAAGTCCAGCAGGCGCAGGTCCCGGTCATCGCCTCGTCAGTCGAGCTGCCGGACGAGGGTCTGGACCTCGACGCGTTCATCGCGAACATCGAACGCGAGCTGATCGAACGCTCGCTCGAGCGGACGCACGGCAACAAAGGCGCTGCGGCGCGGTTGCTGAACTTGAAACGTACGACGCTCGTCGAAAAGCTGAAGCGGCTGGACAAGTCGTCGGCCCGCGCGTCGTAATCTGGAATTTCTGTGCCGCCTCGCTTCGCGTACTGGACGATTCTGATCGACAACGCGCCGACGGCGTTTCGCGCACGCGAAGCTGAAGAACTCCTGCCGACGGCCGCGCAATTGCGACGTACGAACGAGAACGTCGCCCTGAAATGGTTCGCGCGCGGACGACTCTGGGACTCACAACAACAGGAACGAGATGATTTCCAGCGCCGTAAATGGCGGCCCTCACCCCCACAGGGCGGCGCTGGCGGGGAAGTCCACCGGGAAAAACGCTCGAAAGAGTGGCGGCCGGGCGGTGATCACAAAGACCCGCGGGCGCGCTTCAAGCGCGATAAGAAAACGGGAAGGAAGCCGTTTCCGAAAAGCGCGGACCAAGCCGCGAAACCGTGGGACCGCAAGGCCCATCAAGGTGATCGCCGCTGGCGCCCGAAGACAGGACAAAGGGAGCGTCCGCGGCACTCCGGGACCGCGCGTAGAGATCGCCCGTGGCATGGAAAGGCCGGCGGCGCTGCCAAGCCGAAAGGCGAGGACCGGCGGTTCAGACCGCGGAAGCCGCACGGACCGCCCTTCAAAACGAAATGGACCAAGGACGGCGAACCGCGCAAGAAACACGACACGCCTGAAGATGATTAAGATCGCCCGGTGACTGCCGGATCCGATCTCGTCGGGTACCTCGTTTCGGCTGGTGGAGTTGTCTCGATCGTTCTCTTCATCGCGGTCTGGACGATCCGCGCACCTCGGTCACCGCATCCGCGCCGGGTTCTGATCGCCCTGGCAATTTCATTCACGCTGCTCAGCGTCTTCGGCATTCAACTCCTGCTCGCTCGCTTTCTGTCGGGCGCATTCAAGCCATTCGATGTTTCACAGATCGAGCCCGGCCAGGCGACCGCGATCGTCGTTCTCGGCAGCGGCAGCGTCGTCGCGGAGGACTGGGATGGACGTACGCTTTCGTTCGTCGATCGAGCCGCGGCGATACGGGTGACGGAGGCCGTCCGTGTCTTCAGGCTGGTCAACCCGATCGCAGTGATTTCGTCGGGCGGCGATCCGCACACGAGACGTAAAGGGGCTCGTACTGGCGAAACCATGAAGGACGCGCTCGTGGCTGCTGGCGTCCCCATCGACCGGATCCTCGTCGAGACGGAGTCAGGAACGACCCGGGACGAAGCGGTTGTGGTAGCGCCGATGCTGCGCGCCCGTGGGATCTCGCAGGTGATCCTCGTGACGTCAGGTCTCCACATGAGAAGGGCCCTCGGCACTTTCCGCGCAGAGGGAGTTCCGGCGATCCCGGCAATCGCCCACGAGTTCACTTCTGACATTTCTCTGGCGTTCGTGCTGATTCCCAGCAAGGAGGGCCTTGGACTGGCAGCGGAAAACGCTCACGAAGCGCTGGCGCTTGCGTACTACTGGCTTCGAGGGTGGTGGCAAAGATGATTTCCCACGTCGTGCTCATGTCCCCGCGCAACGATTTGGCAGATGCAGACCGGCGCGCGTTCGTCGAGTCCTTCAAGCGAGCGGTTGCGGAGATTCCGTCGGTGCGAGGCGTGCGCGTGGGACGAAGAGTGCGGATCGGTGCCGGGTACGAAAAGAGCGCAACCGCCGCCGACTACCTGGCAATCATCGACTTCGACGATGTGGAGGGGCTGGAAAGCTATCTTCGGCATCCAGCGCACTCGGAGCTCGGATCCCGTTTCGCGACGTCGCTCGCCGCAGCGGCGGTCTACGACTTCGAAACAGGCGGGATTGAGATGACTGACGACTTACTTCGGTGAGTCGCTCAGACCTAGCGTTCGCATCAGACGTGCGATGATGCCGGCGTTGTCCGGCTCCGGCGTTTCGAGCTGCGTCAGCAAATCCAGGCACTCCCCCATCGTCGGAACCAATGCGATGCCGAGCCGCTTCGCGCCGGCTGAAACGCTGCCTTGTCGCGATGCATCGATGAACAGGACGGGACGGGCCGTCGAATCAGCAATCACATCCAGGCAGTTGTCCAGGCGATCATCGACGACGACGTCGAGGTTCAACGCAGACGCGACCTTCCCGCGCGAACCGTGGACGACGTAGACGCTCGGAAGCGCGAAGCCCTTGGCCTGCAGCCAGCGCTGGGATTGAGCCTGTACCGTCGCGCCGCTTGTGGATGGCCGCGTCGTGATGAAGATGACCTCCCATCGCCGCTCATCGGCAACGCGTGCGAGACGTCGAACCGAGCCCTCCTCGAGCTCGTGTAGCTGCTCCCAAAAATTCTCGATCGTTTCGACGTGCCGCCAGAGCTGACGCTCCTGGCTCACACCAAGGTCCGGGACGCCTTTGACGCCGAACAGCTCCTCGCTGCAGCGCACCAGTTCGGAGTCCATGTCGGCCAGGACCCCGTCGAGATCAAACGCGATGCGAAGCGCCATCGCTCCTCATGTCCCGTAACTGACGGCCAGCCCGAACCGCAGACCCTCGAATTGCCGAGGCGCAACTTCCGTATTCCGCCACTGCTTTTCGAGGCGAACGCCAACACGAAGATCGGGTGACATGTGATATCCCACGCCGACGTTGAATGACCGGTACTCGTCGACGCGATCCGGATACAGCGTGACGGCGCCGGCGCGGTCACGATAAGAAAGGTTGTAAAAACCAAAGCCGCCGACAGCATCAACCGGTCCGAAGATCTGCTGCTGGATCGTCGAGGCGATGCCGTTCTGGAGATAGTAGGGCTGGTTGACGTCGAACGAATACTGCACGTCCCGGTTCACTTGAAGACTCAACTTCGTGGAGCCGAGCAGCACATAGGAAAGGTCCACGGCGACGGTCGGGCCGCGATAGGAACGCAGGCTGACGTCCGTGGGTTCGAAGTCCCGATAGCCGATGCGTGCGGATCCCCTGATGATCGCGGATGGATCGAACGTCACCTGCACTCCGGCCGTTGTCGAATCTGAATCCCGAAGCGCAGAGATGTCGAATTCGTCGCGCAATCGCCCCACGTCAAACGAGATGGACGTCAGCGGCGTCAGCTCGTGGCGCGCGCTGACGGCAAGATTGGTCGACACGCGATTCAACGCCACCTGCAGAGCGGTATCGAGAAGACTGGCGTCGTCCTGATAATCGACGCGGCGGCGGCTCGCTTGTACGCCGAAGTAGGTTCTGGAGAACGCCCGGAGCTCCATCGCGCCGGTGACCTGCGCTTCGACGCGCGGCACCCGGGCGTCGATTTCATAACTCGGTCGCTCGCGCGCCCACAGATATCCGGTGCCGACGCTGAAGCGAAGACGGTTCAGCGGGACAATCCAGTTGATCGTCGCCGAGGTGTTCGCGGAGCGCTCGGTATCGAACGTCTGATACCAGACGAGATCCTCACGGATGTTGCCGCTCAGCCACGTCGGCCCAACCTTCATCCATACGTCACTGCGCGGCGAGAGCGTGAACGTGAAATCCTCCTGCTCCTGGCCGGCCGGCTGGTTGAACACGTTCGTGTCGATGCCGAGGTTCGAGAGGTCGACCGCCGGATTCAGCATGACGGGTCCCACCTGGATCCGCGTCTTGGACGTGTCGGGGGCGTTGATGCTGACGGTTTGAGCGGTCGCTCGCTGTGCCAGGCACACACAGGCAATGACGGTGGCGAACGCGGCCTTGTCGAAACCTCGCGCCATCGCGTCTCAAGCCTCGACCAGTTCACAAAGAACATGGAGGATAGTGCGATGAACCTCCTGGACTCGGGCCGTCGAACCTGCCGGGACGCAGATCGTCAGATCGACACTGCTCTGCAGCTGTGATTGATCGCGCCCCACGAGCGCGATCGTTCGTAGTCCCTGCAATCTTGCCTGTCGGAAACCCGCCAGGACGCTCGGCGACCGGCCGCTCGTCGAAATGCCAAGGGCGATATCGCCACTTCGACCGAGGGCTTCGATCTGCCGGGAGAATACACGTTCGTAGGATGAGTCGTTCGCAACACTCGTCATCACGCTCGTGTCAGTCGTCAGCGCAATCGCTGCGAACGCCTTCCGCTCGACCTGGAACCGGTTGATGAACTCGGCCGCCACGTGCTGGGCATCGGCGGCGCTGCCGCCGTTCCCGAAGATCAGAATCTTCCCGGCGTCATTGAGCGCATGACGTATGAGATCGGCGGCCTCGTGGATCGCGCCGGCGGAGTGCTGAAGCGTCGCGCGATGGGCCTCAACCGTCTCCGCAAAAATCGCATCAATCCGGGCTCTACTGTCCTGCGTCACTTAGCGGCCGGCTCCGCGACGAACGTTCCGTCGCCCCTGGCATCCACCTCGACGCGGACGGAACCGCCCGAACCGTAGACCAGCCGCCGATCAGGCGCGCCTCGATGCTGAGTATCGAACGCCACCATCGCCAGCCGGCCGTCCTCGTAGGTCTCCCACTTGTCCATCCTGCCGTCGCCGTCCGTGTCTTCTTCAGCAGTGATCATCCGTCCCGCACGGAAGTGCTCGATGCGCGATACCTTGCCGTCACGCTTCGTGCTGACTTCGATCCGCGTGATCGCGCCGTCTGCATCCGCAAACGACCACGCGTCTTCTTTTCCGTCGTTCAGCCGCGAGAAGCCGACCTTCTCGAGCGTCCGGCTGGCGTCGTAATACTCCCAGCGATCGATGAGGCCATCTTCGTTCTGATCGATCTCGATGCGGACGACGCGCGATCCGTCCATGTAGCTCCAGGTGTCCACCTTCCCGTTGCCGTTGGAGTCGTACTGGAGGAGCGTCAGCTTGCCAGTCTTATCGTCGTATGTGGGTTTGATCTGATTGCCCGGCGGGCTCTGTCTTGAACTACAAGCAAATGCCGTGATTAGGGTTAATGCCTGTAGTTTTATCGGTCGAGACCCCAAAATCTGACTCAGGACGACAGGGACACCGCTGCATCGACGCCGAAGAACAGGGTGATTACCGCACGCAGCTCTGACAGCGACCCTGCCGTATTGATTGCCGTTCGCAGGTGCGAGCCGTTGTCGAGACCCTTCGTGTAGTACGCGCCGAGTGCCCGGAGCTTGTTCACGACCCAGCGGTCGTGCGTGAGGGTCCGCGTTTCGTCGATCCGTTCGTTCAGCAACAGGTCGATGTAGTCCAGGAGGAACCGGCCGCGATCTTCCATGCTGACCGTTCGCATCGGCCGTCCAGACGCCAGATCCTGCGCCTGCGCCAGGATCCAGGGATTCCTCAAGACGCCGCGTCCGACGAGGACGCCTTCGACTCCGGATTCGAGGCGCTCGACGATCTGCTCGGGCTCCACACAATCGCCGCTGCCGAAGACGGGAATCATCAACTCGTCGGCGACCCGCGCCACGAGATCCCAGTCGGCGCGGCCGCTGTAGCTCTGTTCCGCCGTGCGCCCGTGAACCGCGACGGCTGCCGCCCCGGCATCCTCGACCATTCTCGCCAGCACCGGCGCGTTGCGATCCCCATCGTTCCACCCCGCGCGCATCTTGACGGTCACCGGGATCTTCACCGCTCTGGCCATCGCGCTGATCACGCTGGCGGCGTGCGCCGGCTCGCGCATCAGGCTGCAGCCGGCGTTGTGTTTGGCAATCTTCGGAACCGGGCAGCCCATGTTCACATCGACGATGTCGGCGCCCATGCCCTCGACGATTTGCGCAGCGGCAGCCATCTTCTCGGGATCGCCGCCGAAGATCTGGATCGAGATGGGTCGCTCTTCGTCGGTGTACTCAGCGTACTCCAGCGTGCGATCGATGCCCCGGACGAGGCCCTCGGAGCTCACCATCTCCGTCACGACAAGGCCGCAGCCGCCATGACGCTTGACGAGGCGTCGAAAGGCTGAATCCGTCATGCCGGCCATGGGCGCGACGGCGAGGGGCGATTCGAGCGGAACGGACCCGATTTTCATCGACTTGTTATCCTACCGCTGATGCGTCGACTCCTCCTATGGCTCCCGGCAGTGCTCTATATGGCACTGATCTTCTACTCATCGTCGCAATCCGACCCCGCGCCGGGTCTCACGCATGCCGTGTGGGACAAGCTTCTGCACGGAAGCGGATACGCCGTCCTGGGCGTCTTCTTCGCGCTGGCGTTGCGCGGCGAGGGCCTTTCCCTGGGAAAAACTGTCGTCCTCGCGATCGTCCTGACCAGTCTGTACGCCGCGAGCGACGAATATCACCAAGCCTTCACGCCACAACGTCAGTCCGATGTCGACGACTGGCTGGCCGATTCGATCGGCGGGACAGCTGGCGCCGCGGCGTTCGCTGCGGTCCTGAAAGTGAAAAACAGTCAGTAAGGCTTGACGTCTGCGACGTCGACTTCGACGCTGACAGCCTGGCCGATGAGATCAACCGCGAGCACCAGGCGCGCTTTGGCAATGTCCTTTCGCATCAAGCGTCCGACGACACCCTTGAGTGGCCCGTGGACCACTTCCACCATCGCGCCTTCAGAGATCAAGGGGCAGGGATCGTACTGAAGGTCGCTGCCCACGAGTGTCCGAATGCTTTCAACCTCGACGTCTGGAATCGGTGCGGGTTTGCCTTCGAAGGACACAATGCTGACCACTCCGGTGCATTTCAGAACCGGGAGGGCATCCCGGGGATTGAAGCGCGCAAAGCAGTAGCCGGGAAACAGCGGCCAGTCGATCCTCTTCTTGCGATCCTTCCACCGGCTCCAGCGCGTGATGGTTGGCAGGAACGCGTCGATCTTTTTCTGCTCGAGTTGCTCGCGAACCACCTGCTCGTGTCTGGACCGGGTCCAGATAGCGAACCAGTTCGACTCGATCATAGTGACGCGGTTGCTTGATTCCTGATCCCCTCGTCGAAAGCCTTCTTCACGTCCTGGTTCTTCCACTCGATGATGGCCTGCGTGCGGAGTTTGTCGAGGTACTTCATGTACTCGATCTTCCGCTTGTCGGTGAACACGCGCTCGCTGATCTGATCGCGTGCCTGCTCGAACGGCATCGTCTGCGCTTCGCTCTTCGACTCGAGCTTCAGGATCTGATATCCGCGCGCGGTGCGAATGGGCTCGGTCACATCGCCCGGCTTGAGGCCTTCGACGACTTTCCTGAGATCTGGTGAAATGTCGTTCACGCTCAACGGACCGATGAGTCCGGCGTTGGCCTTCGACGGGGAATCCGACACCTGCGCTGCAAGTTTCTGGAAGTCTTCCTTGCCGACGGTCACGCGAGTGCGCAGCTCCTGGATGCGAGCCCTTGCGGCTTCGTCCGCCGCGACGTTGATGCCGCGGCTGTCGGATTGCAGGTTGACGAGAATCTCGCGAAGAGTGACGGTCGGCGGCGCGGTGAATTCGTTCAAGTGCGTGTCGTAGTACGCCCGCGCGTCGGAGTCGTTCACGCCGATCTTGCTCAGGACTTCGTTCTGCTCGACCTTCTGGCGAATCATCGACCGCTCGAGATTCTTGCGCAGGTCCGCCATCGTCATGTTCT
>Ga0126377_10004588_pt1 | contig 10078 bp, 10 predicted proteins | sample PanSoiMetPlot_22_FD_92647 | JGI IMG/M metagenome (GOLD analysis project Ga0126377, IMG submission 92647) | Tropical forest soil microbial communities from Panama - MetaG Plot_22 | ecosystem: Environmental > Terrestrial > Soil > Tropical forest > Bulk soil | place: Panama | collected 2016-02-17 | reverse complement strand
GACGTCATCGCGCAGCCGCAGAATCCGACCAAGATGGATCTCGCGCCGGCGCCGGCCGAAGAGAAGGCCGAAGGCGACGAAGAGGAAGGCGAAGACGGCGAGAACAGCGAGGAAGAAGCCGTCGACACCGGCCCGGATCCGGAAGAAGCCGCGCGCCGCTTCGCGGCCGTGGGCAAGCACTTCGCCGCCGCGCTCGGCTCCATCGAGAAGCTCGGCGCCAAGGATCCGAAGACGCTCAAGGTGCGCAAGAAGCTCTCGGACGAGTTCATGGAGCTCAAGCTGGCGCCGCGCATGTTCGAGGCGCTGATCGGCAACCTGCGTCACCAGGTGAACGAGATCCGCCAGCTCGAGAAGGAGATCATGATCATTGCCGTGCGCGATGCCGGCATGCCGCGCAAGGAATTCATCCTCTCGTTCCCGAAGAACGAGACTTCGCACCGCTGGCTGCAGAAGCAGGTCAAGGGCGGCAAGAAGTGGTCGGCGGCCATGGGCCGGCTGGCGGACGAGATCACGCGCCGGCAGGACAAGCTGGCCGCGCTCGAGAAGGCGTATCACCTCACGATCACGGATATCAAGGAGATCAACCGTGAAGTGTCGATCGGCGAAGCCAAGGCCCGCCGCGCCAAGAAGGAAATGGTCGAGGCCAACCTGCGCCTCGTGATCTCGATCGCGAAGAAGTACACCAACCGTGGCCTGCAGTTCCTGGACCTCATCCAGGAAGGCAACATCGGCCTGATGAAGGCGGTGGACAAGTTCGAATACCGCCGCGGCTACAAGTTCTCGACCTACGCCACGTGGTGGATCCGCCAGGCCATCACGCGCTCGATCGCCGACCAGGCGCGCACCATCCGCATCCCGGTGCACATGATCGAGACGATCAACAAGCTGAACCGCATTTCGCGGCAGATGCTGCAGGAGATGGGTCGCGAGCCGACGCCGGAAGAACTGGCCGTGCGCATGGAAATGCCGGAAGACAAGGTGCGCAAGGTGCTCAAGATCGCCAAGGAGCCCATCTCGATGGAGACTCCGATCGGCGACGACGAGGACTCACACCTCGGCGATTTCATCGAGGACACCTCGGTGGCCTCGCCGGTGGACCAGGCCACTATGGAATCGCTGCGTGAGACCACTCACTCGGTGCTCGCGCAGCTCACGCCGCGCGAAGCCAAGGTGCTGCGCATGCGCTTCGGCATCGACATGAACACCGACCACACGCTGGAAGAAGTCGGCAAGCAGTTCGACGTCACGCGCGAGCGCATTCGCCAGATCGAGGCAAAAGCGCTGCGCAAGCTGCGGCATCCGAGCCGCAGTGAGCAGCTGCGAAGCTTCCTCATCGAAGACTGAGATCGAGGCCGCCGCAAGGCGGCCTTCTTCTTTCCGAACTGGCGATCGTTCCATGCCAACCTCACTGCCCGACTGGGATCGCAGGTTCTACTCGCAGGCGGGCGGACGGCCCTATCTCTTCTACGTGGCCTTCGGCAAGGCAGAAGGACCGTTCACCGTCTCCGCGAGCAAATATCGCTGTGCCGGGCTGCCGCCCGGCCTCGAAGTCATGGGCTACGGGCCGGACTCGCACCCGGAGCAGGTCGAACGCTTCCGCGAGGGCTATCTGTGGAACGAGCTGAAGGCGGAGGATGCCGGGCTCGCGAAGCAGATCGCGGCAGAAAAGAGTTGCCTGGCGCTGCAGGCCGACCTCGAAGATTCGCCGAACCTCAACTACTTCCGCGACACGGTCGGTTTCCTCACCTATCTACTCGACCATGGGTTCTGTGGCATCTACGACCCGTTCATGTTCCGCTACTGGTCAAGGAAACGCTGGCGCAGCGAAGCCTTCGAACCCGCCGGCCCGGCGCCGCGCAATCACGTGTTGACGCTCTACGACGGCGACGGGGAAGGCACGGAGTGGTTCCACACGCGCGGACTGCGAAAATTTGGCCGGCCAGAAATCAGCGTGCGGCACACCCTGGCAAAGTACCGCGACGGGGTCATGGACCTCATTGATCGCCTCATCGAGTTCCAGGCATTCGGAGGCATCATCGAGGAAGACAAGGAAATCAGGCTCGGCGCCTTGCCTGCAGGCATGCGCTGCCACCGCCGCGGCGACCTCGAGGACCCCGAGTTCAACAACGTTCATGTCGAGGTCGAATGGCCTGGCTAGGGAGAGAGGAATGAAGCACAAGACACTGGCCCTGTCGGCCGCTTGCCTGGCCTCGCTTTCCGGAGCCGCCCTCGCCTCCGAGCCCGCGCGACACAGCTACGAGTGCGATACCCCGGCAGGACATTTCTCGTACTGGCGCCGCACGCTGGCCGGCAAGTCGATCGACGTCGAGGGCAAGCTGACCGTCAACGAACTGCGCAAGGACGGCAAGTGGAGCCCGACCGCGTTCGTCGTCCTGCAGGGCGGCAGCGATGACAAGACGCGTTTCGGCATTCGCCTGTACACGGTGCCCAAGGCACCCGACTCGTTCTTCCTGGAAATCGTGAAGCCCGGCGGCAACGAGAAACTGGGACTGGGACTCGTCCCGAGCACGCAGGAACCGATTTCCTTCGAGCTCCACCTGGATGACGCCGGTCAGTTTCGCGTGGTGTTCGCCGGCTTCCAGTCATCGGCCGCGGTGGGCGACTTCCGGCCCACGAGCATCCAGTTCTCCTGCTCCACCGGCGACTTCGAGTTCAAGGACTTCGCCATCAGCGAATAGAGCCGGACGCGCGGCGGCGCTCGTGCAGATGCGCGCGCACGTCGATGGCGATCTTGATCGCGACGAGTATCACCAGCGCGTAGACGGGCTGGTCGAGCGCCATGACGGCCAGGCCACCCAGAATCAGCGCTGCATGCAGCACGAGTACCCGCCGGTATGGCTCGATCATCTGCAGCAATCCTGTGCGGCCGAAGTACTCGCGCCTGCCGAGAAAATTCGCGACGAATGACACACCGTGACTCACGAACATCGCGGCGATCGCGGACCTCAGCGGCGCGAACAAGGTGACCAGCGTGGTCGGGATGTCGGGCTCGGCGTCCGCTGCCGCTCCGCGCACGAACACGTGGTAGACGAACAGGAAATGGATGGCCATGAACCCGCCGAAGTGGCCGATGAACAACGGCCAGCTCAGCAGCACACCCCAGCGCTGGATGATCGCGAGCTTGAGCAGCGCGTAACACCCGATGACCGCGTTCTCGGCCCAGAACAGCAGCATGATCTGCGCGAGATCCCAGCCGAAGAACAGGACACCCAGGAGCGGCACGAGATTCGCGCAAACCAGGAAAATGAGCGGCAACGGTCCCGGCGGGCGAACGGAAGCCAGGCCTGGATCGGGTAGTTTGACCGCATCGGGCTCCACTTCCTTCGGAGGGGCAGGCGCACCACTGGCCCCGGACTCGAGCGCCTGGCGGATGAAATCCAATGCCCTGGCCAGCGGCCCGGGAGCCAGCCCGCGTCCAAAGGGCGCGGTGGCGCCGTCGTAGTCGAGACAGATGTTCCATAGTCCCTGCGGCGACGCATTTCCCGCGCGCACCTGGCCGATGCGCCCGAGCTCGTATTCCCTCAGGATCCGCAATGGCCCGAAGCGCGAGACGTATGCCAGCTTGCCGCCTCCGCACCGGATGTCATCGCGATACAGGACCAGGGCCAGCGTGCACAGGAACAGGGGCAGCACCGCCAACGACCAGATCAACACGCCGGATCCCTCGAACTGCAGCTTCGTGAGCTCTCCGACCGAGCTGGTGTCGTGCCCGATCAGTTCGCGAATGCTCCCGATCCACGGAATTGCGAAGACCGCGCACAAGAGGCCCATAAAGAACGCCGGCAGCAGCGTCCGCCGCTGCGGCAGCGGAAAGACGACCCAAGACTCGGGGCCATCGGACCAGGCGACCCGGATGCCGCCCAGGCCAAGTAAAAAGGAAATCGAAGGCTGTGCCGTCACGCAGGCCATCTAACCAGATTCAGTCGACTCCTGTCCCGGAGGCCCTGCACATTTCAATATCCCGCGAGTACCGCGCGAAAGATTTCCAACGCGTCCGCGTAGCCTGAAGTCATCGCACCGACGCCGAGCCTGAAATGCGCCGGCATCTCGAAGCAGTCTCCCGGCGCCACCAGCACGCCATCCTTCGCGAGCAGTTCGCACAGCGGACGTGAATCCCGGCCGTCGCGCAGCCACGGAAAACAGGTCGTGCCACCGGCCGGTGGAGTCCAGCCGAGTGCCTGCCGGTGCTCGTGCATGAATTTCGCGAGCAGCTCGAGATTGGCGCGCGACACCGACTGCAGCCGGGCGAGCAACTCGTCCCTGTGTGCCAGCGCGTGCGCGCCGATGGCTTCGCCCAGCGGCGAGCCGGAGATGGTGAAGTAGCTGCGCATTTCCAGCAGTTCCTGGCGGCGCGAGTCGTCGCCATCGATGAGCCAGCCGATGCGCAGGCCCGGAATGGACAGCGCCTTGGCGAAATCACCGATGACGATGGTGTTCGGCAGGCTGGTGGCACTCGGTACTGGCGCGCTGAAATACAGCGGGTGGTAGACCTCGTCGATGATCAGCGCGATGCCACGCGCGGCCAGCACTTCGGCCAGCTTGCGCTGCTCGTTCGCCGGCATGATGGAGCCGGTCGGGTTGTGCGGCGTGTTGACGAAAACCACGCGCGTCGAGGCATCCACCGCGGCCAGCACGGCCTCCGCGGTCTGCGAGAAACCGAACTCCGGCCGCAACGCGTATTCTCGAACCTGCATGCCCCAGGCGCGCGCCAGCACGGGCACCGCGGGATAGGCGGGACGCGGCACCACGATGGACGCGCCCGGCTCGGCGAACAGCGCGGTCAGCGCGATCAGGCCTTCCGAAGCACCGGTCATGACCAGCACGTGGTCCGGATCGGCGCCGTGCAGCGCAGCGATGCGTTCGCGCAGTAGTTTGCCGCCCTGGGGAGGAGCGTAGGACAGCTTCACGTCGTCGAACCGCCGCGGTTCGCCACCGAGCGCCGCCAGCTCGCCCAGCGTCCACAGCGGACCGGTGCTCGAGGCGAGGTTGTAGCGGATGGGCGGCGTGGCGAACTCGTGCGCCGCAAGCCAGGCATCGAGCTTGAATGGAGGCACTTTCATGGCGCTATCATCTGGCTGAAGACCTGCGCCGACAATGTCACCCGTGCCGTGATCGCTGCCGGACCATATCTTGACAACCCCTCGAGGCCCCGATGGATCTGCAACTCCTGGAAAAGCTCGCGCTGGTTTCCGGCAGCACGGCCGGCATCGGTTATTCGATCGCCGAGACGCTCGCCGCCGAGGGCGCGCGCGTCATCGTCAATGGCCGCACCCAGCCAGGTGTCGATGCCGCGCTGGCCTCGATACGCAAGGCCACCGGCAAGGACGCGATCGGTTTCGCCGGTGACCTGTCGGATGCCGCCGTGGCCGAGGCGCTGGTCAGAAAGCATCCGGGCATCGAGATCCTGGTGAACAATCTCGGCATCTTCGAAGCGAAGAGTTTCGAGGACATCCCGGACGCGGACTGGGTGCGCTTCTTCGAGGTCAACGTGCTCTCCGGTGCACGCCTCGCGCGACTGGTGTTGCCGGCGATGCGCCGCGCCAACTGGGGCCGCATCATCTTCATCTCGAGCGAGAGCGGCATGCACATCCCGGCGGAGATGGTCCACTACGGCATGACCAAGGCCGCGCAAATCGCCATTGCCCGCGGAATCGCCGAGTCCGTCGCCGGCACCGGCATCACCGTCAACAGCGTGCTGCCCGGACCCACGCGCTCCCGCGGCGTGGGGGATTTCGTGGAGTCGCTGGCGCGCGAGCAGCGCAAGCCAGCGGCGCAGGTCGAGAAGGAATTCTTCGCGCACGTGCGCCCGACGTCGTTGATCCGGCGCTTCAGCACCACGCAGGAAGTTGCCGCGATGGTGGCATACATATCGAGCCCGCTTGCCTCGTCCACCACCGGCGCGGCGCTGCGCGTCGACGGTGGCACGGTCAAGAGTGCCTTCTAGGAGGACGTCGATGCGCATGATTCTTCCCATTGCCGCCGGCCTGCTGGTCGCCGTGCTGGTCGGAACCGCCGTGCGGCGCGCGCGCCGCCGGCGCGAGCGGCGGGTCCCCGAGCTCAACCAGCATCCCGAGCGCCTCGAGCAGATGCTCGATCCGACGGACGACGCCTGATGCCGCAGCCAAACTACCGCGCCATGCTGGAAGTGGCGGTCACCGAAGCGCGCCGCGGTCTCGACGAGGGCGGCATCCCGATCGGCGCCGCGCTGTTCCGCAACGACGGGCAGTTGTTAGGTTGCGGCCACAACCGCCGCGTGCAGGAGAACGATCCGTCCGTGCACGGCGAAACCGACGCGTTCCGCAAGGCCGGCCGGCAACGCAATTACCGTGACACCATCATGGTCACCACGCTCGCGCCCTGCTGGTACTGCAGCGGCCTGGTGGTGCAGTTCCGCATCGGCACGGTGGTGGTGGGCGAGTCGCGCACCTTCCGGGGCGGCATCGACTGGCTGCGCGCCCGTGGCGTCAACATCATCGACCTGGAGTCACCGGAGTGCGAGAAGCTGCTGGGCGACTACATCGCCGCCCACCCGGAAATCTGGAACGAAGACATCGGCGAGTGACGCGGCGCCTTCAACGCCGCGTCACCACCACTTCCAGGTACTCCGCGTCCACCACCATGCTCGAGTCCTTGGCGCGGTTGAAGCGCGTGACCAGCTCGAGCAGTTCGCCGCGCAGGGACTTCTGCTGCGGGCCATCGAGCGACGCAAAAGCCTTCAGCACCGGCGCATAGGACGCGCGCAGCTTGTCCACCCAGTCGGCCGGCGTGCGCGCGCGCAGCGCCGCGCACTTGGTCGTGGCCCAGACGCTGCCGTAGACGCCAAACAACTCCTCCAGCCGCTCGTGCGTACCCCACGCGAAGGGCGACTCGCCCGAATTCGCCTGGGGCGCATGCCGCGCGACGGTGGCAAACAACTGGCCGATGAAGCCATCGGGCGTCCAGTTGGCGAGCCCGATGCGCCGCCCGCGGCGGCACACCCGGATCATCTCCGAGGCCGCCCTATCCTGGTCGGCGGCAAACATCGCACCGAAGGCCGAGATCACCGCGCCGAAACTCTGGTCGGCGAACGGCAGCGCCTCGGCGTCTCCGTCGACGAACCGTACGCCAATGGCGGCGGCCTCTGCCCGCTGCCGGCTGCGGCCCGACAGGTCGGAGGTGTGATCCGTAGCCGTGACCTCGCACCAGCGCCGGGCGGCGGCCATCGAAGCGTGGAAATTTCCCGCGGCCACGTCGAGCACGCGCTCGTCCTGGCACAAATTCACGGTTTCGCAGAGTTCCTCGCTGACGATCTGCAGCACGTTCCCGACGGCGGCATAATCGCCGCTCGCCCAGGCCGTCCGCTGGCGTGCCTGGGATTCCCGGTGGTCTATGCGTGGGATATTGCGGGACAGACTTAACATGGGTGCCCTCTTCCAACTTCTTTCACGACGCCACGATATGCAGGCGCCGTGGTAGCCAGCGTGGGAAAACCCATGGAATCGTTGCGATTCAGGCTGCTCGGCAGCCTGGAACTGTCGCGCGGCGGCGACGTCATGCAGCTGCCGGCCTCGCGCAAGGTACGCGCGCTGCTCGGCTACCTGGTGCTGGCCAGCCGGCCGGTGGCGCGCACCCAGGTCTGCGAGCTGCTCTGGGACGTTCCCAACGATCCGCGCGGCGAGCTGCGCTGGTGCTTGTCGAAGATCCGCGGCCTGGTGGACGAGAAGGGCCGCAAGCGCGTCATCGCCGACGGCAACACCATCCGCCTGGATCTCACCGACTGCATCGTCGACACCCTGGAAGTGACCCGCGCGCCGGAGCATGGCATCCAGAAGTTAGGCGTCGGGCCGCAGCAGGAGCTCGCGAAGCTGTTCTCCGGCGAGCTGCTCGAGGGCCTGGAGATCGCGCGCAGCCCGATGTTCGACGCCTGGATCACCGCCGAGCGCCGCCGCTTCCGTGGCATCCAGACCGTGCTGCTGGAAAACCTGGCGCGCGCCCTGCCCCACGAGGCCGGCGCACCGTACATCGACGAATGGCTGCGCCTGGCGCCGTTCGATCGCAACGCGCACGAGCTGCTGCTCGGCTCGCTGGCGCGGCAGGGCCGCATCGCCGAGGGCGAGGCGCATCTCGCCAGCGCCATCAAGCTGTTCGAGGCCGATGGCCTGGATTGCGCACCGCTGCGCGACCTGTGGCGCGCCGCGCGCGAATCGGCGGCGGTGACGTCGCAGCCCGGACCGTCGTCGCTGCAGATCGTCAGCGCCAACCTCACGGAAATCCGTCGCTTCGCGCCCGAGCCCGGGGCAGGCGCCAGCCCGCGTCGCGCGTCCATCGCGGTCATGCCCTTCATGGATCGCTCGGGCGACGCCGATCGCCGGGGCGGCATCGGCGGCGCGCTGGCCCACGACGTCATCGTACGCCTGGCGAAACTGCGCAGCATGTTCGTGATCGCACAAGGCACCACCTTCGCGCTGCATGAGCGGGGCATCGGGCCGGAGGAAGCGGGCCGCACGTTGAACGTGGACTACGTGGTGAGCGGCGCCACGCGCCGCAACGGCCAGAAGCTGATGGTCAACGCCGACCTGATCGAAACGCGCACCGCGCGCGTCATCTGGGCCGACGTGTTCGACGAGACCATGAGCGATGCACTCGAAGTGCTCGACGAGATCGGCAACCGCATCGTCGCGTCGATCGCGCACGAGATCGAAATGGTGGAGCGCAATCGCGCCATCCTGAAGCCGCCGAGCTCGCTCGACGCCTGGGAAGCGCACCACCGCGGCCTGTGGCACATGTATCGCTTCAGCCGCAACGACAACGAACGTGCGCGGCAGTTCTTCGCGCAGGCCGTGGAGCTGGATCCCACGTTCGCGCGCGCCTATGCGGGCCTGTCATTCGCGCATTTCCAGAACGCCTTCCTGGGGTGGAAGAAGCCGGGTCCCGAGATCGATCGCGCCTTCGAAGCCGCGGGCAAGAGTCTCATGGTCGACGACCGCGACCCCGCCGCGCACTGGGCCATGGGCCGCGCGCAGTGGCTGCGCGGAGAAAATTCACAGGCCATCGCCGAGCTCGAGCGCGCGGTGGATCTGTCACCCAATTTCGCCAACGGGCACTACACGCTGGCGTTCGTCCACGCGCAGAACGGCGACCCGCGTGCCGCCATTTCGTTCTCGGATCACTCGCGCCATCTCTCGCCCTTCGATCCGCTGCTGTTTGCGATGCTGGGTACACGCGCCATCGGCCTGGCGCGACTGGGGCACTACGAGGAGGCCGCCGAGTGGGCCAAGAAGGCCGCGGCCCGCCCCAATGCGCACCAGCACATCATGGCCATCGCCGCGATGACGCTGGGGCTCGCCGGCCGGCTCGAGGAAGCGAACGAGTACAAGGCCAAGATCCGCGAGCGCGTTCCTAACTACGCCATGGCCGAGTTCCTGGCGGCGTTCCGGCTGGCCCCGGACGTGACCGCGCTCTACCAGCAGGCCGGCGCCCGCATCGGCATCAAGTGATTGATTTATGCGGGGGATTTTCCATCCCCGCGCGCGGCCCGGCATCGGGTCGGTAGCTGCCGATTGACGCCCGTTCCGCGGCTGTGATCTATTGCCCCGCAAGGGGGTTACACATGAAAACTTACAGGATCCTCGTCGCCGTCACCTTGTTAGGTGCCGCTCCGTTCGCCTTCGGCCAGGTGAACATTCCAAACCCCCAGGCGCCTGGAAACTCGCCCGAATCCGCCGTCCGGCTGGTGGTGACCAACGACGTGATGGTCGACCACTACATCTCGCGATGGTTGCGCGCGCACTACCCGGGCTGGGATGCGGAACCACACGAGATCACGCAGATCGGCATGGAGCGCTACGCCGTGGTCTACATCACCTCGCCAAACAACCCTGGCCGGCGCATCTACTTCCGCATCATGCGCAACCAGAACGAAGACGACTCCTTCCCCTCTTTCTAGGCGCGGCAGTCCGGGATCCGCAGCGCAGCAGATTCGTCGCGCCGGCGGCTGTCGGAGGATTCTGATCGTTGCATGCGCGGCACAGGTACATACTCCGTGCTTTCCTCAGGCTCCCCATACACGAGGATCTGT
>Ga0126377_10004587_pt1 | contig 10078 bp, 5 predicted proteins | sample PanSoiMetPlot_22_FD_92647 | JGI IMG/M metagenome (GOLD analysis project Ga0126377, IMG submission 92647) | Tropical forest soil microbial communities from Panama - MetaG Plot_22 | ecosystem: Environmental > Terrestrial > Soil > Tropical forest > Bulk soil | place: Panama | collected 2016-02-17 | reverse complement strand
TGGCCCCAGCGCGAGTTGAGACCATTCAGAACATTGAAGAAGTCCGCCACGACTTCGATCTGACGGCCGTCGCCGCGACCCAAGGAGAAGGCCTTCTTCGCGCTCATATCGAACTGGTACATCCACGGATTCGGGCAGCTGTTGCGCTTCACGATCGTTCCGATTGCGTCGCGGAGACACGTGTTCTCGTCGAGCAGTCGCGTGTAGGTCGCCTGATCGGCCGGGGTCTGGAACAACATGTCTTCCGGGCGTCCGAGGTACGGGAGATCGTTGCCGGTGTTCCCGTCACCGTTCAGATCGCCTGACACACTGGGCGTGTAGAACGTACCGCTGTTCGCGCGGAAGATTCCGGAAACACTAAAGCCATACGGGAGGTCGGTGAGACCGCTGACGACGAACGTGTGTGGACGAACGAAGCGACTATTCCCCCAATTTTGACCGTCGCGACCCCCCTTGTCGTTCAAGTTGCCGGCGGTGGCGTCGCCGAAGAGTCCCTCGGTGTTCGTGCAACAGACGAACGAGCCGTTGTCCTTCGACATGTTGTAGGTGTAACTCACGCGGAACTGTCCTCGACCGATGCGTTGATCGACACGGAACGTGGCCGCAAATTCCTGGGCCACACCTTGGTTGTCGTTCACGTAGATCCGATTGATGCCGGCGAAGCGCGAACGGTCCGCGGTCGCGGCGGCATTGCGCGGATTGTACGTGGTGAGCGGAACGTAGATCGCGCGGTTGCCTTCGGCGGCGACTGTGGCCACGGGCGTGGCAGGCAACGTTGCGTCGGTCACCGTGAAGTTCTTGCTGGTGCGTCCCCACAAGAGATCCGCGGCGACGGACGTGCGTTGCGTCGCGCGCCACTCGTAGCCGACGCTCGACTTGAACGTCTCGGGGTACTCGAACCCCTTCGACCAGAACGCGTACTCACGCGTTCCGCCGAGTGCCGACGAGCCGCCCGCGCAGGCGAAGGGAATGTTTTCGCCGTGTGCGCCGAAGGCCGCGAAATTCCGCGCCGGCACCGCAGTCGTGCGGCAGTCGAGCGACAGGACCGGATCGTCACCGATGCCGACGTTCGATCCGAGCACTCCGGGGACGCGACCGTAGAACAGCCCGGCGCCAGCGCGCAGCACATGAGTGCGATCTCCGCGGACATCGTACGCGATCGACACGCGGGGCGACAGGTTGTTCTTGTCGATCGGCGCTTCCCCTGTGCGGAACGCCTCGTTGCGGTTGGCAAACAATGTGTCGACTGCTTCGACACTCGAGAAATCGTCTCCGTACACGCTGATGTCGTAGCGGAGCCCGAATGACGCGAGGAGCTTGTTCGTCACCTGCCACTCGTCCTGCGCGTAGAACGCCAGCTCGCCCATGTTGAAGGTCGTCACGGGCGCCGTCGGGCCACTGAGTGGAACGTTGCGCGTGAACCGGGACGGCGTCTGCGCCTCGAAATCGGCCATCGTCGCGAACTCGTACGAGCCGTTTCCGTTCAGCCAGAACTGATTGTAGATGCGGCTGAACAGGTTGTTCGTGCCGAGCTTGAGCGTGTGTGCGCCCTGTACCTTCGTGATGTTGTCGATGAGCTGCAGCTTCCGCTCATCCAGGTCATTGCGGAATGTGATACCCGAGCTGCCGTAGAAGATGTCGTTCGTGCCTTCGACATCGAGGACGGTGATTGCCGGAAGGAAGTTGTTCGAGATGCGCGGGCGTTTCTCGTCGGCGAGCTGCAGGCGAAGCACGTTGAACGCCGTCGGGCTCAGCACGGTCGTGGCCTCGCCGACGATCGAAAGGTTCTTGTCCGTGAACGACGAGCCGTTCGTGCGCGGACGCGAGCCGCCGAACTGCAGACCGTCGTTCTCTGATTTGTAGTTCGCGTAGTTCGCGCGTAGCGAGAGCCGATTGGCCGCGTTCGCCGTCCAGTCGAGACGGCCGAAGAAGACATTCACGTCGTCGGTCTTGCGGAAGGCGCCGAACTCATTGTGCGCGCCGGCAAGCCCATATGTGTTCTCTAACGCCGTGGTGAAGCGGTCGATCGTTGCTTGGCTGACGCCCAACGCTCGCGACGTTGCCGCCTCGAAAGGGTCGCGCCGGCGCTGGCCGTCGAGCGAGACGAGAAAGTGCAGCTTGTCGCGGACGATGGGACCGGAGTAACTGAGCGCATATTGTTGCGCCTCGAACTGGTTCGGGCGGCGTGCGGTGTCGCCGGGGAAAGCGAAGCCGCTGTTCGTCAGCCTGTCGTCGCGCAAATAGGCAAGTGCACTACCGCGGAATTCGTTCGTTCCGCCGCGCGTCACCACGTTGACGACCGCGCTGGAGTAATTGCCGAACTCCGCGTCATAGCCGTTGGTGATGAGCTGGAACTCGCGGATCGACTCGAGCGAAAACGTGAACGGAATGCGAGCGCCGCCGCGGCTCTCGCCGAAGAAGTTGAAGTTGCCGTCGGCGCCGTCGATCTGGACGTTGACGCCGGACGTCCGTCCGCCGCCGACGGCGAACGTTCCGCCCGTCGAGACCTCCGGAATCGGACTCACAAGGCCGCTGAGGGCGATGAAATCGGTGAAGTCGCGGCCCAGCGCCGGCAACCGCTGAATTTCGCGCTCAGACACATATTCCGCGACGCCGGTCTGACGCGTGTCGACGCGTCGGTCCTCGGCGGCGGAAACGGTGATGGCGTCGAGTTGTGCGGCAGTTGCCTCGAGACGCAGGTCGAGCGTCGCAACTTCGGAGATGCGAACGAGCACGCTATCACGCGTGAGCGGACGGAAGCCGAGTCGTTGAACGCGGAGCGAGTAGCGGCCGGGCGGAAGCATGAGCGCCGCGTAGTCGCCGTTGTCGCTCGAGACGACTTGGCGCGTGAAGCCGGTGGCTTCATTCACGGCGGAAACCTGTGCAGCAGAGACGGCGGAGCCCTCCGAGCCCGTGAGGCGTCCGCGAATTGCGCCCGTGGTGGCGTTCTGCGCGACCGCAGGAACTCCTATCAGCGACAACAACAGCAGGGCGAGGGACGAGGCGCGAGCTGGCGCGCAGCGCGGATGGCGTCGCGATCGCATGAGCGTTCCTTCAGTTGTGAGTATTGTTATCGGTCGTCGGCGACCACGTGCGCGGGAACGCTACCGAGATGCGCCCACCAGGTGTGTGGTGGCGTTGTCACCGCTACGTCACGAAACGGCGGGGATTCTCGACGATCTCCGCTCAGTTCCCGGAAGACGAAAAAACGTTTGCCAATCAATTGATTGGTATTTCGCTTGCCGACGAACGAGCCCGTTTTCCAAACCCAACATTTGCGAAGGATACGCCTATGACCGGTCGTTCCGTTGTCGTTCTCGCTGCGTTGGCCGTCGCGGCAGCTGTGTATGCCTGTACGCGCGTGAGCGCGGGCGGTGCTTCCCAGGATGGAGTCGTTCGATCACAAGGGAGTTCGTCTGCCGGCGAGGTCGTGCGCGCCGGGACGGTGGACGAGGGAAAGGCCATCTTCCGCGACGAGACGTTCGGTGATGAGTATTTCTGGAGCGACACGCTCGAGCTCAACCGCGCAATCGCGGGTGAGAAACATGGCGGTGTCGGTCCAGGGCTCACACCGCGCCAGGCGTTGGCCGCGGGATTGAAAGTCGACGTCGAACGGCTCGATCGTCCGACGATCGAGGCAATTCGAGCCGGCAAAGCCAACCTCGACGCCGTCGAAACGACGCTCGCGTTGCTCAAGGCGGGCGCGGTCGTTGGTGTGAAGGGCTTCTACACCGGCGCCGGGATGGATCCGACGCGCGTCGGCATCACCTGCGCGATCTGCCACTCGACGGTGAACGATGGGTTGACGAAAGGCATTGGCTCACGCCTCGACGGTTGGCCGAATCGCGATCTCAACATCGGCGCGGTGATAGCGATGGCACCCAAGCTCACACCGTTCGAGAAGGCGCTTCAGCTCGACGCCGACGCGATTCGCAAAGTTCTGAAGAGCTGGGGTCCCGGACGGTACGACGCCGAGCTGGTTCAGGACGGAAAAGCGTTTCGTCCCGACGGGAAGACTGGCGCAACGCTTCTGCCGGCGGCATTCGGCCAGGCCGGAATCAACCTGCATACGTACACCGGCTGGGGCTCGGTCCCACACTGGAACGCGTACGTCGCCGTGACGCTGATGCACGGCAAAGGAACCTTCTTCGACCCGCGGCTCAACAACCCGGCGAAGTATCCGGCTGCCCAACGCACGCACTCCTACGATGTCCGCAACTCGCCTGACATGGTGACATCGAAACTCGCCGCGCTCCAGGAATATCAGTTGTCCATCGTAGCCCCGACGCCGCCGTCGAAGAGTTACGATCGCGCCGCGGCGAGCCGAGGCAAGACGGTTTTCGAAAGCCAAGCCAAGTGCGTGCGCTGTCACGTCCCGCCGCTCTTCACCGAGCCCGGCTATCCCATGCACACGGGCGAGGAGATCGGGATCGACGACTTCCAGGCGAAGCGGTCGCCGGATGAGCGGTATCGGACGACGCCGCTGAAGGGACTCTTCGTCCGCATGAAGGGTGGCTTCTATCACGACGGACGATTCGCCACACTCAACGACGTGGTCGCCCACTACGATAGTCACTTCAAGCTCGGGCTGACCGCCGAGCAAAAGCGCGACTTGGTCGAATACCTCAAGTCGTTGTAAGAGAAGCGCCTGTCATCCCGACCGAAAGCGAGGCGCCTGTCATCCCGAGCGAAGCGAGGGATCTGCTCTTCCACCCTGTTGGAAAAGCAGATCCCTCGTCGCTTCGCGACTCGGGATGACCAAAAGGTTGCGCTCGTCCCTCCGGAGACGTAGTTCTGAGCGTTCCTGCGCACCTCCTCCGGAGCCGAGATCATGCACATGTATGATGAGTTGGACCTGTTGGACCAGGCCCAGTCCGAAGCCGAAGCGATCGCGGACGAGATCGGGTTCACCAGCGATGTCGACCGTCGCAAGTTCGTGTTCCTGTCACTGACCGCGGCCGCGGCGACCACATTCGGTTTCGGGTCGAAGGCGATCGCGCAGGGCGGCGGCGGAGGAGGAGGGGGAGGCGGCGGACGCGGTCAAGCCCAGGCAACCCCACCAGTGCCGCTCGACAACATGGAAGCTGTCTCCTGGACCTTCCAGCCGTACCCAGGCGGGACGGGCGTGTTGTTAGAGAAGACTTATCGCGAGAAAGGTGTCGCCGCGTTCACACGTCAGCCGTTTGCGTGGAGTCCAGCACCGGGCGCGTTCTACATCCAGCCGTGGGGGAACGCACCGCTTCCGTCCACCGACGAGGAGATCGCGTTTCTGCCCGCCCATCGTCTTGCCGCAGCGATCAAGGCCGGTAAGCTGACGTCGACGCGGCTGACGAAGATCTATCTCGAGCGATTGAAGAACTTGAATCCAACCCTACTCTGTGCCGTTACGATCCTGGAAGAGCAGGGCCTCGCGCAGGCGGCGGCGATGGACGCCGAGCTCAAGGCCGGCAAATATCGCGGCCCGCTGCACGGGATTCCGTGGGGCGTGAAAGATCTCTTCGCGGTGAAGGGCACGCCGACGACGTGGGGCGCGAAGGACTTCGAGAACCGCGTGATCGACGAAGACGCCGAGGTCGTGGTGCGTCTCCGCAATGCGGGTGCGGTGCTCATCGCGAAGTTGTCGACCGGTCAGTTCGCGCAAGGCGCGAATTGGTTCCGCGGTCAGACGAAGAACCCATGGAACACCACGCAGCAATCCAGCGGCTCGTCGGCGGGACCAGCGTCGGCGACGGCGGGCGGTTGTGTCGCATTCGGCATCGGGACGGAGACGTCAGGTTCGATCGTTTCGCCGACGGCGCAGTGCGGGTTGAGCGCGCTGCGTCCCACGTTTGGAAGGGTGAGTCGCTACGGCGGAATGGTGCTCGCGTGGTCGCAAGATCGCGTCGGACCCATCACGCGCACTGCGGAGGATGCGGCGATGGTGTTCAACGTGATTCACGGCGTCGATCCGAAGGACCCCGGAACGATCACGATGCCGTTCCACTTCAACTCGAACATCAATCTCGCGAACCTGCGCATCGGCGTACGTCCGCAGAATGAGCAAAACCCGGATCCGAATTTCCCCGCTTTCGTCGCAAAGTTGAAGGAACTCGGGGCAAAACCGAAAGACATCGGCGCTCCACCAACCGTCGCCGGTAGCCAAGGCGGTCTCGGCGCAGAATCGGCGGCAGCGTTCGACGCTTACGTCCAGATGAAAGCGAAAGAGCTGGGAATGGACATGGCGACGGTCGTTGCGACCTTTGGTGGTCGCGGCGGCGGCGGTGGCGGCGGCGGCGGCGGCGGTGGCGGCGCGCCTGGCGTGACACCGGCTGGCCGCGGTGCTGCTGACAGTTCCGCGGCTGGTGGACGCGGTGGGCGCGGAAGCGGACCAAACGACAACGGCGGCCAGCTCAATCGCTGGGTGCCTGGTCGCACCCCGACAGCGATGGATTTCATCAACTCACAACGCCGTCGTCAAATGCTCATCACGGCGTGGCAGGAATATTTGAAGGACATCGATCTCTACATAGGCGCGGCCGACACGGGCGTTCACGCACAGACGGGACATCCCGTGGCGGTTGTTCAGATGGCGTTCGGCGTCCGTCCCGCGGGTGGTGGTGGCGGCCGTGGAGGTCGAGGTGGCGGACGCGGTGGTGATTCGACCGCAACCGCAGCTCCCGCAGCACCACCGGCGCCGCTGAACCCGCAGCCGATCTGCACGCAGATCGCGGGCAATTTGTACAACGACGACATGATTCTGGCCGTCGCGCACAAGTATCAGATCAATACGAAGTGGCATCTCGAGCGTCCCAAGCTCGGATGACCACGGCGAGCACGGCGTCACCACTCTGACGCCGCGCCTCGCCCTCAAAAGGTCGAGGGTCGAGGGTCGAGGGTGATTCAGCTGTCATTCCGAGGAGCGTAGCGACGAGGAATCTCGGAATGACACGATGACTTTAGAGATCAGGTATCAACGATCTCGACATCCATCTGCTCGAGGCGCTCGGCGTCGGCAACGATGTCGATGCCGACGATCTTATCGTCGTCGATCCTGAATGCGAACACGACGCGTGGCCGCCCGCCGGGCGCCCACACCGCGCCGATCTCGCCGTCGATCATCGCCAACTTGGCGACGCGCGCGCGTCCCGCGAACGTATCGGCCACGGCGTTCGCGCCGACGACTTCTGGGGTTGCGCCAACGGCGACGGCCGTCGCGTCCGCACGCAGCGCTACTTCAGGATCGAGCAGAGACAACAGCGCGGCGAAATCGCCTCCGCGCGCCGCGACGAGAAACGCGTCGACGATGTGACGATGTCGATCGCGATCCGCGTCGCCCGACGCTGAAGCCCCGCGTACGCGTCGCCGCGCACGGCTCGCCAGCTGACGCGCGGCCATCGGTGACCGGGCGACGATCGGCGCAATCTCCTCGAACGAAAGATCGAAGAGATCATGCAGGACGAACGCGATCCGCTCGGCCGGTGTGAGTGTCTCGAGAACCACGAGCAGCGCGGCGCCAACCGAGTCGGCAAGTTGCGCCTCCTGTTCCGGGTTGCTGCCTGGCCCGCGACTGACGATCGGACCGGTCGCTTCGTCGTCGAGCGACTGTTCCCGCCGCGACTCGCGCGAGCGCAACATGTCGAGACACACACGCGAGACGACGGTCGTCAGCCAACCGCCGAGGTTCTCCACCTCCCCCGTGTCGGAGCGGCTGAGGCGCAGCCACGCCTCCTGAACCGCATCCTCGGCCTCGCTGAGTGAGCCCAGCATGCGAAACGCGACCGCGCGCAGGTGTGCGCGGTTGTCCTCGAAGCGGTCGGCCAGCCAGTCGCGATTTTTATCAGTCACAATGTCGTCCATTTGCACCCGTCACATTCCGATTGTTTGCTCCGTCAATGCGCTGACGGACCAAACGCGCCTGATGTGACGAAGGTGGATGTCGAACCGAAGGAGATCTATGGAAGCAAGGAATCTACCGGAGTCATGTGTGTGCCATCCGATCGGCGTCGTGCGTTCGTCGCTCAAGAATAGATCGGAAGCACCGAAGCAGGGCCGGGAAGGCGCTCCCGACGCGTGGCTCGAAATCGTCGCCGACGTCGAGCCCGCTCTGGAGGGAATCGAGCCGGGCGACGATCTCGTCGTCCTCACGTGGCTCGATCGTTCGCGGCGCGACGTCTTGCGCGTTCACCCGCGGGGTGATCCTGAGAATCCGATGGCGGGCGTTTTCGCGACGCGGTCGCCGGATCGTCCCAATCCGATCGGTCTGCACCGCGTGACCGTGCGCGAGATCGATGGAGCGCGTCTCAAAGTCGGTCCGATCGAAGCGCTCGATGGAACGCCGGTGCTCGACATCAAGCCGGTGCTGCCCGAGGTCGGCGACGCATAAGGGTCGAGGGTCGAGACCATCGAATCCAATTCGCGTCACATACTGAGAGTTATCGCATACACATCAACTGGAGGAACAGAATCATGAGCCAAGCGTTCAGTCTGATCGTCTTCCCCGTGAAAGACGTCGAGAAAGCAAAGGCCGTCTACACCAAGCTGCTCGACGCCGAGCCATATATGGAGAATCCGTATTACGTCGGGTTCCGGGTCGGCGATCAGGAGATTGGTCTCGATCCGAACGGCCACAAGAAGGGAATGACCGGACCACTCGGCTACTACGGTGTCGCGGATATTCGGAAATCCTTACAGTCGCTCGTTGACGCAGGTGCTCGCGTCACACAGGACGTGAAAGACGTCGGCGGCGGCAGACTCACCGCGTGGTTGGCCGACGTCGACGGCAATCCGATCGGGCTGCTGCAAGTGTCATAGAGCGTGGGAGGTCAGAACTTCCACTCGATCGACGCGCGCATCTGCCGAGGTTCGGCTGGATGGAAGTGCACGTCGTCGAAGCCGGTGGGCGGTTCGCCGCGCAAACGCGAACGATAGAAATACTGAATGTCGTCCGCCTGAGCATCGAGGACGTTGAGAATGCTCAGGCGGAGGCGCGTTCCGGTGCGCAGCTGAAGTCCAACGTCGACGTTGACGAGGGTCGAGGGCCGAGCGCGGACGCTGTTGTCTTCAATCAATGGATATGCGCCGAAGCTTCGAACGCGAAGAGCACCAAACAGTCCGTGTTGCGCAGGCGTCCAAGCGATGCCACCGGCAACGACTCGCTCGAGTGCGCCCGGAATGCTCGCTTCGCCCGTGGGAACGTCGGTGAATCTCGCTCTGGCGAGCGACAGGTCCGCGTCGATCGCCAGTTCCGGGAGCGGACGATAGAAGTTTGCGAATGTCGCACCGTACCGACGGCTTCCCGCCGTGGGCTCGGTCGTCCCGCCGTCGCCGATGAACAGCAGCTCGCTGTCGAGATGGAGCATCCAGGCTGACACGGTGGATCGAAGGCCGCGGAACGTCGAGGTGCGCAGGCCGATCTCCGCGCCGCGCGAACGCACCAATGGATCGACGCGGTTTGCTGGATTGCCCGTGGCCGGATCGGTCGTGATCGTAGTGCCGCGTGCGTCATTGCTGTGAAAGCCGAACCCACCGCTGACGTACATCTCCGTTCTCGCCCTGGGTGATACGATCAGCGACGCCTTCGGGCTGGCGATGGCGGCACGGTGCCTTCCGGAGTTTTCGGCGCGATCGCTGCTGACGTCGAACGCGTAAGCGTCAACGCGCGCTCCAAGGACAGTGCGCAGCCACGGGCGCCAACGACTCTCCGCCTCGACGTACACACCGCCGTTCGCTTGACGCACGCGATCTTCGCGAATGGTTCCTGTGCGAACCCTCGCCTGCGTGCGGTACAACCCGAGTCCGTTGATGATGTCGGCGCGCGACTGAATGCCGAGCTTGATCTGATGTGAGGCGCTCCACGCGTCGAACGATTGGAGGTGCATCACATTTCCGCCGAATACCGTGCGTCGCTCGGCCTGATTGAACTGGTCGCCCCGCGTTGAGTCGTCGAGGAAGTAGCCGAAGTTCGAGAACAGATCGAGATCGGAATAGATGCCGAACAGCTGCACGTCTTGAATCGAGCTTCCTCCGACGCGATGCCAGGAACCCGACAGACTGTACCGCTGCGTACCGCCACCGTCGGTCGAGTCGATGGCGCCGAATC
>Ga0126377_10004586_pt1 | contig 10079 bp, 7 predicted proteins | sample PanSoiMetPlot_22_FD_92647 | JGI IMG/M metagenome (GOLD analysis project Ga0126377, IMG submission 92647) | Tropical forest soil microbial communities from Panama - MetaG Plot_22 | ecosystem: Environmental > Terrestrial > Soil > Tropical forest > Bulk soil | place: Panama | collected 2016-02-17 | reverse complement strand
CTCCGAGCTATTCACCCGGACCCGAAGTTGCGAACCGCCGTCCAGGCCCTTCGAGTACCAGGAACAGAGCGCACGAATCTTGTTGATGACCCACTTCTCGTGGCCGCGCGCCGGCCCGACGGTCGCCGGTTCCTGATCGCGTGCAGCACCCGGAGCCGTGTGCCGGAACCCCTCAGCCTCCTCAACTCGCTCGCTGAGGAGGAGCTCGATGTAGTCCAGCAGGAACTGCCCGCGCTGCTGAAGCGAGATCGCGCGTGGTACCCGACCCGCGTTGAGATCAGCAGCCTGCGCCAGAATCCACGGATTGCGCAGCACGCCACGGCCAACCAGCACGCCGCTGACGCCCGACGTCATGCGGTCGATGATCTGCTCGGGCTCGATGCAGTCGCCGCTTCCAAACACGGGGATGCGCATCCGGGCGGCAATACGCGCGACGAGATCCCAGTCGGCGAGCCCGGTATACGACTGCTCAGCGGTTCGGCCGTGAATCGTCACGGCGGATGCACCCGCATCTTCGACCATCTTGGCGAGTACCGGTGCGTTCCGCTCGCGATCATTCCAGCCCGCCCGCATCTTCACGGTCACCGGAATCTTGACCGCGCGGGTCATCGCCTCGATGACGCTCGCGGCGTGAGCGGGCTCGCGCATCAGGCTGCACCCGGCGTTGTGCTTCGCGATCTTCGGCACCGGACATCCCATGTTGACGTCGACGATATCTGCGCCCATGCCTTCGACAATCTGCGCGGCCGCAGCCATCTTCGCCGGATCTCCCCCGAAAATCTGCACCGATACGGGACGTTCTTCCTCGGTGTATTCCGCGTACTCGAGCGTTCGATCGATGCCTCGAACGAGCCCCTCTGACGACACCATTTCAGTGACGACCAGACCGCATCCTCCATGGCGCTTCACGAGCCGGCGAAAGGCTGTATCCGTCATGCCGGCCATTGGCGCGACTCCGAATGGAGCCGGGAGTTCGATGGGCCCGATTTTCATCGAAGCTGAGGCGAGTGAGTGGCGATCAATACGCGCGCACATCCGCAGCGTCGACCTCGACGCTGACGGCCTGTCCGATCAGGTCCACCGACAGCACGAGACGGGCCTTGTCGCTCTTCCGGACGAGTCGGCCAATGACGCCCGTCAGCGGGCCGTGCACGACTTCGACCATCGTTCCTTCGCGGATCATGGGGCACGGATCGTACGCAAGGTCGCTCTCGACCAGACGACGGATGCCGTCTATTTCCTGCTCGGGAATCGGCGCCGGTTCGCCTTCGAACGAAATGATGTTCACCACACCGGTGCACTTGAGAATCGGCAGGCGCTCGTGCGGGTCGAATCTCGCGAAGCAGTACCCGGGGAACAGCGGCCAGTCGATCTTCTTCTTTCGATCCTTCCAGCGACTCCATCGAGTGACCGTTGGCAGAAACGCCTCGACGTGCTTCTGCTCCAGTTGCTCGCGCACCACCTGTTCGTGGCGCGACCGAGTCCACAGCGCATACCATCGTGCGTCGGCAGCGCTCGTCATTTCGCGGTCGTCGGTTGCGAACTGCTCTCCGTTTGCTGTCGTCGTCGCGCGAGCGCCGTGTCGTAGGCTTTCTTCAGCTCGTCGTTGCGCCAGGTGATTGTCGCCTGCGCCCGAAGCTGGTCGAGGTATTTCTCACGCTCCGCTCGAAGCTTGATCTCGCCGATCTTGTTCGCGATGTCGCCTCTGGCCTCTTCGAATGATCGCACTTTCGAGTCGCTGCGCGATTCGAGCTTGAGGATCTGATACCCACGTTGGGTGCGAAGCACACTCGTGATATCGCCGACCTGCATCTTGTCGAGCATCTCACGCAGCGACGGCGCGAGTTCCTCGGAATTGAGCGGACCGATCAGGCCGCCGTTGGCTTTTGACGATGCGGCGGAATACTCGCCAGCCAGACGCGGAAATGGTTCACCGGCAAGGAGACGCTTCCGCAGTTCTTCGGCGCTGGCGCGCACCGCGTCATCCTGCGCGACATTGACACCGCGATCGCTGGTCGGCACCTCCAGGAGGATCTCGCGCAGCGTGATCTGGACCGGCGAGGTGAACTCCTGCTTGTGCGCGTCATAGTACGCCCGCGCTTCCTCGTCGTTGATGCTGATCTTCTCCATGATCTCGACGCGCTGTACCTGAGACACCAGCATCTGTTTCTCGAGGTTGCGCCGCAGGTCGGCCATCGTCAGCCCTTCCTGCTTGAGCGCTTCTTTGAAGCGTTCCTCGTCTTCGAGATTGTTCGACTTCCTGATGTTCTCGACGATCTGCGCGAACTGCTGATCTCCGAGCACGTATCCGTTTTCACGGCCTCGCTGGATGAGGAGCAGGTCGTCGACCGACGACAGGATGAGGTCGGGCGTGATTTCTGCGATCGCCTTCTTGAGCTCGGGACTCGTGGGGCCGACCTTCGCCAGCTCAGGGCGATTGCGAAGCTCAGCAACCTGGCGAGCCTCGAACTCCGTTTTCGAGATGATCTCGCCGTTCACCTTCACGAGCACCTGCTCGATGACCTCGGCACGGAGTGGAACGAGGGCGCTCGCCACGGCAATGACGGCACCGAGAAGAGTGCGCTTCAACATGACAATTCCTTGAAGATCAATATCTTATCCGAGGCCACGCGTAACCGGTAGGCGCAAGCCGTCTCAGGCTCCGAGCTGGCGCAACAGACCCTGCAGCCGATCGAACATGCCCCCGTCGGCGCGGGGGTCGGACTCGGGCTTCCGAAGAATCTCCGCTTTCGTGAAGCCAGCTTTGACTTCTCCCGTCGTCGCACGGGCAGTCCACCAGCTCTGTCCCGTGTCGCCGCGGCGCCCCTTGCCAGAACCGCGAGCTGCCGGTTCTGACGCCCTTGTCGGCGCATTCAGCGGCACCTCGAGGTCCAGCTTTACCGACACCGGCGGGACCAGCGTCGCGCCGGGTGATCGCGCCACGACATTCACCAGCCTCAACGGATCCACGCGTGCGGTCGGCCTGAATCTAAGGACGATCAAACGGCCCTCCCGGTCGATGCTCTCCACATCCAGTCGATCGGCCAGAATACGGACCTGCCCGTAGGCGGCCAGATTCAGGACCGAGGCGGGAGGTGCGCCGTACCGGTCGCGGATCTCCTCGAGCGTGGCGTCCAGTTCGCGCTCGCTCCGCGCCGACGCGATCTTGCGATAGACCATCAGCCGCTGGTTCATGTCCTCGATGTAGCCTTCGTCGATGCGCACATTCACGCGGAGGTTGACGGTGGCCCGCGAGTCGTCTTCGATCTCCTCGCCGCGAATCTCCTTCACCGTGTCCTCGAGGAGCTTCATGTACATCTCGAACCCGACGGCGTCGATGTGACCGCTCTGCTCCCCCCCGAGAAGATTGCCCGCCCCCCGAATCTCGAGGTCGAGTGCGGCCACGCGAAACCCGCTGCCGAGATCGCTGAATTCCTTGATCGCGGCCAACCGCTTCCGCGCTACCGGTGAAAGTGAGGTTTCAGGAGGAATCAGCAGGTAGGCATACGCCGGTCGATCGGAGCGACCGACGCGGCCGCGCAACTGATACAACTGCGAGAGCCCGTATCGGTCGGCGCGGTTGATGATGATGGTGTTGGCATTCGGGATGTCGAGGCCGTTCTCGACAATGGTCGTCGCGAGCAGGATGTCGTGTCTGCGATCGACGAACCCGAGCATCGCTCGCTCGAGCTCGTCTTCGCCCATCTGTCCATGGCCGACGACGACGCGTGCGTCGGGGACCAGCCGCTGCAGCAGGTTCCCCATCGAGAAGATCGACTCGACACGGTTGTGGACGAAGTACACCTGCCCTCCACGCGCGAGCTCGTTGCGAATCGCCCGTTCGATGACGGGTGCGTCGAACTTCACGACGTTGGTCTGAATCGACAATCGATCCTTGGGCGGCGTCTCGATGATCGACATGTCGCGAATGCCGACCATCGACATGTTGAGCGTTCTCGGGATCGGCGTCGCGGTCATGGTCAGGACGTCGACCTTCTTGCGCATCTGTTTGATGCGCTCCTTGTGCGCCACGCCGAAACGCTGCTCTTCGTCGATCACGAGCAGTCCCAGATCCTTGAACCGGACGTCCTTCGACAGCAACCGGTGTGTGCCGACGATGACATCGACCTTGCCGACTGCCAGATCGCTCAGGACGTCCTTGATTTCCTGCCTCGTCCGGAAGCGGCTCACCATCTCGATGTTGACCGGAAAGCCTGCAAAGCGGTCGCGCAGCGTCTTCTGGTGCTGAAACGCGAGTACAGTCGTGGGGGCCAGCACCGCGACCTGTTTGCCATCCATCACCGCTTTGAACGCCGCTCGCATCGCGACTTCGGTCTTGCCGTATCCGACGTCTCCACAGAGCAGGCGATCCATGGGGGTCGAGGTCTCCATGTCGCGTTTGATGTCGGCGATCGCCGTGGCCTGATCGGGCGTCAATTCGTATGGGAATGCGGTCTCGAACTCTTCCTGCCAGTGCGTATCCGCGGGGAAGGCATGGCCCGGCACTGCCTTGCGCTGCGCGTAGAGCTTCAGCAGCTCCTCCGCCATATCGCGCATGGCCTTCTTGACGCGGGTCTTCGCTTTCTCCCATGTGGTACCGCCCAGGCGATCGAGAGCCGGGCGTGATCCGCCGGTGTACTTCTGAATCAGATCCAGTCGCTCGACTGGGACGAACAGCTTGTCGTCGCCGTGGTACCGCAGTTCGAGGAATTCCAGCTTGTCGCTCGTCGAGAGTGTCGGGGCCCCGCCCGCAGTCGCCAGCTGCTTGAGGCCGACGAACTCGCCGATCCCATGATCGACATGGACGACGAGATCGCCCACCTTCAAGTCGCGGAGGTTGGACAGGAACGTCTGTGCCACGCTGCGGCGTCGCTCAGTCGTCCGTCGCTCTTCGTCGAAGATGTCGGTCTCTACATAGAGCTGGAGGCCGGCAGTGGCCAGTCGAAACCCTCGTGACAATGTTCCGACCGCAATCAGCACCGCAGCGGCAGACGAGGCGTCCGCGTGATCGATCGGCAATGCGACGAGCTCATAGTCGCGCAGGATCTCCTGGGTGCGTTCGGCTCGTCCTGTACTGTCGGCGACGAACACGATCGTGTCGCCGCGCTCACGCGCTTGCCGAAGGTCCGTGACCCAATCGCCGACGCGCCCTCGGAATTCGAGCGCAGGCTGACAGGACACGTGATGCACGGCATCGTCTTCGAGCGCCAGCTCCTCGAGACGAGGCGCGCTCGACGTCCGCGGTTCGAGATCCTCCCAGCGCGAGAACACGACGTCTGGCGGCGGCGTCGCGACATGGCCTCTGGCGGAGGCGTCGCGATAACTGTTCGCGAGCTGGTCGTGGATTCGGGTCGCCTGCTCTTGAACCTGTTCGTACTCCGACACGATCAGCCGGAGCTGTGACGAAGACAGGAAATCGATGATCGACACGAGGTCGCCATCATCGAAACGCTCACGCGCGGGGATGATATGGACCTGGTCGGTTGCCCCGGTGGAACGCTGCGTCGCCGGGTCGTAGCGTCGCAGCGTTTCGACCATGTCGCCCACGAACTCGATGCGCACGGGTTCGGTATCCGAGGCCGGAAAGACATCGACGATTCCGCCACGGAGTGCGAACGCGCCGTGCTCCTCGACGGGATCCTCACGCGTGAAACCTGCATCGACCAGCAGGTCGGCGAGCCGTTGCGGTTCGATCTCCGATCCCGCGCGAAGGTCCACTGACGCCTGCAGCAGCCGCTCGGCTCGGCTCACTCGCGGCAGAAGCGCCGCCGCCGAGGCCACGATGAGTCGCGCCGCGCCGGTGGCGGCCGCGTGCAGTGCCCGTGCCCGGGCGGCGGCAACCCGAAAGTGTGGAGTCATCCCGCGATACGGGTCCACTTGAAGGGAAGGCAGTGGCAGCACCGCCTGTTCAACAGCGGCTTCCGACGCGCCTTCGAGTGCCGCAAAGAAGAATCGCGCGTCGGCCGTCGTCGACTCGACATCCTTGTCGGTCGGCACGACGAGGAGTGTCGTCCCTGCTCCTGTGCGGGCAGCCGTAACTGCTGCAAGTGCTTTCGCCGCTGGCGTCAATCCAGACGTGATCTGTCGAGATCGATCGAAACCCGCGACCGAAGCGGCGCGGCTGAGCAGTGCGCGAAGCGTCAAAGAAGGAGCGAGCGTGGTCATGTTACGAGGTGCGGATGTGCTTGATCAGTTGAGACGAGGAGAACCCTTCCGTGAGTCTCAGGCGGACAACTCGTCCGCCGCGAGCCTCGACCACATCCCGCCCGACGATCGCATCGGCTCCCCAATCGGATCCCTTGACGAGGATGTCAGGCTGAATGCGGGTCACAATCGCATGAGGGGTCTGCTCGTCGAAGATCGTGACCGCATCGACGCAGCCCAATGCCTGCAATACTTCGGCCCGCTCTCGTTCGGGGTTGATCGGACGCTCAGGTCCCTTGTTCGCACGCACGGATCGATCGGAGTTGATCGCGACGATCAGCGCATCTCCCAGGGCGCGCGCCTCCCTGAGATATCTGATGTGCCCGGGATGGAGCAGATCGAACACGCCATTGGTAAAGACGACAGTGCCACCGCGCCGACGGACATGTTCGGCAAAAGTGGAAGCGTCCTCGTGTGACAGAGGTGTGGCGCCAGTGCCCGTCGGTCTCACAACCCTGAGATGCGAATGCCGCTCGAGAACGTCCAGCGATGCGGTGGACGGAAAATGCCTGTGTCCTTCATTTTCGACGTGACGCGAATCGTGTACAGCTGACGATGGTAGTCGTACGGTGCGCCATTGGTGCGATGCACGGCGACGTCGACTTTGTACGACCCGGCGACGAGCCAAAGGTGGTCGAGATGAAACCCGACCACCGCCTCCCCTTGAAACTCCCCGGGTTCGGCGCCTTCGATATCGGTGTTCGTCCCGTAGCAGCACACGCCGTCCGCGCTGAAGATGCCGACACCGAATACGAAATCACGCAGGGGCTGATTCGCGCGAACGCGAAGTCGAACTTCGACCGCCTCGCCCGACTCGAAGACGTGCGCGGTCGTACCGTCGGCCTTCATGAACTCAACCGCGAGGATCTCGGCCTCGCGCGATCCCCATCGGCCCTCTCCCATGGTACTCATGTCGGCGACGGCGGTGGGTCGTTGAGGCAACACGGAACGCGACTGCGCCGCGAGCGTCCGATTCTCTTCAGCCGCGACATCGAGCAAGTAGCTGTCGATCACGCGCTTCGGATCGCCATGCGCGCGTGCGACTCCATGGTCCAGCCAGAGTGCCTCATCGCAGAAACGCGTGATCAGATCGAGGGTGTGCGTGACGATCAATACGGTCTTGCCGCGCCGCTTGAACTCCGCGAACTTGTCGAGACACTTGTGCGTGAAGGACTCATCGCCCACCGCGAGTACTTCGTCGACGAGGAGCACCTCGGGATCGACGTTGATTGCCACCGAGAAGCCGAGGCGCATGTACATCCCCGATGAGTACGTCTTCACGGGGGCGTCGATGAAATCCTGTAGTTCCGCAAAGGCGACGATCTCATCGAACCGCCTCGCGACCTCGCGCTTCGAGAGCCCCAGCATCATGCCGTTGATGAACACGTTGTCACGCCCGGAGATCTCCGGGTGAAAACCCGCTCCCAATTCGATCAGCGCCGAGAGCCGGCCTTGAACGCGAACGGCGCCTGACGTCGGTTTGCCGATGCCGGCGATGAGCTTCAGCATGGTGCTCTTGCCGGACCCGTTGCGGCCGACGATGCCGAACGTCCGGCCGGCCGCGACGTCGAAGGAAACGCCTCGAAGAGCCTCGAAGGTTTCCACGCCCTTCAGGTCGCGAACGAGACCGCCGGCGAGCAGGGCGCTCTTGATCGTGCCGAACTGCTTGCGACGACCGTAGCGTCGATAGACCTTGCGGACGTCACGCACTTCGATTGCGTTCACGCTTCCTCCGGAAGTGTGTCGCGCAAGCGATCGAAGACGAAGTAGCCGAACGCGCATACGGCCAGCGATGCGATGCCGAGCTCGAGCACGCGCGGCCAACCGGTAAACGGGCCGGGATTGAACAACACTTCCTGGTAGAACACCGCCAGGTGGGTGAACGGATTCAGCGCCAGAAATGGCCGCGCCCACTCGGGCGCCTGTGAGAACGAATAGACAATCGGCGTCGCGAAGAAGCCGAGCGTCAAGAGATTGCCGAGCAGATCACGGAGATCGCGGAAATGCACCGTGAGCGACGACACGAGGAGCGCAAGGCCGATCGTCAGCAGCAGCTGGTCAGCGACGATCAGCGGCAGCCATGCCAGGTCGGTGGTGATCGGCACCCGGTAATACAGGATGAACGCCATCAGGATCGGCAGTCCCAGGCAGAAGTGTACGAGCCCGGCGAACACGGTGACGATCGGAAGCACTTCGGCCGGGAACAAGACTTTCCGCAGCAACCCGCCACCAGCGATGAAGACATTGGCTGATTCGAGCAGCGAGGATGAAAACCAGGTCCACGGGAGGATGCCGCAGAACATGAAAAGGGGAAAGTGTTCGATCTGTGCGCCTCGCGCCCCGGGCATGACGACGGAGAACACAAAGGTGTAGATGAGCAGCAGGAGCAGCGGGTTGAGGAACGACCAGACCACTCCGAGTACGGACCCGCGGTAGCGCGCCTTGAGTTCACGCGCGACCAGGCTCTGGATGAGCGCGCGGTGCTTGAGGAGTTGCCGGAGACTATGCAGCACTCAAAGAGGGCCTGTCGGCAAGAGCCGACGCGACCCTATTTATACCCGGTTATACGCGAGTGCGCGCGCGGGAAGCGACCTGCAGGCGGGTCAAGGCCTTGATCAGCGCGACCCGGGCCCGCTCGAAATCCATGTCCGCGTGCGGGCGAGCGACACGCTCCTCGGCTCGCTTCTTGGCCGCTTCAGCCCGAGAGACATCGATATCCTGCGCACGCTCGGCGATCTGCGCCAGCACCGTGACGCGGTCCGGCAGCACCTCGGCGAATCCGAACGCGATCGCGAGATAGTGCTTCTCCTGACCCGTCCGATACCACATCTCACCAACCTGCAGGCTGGCGAGGAGCGGCGTGTGGCTGGGCAGGACGCCGAAGTAGCCGTCGGCGCCCGGAAGTTCGACCTCGTCGACCTGCTGGCTCACGATCGAGCGATCAGGCGTCACGATCTCGAGAGCAAGCGTGGTCGGCAGCGTCATACCTACCTTACGACGCCTTCATCGTCGCGGCTTTTTCACGCGCTTCTTCGATGGTGCCGACCATGTAGAACGCCTGTTCGGGCAGATCGTCGTGCTTCCCGTCGACGATCTCTTTGAAGCCTTTGACGGTTTCGGCGATCGGCACGTACTTGCCCTTGAAGCCGGTGAACTGTTCGGCCACGAAGAACGGCTGTGAGAGGAACCGCTGGATCTTGCGGGCACGCGAGACAGACAGCTTGTCATCTTCCGACAGCTCGTCGATCCCGAGGATCGCGATGATGTCCTGCAGGTCCTTGTAGCGCTGCAGCACCTGCTTCACCGATCGCGCCACCGTGTAGTGCTCGTCGCCGATCACTCGCGGGTCGAGAATACGTGACGTCGACGCCAGCGGATCGACCGCTGGATAGATGCCGAGCTCGGCGATCTGACGCGAGAGGTTGGTCGTGGCGTCGAGGTGCGCGAACGTCGTCGCCGGCGCCGGGTCGGTGTAGTCGTCGGCCGGGACATAGATCGCCTGGACCGACGTGATCGAACCCTTCTTCGTCGACGTGATGCGCTCCTGCAGCTCGCCCATTTCAGTCAGCAGCGTGGGCTGGTACCCGACGGCCGACGGCATGCGGCCGAGGAGCGCCGACACCTCCGAACCGGCCTGCGTAAACCGGAAGATGTTGTCGATGAAGAGGAGCACGTCCTTGTTTTCGGAGTCGCGGAAGTACTCGGCCACCGTCAACGCAGACAAGCCCACGCGCAGACGCGCGCCTGGCGGCTCCGTCATCTGGCCGTAGACCAGGGCCGCGCGTGACTTCGACATGTCCTTCATGTCGATGACGCCAGACTCCTGGAACTCGAGCCACAGGTCGTTCCCTTCGCGTGTGCGTTCGCCGACACCG
>Ga0126377_10004585_pt1 | contig 10080 bp, 3 predicted proteins | sample PanSoiMetPlot_22_FD_92647 | JGI IMG/M metagenome (GOLD analysis project Ga0126377, IMG submission 92647) | Tropical forest soil microbial communities from Panama - MetaG Plot_22 | ecosystem: Environmental > Terrestrial > Soil > Tropical forest > Bulk soil | place: Panama | collected 2016-02-17 | reverse complement strand
TGGTTCCACACAAACAATAAACTGCAAGCCCGCACCTTCACACAGACCGAGGTCCCCGTCTTCCGCCGCAACGAAGCCAATTGGACGTTCGGGGGACCGATCGTCAAGAACAAGACCTTCTTCTTCGGCGGGATGGACATTCTGCGTTCGGGCGTCGGCACGGGCTTCCAGGCAAACACCGTCACCCAGAACTTCATTGATTTCATGAAGCAGAACTTTCCCAACAAGATTTCGACCTTCGTCATGTCGACGTTCCGGGATCAGTTGCAAGGCGGCGCGGTGGCGCTCACAGCGGGTCAAGTGGCGAACTCGAGCTGTACCGGCAGTACGCCGATCAGCACGCCGCTCGGGCAGATGCCCTGCAATTTCCCGATGACCAAGAGCGGGTCGTTCCAACAGACACTGCCTCGCGACGGAATCCAGGTGAACGCCCGCGTCGACCATCGATTCCATGAAGGCAAGGATCAGATCTATGGGAGCTTCTACCGCACGACCAATCAATTGGTGACCTTCGGGACGCCGTCGGTCTATCCTGACTTCACTACGGTTCAGCCTCAATACACCAACTACGGGAACCTGAACTACACGCACATATTCAGCCCGACACTGCTCAATGAGATGGCCGTCGGCGCGACACGCGCCTACGGGGAGGCGCCTCTCGCGCACGGAGAGATTCCATTGCTCAACGTTCCTGGCATCGCGTCATACGGCACGGGCTTTTCGGACGCGACCTTCATTCAGAACAATTTCGAATGGCGCGATATGATGAGCTTCAACCGCGGCAGTCACAGCTTCAAGTTCGGCTTCCGCTACGCGAAGGACGACGCCTGGAAGGGAGGGGCGAAATTCGCCAACGTCTTCACGCGCCCGCAGTTCTCATTCAACAACCTCTTCGATTTCGCGCTCGACGACCCCTTCTCGGAATCCAACATCGGCTTCAATCCGAAGACCGGCGAGAATAAAGGCGTGGACTTCCGCCCCTACTTCCCGAGCCTGGGAATCTTCGCCAACGACGACTGGAAGATTCGCCCGAATCTGACGATCACTTTGGGGCTGCGATGGGAGGCCTTCTTCGCGCCGGGCGATTACGACCACTTCTTCACCAAGATGGAGTTTCAAGGCGGCAATTCTTACCAGGAGCGCATCGCCAGGGCCGCCAGCGTCAACAAGCCTCCGCTCAACGGCACCGACCTCAACAACTTCGCCCCGCGGATCGGCATCGCCTGGGACCCGACTCGCGAAGGCAAGATGTCGATTCGCGCCGGAGTGGGCGTCTTCTACGATCGTTTCGCGGGACAGTTCTTCCACGACGCCCAAACCTTCGCCCCCGTGTTCGGGTTGGCGACGGCGCGGAAAGACACTCCTCCGGTCGTGCCCGTCTACGGCTTGAGCGCGTCGAAGCAAAGCCCCTGGCAGTTCCCGGTAATCCCGAACCTGCGAATCGGATTGGACCCGAAGGGCGGGCTTATCGGCGTCCCATCCGAACTCTCGAACGCGGACCCCGATATGAGGACGCAGTACTCGATCAACTGGTCGCTGGCCATCCAGTATTCTTTCGCCAGGGACTACGTGATCGAGACGGCTTACATCGGCTCGGTCGGTCGCAAGCTCTACCAGGAGTACGATGTGAATCGCTTCAACGGAGATCTGCTTGACGGCAGGCTGGACCGCTTGAATCCGAGCTTCGGCGTGATCGGTTACGCTCAAGCCAACGGCAGTTCGTCCTACCACGGCGCGACGGTGAGCGTGAAGAAGCGATTCACTCAGGGACTCGATTTCCAGGTCGGCTACACTTTCGGCAAAGCGATTGACCTCGCGAGTAGTTTTGGACGGGGATTGAATATTTACGATCCTCTTCGCCTGTATCTGAATCGCGGTCGCGCCGACTTCGATGTCCGGCACAAAATCGCTTCGAGCATCGTCTACGATATTCCGAAGCCGAAATTCCTGGGCAAGGCGCTTGGCGGATGGCAACTCGGCGCCGTCACTATTCTACAATCGGGGCCTCCCTTCAGTGTGACTTGCGGCCTGCCCTTCCAGGCGGTGCGCGACTCAAGCGGCAAGATCATCGGCAACAGCGGATGCGACTTCAACGCCGATGGGCGCAGCGGCGACCCATTGAATATCCCGGCTTTCGGCAATACAAAGACCGGTCTCTCAAGGTCGGACTACATGTTCCCCAATCGCATCTTCCAGGCGAGTGATTTCCCCAAACCGGCGCTCGGCGTTCTCGGAAACCTGGGTCGGAACACCTTCGAAAGTCCCGGCTACGCCAACACCGACTTCGTCCTCGCGAAGAAAACAAAGATTCCCTGGTTCCTCGGAAAGGAAGGCGCAAACCTTCTCTTCCGGACGGAATTCTTCAACCTCTTCAATCGTGTAAACCTGGTCCCGCCAGTCGGCGACACTTCGAGTCCCGACTTCGGAAGGTCCACTAGCGCCTTCGGCGCGAGAAACGTTCAGTTCGGATTGAAGATAGAATTCTGAAAACGCGGAACACGCGGAAAAAGCGGAACACGCGGAGGGAAGCCGGAGAAATGGCTCACACTTCCGCGTGTTCTGTTATTTCCGCGTGTTCCGCGTTACATTTCCGCGTATTCTGTTATTTCCGCATGTTCCGCGTTTTGGTACTCTGAAGCTGTGGAATCATTTTTCTTCAAAACCTTCTTCATCATTGCGCTGACGCTCACGCCCGAATTCTCCGTGGCGGCGCAATCCCCTCCCGCGCCGGCTTCATATGAAGAGGCGCTGTCGTTGATCCGGCGCCAACAAATCGAGCCTGGCATCGCCCTGTTGCGTGAGATCCTCAAAGCGTCTCCGAACGACATCAAAGCGCATAACCTGATGGGCATCGCGCTGACCACCGCCGGAAAGATCGAAGAGGCCAATACTCACTTCCTGAAAGCGATCGAGTTGAATCCCCGGTTTTATCCGGCTTTAAAAAATCTCGCGATCAACGAGATGAAACTCAATCGGATCGAGGAGGCCAAGTCGCACTTCGCCGAGGCTCTCAAATTCGGCCCGGACGACCCGGTGGCCCACCTGGCGCTGGGCGAGATTCATTTCAATGAGAAGCGGTACGCGGATGCGGCGCGGCATTACGATCTGAGCCGTGAGCTTCCTTTCAAGGATCCGCGAACGACGCTCAACTACGCCGCGAGCCTCCTCGAATCGAACAAGGCTGAAAAAGCGGCGGATGCTCTGGAGAGGCTTCCCGGCGGCGCCGATTCTGCGAGCCGCTTCGAAGCCGGGATGATCTTCGTTCGACTGGGCGCCTACGAGCGCGCGGCGAGCCAATTCGAACTGGCCCGCAAAGATTATCCCGACCACTATGAGATCGGCTTCAACCTGACGCTCGCTTACATCAAGAGTAAAAACTACAAGGCCGCTATCCGCGTGGCGCGGGAAATCATCTCCAAGGGCCATCAGAAGGCCGAACTACATAACTTGCTCTCACAGGCTTACGAGGGAGATGGGCAGACCGTCGAAGCCTACAACGCGCTGCGCGTGGCGACGCAGATCGATCCGAAGGACGAAAATAATTACCTCGACCTGGCGACTCTGTGCGTGGATCACGCCAATTACGAGCTCGGTTTGGAGATCGTCAACATCGGCATCGGGAACCTTCCGCAATCCGACCGCCTCTATTTCCAGCGCGGAACGCTGCTGGCGATGACGGGACAACCGTCACAGGCCGTTAAGGATTTCGAGACCGCGGGCAAGCTTTCGCAAAAGAGCCTGCCCGCCGTTGCCCGCGCAGTCGTGTTACTGGAATTGGGCGAGACCGCGAAAGCCGTCGCGCTGCTCAGGCAGACGGCGGCGGCGGTTCCGAACGATTACCTGGTTCAATACGTTCTGGGGGAGGCTTTGAATCGCAGCGGTCCGGCCCCCGCGAGCGCCGAAGAGAATGAAGCGGTCCGGGCGCTGGAGAAATCGGTCGGCATCAACCCGGATTTCGCCGCCTCGCGCGCCGTCCTGGGCAAACTGCTGCTCCGTCGCAACGAAACGGACCGCGCCATCACGGAACTGGAGAAGGCGCTCGAGCTCGACCCGAACGAGACCGCATCCCTCTATCAACTCGCGCTAGCCTACCGCAAGAAAGGCGCCCTCGAACGCGCCAAGGAACTGTTCGCCAAAGTCGATCGCGTCAAAAGCGAAGAGAGAGACAAGTTCATGAACCGGACGCTGATTCGCCTTGTGCGTGAGGGGTCGAAGTAAGCCCCTGTGGGAAAAGGCCAGACGATAAATACCGGACAAAAAAATGCGGGACAAAAAAATACCGGACAGAGAAATAAAGACCTATCGGCCTCCATTCTTATTTTTCTGTCTCGCATTTTTATGTCCGCTATTTTTCTGTCCGGGCTCACTCTCTGAAGCGAATACTGGCATTGAGCGTGGAATCATTTTCCGAGATGTCGCGAAGGCGGCGGGGATTCGATTCATTCACGACAACGCGGCGACGGCTGAGAAGTACCTGATCGAAACGATGGGGGCGGGCTGCGGGTGGATCGATTACGACGCGGACGGGCGGCTCGATCTCTACCTGGTGAACAGCGCCGCCACCAAACTCTACAAGCCAAAGGCTCGCCTGCGCGGCGCGCTCTATCGCAACAACGGCGATGGGACGTTTACGGAAGTGACGGAAAAGGCCGGCGTGGGGGCCGAAGGCCTATTCGGGATGGGCGTCGCCGTCGGGGATTATGATAATGACGGCTTCCCCGATCTGATGGCGCTCGGATATGATCGCTCGATACTCTACCACAACAATGGCAATGGGACCTTTTCGGACGTCACGGCCCGCGCGGGAGTTTCGAACAAGGGGAAATGGGCGTCGAGCGCCGCCTGGTTCGATTATGACCGAGACGGCAGGCTCGATCTGGCAATCGCCAATTACGTGATCTGGACGCCGGAGAACAACATCTGGTGCGGCGAACAGAAGCCGGGTTATCGAGGCTACTGCCATCCGAATAAATTTCGCGGCCAGAAGCCGACACTCTATCGCAACAACGGCGACGGCTCTTTTACGGACGTCACCGAAACTTCCAAGATCGGTCTTCACGCGAGCAGCGGCCTGGGCGTCGTGACCTTCGACTACGACGACGACGGATGGCAGGACATCTTCATGGCCAACGACGCCAACCCCAACTTCCTATTCCGCAACAATGGAGACGGAACTTTTTCAGAAGTCGCGCTGCAGGCGGGCGTCGCCGTCAGCGAAGACGGCAAAGCCGAAGCGGGCATGGGAACTGACGCCGCTGATATTGACGGCGACGGCCGCCTGGATGTGTTTGTTACGCATCTCGATCTGGAGCATGCGCGTCTTTACCGGAATCTCGGCGGCGGCCTCTTCGAAGACGCCACCTTTGCGGCCAAGCTCGGCTACGCCACTTTCCGGTACAGCGGCTTTGGCGCGCTCTTCATCGATTACGACAACGACGGGGCGCGCGACGTCTTCATGGCCAACGGGCATATTATGGACAACATCGAGCTATACCACGCGGAGACGCGCTACGCGGAGCCGAAACTTCTCTACCGCAATAACGGTCGCGGCGCGTTCGAGAACGTTAGCGACAAGCTCGGACCTGATCTTCAACTTCCGCGGGTGAGCCGCGGCGCGGCGGTGGCCGATTTCGATAACGACGGAGACCTCGATGTGCTCGTCAGCAACAACGGCCAGGAGCCGCAATTACTATTGAATGATAGCGGCGCCAAAAACCGTTGGCTTGAGCTCGCGCTGATCGGGACGCGATCCAATCGCGACGGCGTCGGCGCCCGAGTCAAAGTGGTGGCGGGCGACCTCGTCCTCTATGACCAGCGCAAAGGGGGCGGAAGTTATCAGTCGGCCCACGACACCAGACTTCATTTCGGACTGGGGGCGAGAAGCACGGTTGATCTGATCGAAATTCGCTGGCCGAGCGGATCGGTGGACACATTGAAGAATATCGGAGCCGACCGGATCATCACGGTCAAGGAGAGGAGTTAACGATGCGACGACTGCTTAAATCTTTAGACCACTGTCCGCGCGCTTGACGAGGCTCGCTACAACAACGGCGAGTTCGGCGGGTTCGACCGGCTTGGTGACGTGCATTTGGAAGCCTGCATTCAAGGCGCGCACCCGGTCTTCGACTTGCCCATAGGCAGTAAGCGCCACTGCCGGGATGCGCATACCGAGATTGCGCTCCCACTCACGTAACCGCCTCATCAGGGAGTAGCCGTCCTCCCTCGGCATTCCTATATCGATTATCATCACGTCGGGCCGCTCCTGCGGCGGAAACGTGGTCATCATCGCAAAGGCTTCGGCGGCGGAACTGGCGGCGGCCACCTCTGCGCCAGCCTGCGTGAGCACAACCTTGACCAATTCGCGCGCGTCATCTTCATCATCAACCACCAGCACACGCAATCCCTTGAGTATTACTCTTATTTCCGGACCTACGCCCATGATCGGCGCGCCTTCGGCTTCGTGGACTGGCGAGGCGATGGCGCGGACCGGCAGTAAAAGCTTGAAAGTCGTCCCCAATCCTTCGCCCTCACTTGCGACCTCAATCGTCCCCCCGTGTAGTTCGACCAGGTACTTGACGAGCGCCAGGCCAAGGCCAAGCCCGCCGTACCTTCTCGCGCTCGTTGCGTCCGCCTGGCGGAAACGGTCAAAGATATAAGGCAGAAAATCAGGTTGGATGCCTTTACCCGTGTCACTTACACTAATGCAAATGTGTGGATCTATGCGCTCCAGACGCACATCGACGCGGCCGCCCTCTGGCGTGAACTTGACCGCGTTGGAAAGCAGGTTCCAAACCACTTGCTGCAAGCGCTTATGGTCACCAGTGATCTGGCCAACTTCGGGTCTGAGTTCGATCTGGAGCGAGATGCCCTTGGCGTTCACCGCCGGATAGATCGTCTGCACCGCTTCCTCGATCACCGATACCAGGTTCACTGGCCCGATATCGAGCCTGAGCTTGCCGCTGATGATGCGAGCCGTGTCGAGCAGGTCATCAATGAGTTGCGCCTGGGTCTTACCGCTGCGCTCAATAACTTCCGCCGCATGCTCGGTCTCATGAGCCTTCAATCCGCCGCGGCGTAATAGAGCCGCATACCCTAGCATGGCGTTCAAAGGCGAGCGCAATTCGTGTGAGATAACGGCTAGAAATTCGTCCTTGGAGCGGTTGGCTTCTTCTGCCTGGCGTTGCGCCGCCTGCGCGCGGGCCAGCAGTTCTTCACGCTCGGCTTCGGCCTGCTTGCGGTCGTGAATGTCAGTCGAGGTTCCGATCCATTTAATTACCCGTCCCTCTTGATCACGTATGGGGATTGCGCGGCAGAGGTGCCAGCGGTACTGGCCGTCTTTGCGGCGCAAGCGGAACTCAAACTCAAAGGGCTGGTCACTGGAGACAGCCTCCATCCACCGCTGATTCGCGCGCTCACGATCATCGGGATGGATCGTTTCCATCCAGGTTTTAGCGATCTCCCGCACATCTGATACGCCGAAGTATTCTCGCAACTGCTGATTGGCGTAATCGGCCAACCCGTCGGCGCCGCAAGTGAAAACAATCTGCGGCATGGCGTCGGCGAGTTGGCGGAGATGCGACTCGCTCTCGCGCAAGGCCTGCTCGGCTTGCTTGCGCGCCGTGATGTCTTGAATGCTGGCGACCGTATGCAGCGGCTGGCCTTCGACGCCGCGGAGGACCGTCCAGTTGATCTGCACCCAGATGATCGAGCCGTTTTTTCGGACGTAACGCTTTTCAATGCTGAATTCGTCCGTACCATCGGCGAAGGAAGTACCTAACTTGTGGGCGCTACGCTCGCGGTCATCGGGATGTGTCACGTCGTGGAGAGTGAGACGGAGCAGTTCCTGCTCAGAGTAACCGAGTATTTGACAGAGTTTGCGGTTAACGCGCAGGTATCTGCCTTCGGGTGAGACCTGCGTCATGCCGATGGCTGACAGCTCGAACAACGAGCGGAACTCCTCCTCGCTCCTGCGCAAATCCGCTTCAATTCGCCGGCGCTCGGTCACGTCGCGCTGCGTTGCGACGAAGTGCGTCACTTCGCCGCGCTCGTCGCGCACCGGCTCGATGCTCCATTCAAGGTAAAATTCCGAGCCGTCTTTACGATAATTGACCGTTTCGCCGCGGAATGTACGGCCCTCTTCGCAGTCTTTACGCAGGCGGTCGAGCACGGCGCGATCGGTTTTCGGGCCTTGCAGGATGCGCGGCGTCTTTCCGATCACGTCTTCTAGCGAATAGCCGGTCATTCTCGTGAAGGCCGGGTTGACGTAGATGATTTGCGGGCCGGGCCAGTCGAGTTGCGAAGTCGTAATGACGACCGATTCATTACTCTGTTCGATCGCCGTCTTGAGCAATCGCAACTGCTCATCGGCTCGGTTGTGGTAGGCGCGCTCCTGGCGCGAACCGGCGGCGCTATCTGTGGCGGCGGCCTTGGCGACTCGTATCTCGGCGCCGGCCATCACGCGCTCGCGCTCCGCGCCCAACCGATGCCGTTCAGCCTCCTCTATCGCGTGGCTCACGGCGTGGAGAAGTTCTCGACTGGCGCGTTTCCTTTCAAGGCAATCATGCGCGCCGATCTTCATCGCCTCGACCGCCAGCCGCGCGTCGCTCTCGTCAATCAGCATAACTATGCCGCAAGCCGGCGACTCTTCTTCGCCGGCAAGTTTCTTGAGAACATCCAATGCGTCAAGGTCCGGCAGGTTTCGGTCTAGAATTAAGCAATCTGGCTGATGCGCGCGAAACAATTTGATCGCGCTGGCGCCATCTTCCGCCTCGACTATGATAGAACGCGCTAAGGGGCCGCGGAAGAGTGTTTCCCGTAGCGCAGCGCGATCTTGCTGCCCGGGGACTGCGACGAGCACGGTAAGTTGTCGTTCTTTCATCCCACCTCCAGCGGCGTGAAACTTGTGGCTTGCCTCCCTGGTCAACCGAAACCGTGCAAAGCTGGTACATACGATCGATATAAGTAAGAGACACGCAATCGTCGCTCCAGACGACAGCTTTCGGCCGGCGGAAATGAAATGCGTTAATCTGAATCTATGCGGCCAGGGAACCACGAAGAAGCGTGACGGAACTCGTGTTAATCGTTGTTTGGGGACTTCCAGCCCCACTAATCCGGTTCAAATAACCCTACATTCATTCAAGACACTTCAGTGATGAGGCGTCATCCTGATCGCACTCTTATCATTCCGACCTGAATAACGATTCATCTTCGATCCATAGAGCTAAACGTCATAAGATCGAATCAAAAAAGGAGGAGCAGTATGAAAAGGATTTGGATAATATCCGTTTTGATGTGGTTGGTCTTAACCGCTTCCTTGACCTTGGCCCAGATCGCGACGACGGGGCAAATTGTCGGCGGCGTGCAGGATCAGTCAGGATCAGTCATCGCAGGCGCTGAACTGCAATTGCAAAACGAGGACACCAGAGCCGTCCAGACGGCGACCGCCAGCGCGGACGGCGGTTTTGTCTTTCCGACTGTGGCGCCGGGGAATTACACGCTCACCGTCACAAAGCAGGGGTTTGAGACCACGGTTTATAAAGGCATCGTCGTCAACGCGGCGCGCACGACAAATCAAACGGTGATCCTGAAAGTTGGCGCCGTAACCCAGACCGTGGAAGTGCAGGGTGAGGCCTCAGTGTTGCATACCACGACCACAACCGTCTCGGGCACGGTCGATCAGAAATATTTGCAGGATCTGCCGCTGCCGGGGCGCAATGCGCTGCCCTTTGCGTTACTGTCGGCTGGCGCCCAACAAGGCGTAACCTCGCGCGACAGCACCTTCAACGGCCTGCCCGGCGCCTCCATCAACATCACGTTCAACGGCATCGCGAACAACGCCCAGCGGTTCAAGAGCGGCGGCACGAGTTTCTTCGCCTTCGTCGCGCCCCGGTTGGAGGCGGTTCAGGAAGTCACCATCGCAACCTCGAACCTCGGCGCAAACAGCACCGGTCAGGGCGCCATACAGATTCAATTTGTCTCCAAGTCGGGAACGAACGCCTGGCACGGCGAGGTCTTCTGGCAGCACCAGAACTCGGCGCTCAACGCCAATAACTGGTTCAACAATGCCCGCCGAATCAAGCG